>Ga0209456_10000585_pt1 | contig 19595 bp, 18 predicted proteins | sample COG_11_FD_184755 | JGI IMG/M metagenome (GOLD analysis project Ga0209456, IMG submission 184755) | Pelagic marine sediment microbial communities from the LTER site Helgoland, North Sea, for post-phytoplankton bloom and carbon turnover... | ecosystem: Environmental > Aquatic > Marine > Neritic...
GAACCACCCGATCCCTTTTCGAACTCGGAAGTGAAAACGCTCAGCGCCGATGGTAGTGTGGGGTCTCCCCATGTGAGAGTAGGACACCGCCAGGATTTATATTTCAAAAAGCCGCATCCTTCGGGATGCGGCTTTTTTTATGCCCGTAGGCCATAATCGACGCATGGCGATCTGGCAAGAACTGCGAAGACGACATGTGTACCGGATGGCCGGCTTCTATGTCGTGGGCGCCTGGTTGATCATCCAGGTTGCCGACGTGTTCTTCCCTGCCTGGGGACTCCCCGATACCGCCCTGCGATTTCTTATCATCGCCGCGATCCTGTGTTTCCCGATCGCGTTGGTCTTTTCCTGGACCTTCGACATAACGGCATCGGGCATCGTCAAAACGGCACCCGCCGATCCTGGCCAAACGTTCGATAGCTCACTCAAGCGTACCGACTACGTCGTCCTGACCGCCTTACTCGCGATCGGCGCCGCCATTGTGTTCGGCAGCCTGCAGAAGATAGTCGAGGAAGTGGACGGTACAGTCGCTGCGGCCGCGAAAATCGCCAACTCGGTCGCTGTTCTGCCGTTCGTGAATCTCGATACCAATCCGGACACCGGTTATTTCTCCGATGGTGTCACCGAGGAAATCCTTCACCGCTTGTCCTCCTTAAAAGCGCTGCACATTCTGAGTCGTACCTCATCTTTCGCATTTCGCGACAGCAATGAGGGGCCGGCGCGTATCAGCGAAATATTGGGTGTCCGTTACTTGCTGCATGGCAGCGTTCGTCGTGACAACAACTTTGTGCGCGTCACCGCGCGCCTCATCGACGACACGGGCTACCAGGTCTGGAGCGAGACCTTCGATCGCAAGCTCGAAGGCATCTTTGCTATTCAGTCCGAGATCGCAAGTACGGTCGCCAGCCGCATCGAGCGCGAGATAGTCCCACCTGCCGAACTTCCCGCCGGTCGCACAACGACAAACATGGACGCCTACGATGCCTACCTCGTGGGCCGGGCTTTCGTAAACGCAAGAACGCCCGGTTGGGATGACAAAGCCATTGCAGCTTTTGAAGAAGCCGTCCGCCTGGACGAGAACTACGCTCCTCCTTACGCCGGGCTGGCAATAGCGTTATCGATTAACAATCCCGACTGGGATGCTGTTCGCGAGTCCATCGTTCGCGCAGCAGAAAAGGCTATAGAGTTGGATCCCGAACTGGCCGAAGGACACGCCGCGCTCGGCCTGACCTTGCTTGAACATGCGGTTTCGTTTGGCGATAGGCAGACCAACCTGGAACGCTCAGAACGGTCGTTGCGGCAGGCCATTGAACTCGATCCGTCGCTCTCAATGGCTTACTCCTGGTTGTATATTGTCCTACTGGAGCAGGCTCGTAACGAAGAAGCGAGCGATGTAATCGAAAGAGGTCTGCTCATCGATCCACTGCACCCCGTAATGTCTTACAACATGGCTGATCGGTTAAGGAATCTCGGCGAACACGAACGCGCAGAGCGACTTCTCTTACGACTGACCGATCTGCCCGAGCCTCCCTGGATGGCCTACACCGGGTTGTATCATCTATACAACGCGATGGGTGAGTTCGGCGAAGCATTACACTGGGCCAAGCAGTTCGCGCGGGTTAATGCCAAGTCCCAGAGTGCCGGTTTCAGCGCATTTCTGGGGGGGACCTATGAACGTCTCGGCCTTATCGAGGATAGTGACTATTGGATAGCTGATTTGTTGGTGCATACGCCGAGGCCTGAGCAAAGATTCTGGTTCAAGGCTACTCAGCTTCGACTGCGCGGCGACCACGCTGGATTACAGGGGGTGATCGACGAGCTCGATGCCGCTCCTGGTACTGATAGTGACCAATTGCAGGTTGGTAGTGCCAGCCTGTATGCATCAGCCAATATTCTCGCTGGAAATTTCGATGTGGGAATTGATGCATTTGAGAATTCGTATGAACTTGGATCGCTGTCCCTGGGCAGCGATGTTCGGTTCTTTGGAGACCTGGAGTACCTGCACGTGCTCGCCTATGGCTATCAACAGGTTGGACGAGACGATGAGGCGAATGCGCTTCTGGCTCAACTCCATGAACACCTCAACGCACTTGTCGTTGAGCAGAAGATGAACTCTGGCAGCCTCCATCACCTGCGTGCACAGAACTTCGGCCTGAGTGGTGATTTTGATGCCGCTGCTGGCGCTCTGGAGGCTGCTATCGAAGCAGGATGGTTGCGGTATTTCTGGGTTGCCGGCAGCCCTCTCTGGACGGAAATCATTGCTTACCCTCGCATCGCCCGTATGCTCGAGGATGTCAAAGTTGAACTGGAACGTCAGCGAGCGATTGTGCAAAAAGCCGATGCCGAACACGATTTTCGCGCCGAAATAGCAGCACTGCGCGAAGCTGCCCAGCCCTAGCTACGTGGGCGGCTTTGCATGCCCGTCTGAAACAAAGTGTAACAATCGGCCCCGTTTAGTCCCGTATCGATTGGTTTGCTATCTGTGCTTCGCTACAATCCAGCCTCGTTTAGCTGAAATAGCAGAAAAACCAATAAGTTATGAATCGTTCCGAACAGCGAATACCCAGGCTGCGTACGCGCGGCCGGGAGAATCGGCGCCGCCTGCTGGCTGAGGCCGAACGCCTGTTGCTCGAGAGCGATGGCGGGCCGCTGAAATTCAGTGACGTCTTCGAAGCAGCACGCGTTTCTCGCGGTTCGGCCTATCGGATCTATATTGGTATTGACGACCTGCTCCAGGACCTGGCTACCGAGTGGATCAACAACTTCGTCGAATACCTGGAGGCGGGTGAGCCCGAGCGACAACCCGAGGACTGGGGCCAGCTTGTTTCGTTCCTCGTCAGGCGTGGTGCCGAATACTGGGCGAATACCTACCGGACATTGCAGGTATTGCCGCGCTTCCACTCAACGGCGCATGCGAATTACAACGCCGCGGTCAGGGAAATGAGTCTGTGTGTGTCCGAGATTTTCAGCCGCTACTTCGTAATACCTGACGTCCCGGGCTGGATGTCGAAACTCGCGTTCTTTACTCAAATCTGTGATATCACGTTTACCGATGCAGTACGCAATGAAGGGTGTATCAGCGAACAGCGCCTGACAGAGGCCGAAGCCTTGTGTCGAACCTACCTCGAGTTTCACTTGCCAACATGGTTGCCTGCCCGAGATACTTCAGGTAGCTGACACCTACAAGAATCCCGCGTACCTCGGAATCTACCTCCCGATGCTGATGAAAGTGTATTCGGTCGCGCTCGTGCTGAGCCTGCCGGTCTTAACTGCTTACTCTGCCGAGCTCGTCGCGGACGACGATGTCGGCGAAGCTGACGAAATTACCGAGATAACGGTAAGCGCACGGCGGGTTGCCAATACACGGCCAGCCGGCACATACGCATCGCCCGCGACACTGTTGCGGTTTGACCCTTCCACACAGCTGCAATCGCGCGGGCTGGCTGAAGGCCAGTCCGACGTCACAGTGCGCGGCGGTGTCTTCGAGAACACGGGTTTTAAACTCGGTGGAGTCACGGTCATGGATCCGCAGACCGGCCACTATGTGGCCGAGCTACCGGTCGATCCTGCCCTGATGTCGATGCCCACGATTAACAAAGGCATAGAAAGCGCGATCGACGGATTCAATTCAGCGATTGCAACGGTGTCCTATGGCATTGCCAAGGTGCGTGACGGAGGGGCTGTCGAGCTGGGGCTGGGGGATAACGGGCTGAACTCACAAGCCATCCGGTTTGGCCACGTCGCGGACAACAGATTCGGCCTGGCATTTTCGGCGGCTCGCTCGGAAGGCGACGGCACCTTGCCCAACGGTGATCACGAGTTTGCTCGTTATAACGCGCAGCTACAGTTTGACAGCGGGGCGGCCCAGTCCGACATCATCGTAAGCTACCAGGACAAGTTCTACGGCTGGCCTGGTGCGTACACCGGGTTTGCCTCACTGCCCGAGACCGACGACACCCAGACAACGCTGGTCTTATTGAACCAACGCCGGGAAACGGCACGTGGTTGGTTCGAGTTTGGCGGGTTCTACCGGCGTCTCGAAGACGATTATGATTTCGACCGCACCGATGTCGAAACCGGCACCCCCGGCTCATTTGAGCACGAGACCAAGGTCATGGCGGCCGGGTTCCAGGGGGCGCAACAAGTGGGGCGGATCAATTGGCGCTACGGCGGGCAGGTGACAAAAGATGAGCTCGTCTACTCCACCGACCTGACTTATGGCTTGTTCGACGATCGCACCTATGTGACGTTGAGTGTGGTGCCGTCGATCGACATGACGCTCGCAAGCGGCAGTGTCCTGACGTGGCAAGCTGGCCTGACGGCAGATTACAGCAACCGGGACAGCAGCGCTGTATCTCCGCTGCTCGGCGTTTCACTTGATCAAACCGATGCGCGGGGCACGACGCTGTGGACGCTGGAGTATGCGCAAACGACTCAGCTTCCCGGTTACACCGCGTTGAACTCGAATCCATCGGGATTGTTCGGTGGCAACGCGTTGTTGGGGCGTGAGGAAGCCAGGCAGTTGACCGGTTCGGTATCGAGAGACACGGGCAGCTGGCAGATACACGCGGCGGTGTTCGTTCGGCAGGACGAGGATCTCGTGGACTGGACGTTTGCGACCGCAGCGCCGTTTGCGCGCCAGGCGAACGCGGTCGATATCGATGTCGTTGGTACCGAGGTCGTCATGAGCTGGCAGTGGGATCGCCTGGACCTGACCGCCGGATACACCTGGCTGGACAAGGATGCCGACTACGGGAGCGCGCAGGTAGACGCGAGCTTCTACGCATTGAATTTCGCACGCCACCGAGCCACGCTCGCCGTACTTTACCGACTACCAGGCGGTTTCGAGTTCCGGTTGGATAACGATTATCGGCGGCAGGAAGACAACCCATTGCGCGACGGCGACGATTCGGCCTATCTCGCGTCGCTTTCGCTTGTATGGAGGGGTCAGGGTAATTCCGGATTCAGTGCGGCGCTGGTTGGGGATAACCTGACGGATAGCGAGTTTCAGCCCTTTCCGGGAACGCCGGCGTCCGGGCGACAACTCAGCGTGACAGCAGCTTACAACTGGTGAACGAATATGATTGAACTCTATTACTGGCCGACTCCCAATGGCCACAAGGTCTCCGTGATGCTCGAAGAATGTGGGCTCGAGTACGAAGTAAAGCCGATCAACATCGGTGCCGGTGATCAGTTCACGCCCGGGTTCCTTGCCATCAGCCCGAATAATCGGATTCCGGCGATTGTCGATACGGAGACCGGCGTCTCTGTATTCGAGGGTGGTGCGATCCTGATCTACCTTGCGGAGAAGTCGGGCAAGTTACTGCCAACGGACACGGCCGGCCGTTTCGAGACGCTGCAGTGGCTGTTCTGGCAAACGGGCGGGCTGGGACCCATGGGCGGGCAACTCAGTCACTATGTGAATTACGCCAAGGAGGACGTCCCCTACTCGCGTCACCGCTATGCGGATGAATATGATCGCCTCCTGGCGGTTATGGACGTGCGACTGCGCGATCGCGAGTTCCTTGCTGGCGACTATTCGATAGCTGACATCGCGAGTTTTCCCTGGGTAGTTCCGTACCGCCGTCTTGGTGCCGATCTGGACAAGTTCCCGAACCTGCGGCGCTGGTTCGATTCGCTGAAAGCGCGCCCCGCCGTCCAGGCCGGCATTGACCTGGGGAAGGACTGGCGGCGTGATGTAGCGGATGACGATAAAGCCCGGGCCATCATCTTCGGCCAGAACTCGTCGACAGTGCATAGCGCGCAGAAGAACTGAATGCGGCTCTATGACTGCAAGACCGCGCCGAGCCCCAGGCGTGTGCGGATTTTTCTCGCTGAGAAAGGCATCGATATCGAGACCGTTCAGATCGACCTTGGGGCCGGTGAGCAATTCAGCGAGACATTCCGCAAAGTAAATCCGGACTGTGTCGTTCCAGCGCTCGAACTGGATGACGGCAGCTGTATCAGCGAAGTACTCGCGATCTGCCAGTACCTCGAAGAGACGCATCCCGAACCCGCACTTATGGGCGTCACAGCAGAAGAGCGAGCACGTGTCTCGATGTGGAACGCCAAGGTTGAGCAGCAGGGCTTGTTGGCGATGGCAGATGCTTTCCGTAACTCGGCGAAGGGACTACGGGGTCGTGCCGTGACCGGAATAGAAGCCCATGCGCAGATTCCGGAGCTCGCGGAACGAGGCCGTGCGCGTGTTCTGCAATTCTTCGACAGGCTGGATACACAGCTGGCCGAAAACGACTTTGTCGCCGGCGAAAACTACTCGATGGCAGACATCACTGCGATGGTACTCGTCGATTTCGCCCGCTGGATCAAGATCCAGGTTCCCGACGATGCGGCAAATCTCGCGCGCTGGTATGCGGTGGTGTCGAAGCGGCCAAGCGCCGCTGCCTGACTCTAGCTGCGCTCGGCCAGCGCCCTGATGCCGAGGAACAGCAGGACGCCGATCTTCACGAGCTCGAGTGTCGAGTAGATCGCGTGGGTGTAGGATGGCGGCGGCTCGCCGCCCGCGAGGATGATGTCTGTTCTGGCCGCCAGTTCCGGGATCAACCAGGCACCCTGCGCCAGCACGATCAGGACGAGTACGCTGCACCAGGCCCACAGCTCGCGACTGCGACCCGATGTGCGCACGATGACGAGCAGCAGCACGAGAGCGAGGAACTCCGCCTTGTTGAGTGCTTCGAATACCACCCGTCCCACATCGAGTGCGACAGGACGTGTTATCGAAGTGGCAGTAAAGCGCACCGGGGTGGCGATCATCGAAATGCCGACCGTCATGCCGACCCATGTGAAACAGACCCAGGCCGGGTTCAGCAGCGCATTTCGGATTCGTCGGGACACGGACATATAATGCATGACCAAATAGCGAATAACACCATGACACAGCCTACTGAACCCCAACTCGCCTCTGCGGTAATGATGATTCGCCCTGTCCGGTTCGAGAGCAACCCGATGACAGCGGCGTCCAATCGTTTCCAGGGGAAGACGGATTCGGGGCCGGAAGAGCAACAAGCCGCGGCCGCAGTCGAATTCGATGCTCTGGCTTCGGCATTGCGCGAAGCCGGCATCGACGTGATCGTCATTGACGATACGCCTGAGCCGCATACGCCCGATTCGATCTTCCCGAACAATTGGATCAGCATGCACGCGGATGGCCGTGTGGTCCTGTACCCGATGGAAGCGGAGAATCGTCGGACAGAGCGCAGGATGGATATCGTCGAGCGCCTCGACAATGCGGTTGGGCGACAAATTACCGAGCTCGTGGATCTTTGCGCACATGAGAACGCCGGGCACTACCTTGAAGGTACCGGCAGCATGGTTCTCGATCGGGTGAATCGGATCGCCTACGCCTGCATCTCGACGAGAACACACCTGGATCCGTTGGGCGACTTCGCGCAACGGATGGGCTACGAGGTCGTCGCATTCGAAGCCGTCGACAGCGACGGTGTGCCGATTTATCACACGAATGTGCTGATGAACGTGGGTGAAGAGGTCGCCGTAATTTGTGGCGAAGCGATACCACGAGAGGATCAACGTAAAGCCGTGCTGGCGCGCCTGCGCGAAACCGGTCATGAGGTCCTGCTGCTGACCTACGCGCAGCTCGATGCCTTCGCCGGAAACATGCTGGAACTGAAGAATAAAGACGGCGAACGTGTTCTCGCTATGTCCCAACAGGCGTACGATTCACTGGACGAAGAACAGCGCGCAGTGCTGGCGGAGAATGGCCGGATAATTAGCGTAGCGATAAACAACATCGAATCTTCAGCAGGTGGCAGCGTGCGGTGCATGCTCGCGGAAATTCATCTGCCGCTAGAAGGGAATGAAAACCTATGAGCAAGGACAAGATACTGATGTGTCCCCCGGACTATTTCACGGTGGACTACGTTATCAATCCGTGGATGGCCGGCCATGAAGATTCGCTGAGCATCGAGCGGGCAAAGCAGCAATGGGAAACACTGCGCGACCAGGTTGGTGAGTTCGCCGAAGTTGTGACGATCGAGCCCCAACCCGAACTGCCCGACATGGTATTCACAGCCAACGCCGGGGTGGTATATGGCGACAAGGCGATCGCGAGTCATTTCATGCCGCACGAACGCCGGCCGGAAGAGCAGTTCTTCAAGAAGTGGTTCGTTGAAAACGGATTCGACCTGCTCGATCTTGACGATAACATTGGATTTGAAGGTGCGGGCGACTGCCTGCTCGATCGGCGCGGGCCCTGGCTCTGGACGGGCTATGGTTTCCGTACCGAAATCGAAGCGCATGCCGAGATTCGGAATTTCTTCGATATCGAAGTTGTGTCGATTCGCCTGACGGACGCACGCTTCTACCACATCGACACGTGCTTTTGCCCGCTGACCGACGGCTTCCTCATGTATCACCCGCCGGCATTCGACTACGACTCCCGCATAGCGATAGAGAGCCGCATTCCACCCCACAAGCGCATCATCGTAGATACGTACGACGCCGGGAATTTTGCCTGCAATGCCGTGAACATCGGTGACCGCGTCATTCTCAATAAAGCATCCGATCCGCTGAAGGCGCGCCTGATGCTTGCAGGATTCCGCGTGCACGAGGTGGAACTCAGCGAGTTTCTCAAGGCCGGCGGATCGTCGAAGTGCCTGACCCTGAAGCTGACCGAACCGGTTCGTTAGGAGATCCTGATATGGCCACGCCGCATCGCTATTCCATTTGGCCGAAAGACCCTGCAGCGCATCTGTTCGACGTTCGCCTGACCGTCGCAACACCGGATCCGGACGGCCAGGTATTCGCCTTGCCGACGTGGATCCCTGGCAGTTACATGATTCGTGACTACGCTAAACATGTCGTGTCGGCACGTGCCGAGGCCGATGGTCGCGATGTGGCGCTGAACAAGCTGGACAAGACTCGCTGGCAAGCGGCGGCAACAGACCGGGAACTCACCCTTGTGCTCGAGATCTATGCGCACGACGAGAGTGTGCGCGGTTCGCATCTCGATCTCACCCATGCGTTCTTCAATGGAACCTGTGTCTTCCCTGCCGTCGTCGGCCAGGAGGATGTTGCCTGTGAGCTCGATATCCTGGCGCCGGAAAAACCGGTTGGGAAGCGTTGGCGTGTTGCCACGTCCATGAACAACAAGGAGGCCGAAGCATACGGCTTTGGCACGTATAGTGCTGACGACTATGCGGAGCTGATCGATCACCCCGTCGAGATTGGTGAACTGTCGATCGGCGAGTTCGAGGTGGATGGCATACCGCACGCGATCGCGATACGCGGCAATACACGGGCAGACATGCGCCGCCTGTGTCACGACCTGCAACAAATCTGTGCGCATCACATGGCGTTTCTCGGGGCGCCCAGGGATCTCGACCGCTACCTGTTCCTGTTGAATGCGCCCGGCACTGGCTACGGAGGCCTTGAACATCGATGGTCATCGGCGCTGATCTGCGGGCGCGATAATCTGCCGGCGCGCGGCGACGAGGGTGTCTCTGACGAGTACCGCACGTTCCTGGGACTCGTGAGCCACGAGTATTTTCACCTGTGGAACGTCAAGCGAATGAAGCCCAAGGCCTTCACGCCGTACGATCTGTCGCGAGAGACAAATACGGACCTGTTATGGGTGTTCGAAGGTGTGACCTCTTACTATGACGACCTGGGACTTGTGCGCAGCGGTTTGATCAGTATCGAGAGTTACCTTGAGCTACTCGGCCAGACGATGACCCGCGTTGCGCGTAGCGGCGGTCGCCGCCGGCAAAGTGTCGCGGATTCGAGCTTCGATGCCTGGACCAAGTTCTACAAACAGGACGCGAACGCGACCAACGCGATCGTCAGCTACTACGCGAAGGGTGCGCTCGTAGCGCTCTCTCTCGACTTGAAGCTGCGCTCCGAGACGGGCGGCGAGTTCTCGCTCGACGATGTCATGACAGCGGCCTGGGACCGCTGGGGAGAGAGCGGCGAGGGCATGCCCGAGGACGGCTTCGAAACGATATGCCAGGATGTTTCCGGCCTCGACCTCGAGGATTTCTTCTCGGCCACGGTGCGTGGTACCGGCGAGTTGCCGCTCGAGACCTTGCTCAAGACTCACGGTATCGACTATCACATGCGGCGTTCGGAAGGCGGCAAGGATGCTGGCGGAAAACCGAAGAGCGACACTAACCTACCGGCTGTGTGGCTCGGCGCCGTCCTGGGCAATCGTGGCAGTACGCCAGTTTTTCGTGCCATTCATAACGGCGGTCCCGCGGAGCTGGCAGGCATCTCGCCCGGGGACGAGCTCGTTGCCCTCGATGGATTGCGGATCAGTCTCGCGGGCTGCGAAGCACGGACGCGCCGTTATCACCCGGGCGACAAGTCGGACGTGACGGTATTTCGCGGGGACGAACTCATGACCTTGCGCCTGAAGTGGGCCGAGGCGCCCGCTGACACGTGCTATTTGCTCGCGGATGACGAGGTCGATGACGAGGTGGTTTCGAGACGCGCCGACTGGTTGGGAATGTAGTGCAACGACTTGCTAACCCGACGCTGCGCCTATTCATCGGCGCCGCGTTGATTAGCCTGTCGCCTGTCTGGGTCAAGCTCGTCGACGTTTCGGCGACCAGCAGCGCATTCTGGCGTGTGGCGATTGGCGGCGTGACGCTTGCGGTGTACCTGTTGTTGACCAGGCGACGCTTGAAATTGACCGCCGCACTGTGGGGCATGCTGGCAATCGCGGCGGTATTTCTCGCACTCGACCTGTGGTTCTACCATCGTAGTATCCAATCCATAGGCCCCGGGCTGGCGACCCTGATCGCGAACTTCCAGGTATTCGTAATGGCGGCCGCTGGGTACCTGATCCTGCGGGAGCCACCGAGTGCCAGGCAGCTCGTTGCAATTCCCCTGGCATTGCTCGGACTCGCCCTGATTGTTGGTGTGGACTGGGATGCGCTACCCGAGGACTACCGACGTGGCATTGTTTTCGGGCTGGGCGCCGCACTGACGTATGCCCTCTATCTGCTCAGCATGCGTCGCTCGCGGCAAGGCTCGACTTATCGCGTTCCCACCCGGGAAATAGCCGTGGTCTCATTGCTGACCGCCGTGATGCTGGGCGCTGTTGCGTTCGCCGAAGGTGATTCGCTCGCGGTCCGCAGCAGCAGCGATATCGCCTGGCTGGCTTGCTACGGAATTCTCTCGCACAGTTTCGGCATGATGTTCATCGCCAGTAGTCTGCCGCATGTTACGCCATCCCAGGCCGGACTCGCCCTGCTGCTTCAGCCAACACTAAGCTTCGCCTGGGATGTCCTGTTCTTCGGTCGGCCAATGACGCCGATGGAACTGCTGGGCGCAGCGATTGCGCTGTTTGCGATCTATCTTGGATCCCGGGTGCGGTCAGAAGATGGGCAGGGCACCCGCCAGTAATTCGATTTCGAAGCGCGTCTGCATCGGCTGCATTTCGCCATCAAGATGGCAGTCCACGGGTTCATCGGCTTCGATCAGGAGGCGCGTGACTGTTTCGTGAGCAATCTCTTTCTCGCCCATATGCTTGCCCGACATCAGTTTCGGCAGCAGCGTGAGGATGCGCGGCCTCGATACCGGCGCTACCACCAGGAGATCGAAGAGCCCGTCATCGTTTCTTGCCATCGGCGCTAGATTGAACATCCCTCCGATCCACGGTCCGCTCGCGACATTTGCCAGTGTAATCGGCCCGGTACGGACATTGTCGCCTGAAGTAATCCGCATGTTCGGTGTTGCGATACCCTCAGCCATGCCGCGAAAAATAGCGAACAGGTAGACGAGGTCGCCGATCGGGACGCGATACGAACGGGCGATCCGCGTAACCCTGGCGTCGAAGCCGATTCCGGCGCCATTCGCAAAATAGCGATCGTTCATTTTGCCCACGTCAACGCGGCGTGAGCGTGCGTCTGCCGCAATGCTGTCCGCGAGGAGCTTGGTTGCGTGCTCCCAATCGAGGGTTATGCCGGCGGCCTTGGCGAAGTCATTGCCGGTACCGCTCGGGATGATCCCAAGCGTCGCTTCGCCGTCGGCACGCATAATGCCGTTGGTTGCCTCATGGACGCTGCCGTCTCCGCCCACCGCGACGATGCGCTTTCCTCCATTCTCGACGCAGAGTCGAACCTGCTCCTCGAGATTGCCGACATGTTGGCTCAGGTGCACCTCCAGCGGAAAGCCCCGCTCGCCGAGCAACTCACGTATGCGGGCCGAGCGCTTGCCGGCGCGGCCACGGCCCGCGGCGGGATTGAGAAACAGGTGGACGGTCTCTGCTGCCATGAGGCGATGCTACAATGCGCCGGTCCCTCGTCGCAAAACGGATCACTCAATGTTGGAACTGGGCGTCAAGTTTCTGATCAGCTATTTCATTGGCTCGCTCATGGGCGCAATGCTGGTCGGCAAGCTTCGCGGCGGTGTCGACATTCGTACGATGGGTAGCGGGAATGCCGGCGGCACCAACGCATTGCGGACCCAGGGTGTCGTTTTTGCGCTTGGCGTGGTCGTCGTTGATGTCGGCAAGGGCATCATCGGCGCAGGTGTTGTCCCCGGTCTCGAGTTGCCGTTCGTGCCGCAGGATCCGGAAGTGTCCCGAACATGGCTGACGCTGGTTTGCGCGAGCGGCGCCGTCCTCGGGCATGTCTGGCCGATCTACCATGGCTTCAAGGGCGGCAAAGGTGCCGCCACGTTGATCGGGACCCTGGTCATTCTGGCACCTGAATTGATTCTCGGTGTATTGCTTGCCTGGGGATGGGTGCTTGTCATGACTGGCTACGTAGGCCTTGCAACGATGACGGCTGCAACGGCGCTGCCGATCTGGCTGGGCCTCACCCGACTTCCCGAAGATCAGCCGCTGTTTGTTTACGCAACGGTAATGGCAATGTTCGTCGTCTACTGGCATCGCTCCAATATCCGACGCATGCGCGAGGGCACTGAGCATCGCAATGTCAGGGCCATGATGTTCAAACCTCGCGATACCAAAGGTGCTGATGATCAACCTTGACGCGGGCGTTATACGCGAGTCGCTTGGCGAGGCCGCCGCGACCAGGTTGTCCTGCTTCGACACGTTTCCCGAGATTGAGTCGACCAACACATACCTGATGCAAAGGACCGGCCCTCCGCCCGGCCAGCTCCACGTTGCAGCCACGACAAACCAGACAATGGGCCGCGGCCGACATGGCCGTACCTGGCAATCGCCGCCCGGGTCTGGCCTGTGCCTCTCGATCGCCTACACCTTTGGCGTACAGCCTGCGAACCTGTCAGCGCTGACGCTGGCGATCGGCATAGGTGTCATCGACGCGCTCGAAGATAGCGGTGCAGGTGGCGTTCAACTCAAGTGGCCCAACGACCTGATCGTGGACGGCGGCAAACTGGGTGGAATTCTCACCGAGTCTCAGTCGCTGACCTCCGGGGCGGTTACCGTCGTAACCGGTGTTGGGCTGAATGTTAATCTCGGTGACATGTCGGACTTTGAACTCGAAATGGGGTCGGTGCGCCGGGTCGCGGATCTGACGAGAATCACCGCCAGGCCGCCGAAGTACGAGGATCTCGCCGCGGTGCTTATCGACAAGCTGTGCGCAACGTTTGTCGAATTTGAAGTTGACGGGTTTGAACCTTACGCGCAGCGCTGGGTCGAGCGCGACTGGCTGTTCGGGCGCGACCTGGTGATCGACATGCAACAGCGCCAGGTTACGGGCACAGGGGCCGGTATCGGCGATGATGGCGCCCTGCTTGTCGATACCGGGAAGGGCAGAATTCAACGTATTACATCCGGAACGGTAGTCCTCTCATGAAAGCGCTGCTCATGGATGTCGGAAACTCACGCATCAAATGGGGCGTGTTGGAGAACGGTGAGATCCGGCGCACGGGCCACATCTCGCAGGAGCGAATCCGCGACAAAGGCTTGCAGGCGATCACAACGAAGATCCCGAGGCGCGTCGATGAGGTATTTGTCAGCAACGTCGCCGGCACAACATTCGCGACACGATTGTCAGGCGTTGTTGGCATGCATTGCGAATGCGATGTTCACTTTGCGCGCACCGCGCGCAGCGGCTGGGGTGTCACTAACAGTTACACTCAACCGCGCCGTATGGGAGTGGATCGCTGGGTTGCGATGATCGGTGCGTTCGCGGAGTTTCAGTCCGCATGTCTCGTCGTCGATGTTGGCACCGCGATGACTATCGACGCCATCGACGACAAGGGTCAGCACCTCGGTGGCCAGATCATCGCCGGCGTCTCGACCATGGCCGACGCGCTCGCTGCGGCAACCAGCGATATCCCGCAGGTCAAGCCGGCGCCGGGTCGGGAAAGAGCGGACCTTGGCATGTTTGCGCACAACACGGCAGCGGCCGTTCGGGAAGGTGCGCAAAACGCCGTCGCCGGCGCGATCGACAGGGCGATTCAGACTTTGCAGTCAAATGCCTGTCAGCCGACAGTTGTCTTGACCGGCGGGGACGCGTCGCGCATTCTTAACGCGCTTTGTGAAACACCGTTGCACCGCCCGCACCTCGTGCTGCAGGGGCTGGCGCACATGCTGGACACCGCTCGATGAGAAACTTGCTGCTGTATCTGCTGCTGGTATTGATCCTCGCCAACATCTTCTATTTCCTGTGGGGTTTCGTATCCACGGATGAGTCAGGCCCGGGAATCACGGTCCTCGAGGAATCCGACCTGGGACCACGGCTCGACGTCACCACCGGGCAGGCTAGTGATGCGATTGCGAGCGTCGGCGCCGTTCTCGGATCGGGTGAACCCTCTGACCTCGAGGCCGTCGTTGGCCGGTCCTGTGTAAGCATTGGGCCGTTTAAGGAAAGCGACGATGCAGACACGGCCGTCCTCGAGTACAACAATGAGGGTATGAAAGCGGTGCTGCGTTCGGGGCGCGGTCAGATATTCGTTGGGCATTCAGTTCAGATCCTGAACGTGCCCACACGTGCTGCCGGCCGAACAATGCTCGGCCGGCTGACAGAAGCGGGCCTCGGTGATGCATTCATCGTCGGCAACGAAGAAGACGGTCTCTCGATATCCCTCGGCATCTTTGGCAACGCGGATAACGCCGAGAAGATCGAGTTGCAGGCGGAATCGGCCGGCTTCGAAGTCGACATCTCGCCGATGACGCGCGCAGGAACGATCTACTTCGTCGATATCGGATTGCCGCCGGGCAGGGGAGCCGGCGCTATCATTGAAAGGTATGGCGAGGAACGGGTTGCGCTGCGGGATGCGGCGACTTGTCCACAATAAATTGCGTCCTGGGCCCTTGTCAGAAGGCCTCGAGTAGCGAATAATTCGCCACCCTCAGCCGCAATAGCTCAGTTGGTAGAGCAGGGGTTTTGTAAACCTCAGGTCCCGAGTTCGACTCTTGGTTGCGGCACCAAACATCACAGATCGGGGTCAGTTTCCTATCTCCCAATAGAGATAGGAAACTGACCCCGATCTTTTTGTTAGTCCTGTGGCCGATCCGGGAAAGTCATCTCGAGCATGTATTCAGCGGCCGCGTTGACAACTTCGTCAGGTAGCTCGGTCTTGCCGCCACGTGCTGGCATGTCGAAATAGCCGGTCTTGGCATGATCCATCAGGACGGCCTGCCAAAGGCTCGAGCGTCCCTCCCAGTCCTGGGGCTCGCCTTCGCGGGGCGCACCCAGCATTCCGGTCTCGTGACAGCCCGCGCAATGTTCAACGTAGGCCTGCTCGCCATCGACAGCGACGGTGGATGGTGCGTCGGCCTCTGGTTCGCCGGAATGGGCCGCGCAGGCGCCAAGTGCGAAGCAGGCTGCGAGCAGGAGTACGATCTGTCTCATGGTGTCACCTCTGTGACTACTATGCTGATATTTGCCCACGTTGCTAACAATACGCATTCCTGCCTACAAGTACCTAGCGTTTGTCCCGCAGGAACTCACCGAGCAGGCGAAACTCGTCTTCCCGTTGACTGCCCTTGCGCCAGACAAGACCAATCGTGCGGTAGCTCTGTTCACCCATCGCATACAGTTTGACCCGCGTGTTGCGCAACATCGCTGATCCACGCGCCATCTCGGGCAGGAATGTAATGCCGAGATCGGCGTCGACCATTTCGATCAGGGTCAGCAGGCTGCTGGCGCCGAAGCGTCTTACCTTTTGCGTGTTGCGGATACGGCAGGCCGCGAGCGCATGCTCGCGCAGGCAGTGGCCATCTTCGAGCAGCAGGATGCTGTCCGAGTCCAGGCGATTGAAACGGTAGTTCTCGGGGTCGACTCGCGCGGTGTCATCACGGCACGCCAGGCAGAAGTGATCCTTGAACAACGGCATCTCCTCTGTGCCCTGCAGGTGCCAGGGGAGAGCCAGCAACACGACATCGAGTTCCCCGTCCATCAGGCGCCGATAGACCCGCTCAGTCTGATCCTCTGTCAGTAGCAGCTCGAGTTTCGGATAGTGTTTGCGCAGTTTGGGTAATATCCCCGGCAACATAAAAGGGGCGATCGTCGGGATAACACCCAGGCGAAGTTCGCCTGCCAGGGGCTCGGTTCCCCCGCGTGCCGTTTCCACGAGACTCTCGATATCTCGCATGACGAGCCGCGCCTGCGTCGCGACCTCCTGCCCGGTTGCTGTGATCGTTACATTGCGATTGGTTCGATCGACGAGCTGCGCCCCCAGTGTGGTTTCGAGAGCCTGGATGGCGTTGCTGAATGCGGACTGCGATACGAAACAGCGGTCCGCGGCCTGACCGAAATGACGCGTCTCGGTCAGGGCAAGGAAGTACTGCAGTTGTTTGGTTGTCGGTAATTGCATGATCGAAAAAATAGGATACAACAACCCAATTAAACCATTTTACCGATCATATTCACAGGCCTATGATTGCCCCATGACTTACCAGGAGGAAACAAGCATGTTCAAGAATCTAGAAGGCAAACGGATCCCCGACATTACATTCCGTACACGCAGGGACCACGAATGGGTAGACGTTACCTCAGAAGATATTTTCGCTGGCAAGAATGTCGTTATCTTCTCGCTGCCCGGCGCATTTACGCCGACCTGCTCATCGTCCCACGTGCCGCGCTATAACCAGCTCGTCCCGCAGTTCCAGGCACAGGGCATAGACGAAGTTATCTGCGTATCGGTTAATGACGCGTTCGTCATGAACGAGTGGCAGCGGTCACAGAATGCCGATCGGGTCACGTTCCTGCCAGATGGCAACGGCGAGTTTTCTGATGCCATGGGTCTGCTGGTTGGCAAGGAAGATCTTGGCTTCGGGCGTCGCTCGTGGCGCTATTCCATGCTGGTCCGTGACGGCATCGTCGAGAAGATGTTCATCGAGCCAGAAGAGCCTGGCGATCCGTTCCACGTTTCCGATGCTGACACGATGCTCAAGTATCTCGATCCGGAATGTGAGTTCCCGTACGACGTGGCCGTGTTCTCCCGCGAGGGTTGCCCGTTCTGCGTACGTGCCAAGGGCCTGCTGCGCGAGTCGGGTATCGAATTCGAGGAACTCGTCCTGAATCGCGACTACACGGATCGCACATTGCGCGCCGTGTCGACCAACACGACCTATCCCCAGGTGTTCATCAACGGCCAGCTGATTGGCGGTTCAGATGACCTCGAGGCCTGGTTGTCAGATCACAATCGGGCACGCGCCGCATAGCTCATCTTACAAGTCCGATTCTGGCTACTTTGAGTTCTATGCCAGCGTATACTTTGTGCCATGGAGATTGCGGCGACGACAAGCAACGACATCTATGAACGAGCCAGGCTTTCTCGCGATGCTCGTTTTGACGGGCGGTTTTATGTTGGCGTGAAGACGACCGGGATCTACTGTCGCCCGATCTGTCCGGCAAATGCGCCGAAAAGCGAGAACGTCACTTTCTATCCGACGGCCGCTGCGGCCAGTGAAGCCGGGTTCCGACCGTGCCTTCGCTGCAGGCCCGAATGTGCGCCGGGAACGCCTGCCTGGGCGGGCACTTCAACCACTGTGCAGCGTGGTCTGCGGCTGATTGCCGACGGGGCACTTGATGACGGGAATGTAGAACATCTTGCGGATCGCCTGGGCGTGACCAGCCGTCACCTGCGGCGCCTGTTTACCAGGCATGTCGGTGCGAGTCCTCTTGCCGTCGCACATACGCAGCGCCTGCATTTTGCCAAGCGGCTTATCGATCAGACGTCGCTGACCATGCAGGACATTTCAACAGCCGCCGGATTCGGTAGTGTGCGCCGCTTCAATGACACGTTTCGCAAGACCTACGGCAAGACTCCGAGGGAGCTTCGCCGCGGGCGGGATACGGTAGTGTCGACGGGCGCGCTGACTGTCGAGCTTCCCTATCGGCAACCCTATGGGTGGTCCGAGCTGCTCGAGTTCTTTGCAGGGAGAGCGACACCCGGTGTCGAACTCGTGACAGATGGGCGGTACCTGCGAACCGTGCGTATCGGGGACCGTTCGGGTGTCATTGACGTCCAGGATGCCGGCGGGGCGCTGTCGCTGACCGTTCACGGGATAGCGACGGATACGCTGTTTGCCGCGGTGCAACGTACGCGCAGCCTGTTCGACCTGGATGCGCCGATCGACGATATTGGTGAGGCCCTGTCGCAGGACAGGACCCTGCGCTCCTGGATGAAGGACAACCCGGGAATCCGCGTCCCCGGCGCCTGGGATGGTTTCGAATTATGTGTGCGCGCCGTGCTCGGGCAGCAGGTCTCGGTAAAAGCGGCTACGACCTTCGCGGGCCGCATCGCGGAACGCTATGGTGAGCCTGTCGGCGTAGATATTAAGGAAGTTGACGATGCACCGACGCGACTCTTTCCCGCACCGCAGCGGCTTGCTCGCGCTCGCCTTGAGAACCTCGGCATTATTCGCAGTCGGGCACAGACGATCCGCGATCTTGCCCGGGCCACCAGCAGTGGCGAACTTGATTTCGGTGCTGACCAGTCGGCAGAACAGTTTCATTCGACCCTGACCTCGATCAAAGGCGTGGGTGACTGGACCGCCGAGTATGTCGCCATGCGAGCACTCAAGAGCCCGGACGCGTTTCCCGCGTCCGACCTGGGCTTGCTGCGGGCTTTTGACGAACAAGACGGTCGCCGCTTGCGGCCGGCCGAACTGGCAGCGCGCGCCGAAGCGTGGCGGCCATGGCGCGCCTATGCGGCGTTATTGATTTGGGGTTCCGATAGCGGAACCGGAGGCTGACAATGTACTACTGCTACCTCGACACACCGATCGGCGAACTGCTCCTGGCAGGCGAAGATGGCGCTCTCTCGATGATCGGCTTCCCGAAAGGATCCATGCGGCGCGAACCCGAGGCGGACTGGATCTTCAATGAAATGGAGTTGGTCGACGCGTGCCAGCAGCTGCGCGAGTATTTCGCCGGCGAACGCAGGGATTTCGATCTGCCGTTGAAGCTCCACGGCACCGAGTTCCAGGTCAGCGTTCTCGAAGCGCTGCAGGATATTCCTTACGGAGAGACGGCGAGTTACGGCGAAATCGCCAGGCGAATCGGTCGCCCGAAAGCGGTACGCGCAGTCGGCGCCGCCAATGGTCGCAACCCGATTCCGATCGTGGTGCCGTGTCACCGCGTCATTGGCAGCACAGGTGACCTGACCGGGTTTGGTGGTGGGCTCGATACGAAGGAGGCGCTCCTGAGGCTGGAGGCCGAGCACACCCAGGATCT
>Ga0209456_10000586_pt1 | contig 19588 bp, 22 predicted proteins | sample COG_11_FD_184755 | JGI IMG/M metagenome (GOLD analysis project Ga0209456, IMG submission 184755) | Pelagic marine sediment microbial communities from the LTER site Helgoland, North Sea, for post-phytoplankton bloom and carbon turnover... | ecosystem: Environmental > Aquatic > Marine > Neritic...
GCGAACCGGGATGGATGGTGCTTGGCCGTGGCTATCTCCAACTCCTCGATCTCGCCCAGGGCTTTCTCATCGCAAAAAGATGTGACCAATCATGAGCCGTGCCGCCGGCTGCTCTTGCTGTGTTTTGGCTACGGCGCTCAGTGTTCAAACTTCCGATAGCTCAACCACGAGAGCGTGTGGAAGAAGATGGCGTAGGGGACGAAGAATAGCGGGATCAAGCCTGTGGGGAAGACGATGACGTTGTTGGGGACTTCTGGGAAGAAGAGTTGAATCGGGGTGTCGGAGGAAGCGAAGCCGAAAAAGAAGGCGCTTAGGAAATCGGCGGTGCCTAGGATGATGACTAGGTAGACCGCGGCGCCGGGGATGCGTTTGGCGTTCCAGTATTTGAGGAGAACCAATGCGGCGACGAGGGCGACCGCGAGGTCGCCGAGGCCGGCCGGGTAGGCAAAGATTCCCGGGATGTTGCCGCGAACCATCTCGATCAGAAAGACGCCGCCGATCACGCGGAAGAGTTGAAGGCCTATGAGCCACTTCTGGCAGAGCCACCTATCGAGGAACCAATCTCTACGAAGGAAGAGAATGAGGCTCGGGAGGACCCACACGGTGGGGATGATCAGGTTTCCTGGAAGGCCGAGGCGCCTTGGGATGTCGGCGACGCAAACCCAGAACATCAGGGTGCCAAAGACCAGGAAGCCGGCGCCGACCCGAAGGCCCTTCTTCTTGGATGCTCCGCTGAAGACGTACGTCGCCATCGCGTAGATCGGCGTGACCAAGAACGCGCCGATGATGACGATCACCGTGAGCGGGTGGGCGTTGGTGCTTTCGTACATGGTGGCCTGGCACAGCTTGGCACGTGGTCGCCGTGATTTTGCACGGCTTTTGGCTGGCACGCGCTTTGCAGTTCAATTCAACGGGTTGGTGTCTCAGATTCCCGCCATCCCACGGAGTCATGCCATGCACAGGTCCCCCGCGCTCATCTTCTGTCTCGCGCTCGCCTTTCTCATCGGGTGTACGTCCGAAACCAGCGGCATCATCGACGAACGCACGCCCCCCGACGTCGTGTCGAGCCTTGCTTCGCTTCAGCCGGCCGATGGATGCGATGACGTCGAAGCGGCCTTGCGCGAGCAGGCGATCGAAGAGATGGAGCAACGTCTCAGCGACAACGAGCAACTGCTGCTCGACTCCCTGTCCGGCGGGTATTGGTGCTACGAAGACGTCGCCTACGCCGGCGGCGTGGACGGCCTACCGGCTCCGAGCGCTCCCCAAGAGGACGGTGGCGCGAGCGACTACTCGACCACCAACACGCAGGTCGTGGGGGTCGATGAGGCGGACTTCGTGAAGAACGACAACCAATACATCTACGTGCTGGCGGACGGTCACTTCACAATCATCGACGCATGGCCCGCAGCCGAGGCGCATGTCGTGTCCCGCACGCCCGTGGAAGGTGAGCCCAAGAAGCTGTACGTGCACGAGGACAGGGCCGTCATCTATTCATCTCTCGACCCGCTCCAAGCTCCCGACGATTCAGGCCCGTGGTGGGGCGGCGGATTCGCTCCGATCTCTGGTGGCTACTACGACACCGGGGAATGCACGTACGGGTACGATTGTGACTTTCGCGGGGACGGGCGAGGCCTGCTCGTCACCATCTTCGACATCGACGACAAGAGCAGCCCCAAGGTTCGACGTGAGAGCGAGCTCAACGGCTCGTACCTCAACTCGCGCCGCGTCGGCGACATCGTGTACACCGCCATCACGTTTCCCGAGGTGACCTTGCCTGGAGTGACGTATTGGCCGGAAGGTCTGCTCGACGACTTCGGATACAGCTGTGAGCCGCCCGACCTCAATGAGAACGAGATCAAGGTCGCGTTCGCGTTGCTCAGACTGGCCAACCGCGCCTTGATCGAGGAGTCGACCATCCACGACTACCTTCCGAGCATCCGCGACACCCGCTACGCAAATGGTGATCGCATCGCGGAGGACGGCCTCTTAAATGGCTGCAAAGGCTTTTATCTCTCGAACGCACGGGACGGCCGCCAGTTTCTGAGCCTCTTCTCGTTTGACATGACCGCGCTGGATGCTCTGAACGCCACGACGATTGTCGGTCGTCCGGGCGCCGTTTACGCCAACGAGCAATCGCTCTATGTCGCGGTGCGCCACGACCACTGGGCAATGCCGGTGTGGTATTTCGAGGACCCGGAGCAGCGCCCAGAGGCAACGACGGTTCACAAGTTTCAGTTGTATCCCGGCAGCATTGCGACCGACTACCGTGGAAGCGGGGTCGTGAAGGGGCGCATCCTGAATCAATTTGCGATGGATGAGCATGACGAGCATTTGCGCATCGCGACGACGACAGGACATCTCCCGAGCCCAGACGTCCACAGCACGATGAGCATACTTCGTGATGTGGCGGGCGAGCTCGTGGTTGCCGGTGAGGTCGATGGCATTGCCCCCACGGAAGACATTCGCTCGGTGCGTTTCGACGGTGATGTCGGCTTCGTCGTGACGTTCAAGAAAACCGACCCGCTGTTCGTGTTTGATCTGTCCGAGGCGGATGCGCCGAAGATCCGGGGCGAGCTGAAGATACCCGGCTTTTCGACTTACATGCATTTGATGGATGACAACCACTTGCTCACCATCGGCTACGATGCCGACGATCAGGGAAGCTTCGCGTGGTTCCAAGGGGTGCAGCTCCAGATCATCGACGTCGCCGATCTCGAAGACCCGCGCCTCATTCACAAGGAAGTCATTGGTACGCGTGGCTCGACGTCCGAGGCGACGACCAATCACCTCGCGTTCAACTACTTCGCCACACGGGACCTGTTGGCAATCCCGATGACCATCTGCGAGGGCAGCGGATCCGGCGGGGGTTACGCGCATGAGATGACCTTCAGCGGCCTGCTCGTCTATGACGTCACGACCGGCACCGGCTTCGACCTCCTAGGCGGCGTTCCCCACGCGGCTCCTGAGAGCGGCCCAGACTACTGGAGCGCCTGCGGCAACTGGTGGACCAACAGCAACAGCCTGGTCCAGCGCAGCATCTTCATGGAGAGCTACGTCTACTCGATCGCGCCTGACAAGATCAACGTGGCTCACATCGACGACCCTGCCGCGGTCTTGGTCAGCATCGATTTATTGGAAGTTCTGCACTGACCAGACTTTGCCGTCTGGGGTCTCATAGAATCCGCATGCGACCATCGTGTAGTCGGGGTTGGTCATGTTGATGTAGTGGCCGTGCTCCGAGTACGGCTCGCCCGGGCCTTCATCCCACATCACCTGCAGGCAACCTGCGATGACCGAGTCGATGGAGCCCCAGCCCGGGCATTCGTTTTGAGCCCAACCGTCGGGGGTGCAGATGCCGTCGCGGAAGCCCGAATGGGCGCTGCGAGTGCTGTCGTACTCGGCGTGCTGGTCCGCGCAGCTTTCGGCTGCGGTCCAACGTTCGAGCGGGGGCAGGCATTGGCAATCCCATCGCAGCTGATTGATTCGCTCTACGCAATCGAGCTCAGGGTCGCCGGTGCTCGGCGGCGCGGCCGGCTGACAATTGGCTATCGGTGCAGCGAGCGGCCCCGTGGGGCATTCACCACCAACGCCACCGGCGCCCGCTGTGCCGCCGGTGCCAGTCGCGCCACCGGTGCCACCAGTACCGGGCGACCCACCAGTGCCGCCGCTGCCACCGGGACGGTCGATGCAAACCCGCAAGCTGTCGCAACTCGGATCATCGCAGTCGAAAAGACCGTCCCCGTCATTGTCTGCTTCGTCCTCGCAATCGCCGGAATGAGTTCCTTCGACCCGCATCCCGCTCGACGGGTCCGCGCTCTCGCCACCGCAACCAACAGTGACTACGGCGGTCATCGAACAGGCGGTGAGCACCGCAACTCTCCATTGGAAATCCAAGAATAGCTCCAAAACCCATTTTACTCCGCCGGGAGCTGTGCCGCCAACGGCTTTGCCATCGCGCTTCTTTGAGACTAGCGCCTTGCAGCCGCGGTAGAGGGCGGCTTGAGCCCTGCCGCTTCACGGACGATCTTCGGGTGACGTGCGGCGATTTTCAGTAGAGCGATTGCTGGCCCCTCGGGCTTGCGGCGGCCTTGCTCCCAATTGCGAAGGGTGTGGACGCTGATCTCGAGGGCGCGCGCGAACTCTTTTTGGCTGAGGCGAACGAACCGGCGCAAGGCAGCGATGTCTTCGCCAGACTCGATTCGACCTTGCATGATGCGCCGCCGCGTCGATCCGCGGATCGATCTCTTGAAATCGGCTTCGGTCCACTCCGGAATATCGGGAACGTCAGTCATAGCCCTCGATGCATCTCCTTGCGATAGAGGCGACGTTCACGCTTGCGGACGTCTTCAAACCGTAGGCCGTGTTTGCGTTGGTTGGCATCGTTCTTCGCGGGGTCCCACTCGAAGCGGATGGGCATACGAAGTATCCGCTCTTAGAGGGGGTAAGTCAATGGCTTACCTCTTTAGGCGGCTTCCTTGGGTCGGCGAAGGACGTCGTCGGGGGGTTCGAATGGGAGGAGCACGTACTGACCTGGTTTCACGGTGCGCAGCACCTTCGGCATCTCGACACCGTTCCAGGTCATGATGGTTGGCTCGCTTTGGGTGATCGTGCCGTCTAGGAAGTTGCCGCTGAGAACGATGGGTTTCATGCGTTCATGAACTTGCAAGCGACGTGCCTTAGTTGGTGCACGTGATTCCGCGAGGGTGCAAGCGATGCCGCTGGCGGAATCAGGCCGTCCGCCGGTGGCCGCCAAGCGAAGGAATCGCGTTGGTGGCGTCGACCATGAGCTCACGGAGCCAGCGGTGGGGTGGGTCTTCGGTGAAGCGCGGGTGCCAGATCATGGTGATGGCGTGCTCGGGGATGGGCAGGGGGGCGGGGCGGGATGCCAAGGTCGACGCGGTAGAGCATTGGCTGAGGCTGGAGGGGGCGGTGAGGACGAGGTCGCTTTGGGCGATCACTTCGAGGGCAGTGGCGAAGTGGGGGACGCGGAGGGCGATACGGCGTTGGAGGCCTTGTGCTTGGAGAATGCGGTCGACGACGCCGGGACCCTCGCCGCCTGGCGAGACGAGGATGTGATTGAGGCGGGTGAAGGCTTTGAGGGTGAGGCGGCGGGTGGCGAGCGCGGGGTGGTCGGCTCGAGCAAAGCATTGGAAGGAATCTCGGAAGAGGGTTCGGGTTTGAAGCTCAGCGTCGACTTGGGTGCCGAGGTCGAAGGGGTGTGGGTCGAGGAGCACTGGGTAGATCGCGAGATCGACGTCGCCGGTTTCGAGGCCGTCGGCTAGACGCTTCGGTGTGGGGACGACGGCGAGATCGACTGCCGGTGCTTGTTGGGCGAGGCGTTGTAGGAGTGTGGGTAAGACGAGCGTGTCGAACAAGTCGGGGGACACGATGCGGAAGGTGCGGGTTGCGTGCTCGGGTTCGAACGGTTCGGGTTCGGCGAGTGCACGCGCGAGGCTGACCAAGCCGCTGCGGAGGGGAACGGCGAGGGCTTCGGCGCGGGGGGTGAGGACCATGCCGCCTCGGCCGCGAACCAGGAGCGGGTCGTCGAATAGCTCGCGGAGGCGACGAAGGGTGTGGCTCATCGCGGACTGGGTCACGCCTGCACGCTCGGCGGCCTTCGTGACGCTTCGCTCGCGCGTGAGGGCGTCGAGGGCGGCCAATAGGTTGAGGTCGATGCGGTGGAGGTCCTCTGCAGTATGAGTATTGCTCATGGCTATATGGAAACAACTCATTGGATTCATGTCAATGGCGGCCGCAGAGTGGTCTTCACAAGGAGGCACTCATGGAAAATGTACAGAAAGTATTGGTAGTTGGAGCCACGGGCGGCACGGGCCGCGCCACGATCGACGCGCTCGTCGAGCGCGGGCACCGGGTGACGGCGTTCTCTCGGCACGCCGAGTCGCTCGAGCACAGCTCGGACCGGGTGACGTTGCTCAACGGCGACGCCACCAACCCGGACGACGTCGACCGCGCGGTGGCGGGGCACGACGCGGTGATCATCACCCTCGGCATCACAGAGAACCCGCTCCGCGTTCGTCTCTTCGGCGCCGCACGGACGCCGCTCGACGTGCGCTCGGCCGGCACCCGCAATGTGATTGCGGCGATGCGGAAGCACGGCGTCCGCCGGCTCGTCGTGCAGTCGTCGTACGGAGTCGGAGAGACGCGCAGCAGCTTGCGCTGGGTAGAACGCTTGTTCTTCAGCCTGTTACTGAAACCGCAAATCGCAGACACCGAAGTTCAAGAGCTCGAAGTGCGGGACAGCGGAGTCGACTGGGTGCTCGCCCAGCCGGTGCACCTGACCGATGACGAGAGCGACGACATGCCGTTTGCGTCGGCCGATGGGCAGGTGCGTGAGTGGAAGATCTCGCGCAAGGGCGTCGCGCAGTTCTTGGCGTTTGCCGCGCAGGGGCCTGACTACGTCGGGCAGTCGGTGGCGCTTTCGGGAGCGGGGGTGTCGGGTTGATGGGGGTTAGGTATCGGGCGGCGGCCGACAGGTTGTGAGCGCGGGGGAGATCGGGCACAAGGACGCGCGTGCCCATCCTGGTTGCCGAAGGTCTGCGCAAAGCATACGGGGAGACGCGTCTTCTCGACGGTGTCGACCTGTCGATTCACGAGGGAGAGCGCGTCGGGCTCGTGGGGAACAACGGGTCGGGGAAGTCGACGCTGGCGCGGATCTTGGTCGGTGACGAGAAACCGGACGAGGGGCGGGTCGCGCGGCGCCGTGGCGCTAACATCCGCTATCTGCCGCAGGAACCGACGCTCCCCGCAGGCCGGAGCGCGCGCGAGGTCGTGCTCGAGGGATTGGGTGCATGGGCAGACGCATTCGAGCGTCACCAGGAGCTCAGCCGGCTGATCGCTTCACAGGAACCAGGGTGGGAAGCGTACTCCGAGCCGCAAACCGCTGCTGCCCACGAGGTCGAGCGGCTCGGGGGCTGGGAGAACAGTCGTCGGGTCGACGTGCTGCTCCAGCAACTCGATCTCCACGAGATCGATCGCAGTGTCGACGAGATGAGCGGGGGAGAACGACGGCGGGTGGCGCTCGCACGGCTCCTGGTCGAAGAGCCCACTTTGGCGATTCTCGATGAGCCGACCAATCACCTCGACGCGGACACGATCGAATGGCTCGAAACGTATCTCCGTGAGCAGTACCGCGGCGCCTTGATTCTGATCACGCACGACCGGTACGTCCTCGACAGAGTCGCGAGGCGAACGTTGGAAATCGATCAGGGCCAGGTCCACAGCTACGACGGCGGCTGGCACGCGTACCTCGAAGCCAAAGCGGAACGGCTGGCCCACGCCGACCGTGCCGAGGCCAATCGCCAAAACCTCTTGCGCACGGAGCTCGAATGGTTGCGCAGATCGCCCAAAGCCCGGTCGACCAAGTCGAAGGCGCGTGTCGACCGAGTCGAAGCGCTACGAGACGCGACCGGACCTCAAAGCGAACAGGTGGCGCGATTCGAGGCCCAGGCGGGACGACTCGGCAATACCGTGCTCGAGGCCAAGGGGCTCGGGGTCTCGATCGGCGCGCTCGAGCTCGTGGACTCCCTCGATTTGATCTTGTCCCGCGGAGACCGCATCGGCGTCGTGGGCCCGAACGGAACGGGCAAGACCACGCTGCTGCGTGTCCTTCTTGGCGAGCTCGAGCCGACGCGAGGTCATGTGATCGTAGGGGCCAACACCAAGTTCGCCTACTTCGACCAAGCTCGAAGCGGCTTGAACGAGGAAGAATCCGTCCAGCAGAACGTCGCGCCTGACCGGCCACAGGTCACGTTTCAGGGCCGCTCCGTCGACATCCGCACCTATCTCAAGCGCTTCCTCTTCGCTCCACATCGCACGCGGGACAAGGTTTCATCGCTGTCGGGCGGCGAGCGCGCACGCGTGGCCTTGGCCAAGATGCTTCTCTCCCCGGCCAATGTGCTGGTGCTGGATGAGCCAACCAACGACCTCGACGTGGCCACGCTTGCAGCGCTCGAAAACATGCTGGTGGAGTCCAACGCGACGGCGCTCATCGTCAGCCACGATCGCTATTTCCTCGACCGGGTTGCGACGAAGATCCTCGCTTTCGAAGGAGCTGGCCGCGTGATCGTCTACGCCGGAAACTACAGCGACTATCGAGAACAACGCGCTTCGCTGCCTCCCACCCCGAAGCAGACCATCGAGGAGAGCCCAAACAAGGCAAGGTCCGCTTCCACGTCGAAGGCCCAGAAGCTCTCCTACAAAGAGAGGCTCGAGCTCGGGCGGATCGTGGCAGAGATCGAGCAGGCGGAAGCCAGAGCCGCGGAGATCGAAGCGTTGCTCAACGACCCGGCGCTCTATGCAGAGCGCGCCGCAGAAGTACCCGCGATCGTCGCGCGCCAACGAGAGCTGCAAGACGAGATCGATCAGATGATGGCCCGATGGATGGAGCTCGAGGCCAGGAACGCGGGAACGCCGGGATAGTTGAGGGCGTGCACGCCGCACGGCCGGTTGTCTTCGATGCCTTTCTTGCCAAGGTCACCCCACCTATGCGCATTGGATTTCGGATGAGTGGGCCGGAGAACTTGGGAGGGCCTCATGCGTAAGTGGCGGTGCGCTATCTGTAACCACGTCTATGACGAGGCCGAAGGGGATCCGGATAGCGGAATCGCGCCGGGGACGAAGATGGAGGATGTGCCCGACGATTGGTGTTGCCCGGATTGCGGTGCGGAAAAGGCGGACTTCGAGCTCATCGAAGAGTAGGCCGCGGGGATCGCTCCTGGATCTATTGTTGGGGGGGCTGTAGCCTCGCTTGGGTCAGGCGGAGGCTGAGATGGCTACCCACCCCATGGATGACATTCCGGTGCGAAGGCTTCGTTTCAAGTTGGACGAGGATGGTGCCGAGGAGAGCCATCATCCGATCTGGAGCCGCAGCTGTCCGGACTTCTCTATGATCATCAATGCCCTTGGCATTCACGTGCCGTACTTCGAGCGCTTCCTGGTGGAGGTCATGCGCAAGTATCGGGGTGAGCTCTCGGACCCGAAGCTCGAGAAAGACGTGCACGCGCTCATGGGTCAAGAAGCGTTTCACGCGTTCAACTTCGTCGGTTGGACCAAGGCGATGGCGCACTACTATCCCGGGCTCACCAAGCTCGATGACGAAGCGCGGGAATACTTCGAGCATGCGCTCGCGACACGCGACAAGAAGTTCCAGATTGGGTTCACCGCCGGGTACGAGACGTTCACCTTCCTCGGGGGGATGATCGTTTTAGACCGCTACGAGGAATTTATGGCCGATGCCGACCCGAAGATCCGGGCGCTGTGGGTCTGGCATCAGGTGGAGGAAGTCGAACATGGCGCGGTGGCGTTCGACTTCTACAAGGCGTTCTACCCAAAGGCCGAATGGTATCGTCGCTGGATGGTGGTCTATGCCTTTGGGCACATCCTCGGTCAGACCTTCAAGGCGTACGCAGCGATGGTTCGGGGCGAAGGGTACTACCGCAAGCCTCTGCGTGCGCTCCGAGCATGGAGGTTCTTCCTCTCCTTCGGGTGGGACTTGGCGTACGCCGCCTTCCCCGTGCTCCGGCGCAAATACCACCCTCGAAATCACCCCAAGTGCAACGAAGAGCAGAACCGCGTGGCGGTTGCGTGGCGAGAACACATTTCGCGAGGCGCGGATCCTCTGAGTCTGACGGACGGTGACGTGGAACAGATGCTCGAGCGCGTGTAGCGCCAAGGTTTGGAAGGAAGGTTTCGATGAACGCTGAGCTCTCGGCACAGGAGTCCGAACGCCTACAACACAAGGTCATCGGCCACGGCATGTTGGTTTTGTTGGTGGGCCTACTCGCCGGCGTGATGTTGACCTTCTCGATACTCGACGCAGTCGCGTTGTGGCCTTTCCCAACTTGGGAGGTCGATATCCCGGGGTCGACCCGGGGTTGGGTATCGGCGCACGTGGGCGGCATCCTCAACGGCGTGATGATGGCCGGGCTCGCGCTGCTCATGGGGAAGCTCGAGCTCACGGGAAGCCGCGCAGCCTGGGTCGGCTGGGGATTGATCGTCGTCGGGTGGAGCAACACGCTCTTTTACTGGGCGGCTAATTTTTCCGCGAACCGGGGGTTGTCGCCGGCTGCGACGTCCGCTGGCGAAGGCGGGGTGTGGGCTGCGCTGGCGTATGGTGGGGGTGTGATCGGGATGGTGGCCGCGTTTATCCTCGTGGGGATTCTTGCGAAGGCTGCGTTTGAACGGGCGCGCGAATAGAGCGGCTCATGAGATACCGACTACTCCTCCTAGTGACCGTGATCTTGCTTGGTTCATGCGGTGAATCGACCAGCGCTTCACGCATGTCTCTCGTGGAGACGCAGGAAGGGCCCGTCCGGGGACAAGAGGAAGGGGAGCTCTACACTTTCTTTGGTATCCCCTACGCGGCCCCACCCATCGGTTCGCTTCGGTGGAAGCCTCCACAGCCCGCCGCACCGTGGACTGATGTGCTCGAGACGGCCGTACCGCAGGCCCCGGTCATCGAGGCGGCACCCGCGGTCATCCCCGTTCCCAAGTGCCCACAGAGCCTGGTCGGTGGCGAGGTCTCAGCGCCATTTCTCGGGCCGGTCGATGAGGACTGCCTCTATCTCAACGTCGTGACGCCGAAGGAGGGACGCGGTCTTCCGGTCATGGTGTGGATCCACGGCGGAGGGTTTGTCTTGGGCGAAGGCGTGCAAACCGATGGCGCCACCTCCGGCACAAAACTAGCGGAGACCGAAAACGTCGTCGTGGTCAGCATGAACTACCGCCTTGGGCCGTTCGGATTTCTCGCGCATGCAACGCTGACCGCGGAAAGCGAGCAGAATGCGTCCGGTAACTATGGATTGATGGACCAGGTTGCAGCGCTTCGCTGGGTACGCGAAAACATCCGGGCATTCGGCGGCAACCCGGACAACATCACCATCTTCGGTGAATCGGCCGGCGCCTTTAGCACATGTGCGTTGGTGACCTCGCCTCGCGCCGCGGGCCTCTTTCACCGGGCCATCATGCAAAGTGGCTCATGCGAACGGCCTTGGCCGACGCTCGGGGCCGCGCACACAGGGGGCGAACGCTTTGCGGAGCTCGTCGGGTGTGACACCGAAACCGACGTCCTGAGCTGCATGCGCGGTAAGCCTTGGGAGGAGCTTCACGAAGCATGGGCACCAGACCCAGCCGACAGCGGGTTGATCGGGTATGAGGCGTCGCTCATCGACCTCGAAGGCAAATACCTCCAGTGGACGCCGATCTTGGACGGCTATTTCTTCGAAGAACAGTCCGCACTCAGCACGGCGAACGGAACCTTCAATCAGGTTCCCTTGATGATCGGTTTCACTCGAGAGGAAGGGCGGCTCTTTGGATGGCTGGCTGAAGATGAGAATGTCGGCGCGGGGGTCGACATCACCGAGGAAAACTACCCCGGCTTCGTTGCGCACGTGCTTGGAGGGAATACGTCGCTCGCCGGCACCGCCATAGCCGGGCCCTACGCACCGAATAACTTCCCTGATCCTGGCGATGCGTTTTCGGCTGTCACCGGTGATGTGATCTTTCGGTGCCCATCGTTGACTCAGGCAGGCTCCGCATCGACGTACGTGCCCACCTACGTTTATGAGTTCCGTTACCCAGACGCGGATTTCGCCCTCGACGAAGTGCCAGCTCTGCCAGACCTCGATCGTTCGCAGTTCGTGGGATGGGGCGATGGCGCGTTTCACTCGGCAGACATCCAGTATGTCTTTGGCGTTCCCATGCTCCCTTCGGAGTCCGAATTTGAAAGTGGCTCGGTGGACGACGAGCTGTGGCGCGCCATCCGCGGCTATTGGGCACGCTTCGCGCGAGCCGGCGACCCAAACGGTGATGGCGCCGAACCTTGGCCCCTATTCGACCGCGACGCTCCGGAGTTCTTGGTGCTGGACGTCGAGGTCAAAACCGCAAGCGACGGCCCGACCGATGCGTGCGCGTTCTGGGAAGGCACCGACTACCTCGTTCCTAGCTTCTGAGTGAACTGGGCGCGTGGCCGGTTGTTGCGCTCTCGCCGAAGCAGCCAGGGTTGAGCGGGTAGCGCAGCCGTGGCAGGAGGTAAGGCGATGGAGCAGCGAGAAATTACGGTGCATGGCCGGCGCGTGAAGTATCGGATCGGTGGCGAAGGTCCGCTGGTGCTTCTGATTCACGGCATGGCCGGAAGCGCGACGACTTGGAAGCAGGTCATGCCGGCGCTGAGCGAGCGGTTCACCGTGCTGGCGCCGGACTTGTTGGGGCACGGCGATTCGGAAAAGTCAAAAGGCGACTACTCGCTTGGCGCCATGGCTTCGACGCTACGCGATTTGATCGTGGCCTTGGGGTACAAACGCGCCACGGTGGTCGGGCAGTCGTATGGCGGCGGGATCGCACTGCAGTTCGCGTATCAGTACCCGGAGCGCTGTGAGCGACTGGTGCTCGTCAATGCGGGCGGGCTGGGCACCGAAGTCAACCCGATCCTTCGATTGCTGACCATGCCCGGGGCCGGAGCCCTCCTGCTCGTGGCGACCGCAGGACCCGTCCGGCGCATCGTCGAGCTGATCGGTCGGTTCGCGTTCCGCAAGAAGCTAGAGAACGCGACTGTGATTCCCGAGCTCTGGCGGAGCTACACGTCGCTCGCGGACGTCGAGGGGCGTCGGGCGTTCCTCCGCACGCTGCGCGCAGTCATCGACCCGCGCGGTCAAGCGGTGAGCGCGCATGACAAGCTCCACCTGGCCGCCGGCATGCCCACGCTCATCATTTGGGGCGAGGACGATCCAGTCATTCCCGTCGACCACGCCCATGCAACGCATGCGGTGATTCAGGGGAGTTGGCTCGAGATCATCGAAGGCGTGGGACACTACCCGCACTGCGAGGCGCCCGATCGCTTCGTCGACTCGCTCACCGAGTTCATCGAGTCCACTCGGCCTGCGCGGATCAAGGTGTCACGCAAGCGAATCCTCAGCGTGCCCTCCCCGGTCGGGTCCGAGTCGGACTAGGGTCGCGCGTTGGGGGTCAGGGGACATCGGGCAACCCGTCGAACTCAGCTTGCAGGATCGCATAACGGACGGCTTGGCTGACGGTCAGGCGAGAGCCACGAGCCTGGTGGTCATCGAGCACGTCTCGGAGCTTCTCCATTTCGCGCCGGTAGAGCACCACGTTGATGGTGAAGCCCGCTGCGACTTGGTGGCACAGACCAAGGAGGGCACGATCTACTTCTACGCAGAAGCCCCGACGGCCAGCACGGTCCCGCAGGTCAGCACCTGCACGGAACAGGACATCGCAGTGTTGCCTGCCGTGTGTGAGGGGACTAGCGAGCACAGCCTGGAGGACGGCGTAGCTCGGGTGCTTTGTGGCACCTTCACCCGAGCAAGCCTAGCCAAGGCAGACTTCGTGCGCGTCGAGGTGGGGGCCGGACAATGAGGGCACGGCTTCTCCAACCTGGGGGTTTTCGTGTCAGGAGACTGCGCGTGCAGCAGGCTCTGCCCGCCTTCCGGGGCCTGGATGGTGGCCGGCCGCCCCTCGCAACACATCAGGTTGCCTCGCCATCATGGGAATGCGACGCGGGGCTGCCGCGCGGCCTGACGATCAGGGTTGGGGCGGTCACGTGCTCGACGAGGAAGCTTGCAACGCTTCCCAATCGAAGCGGCGTGCGGCCACCCCGGCCGTGACCGGAGAGGATGATGAGGTCTGGGTGCTCCCGTTCGATGGAGCGCATGAGCTCGAACTGAACGTCGTCATGGGTGAGGACGGTTCTCACGCGCACCCCCTCGTGGCTGAGCTGGTCACTGAGACGCCCCAGGTATCGCTCGGCCACCCGGGTGTTGCGCTCGATCAAGCGCCGTTCGAGCTCGCGCTCTTCGTCGTTCAGGGGCTCGGGCTTGATGAGCTCGGGCACTGGGACGACGTGAATCAGGATCATCTCGGAACCGTGCTCGCGGGCGAGACGAACCGCGAGCGGCAAGGCGTGCTCGGCCTGCGGTGACGCATCCAACGGCACCAGGATGCGCTCATAGGTGACTTTCTTCTTCGGCAGCTCGTCCAAGATGGATGCCGGAATGAGGAGTGTCGGCACGGGCAGGCCACGCACCAAGCGCTCTGCTGTGCTCGCGAGACCGCCCTTGGTCCATCCGCCGGCGCCGTGGCTGCACAAGACCGCGAGGTCGACGCCATGGCGGCTCACCCATTGGCGAATGTCTTCGGTGACGCGGCCCTCGAGGAGCACGGTGTCGATCGGCAGGTTGGGCGATTGGTGCTCCTCGCAGATGCGGTCCAAGTCGCGGCGGGCGATGGAACGGCGCGTCTCCCACTCCAAGGGATAGGTCGAAGCTTGGATGCCTTCTGCGCGCGGAAGCTCGAGCACACGCAATACGGTCAGCGATGCGCCAAACGCGGGCGCCATGGCAAGCCCGTGGGGCACGGTCCAACTCGAGACGGGGGAGCCGTCGACGCAGATACAGACGTGGCGCATGGCGTCGGGTGCAAACGTGCCTGCGGGGGAGTCTGGAGGTTGCCGAATGGAGCCCATGGGGCGTGATTGTACTCGTCTTGCGCCTAGCGCGTATGGTTTGGGGTTCTGGCGTATATTGCTAGTCTGAAGCCATGAAGAGGGGAACCGCGGTGGCGGCGACTTTTGTGACGCTTGCGGGCTTGGGGGTGTTGCTTCCGTTACATTCGGACGCGTTCGCTCCCGACGCCGAGCTGAAGTCCGACAAGGCCTGCGACAAAGGGCCGTTGAGCAAGCCACGCGCGAACTGCGCGCCGGCTCCGCTCCGGAGCACCGGGAACCCCTATGACGACTGTGTCGCCCGAATCAACCAGCTGCGTTGGAAGTGCCAATGCCTGCCGCCGCTCGGGCGTTGGAAGGGGGGCGAGCCATGCGCCAACAAGCACGCGAAGTACGACGGCAAGCGAGGCATTCACGCGGGCTTCAACAGCGGAATCTGTGAACCCAAAGGCATTGCGCAAAACGAGTGCCCCGGATGGCCTTCGAAGAGCGGCGTCATCGAGGGATGCCTCCAAGCCATGTGGGACGAAGGGCCCGGCAAGCGATTTTCGAAGCACGGCCATTACCTCAATATGAGCAACCCGAGCTACGAACGCGTCGCATGCGGCTTTGCCAAGAGCCCTGACGGCGATATCTGGAGCGTGCAGAACTTTCGGTGACGTGCATGTGGCAGACCGGTGATCTTGTTTATACAGGGGTGCAAAATTACGTGTGCCGGATTCTGTGAGTGCCAGTCACAGTTGGATCTAGGTCGGTCGGCCGGAATTTCGAAAAGCAGGGGAGAATCGACGGTCTGCGGTTGGCACGGCTGATGCATCGTGGTCATGGCGCCATGCAAGCGAACGACTTCTCACAGCTTCTGGAACAACTCGCGAGCTCGGAGCGTGATGCGCATCGATACCGGGACAATGGTTCGGTCATCGAGCTGACGTACGGTGAGCTCATCGCAGAAGCAGACCGGCTAGCTCGAGGTATGCAACGTCTCGGGGTTCGGCGTGGCGACCGAGTCGGGCTCGTTCTGCATCGTCCGAGGGACTTCGTCCCTGCGTTCCTCGGCTGCGTTCGCGCGGGGTTCATCGCGGTGCCTCTGTATCCACCACTGACCCTCGGGCAGCTCGCCTCCTGGGCCGAAACCACAGGGCGAATGTTGGCGACGGCGCAGGCGAGCCTGCTACTTGCCGACCCACCCGTCGCCTACACGCTCCGCTCTCTTCGGGATGAGGTGCCGTCACTACGCGAAGTGGTCTCGATGGCAGAGCTGCCTGAAGACGGTGAGCTGCCCAGTGGCCCCGTGAGCGATGACCAAGTCGTGTTCCTTCAGTTCACCTCGGGCAGCACGTCCGCGCCTCGCGGTGTTCGTGTGACGCACGGAAGTCTTTGGGCGAACGCAAACGCCATCATGGTCGACGGCTTGCGCGCGAGCTCTGAAGACCGCGCAGTGAGCTGGCTGCCGCTCTACCATGACATGGGCTTGATTGGCTTCGTGATGTCTCCGCTCGTCACGCGCACTCCCGCCACGTTCATCTCCACGCTCGACTTCCTGAAGCGACCGGAAGTGTGGGTCAGGACGCTGTCGGAAGACCGCGGAACGATCTCGTTTGCGCCCAACTTCGGCTATGCCTTGACTGCGCGACGCACGACGTCGACCGACGGGCTGGACCTGTCCGCGATGCGGGTGTTCGGCTGCGGCGCGGAGCCGATCCAACCCGATGCCATTCGCAGTTTCTTCGACCGTTTTTCCGAGGCGGGTTTGAAACGGAGCGCGTTCCTCGCGTGTTACGGAATGGCCGAAACGACATTGGCAGTGACGTTCGCGGGGTTGCAAGACGAACTCAAGGTGGACCACCTCGAATTCGAATCCGAACCGACCAACGACGGTATGTCAGGAGTCCATCGCCTCGAGCACCGCATTCCGGTGGTGTCGTGCGGAGGCCCCCTACCCCGCCATCGAGTCTCGATACTCGGAGAAAACGGCGGACCACTCCCGGAAGGTCGAGTTGGTGAGGTGTTCGTGGAGGGGCCCAGCGTGACGGACGGCTACTGGGACGACGAAGAGGCGACGAACCGCGTCTTCGTCGACGGCGGCGTCAAGACGGGAGATCTTGGCTACATGTCCGAGGGCGAGCTCTACGTAACGGGCCGTTTGAAAGACACCATCATCGTCCGCGGCCGCAACTTCGACCCGACTCCAATCGAAGTCGCGGCGGGGCGCGTCGATGGCATACGCACAGGCAACGTGGCCGCGTTCTCCGTTTCGGGTAACCCAACCGAGCGAATCGTCGTGGCCGCCGAGTATCGTGAGGGCGAGCCCGGGACCATCGAGTCGGACATCGTCCGCGCCGTTCGGCGCGACGTCGGCCTCACGGTGTCCGAGGTAGAGCTCATCGAGGCGGGCTCTTTGCCAAAGACCACGAGCGGCAAGCTCCAGCGGTCTGCGACTCGGGATCAGTATCTCGACGGGACGCTTGGCCGCGTGCGTCGCCGTACGGATGTGTCGGCCGTTGCTTGAGTGAGCTCCACGACGGAGCGTGCGGTTGTTCTTGCCGTGTTTTGGTCGGTTCTGGCGCACAGCCATGTGGATGAGCAGCCGTTTACACGGAGTGGCGGGCCGGTCGATGTGCAATCGACGACGCGCGTGATCGTGCGGGCACACATGAACGACGCTGGCTATGGAGGCGTGGCGTTCAGCGGGTCGGCGGAGGCGGGGTTTGCAGCAGACGCATCGGTTACCGCGGAGCTTGCCCCTCGACTCGCGGAGGAACCGCCGCTGCCGAATGGGTGCGCGTTCTAGGACTTCGATCACCCACGTGTCTAGGCAACCGGCCCGAACAGGGTTAGGCTCCCTGCGCCCGAGGAGAGAAATATGATTCCTGAAGAATCCGTCGCGTACGCGCTTGCTGCCTGGAACCGCTTTGATGAAAGCGTGTCGGATGGTCTCCTTCGTGCCGTGTCGGGGGCGTTTCTGCTCGTCGCGGCAGCCGACGGAGAGCTCAGTCGCTCGGAAGCCGATCGTTTTTTGGAAGTCCTACTCAGCAAATCGGAGGTCTTTTCGGCGCTCGACTTCGGCGCGCTCGAGAATATGTTCGGCGACCTCGCGGACGCCATGTTCGCCGACCCTGAGGACGGAAAGCGCCACGCCCTGCAATACGTCGCCCGCGTGCGCGGAGTGCCCGATCACGCGGAGCTCGTGACGAGCGCGGCCAAGATCGCAGCCGACGCAGATGGGCGCCTCCAGTCCTGCGAAGAATCCATCATACGAGAGATTCGGCAGGAGCTCGGCCTGCGCGAGTAATAGAGTCGGCGAAGAAGTCGAAGAAGAGCAATGACTATTGTCAGCGTCAACTGCAGCTGCCAGATCGTCGCGCGCCTCGGGCGCAACGACGACGTGCATCACCCGAGGTGTGCTTTGGCCTTTGCCCGCAGCTCCTCGACGGAGACGCCCTTCCCCGCTCGCACCGAAGCGAGCGCGGCTTCGAGGCCGGCCTCCTGCTCTTCGGTGAGGTCGGGAGCTTCATCCATTGGCAGGAGCACGTAGCGGCCCTTCTCAAGGCCCTTGAGCTCCTCTGGGAGGTCGACTCCGTTCCAATGGAGGATGATTGCCATGCGCACAGCATACCTTCCTTTCTGAGCGAGTTCGAGGCTCGGGTTCGGTTGGGTATGGGTGCGTTATCGGTCGGTGCCTAGTTGTTCGGCTGAGGAACTCCGCCACGCAGCCGCCTCCGTTTGTTAGTATCGGCGCCGTGCGTATCTTCTTCAGGGTTCTCTTGGCGCTGGAAGTATCGGCAACGCTGGTCGGCGGGGTGTTGGCGATGGCCACGCCGACCGAGTTTGTGTCGAACATTTCGAGCGCGGCGCTCGGGGCGGCTGCGCCGGAGCTCACTCGACTGATCGGCGTGGCGTGGATTGTTATCGCGTTGATCCTCGCGAGCGTGCCGTTCCTCCGGGAAGTGCGTGCCATGCGGAGTATCTTGGTGGCGATCATGGTGGGCGACGCCTTGCACGTAGCTGCGTTGATGGCGTCTAATGACGTCCACCCAGGCCACTTCGTCCTGTCGGCGGTGTTCTTCGCCTATCGAGGCGCTGCAGTGTGGCGGCCACGGTGGTTGATCAGAACCGAGGGGTGATGCCAAGACTGGTTATCGGTCGTGAAAGCTGAGCTTCAGGGGAGCTTCCACTCTCCCTTCCAGTCGGACCAGCCCGCGCCCGTGTCACCGATGAAGTTGCCCTGGAATGTTTGCTTGCCGGAGATCCCTTTGTACTTGCCGGTTCCGCCCACGAAGCGTTCGGTCCCGGGACATGCGGGCATCACCCCCGAGCACTTCCACTCAACGAAGATCTTGTCCCCGTCGGCGTCCATGACCACGCACGTCCCATTCGCATTGGCGCGTCCTTTGTTGACGTCGTTGAAGATCGTGCAATCGACTCGGGCTTGCGCGCGGAAGCACTACGATCACATCATTGCGAGGGTTTGTCAGCTCTCTTCGAGCGCCCGCAGGAGCACGTAGCGGCCCTTCTCAAGGCCCTTGAGCTCCTCTGCGGCGAGGGGTCTTGCTTTGCGGGTTGCCCAAGAGAGGGTGTTTGAAGTTACTATCGACACCACCGGGGAGAAATCATGCAAACCACGACCGATGAAATTGCGCCCGATGTTTTTCGTATCAGCACGTTTGTGCCAGAGGTAGGGCCGACCGGGTTCACCTTCAACCAGTTCCTGATCCGCGCGGATGAACCTCTGCTGTTCCACACCGGACCTCGCGCGATGTTTCCTGCTGTTCACGGGGCCGCGGCAAAGCTGATTCCCATCAACTCGCTGAGGTGGATCACCTTCGGGCACGTCGAGTCGGACGAATGTGGTTCGATGAACAAGTGGCTCGAAGCAGCACCGCAAGCCACGGTGGCGCACGGCGAAGTCGGTTGCATGGTCTCGCTCAACGATCTCGCAGACCGACCTCCGAGAGTGCTCCAGCAGGGCGAGGTGCTAGACCTCGGCGGCAAACGTGTGCGGCATCTCGATACGCCGCACGTGCCCCACTGTTGGGAAGCCCGAGTGCTTTTCGAGGAAGTGACAGGCACCCTTCTTTGCGGGGATCTCTTCACGCATCTAGGCAAGGGTCCGGC
>Ga0209456_10000587_pt1 | contig 19579 bp, 13 predicted proteins | sample COG_11_FD_184755 | JGI IMG/M metagenome (GOLD analysis project Ga0209456, IMG submission 184755) | Pelagic marine sediment microbial communities from the LTER site Helgoland, North Sea, for post-phytoplankton bloom and carbon turnover... | ecosystem: Environmental > Aquatic > Marine > Neritic...
ACTCTCCGGTATAATCATCAGACCAGAAATGGCTGTCAGAAGGGCCATCTATTAATTGAAGTTTAATTTTAATCTTATCCCCTGATTTTTGAAAATTTCCTTCCAAAATATGGCTAACCCCTAATTCACTTGCAATTTGCGGCATGCTTTTATCTGTTTCTTTGTACCGAAATACCGAAGTTCTAGAGCTTACCTTATCTATAGATTTAATTTTTGTGAGCCTTGAAATAACCTCATCGGTCATTCCGTCGCAAAATGGCTCCATATCAGGATCACCACTAAAATTTTTGAAAGGGAGTACTGCAATAGATTTATAGGTTGTTAAATCGGTATTGTCATTAGTTTTTGAAAAAGTGTTAGAAATTGGTTTATTAATGAATGCTACACCAATAGCTATGATAAGTGTAATTATTATTATAATGTTTAAACGTTTATTGGTAGTAGCAGTAATAGATTGTTCATTTGAAATTTGCGATGTTTTCTTTAAACCTTCAGGCGTCACTTCATAGACCCAGCAAAAAATCATCCAAATAGGTAAGCCAATGGCAATGATAAAAGTCAAGGTTTTAAAAACCCAAAGTGGAGCTTCAAAATTGGGTAGGATTGTATCAATGAGTTGTAATAAAATCCAGGCAACAACGATATAAGCTATCGTTGCTTTAATGACGTTTCTGCGTTTAAGTTCATCAAAAAACCTCATCTTTTTTAACCCGCTTAAAATTAAATTTCAACGTTGAGGGTGTCTCCACTTTTGGTAAAGGTTTCAATCCATTGGGAATTAGAAAGAACCCCAGTATCCCATATTACATTTCCTCCCCTAATCTCTTTTATAATCGTGGTATCAATATCGCTTCCCTCAAATATTATTTCTTGACAACAACCAGTTAGCTCGTTATTTTGCAAGAACAACTAAATGAATCTTGCCTAAAACCTAAAGGTAGAATTAAGAACTTGTACAGTAAATGATATGTGTCATAGTATGCCCATTATGTGTTCAATACTACTGTGGGATGTAATTAGCCATATTTATTAAAACCCTCTGATCTTTGAAGATCAGTATAATCCATTAGTTCATACAGTTTCCTTAGATCTTCCTGGAATTGGTTCGAGAATAACACAGCAGGGGGAGCGCAACGACACAAAGCCATTTACGAAAGTAAGTGGCTTTTTTCGTCAGAAGATGTTGGGTGAGAAGTTTATCCCGCCATTGGCGGGAAGTCCAAGAGGGGGAGCAAAAACAGAGATCCAACTTATGAAAATAGGTTGGGCTTTTTAGTTTAAGTCATGTACTACGGTGTATAACTGCATTATATGCACTGACTGTCCTTTACCTATTATCTCATCCTTTTCATTGTCCCATATTACCTCAACAAAGATCATATCCATTATTAATAGGATTACTCAGAATAGCAATTTAAAGTAAAATTAGAAATAGGAGGTAATACCCGTTTTTATATCGGAACTGGTTTTTGTGGTCGCACCCGAATGTTGAATGTTATTTGGATTCCGAAAGTATTAATGGAAAATTGTAGTCACTGAACTTACTAAAGAGAGCATGACTGTACTATAAAAAACCCTCCACATGGGAGGGTTGTATAAAAGGTTTGTAAATTTAATTTCCTTGTTTTAACATGGCATTAAATTCATCCAAATCATACTCATTCCCATAGAATAAAGTACTCATCCTCATTACATCTGCAGCAATCAAAACAGCAGTTTTTATTTCTTCTTCCGAAGCACCTAAACGTCTTGCTTCCGCAAGATGGTATGGAATACAGTATTTACATTTTGTCGCAGCGGCAGTGCCTAAGGCTATTAGGTGGGCATTTTTTTCTTTAATTGCGCCCTGGGTAAATAATCCCATTTGTGAACTAAAATATTGGTCAGAGCTTTTTAATATTGATGTTGGATAAATCACATTAAAAGGGCTTTTTGCCAATAAATCCTCTTTTTCTTTAACAGTAATAGTGTCCTGTGCATAGGAGAATCCTATAACACCACAAAGTAAGTAGAATAAAATTTGTTTTCTCATTTTAAATCCATTTATGGTTAATAGTATTTAATATTGTATGTAGACAAGTAGGTTTAAATTATCCCAATCCTGTGAACAAGAGAGGATAAATGCTACTGTCAATAAGACAATGCCTATTTTGTTCTACTTTACTGATTTACTGATAATAAATCTGTTAATGATTATTTTGAAAAGATTCTTCTTTTATTCGAAATAGGAGACTATACACCAATAGTTAAAAACTCACGTTACAGCAATAAGCTGTTTAATGAAAATCCCCGATTTCTTAAAAAAGGCATAGCGGATTTTTGATTGGACAATCAATGCTTGTGCTTAAAGCAATTAAATGTAAAATGAAGAAAACCAGCATTCTATGATAATTATCATTGTTTAATTCAATTTATTTTATTTTTTAATATTCGGTTTAAAGGAAGTCCGGTAGATGCCTGTCTGGTAATGAACAGCTGGGAAGGCTACTACCTGTCTAAAGAAGGCGAGATCACAACAGGGCCAATTCCATCAGGAGGTTGTTTGTGTTCTGTACACGAAGAACTCATAGCGATGGAAGGAGGGGAACACTACGTTTTTGAACTATAGAATTATGGCATTTTCAATTTAAAAATGTTTGGGCGGGACAAACTGATCCCGATAGCTATCGGGGGAGGTAATTCTCCGCCTCGGGTACTTCATCCCTTGGTGACACTATGTCTCTCTCATTATTAACGTGAACATAGGAATACATTACAAGTTTAGAGTTTCGCCAAAGCCAATATTGCGATTGCCTTTGTTTTTTCTAAATTTGGTCCCTGGACACGTAGATATGTGTCATTTTTGTAACACTCCAGCCAAACAATAATTTCACCGATATTCACATAAGCTGCAGGTACGTCCATATCCGTTAGGGCATGGTATTCCGTTGCCTTCATTTGTACCATTTCGGGATTTTCTTTGGCAGATTTGGTTAGATTATTGACCAGTTCCTCTGCAGAGGAATGGTTTGTTTTTTCCGGATGTCTTATCATAACCAACACACTCCCGTTTACTCCTGAAACACTACACATGGAAAAATTATTGCCACGGTTGGTTTCGTCGGGGCCGTAGGTTACTTCGCCCAAAACCGTAGACCACTCATTTTCAGAAAGTAATTGGCACGATGAAATGGATTCAGATTCTTCCGGAAGATCCCCTTGGGTAGCTGCTTGTTTTGATGAAGTTGATTGTTTACAACCGCTCAAAAGGCTTAAAAAAATTAATAACACCAGGTTTTTCCTCAAAAGGAATTGATTTTGGGTACATAGTGCTATTGACATATTCACAATATTAAGAATGTTCCTTAGAAAGCGGTGATACTAAATTTAATGAATATTTTACACTTTTTAGTTATATTCAGAAATAAAAAAGCCACCTAAAAAGTCCCCAAACTAAATGTTTTTTGCTTCAAATTTCAGAGCAGCATCCAATCCTATTTCCACTCCTTTTATTGTTTTTACATAACGAATGGCCAGTAAGGCTCCTTTAACAAAGGACTCATAAGAAGTACTGCTGTGATTTACTGAAAAAATTTACCCCTTTACAATAATGTGCCAAATAACCATTAAATTTATAGTCCCTTAGACTATTTATCTAATGCGCTATGCAAGAAATTAGCACAAAACAGGCAAAAATTCAGTGGCTTATAGCCGAAATTTCTGCAATAATAAAACGTTTGGAGCATGCTGAGGCGCAATATTCTGACGAGCTCTCCGAGGTGCATCCCAATTTTATCAAAAGTGCCCATAATCTTATCCTTTATCGAGCTCTTCGCAAAGAAGATATTAGGGCCGTTCAAAAAAGGCTTGGCAATATGGGACTTTCACGACTGGCTAAATCGGAAGGACATGTAATGGCAAGTTTGTTATCCAATAAGGCTGTTCTGGAAGGGTTTTTTAGCAAAGAACCGATTAAAATAGATAAGGCCAAATTGACTTTCAAAAAAAGTAACAGGTTGGGTAAATCCAACGCCAAATCGTTGTTGGGATATCGTTCAAAAGGACGACGTACCCGGATAATGGTTACCCTTCCTTCAGACGTTGCCAATAATTACCAACTGGCACATGAGATGATTGCCAATGGTATGAATTGTGCACGTATTAATTGTGCACATGACAGTGAAAAGGAATGGAGCCTAATGATAAGACACGTAAGGACAGCATCCAAAAAATTGAAACGCAAATGTAAAATTGCCATGGATTTGGGAGGTCCCAAAATTAGGACCGGTGGTTTTACCCCTGGGCCAAAGGTTAAAAAATTCCGCCCTACAAAGGACGTGAGCGGAAGGGTGATTAAAGATTGCGAAATTTGGATTGGCCCAAATCCACACAACAACCCCAAGCTGTTACACCTCCCAATCGACTTAATTTTCTTGGATAAACTCAAGGGAGTAAACCGGTTGTTTTTTAGAGATGCCAGAAATAAGAAAAGGGAATTTAGAATTACTGGAATAACAGAAAATGGCTGTAGTGCTCTATGTGGTAAGACCACTTATTTGGAAACTGGCATGAAATTACATACTAATGCAGATTACTCTTCTTCTCCGATCATAGTTGGAGAATTTCCAAGGGTGGAACAATTCATAAGATTGTACATCGGAGATTTATTGCGATTGCATCGGGAAGCAGTATCCGGGGAGCCTGCAGAGGTTGATGTGGATAACAATTTAATAAGCCAGGCACATATTTCCTGTACGTTAGGGGATATTTTTAATCAGGTTAAGGAAGGGGAACCTATCTTTTTTGATGATGGTAAAATAGAAGGTATAATTCGACAAGTAGATCAGGCCGAAATGATTGTGGAAATTGTTAACGCCAGGGAAAGAGGAAGTAAACTAAAAGCCGACAAAGGAATAAATTTCCCCAATAGTCAATTGGATATAAGTGGTTTAACAACCAAAGATAAACAGGATTTGGTATTTGTGGCACAAAACGCAGATACGGTAAATTTATCCTTTGTAAACAGCAGACAGGATGTTAGAGATCTCATTACTGAGCTGGCTAAATTAGATGCTCCAAAAGGACTCGGAATTATTCTTAAGATTGAAACGCGAAGCGGTTTTAACCATCTGACGGAAATTCTTCTGGAGGCGATGAGGACCCACCCTGTGGGTGTTATGATTGCCAGGGGTGATCTGGCGATAGAATGCGGATGGGATAATATTGGCAGGGTTCAAGAGGAAATACTTTCACTGTGTAGAGCTGCAAATATGCCAGATATTTGGGCAACACAGGTTTTGGAAAACCTCTCAAAGGAAGGTATTCCTTCGCGTGCTGAAATGACTGATGCAGCTATGGCACAACGAGCAGATTGCGTTATGCTCAACAAAGGGCCTTATATTCTCCAGGCCATTAAATTGTTGGATACCATCTTTAAGGATATGGAACTGTACCAAGAAAAAAACGCACAACTTTCACCTGCAATGGAAAGAGCAACAATTCATTAGTAAAGTAAAATATTAAAAATAAGAAGTCCGGCTAATAGAATTAGGCAGGGATGACTTTTTTAAATAATACTTTCTTATTATGCTTATGTTTCATTGAAGATAGTACAGACCTCCATTTAACTTTAATATTAGCAATACTATCCATAATAAGGGCCCCCAGTACAATATCATCTGGATTATCAGTAATTTCAATGTCTTTAAATTCTTTTACCAACAATTTACCATTTGCGGGTAAAAAAGGAATTTTGAATGCGCTTGGGATGAAACTAGTCGCTTTACCAGGAGTTATAGTGCCTTTTAAGTCTCTTAATTCCATATCGGATTGATTAATAGCCCAGATTTCAAAAGATATTCTGTCCCCAACACGGGGATCTCTTTGGTCCTGGAAATTACGCATGTGAAACGTTAGTTGGTCTGTTAGTTCCTTTCTTAATTTATCTAAAATATCTCCCATAGTTGACAAGTATTCTATATTGTTAATTTAGTTAATAAATTAACATATTGATGCCTGCCTCGCAATGATAATGATCATGTTGTGATCTAACGCAGTTTTATAAAAGTACATGCCGGAAGCTGCAATAGAAACATTTTAACAGGAACCAATGACAATAATTACTTTAATAACTAAAACATCGGTCTTTCTATCTAATGTGGGGGTTTAATTTTTACCCTGGCTGCTCATAAAAAACAAATAGAAAAATCTCCGTCAGATGCTTTACCCAAATAATCGTTATTACCAAATAGAGCTTATCGTAGAACGACCAAAGGGAGTGACTTCAAATGCATGTTAGGCGTCTCCCATTCGACGTGCTTGTATGAATAAAATGATACTGAAAATCCAGGCTACTAGTAAAATCGTTACTAAAATGATTGAGTCCCTGGTGCTATCCACCCCGCTAATCGCAAAACCAATAATCGATGTCATCTGTGATGAATTGTATGCAGAAGAAACCATATACAAAGCAAAAAGGCTGTATAGCGAAGAGATTGCAATTGCTTGGAACTTGGTCAGCTTCGCACTCACAAAATACGCGACAGTTACATAGGCAAAAAGAAGCGTCATAAATATCGTCACATCGCTGACAAGTGAGCTCCTCACAAGGTAATAGGATTCTAAGAGTTCAAAGTGAGTTAACTCAGTAAGATATTCCAGGAGGTCGAATTCCATATCAGAAGTCTAACATATATTCTACTGCCAATAGTGGCATAGACACTAAGTTAACCAAAATTGAATTAATTATATGTGATTAATTGTAATTTGGTTATCTAAACGACTGCTCTTTTATCTCTTGTGGAGTGGAGCTCTATTTAGGCAGAGTTCTATAGTGATTTTTAGTCTCTTAGATTAATTCAGTAAATTAGAGAATAGAACCAACTTTTACTTCTCATGATTGGCCTTTTCCGCAAAACCTGCAAAACCACTCAATTTACTGAGTGGTTTTTTTGATTTATAATGGCTTCTTATCATTCCTCTCATGTAAAGACAAAAATTTCAGATCTATGAGGCTATAATTTTATCCACATTTAGAGGAACCACAATCTTTACAAGTCAGACATCCTTCCTGGTAAATTAAATTAGTGGATCTGCAATTGTCGCATTTTTGTCCTTTTGCCTCGGTACCATCGGTAACATATTTTTTTAAAGCCCTGGCTACTCCATTTTTCCAGGTATTTAGTGATTCGCCTTCCAAATGAAGACTGCTGATAAGGTCAACGACTTTTACAATGGGCATACCATGTCGTAAGGTGCCGGAAATAAGTTTAGCATAATTCCAATATTCCGGATTGAACTTATGCGAAAGGCCTTCTATGGTTGTTTTATATCCTCTTTTGTTTTTGTATTGAAAATCATAACGAGAGGTCCCATCTTCATCCCTATTCTTAATAATCAACCCTTCATTTACCCAGCGCGGAATTAAAATCCCGTCGTCATCATCTGCCAGTCCTGTAAAAATTTCATACGGTTGCTTATCAATTAAACCAATAAAAGCGATCCATTTTTCCTTGTTGTTTTGAAAACGTACCACATCTGCCTCCAGGTCTTGAGGGCGTTTGGTGGGAAAGGCAGTAAGCGTTTCTTCAGTTTCACTTTCATTGGATATCAGTACTCCTGATCTTGAGCCATCACGATAGACCGTGACTCCTTTGCAGCCAACCTTCCATGCTTCCATATACAACTTGCCCACCATCTCTTCAGTGACTTCATTGGGAAGATTTATGGTAACACTTATAGAATGATCTACCCATTTTTGAACGGAGCCTTGTAAACGAACTTTACTTAACCAATCCACATCATTAGAAGTAGCTTTGTAATAGGGGGATGTAGCCACAATTTTATCGAGTTCTTCCTGATTGTATTTTTTTTCAGTATCCAATCCATTTACTCGCATCCACTGTTTAAACCTATGATGGAACACTATATATTCTTCCCAGGAATCACCCACTTCATCAACAAATGCAATCTTGGTATCCTGTTCATTGGGATTAACTTTTCTCCTGCGTTTGTATACCGGGAGAAATACCGGTTCAATACCGGAAGTAGTTTGGGTCATTAAGCTTGTTGTACCGGTAGGGGCAATAGTCAATAGGGCTATATTTCTTCGTCCGTATTCCAACATTTCATAATATAATTTTTCATCAGCTTCTTTTAGTCGAAGAATAAAAGGGTTTTCTTTCTCTCTATCCGCATCGAAAATTTCAAAGGCCCCACGCTCTTTTGCGGTGTTAACGGATGCTCTATAAGCCTCCAGCGCAATTGTTTTATGCACTTCAATTGAAAATTCGTTCGCTTCCTTACTTCCATATCGCAAGCCCAATGCTGCCAACATATCTCCTTCTGCGGTAATACCAATTCCTGTGCGCCTGCCCTGTATTGCTTTCTCTTTAATCTTTTCCCATAATCGCGCTTCCACAACTTTGGTTTCCTCTAATTCCGGATCCGATTTTATTTTTCCCAGAATGGCCTCCACTTTTTCAAGTTCCAGGTCTATGATATCGTCCATGATGCGTTGGGCTGCTACAATATGTTTTTTGAACAGGCTGAAATTAAATTTCGCAGTGCTTTTGAAAGGGTCTTCCACGTAAGAGAACAGGTTGATGGCCAATAATCTGCAAGAATCATATGGACATAACGGAATTTCTCCGCAAGGGTTGGTAGAGACTGTTTTGTAGCCGAGGTCGGCATAACAATCGGGCACCGATTCTTTGATAATTGTATCCCAGAACAAGATTCCAGGTTCTGCAGATTGCCAGGCATTATGTACAATTTTATCCCATAAGTTTTTGGCATCAATGGCTTTTGAAACCTTTGACGTTTCACTATGAACCGGGAACTTTTGGATATAAGGATTGTTGCTTTCAACGGCTTTCATAAAATCATCATCAATCCGAACAGATACATTGGCTCCTGTGACTTTGCCTTGCTCCATTTTGGCATCGATAAAATCTTCCGCGTCAGGATGGTTAATTGAAACCGATAACATTAAAGCTCCCCTGCGTCCATCTTGTGCAACCTCGCGTGTGGAATTAGAATAACGCTCCATAAATGGTACCAGGCCAGTTGAGGTTAAAGCCGAATTTTTAACAGCTGATCCTTTTGGCCTGATATGGGACAGGTCATGTCCAACACCTCCCCGTCGTTTCATTAATTGTACCTGTTCCTGGTCAATTTTCATTATACCTCCGTAGGAATCGGATGTGCCTTCATTCCCAATCACAAAACAGTTAGATAGTGAAGCAATTTGAAATGGATTCCCTATACCCGCCATAGGACTTCCTTGTGGTACAATATATTTGAAGTTTTTAATCAGATCAAAAATCTCAGCTTCGGTAAGGGGATTCGGATATTTTTGCTCCACGCGGGCTATTTCCTTCGCAATCCTTCTATGCATGTCATCCGGATTAATCTCGAAGAGATTTCCCTCAGAATCTTTTAGGGCATACTTATTAATCCATACTGTGGCGGCGAGATCGTCCCCATCAAAATAGGTTAAACTAGACTGATAAGCTTCTTCTTGAGAATAAGTTTTTCTTTTGGAGGGAATAATTTTTACGGACATGGATAATTTTTCTTTATGAGATTATTAATAAAGAAGTAAAAATGGGATTAACTGAAAAGCTATTCTATGATAAAAGTCATGAAGTTTACAAGGTTAAACAGTTAACATATTGATAATAAGAAATATACGATTTTATCAACAAAAAAAAGTTAACAAATTAATTAAATATTTTCTATCAATAATTTTTTTATTGTACTATCCATTCTAAGAACCAAAGAGGGGGAGCCATAAAACAGAGACAAGCTCGCTTTATAGCTGCCTTCGATTTATTGGGGGCTTCTTGCAACCGATAAAATGAGACCGCTGAAGTAGAGTAGGCTCACTTCAACGCAAACAGAGATAGCGGTCCAGCAGAAATGTTCGACTTTTTTGTTTTTAATGCACACTCTTATCAGCAAGGATTCATAAATTATGAGTTGCTACTTCAATTGATTTACTGTGAATATTTCCTCTGCCGAAGGCATACGATGCGAAATATTTTACGACCATTCAAGGCAAAAGGCCGCTCTACCCATTCCGATCTGGGAAGGACCTCATTACCCTGTATTATTAACCGTGAACTGGTGATGATTGTGAAAATCAGAGTATAAATGTATTTATAGTGCCGGAGAAGAGCCTATTTCTTATATTTAGATAGCGGTTTACATTTGTTAAAAAATAATGCGAAAAATATTGACTTTATGGCTAATGCTCTCCGGCATAATCCATCAAACGAGTGGTCAGAATATGCATGTGTCCTGGTACACTGTGGCCAATGGACTGCCCTCAAATGAAGTAAGACATGTCGTCCGTGATAGCCTGGGATTTGTATGGGTTGCCACAGATGCGGGATTGGTTAGATTCGACGGTATTAACTTTAAAGATTATTCGCAATATGTTCCAAGTCAATATGGAAAGTATTTCTTTGCAATAGATCAAGGGCTGCTCTTAAGCCATGATGCGGGAATTAGCCTTATTCAACCAGGTTTAGATACCACAAACATATCACTGTTCCAAAAAGCATCTATAAATCCAAATGATAATGACTTGTATTACCCCAACCGAATTTTTGAAAGGAACAACGGAGATCTTTTGGTGGGCCAGCCTGGAGGGCAGGTCCATAGCATTTCCTCAGGAGATTTAAAACTAATTATTTCGAGGACCCAGGACAAATTAAAACGCGGGCTAGATCTTTTTTTTAATGAAGTGGGTAAGCAGATCTGGGTGGCTCATAGTGACGGATCTCTTTATTTGTTTAATGAGCAAACTCAATTACTTAAAAAGATGGCTTCCTTTCCAGGAATTCACGATATGAAATCCAATGGTAACGAACTCTGGATCGCTAGTGATAAAATCTATAGAATTCAACTGACATCTGAGGGTAAGCGTATACAAGATAAAGAATCTTTCCAGTCCATCCCGGGGGAAGTAACTGCCCTGGCATTTGACACAAAGCAAAATATTTACCTAGGCATAAAGGATTTGGGGTTGTATTATTTAGACCGAACTACAGGGAAAATACCAGAATTTATAAAAGTTTTTAGTAACAATGATCCACATTCACTCAATGAACTCCCTTTTAAGAATATTCATAATATTGTTTTAGACTCCGATGATAAATTGTGGATATGTTCTTCGGAAGGACTAGGGATTCTGCAAAAGCGATTTTTTGAGAGTATTGGTTCAATCCCAAATGCCAATACTACTGCCATATCAATTGCGGATAACGGTAAGATCTTTGTAAATTTTGGAGACCTCTATAGTATTGAAAAAACAGATTATGGTTACAAAGGGGAGCAACTTCCCACTTCCTCTATTGGAACAATTACCGCTCTTACAACTAAGGGAAATAGACTTTGGACCGGCACAAGTACCGGTAAACTTTTTGAACTTAATCAACAGGGGCAACAAATTAGAGAAATTGATCTTGAGGAGAGGGGCGAGGGTATTTTTTATCTGGCTGGTGATAGCAGTAACAGGTTATGGGTGGCTCAGGCACCTAGAGACCAACCTATTGTGGGGATAGGATGTGTCTTGCCCAGTGGCACTTTTAAGGAATACGGCCTTGACCAAGGACTTGAGAACCGACTCATATGTCTTAGGGAAACAGAAAAGGGGCGTATTTATGCGTCAGGAATTGGAAAAGATACCTACCTGTATCGTTATTTTTCGGAGAAAGATAAGTTTGTAAATCTCAGTATTCCCCCAGATTTCTATGTGAGTGCCAATTTTCAGGTTCATGATTTCACAGTAGATGAAAAGGGTGTTATCTGGTTGGCTTCTACTGATGGACTGCTACGTCATGATTTAGAGCGTGTGAGTAAGGTAGATCTAGGACCCGAATACAGTAATTTAGAGCTAAAGGCCGTCACTCATTCTGCCGACGGAAGTATATGGGTATCATTTGATACTGAGGGCGTTCTTCGCTATAAAGATGGCAATATCATAATAATGCAAAAGGAGAGTGGTCTACCCAGTAGAGTAATGACTTACCGTTGTCTCCAATCCGATAAGGACGGTCGGCTTTGGGTTGGTACGGCTGAAGGTGTTGTCTATTCTTTAAACAGTAGTCCACAACCCGGGAAAAGCAATAAGCCCTTGTTAATCTCAGCAGTTGTTGACGGACAAAATATCAAGGCTGAAACCCCCCAAATATCGTCCGATCAGGAACTGAGAATTGAATACATTGCCCCATCATTTCATGGATTCAGAACTTTTTACCAACACAGGTTAAATAACAACGCTTGGTCTTCGCCCTCCGTTAGAACAACAGTAAATTTGAAGGGATTGGTCCCTGATAGTTATTCTTTGGCCATTAGAGCAAAGAAGGAAGGTGCTTATTTGTGGAGCGAACCACAGGAAATGCAGCTTACCGTGATGGATTACTGGTTTAAGAGTAGAAAACTAGTTTGGATAATTGCTTTACTTTTAATCGCTGCTATAGCAATGGTTTTCTGGTCGCAAAAGCGCAAATTCACCCATGTTATGAGCACTCTCCACCAAGGCCTGGAAGCCAAAAAAGATGAGATAATTCAACAAGAAGCAGATTTGGTTAAAGTGCGTGAAGAAATGCGAATGAAACAACGTGAACGTAAGGCAAACCTACTGGTGCTGGAAATCATGCACCGCCTGCTGATCAAGATTCGACCAGACACCAAATGGGAGATGATATTGGAAACCATATCCCTGGATTTATTAAGACTACCAGGAGTAATCGCTTTTGAGATTGGGGTTCAAAGGGGAAAGAATATTGAATTTGAAGGATATTCTGAGAAAATTAAAGGATTTACGTCTGCGAAAGTTCTTTTTGATCCCGGTAGTTCCCTAGCAGCATATTGCATTTCTAATGCAAAGGCTTTTATCTTTAACCACCTGGAGGAAGAAAGCAACCTACTATTAGATAAGAAAGATGCTAGAATAGAAAGTTATAAGGCGGCTATAAGCGTGCCATTTTATATAAATAATTATAATGCCATTTTAACCATATATGCGAACAAAGAGGATCTATTTGACGAATATACACGCAAAACCATCCAGATATTTGCTTCCTATTTAGAACAAATTGTATAAGCAGTGATAAAGTATCTTTTTTTGTCTTTATTGTTTTTGTACCCAACTTTGGGACACAGCCAGGAATTGGAAACCCTTAAAGTTGGCGTAAAACTCGAACCTCCTTTTGTCATTAAAGATGGAGAGGAGTACACAGGTCTTAGCCTGGATTTATGGAAAAGTATTGCAGAAGAAGGGAAAGTTAAATATGAGATCGTTGAATTTAATGATCATCTTGGCTTAATACGTGCACTCGATTTTGAAGAAATTGATATTTCAATAAACCCCTTGCATGTAAATGAAGTCCGTTTAACCCTGTTAGAGGTAACACAACCTTTTTACGTTTCCTTCCTCGGGGTTACTACTTCACAAGCCCAGCAGAGCCAGGTGCGAGTTTTTTTGAACAACTTTTTCTCCTTGCAGTTTCTAAAACTTCTAGTATTACTAGTCGTTACAATTTTTATTTTTGGAACTATTTTATGGTTGGTAGAACGTAAACACAACCGGCGACAATTCCGCCCAAACCTTATTGGTCTGTTTGACGGATTTTGGTGGTCTGCCGTTACCATGGCTACTGTTGGCTATGGCGACAAAGCTCCAAAGACGAAGATAGGTCGTGCCATTGCCATGATTTGGATGTTTACAGCAATTTTAATGATCTCTGGATTTACTGCTACCGTTGCTTCAACGCTTACAGTAAATTCGCTCAGCAGAACCATAGAAGATCTTCAAGATTTACGCAATGTCAAAAATATAGGTAGTGTTCATGGATCAAGTAGTGAGGATTTTTTAAAACAAAATGATATCCAGGCAACGGTTTTGTACGATAATGTTGAGCAATCTCTTTTGGCCCTTTCGCGTCGCAAAGTAGAAGTTTTGGTCTATGATAAAACAGTACTGGATTATCTTATAAGCAAGATGCAACTGCAAGGCAAAGTTTTTCTGCTCCCTGTCAATTTCAATCAACAGTACAAAAGCTTTTTCCTGCCTAAAAACAGTGAGCATCTGGAATGGATCAATCCGCTATTGGTACGCAAGATTAACGACAGGACTTGGCACGAACTCCTTCGAAAATATAATTTACAAATGGATTAGATAAAACAGTTTCATTTTCTAATTCTCTCAACGCCATTGATTTTAAAGGACCAAGCATATTGTGTACCGGTGGTACTAATGGCATCTTCAGGTATATTTATTAAAAGTCCTTCCTCTTCTGTATAACTGTAATTAAGAGCGGTATCATATCCGATTAGGTATATTTTGCTGTCTTCGTCAGGTTTAACGTATTTCAGAACAAGATTTTTTTTTGGAGCTTTTAAAGAAATGGCATAAATAATCTGTTCCTCTCTTTTTTTTGTAAAGCGTATGTCGTCACCTTGCTTAAAATGTGTTTTTAGTTTTTCTGTTCCATATACTGCTTCCCCATTAGTACGCAGCCAATTACCTATCTCTTGGAGTCTTTCTAAACTAGGTTCAGGAATTTCGCCTTCGGAAGTGGGTCCTACATTTAAAAGATAGTTACCCCCTTTAGATGCTACATCTATCAAATTATGTATCAATACCTCTGCAGATTTCCAGTTTTGGTCGTTCAATTTATAGCCCCAGGTATCGTTCATGGTCATACAGGATTCCCAATCCACATTGACGGCTCCTTCCAATATCTCTTGCTCCGGAGTGCCAAAATCGCCCGCATAATCATCATCTTCCTTATTCATCCCCTGCATTCCCTGTCTTCCTTTATCGACCCGATTATTGATGATTACTCCTGGCTTTAATTCCCGAAGATATTGGTACATTTCCTGCCCCATTTCATGGGTATACTCGAGAATCCATTCCCCATCGAACCATATAATTTCAGGGTCATAATTCTCTATAAGTTCTGTTACTTGTGGTTTTAAATAATTGGTGTAATACTCCGGGAATTGGGAGTTCATTTTTAGTGAATCCTGTGTGTTATATTCTGGATAGTTAGGCCCCTGGGCTTGTGGGTGGTGCCAATCCATTATGGAATGGTAAACTCCAAACCTGATGCCTTCCTCTTTACATGCCTCTGAAAGGGCCATAAGTATATCCCGGCCATAAGGGGAGAAATCTACAATGTCATAATCAGATACTTTTGAATCCCATAGGCTAAAGCCATCATGGTGTTTGGAGGTGATCACCATATATTTCATACCTGCTTCCTTCATTGTCTGAACCCATTTTTTTGCGTCGAATTTCTGTGGATTGAATTGCTTTGCATACTCTTCATATTCAGATATAGGAATTTGGGCACTGTTCATTATCCATTCTCCGATATTATCCACCTCTTCACCATTATGAACTCCTGCAGGGACCGAATAGGGGCCCCAATGGATGAACATTCCAAAACGGGCATCGCGCCACCATTTCATACGTTCGTCAAATGACTCGTTAGATTCTTCCAAATAATTGATAGCAGTAACCTCTTCAATAGCATCACTTTTTTTAGCTTGCTCCTTGCAGGATGAGATCGCCAAAATGATAAAAACCACTACTGGATAAAGAATGTTTTTTGTTTTATGGCTGTATTTTAAAGTACGTACTATCATCCCAAAATATTTTACATTGAACCAATCAAAGCTAAAATTTATTTTTAGGATAATCAACTCGTTATCATGATTCCAACCTTTTGTGTAATCCAGATATTTCAAGGACAGCTATAAAATATTTTCTTCTGTATTTTATTATTAATTGTTTATTTATAAAGGGAAGTGATTAATACCTGCTAAAGAAGGATAAATTGATTTGGTGAAATCCTTTATTTTTTTTATATTCAGATAAGGGATTTCAAATTATATAATTCTGGCATTATGAGGGAGATTGTTGTTCTTATCGCTATAATATTTTCATTACAGGCACATTGTAAAAATAGTCTTAATGAAATTTCTGGGGTTGTTACTATAGGAAACTCTCCAATACAAAATGTATGTGTTCATGTTCAAAATAGCTTCAATGAGACGTTTACAGATGAAAATGGTCAATATCTTATAACTGCTGAACCGTCTGATGTATTGGTCTTTAATTATGCCGGGATGCAAAATGTAGAAATAGTGGTCGAAGATGTTACCACTAGATTAAACATCGAAATGAAAATAAAAGTAGAAGCACTAAAAGAAGTTGTAGTCGCAGAAAATAAAATCAATAATCAGGATTACTTAAGGTTACAATATGGGGTTAATAAGAATATCCTGAGTACTGCCTTTGGTTATCTGGACGCAAACCGCGTAGGATATTCTATAAAATTAGTGGATGGTGACGATTTGAGTCCGGGAGCAATAGATGTAATAACCGCATTGAAGGGAAGAGCGGCCGGAGTATCTAGCCTGGGAGGAGAAGTCTATATTAGGGGAGGGGGACCTCAATTAAGGGGTAAAGCAATACCTGCAATTTATGATTTAGACGGAATGGTCTTAAAGAAGCTTCCTTTTTTATCAGTAGAAATTATTGACCGGGTAGCGATAATAACAGGATTGGCCGGTGCAGTACGTTACGGTAGTATTGCCCGAGGTGGTGTGGTGGTCATAAATACCATTAGCTCTCCAATTAGGCGGGATTCTCAAACCAATAAAAACTTTGACCGGGCTCTACTGCGTAATAATATCTATAATAATGATGCGATTACCGAAAATCGGGGTAATGCCACTAGTTATTTGAAGGAATTATATGCATGTAAAGAGAATCTTGAAGCCAGAGAAGTTTATCAAAAATATTTGTCGAAATATGCAAACGACCCATATTTTATTATTGACACCTATCTATTTTTCTATGACACTGGTGATGAAGTTTTTGCCAAACATATTATGGAGAACAATATGAAGGTTGTTGAAAGAAATCCCATTTATGCCAAAGCCATGGCATTTTCTCTGGATTATACGAAAGAGCATTTTAAGGCCAAGGAATTGTATAAAAAGATTTTTATTTTAAGGCCAGAATTCATGCAATCCTACCGTGATATGGCAAATAGCTATAGAACAACTGGAAATTATAAAAAGGCTGCAAGCATGTACATTCGTTATCAATACTTAGTAAACGAAGGTATTTTCTCTAATGATAGCTCAGCTATTCAAACGATAATTGATGGGGAAATGAACAACCTATTTGTACTTCATAGTACAAAGTTTATGGAGGATTCGAATGTAATTGGTTTTAAAAATTATACTAAGAATAAAGGCGAAACCAGGTTATTTTTTGAATGGAATGACAGCGAGGCGGAATTTGATTTGGAATTTGTAAATCCGCAAAAGAATAATTTTATCTGGGAACATTCGTTGGCGAATGCAGCTAAACGCATTAAAGAGGAGAAAACCATTGGGTATTCTTCTGAAGAATTTTTTGTTGATGGGTCGTTACCGGGAAAGTGGCAGATAAACGTTAATTACAGAGGAAATAAAAAATTATCTCCTGTCTATATAAAATTAACCAAGACCACAAATTATAACACAGCTGCTCAAAAAACTCAGGTATCTGTTTTTCGATTGGCGTTGAAGGATGTAAATCTGAAATTAACCGATTTCAATAATTTAGTTACTCTCGCGACTAATTAAAGGATTTTTTATTGCCTTTAATTCTATAACCCAGCACGAGCTTCCCATTTAGAAGTGCAAAAGCACCGTTATTCTCGAAACCAAGACTGGACGCATGCGTAGAAGCTCGAAAGCTTATATTAGTGTAAAAGCGGTTCCATAAATACCCAAAAAGTATCGATCCATTTAGTTTATATAGCACAGGATTATTTGGATTATAGGAACCAGTCTCTGTCTCAGCATTTTTTATGGTTAGGGCGATACCTGCTTTGGCACCAACACCTACATAAAAATTTGAGGGGAGTTTAAAGAGGCCGGCCAAACCACCCATTGCGCCAATTCCATAATTAGTCATATTGGTAATTCTGGCCTGCTCATTGAAATCAGAGATAAACTCCTGGGGTACAATAGAGGTATCTGCTGAGATCTGATTATATACCAAGAATCCTCCAACACCAAATGAAAATATGTTCTGTTTTTGGCCTTTAAGTCCTGATCTTAACAAGTTCTGTGAGTATTCTCCGGCATTGAAAAGGTATAAATAATCAATACCACCGTCAATGGATTTAATGTCATCTCTGAAAACACTGCTGCTGTTTAAGGAATTTTCAATATTAAAGCCATCATAAATCTGAAAATAAAAATCAATAACATTTTTATCAAAAATAAAACCACCCTGCAGGTCAAATCGATCCGTATTTTCAGTGCTTTTATCCTTTAAATTAAATGCTATATCCAGAATTAGTTTACGGGTGGCAACTCCAATACCAACACCAAACAAATTATTCGGAATATAAGTCAATGAGGCATCATCATTAGACAATTTGAAACCCTGTCCTTTTACATTCCCAAAAAGTCTTACAGACCAGTTTCTAAGATCGTGATCAATAAGTAAAGAATCTATTAGATTTGTAGTTTGTACAGAATCTGTTTTATCTAAGTCCTGGGACCAGCAAAGAGTATTTATCAGAAAAAAAAGGAGCAGCAGTGTCCGCCTTTTTAGAATAAAACCAATCCTTGTTTTGATAGATATTGGAAAATTTATAAATCTGCTAAAAGAACTGGTAAGTTTTATTTTGTTATAGTCTTCCATCTAAAAATCCCGGATAATCTAACATGTAGATTGTCTACGACAAGATACTGAAAATAAATGGGCTGTTTGATTAATTTATCTCTTTTAAATCAGGTTTCAAGAATCCAGGGTATATAGATAATTGAATCTGTTGGCCTTAATATTTGTAAACTTTTTAAGTTTACTTCGTCTGAAAGTAAGAGACATTAATACGCACCGGATTTTATAGGAAATACTAATTAATATGGGATCAAATGAAAATTGATAAAATTGGTTTTGGGGGAGGTTGCCATTGGTGCACGGAGGCTGTATTTCAATCAATTAATGGGGTTGTACAAGTAGATCAGGGATGGATTTCGGCTGTTGAAGCTGAGGACTTTCACGAAGCGATACTACTACATTTTGACCCTAACAAGATTTCTCTAAAAGAATTAATTGAAGTACACCTTTATACGCATAATAGCACTTCCAATCACTCCATGCGAACAAAATACCGCTCTGCAGTTTATACCCTCAATAATTTGCAGCAAAAAGACTCAACTAACATCTTAAGACTGCTTCAAAAAGGTTTTGAGGACCAGTTAATTACTCGGGTATATGGGTTTAAAGAATTTAGAATGTCACCCGATTCTTTTCAAGATTACTATCTGAAAAACCCAAACAAACCATTTTGCAAGACGTATATAGACCCCAAATTACAAATGCTTCTTAGAAGATTTCCAAAGAACGCTATAGAGTCTCCCTTGGGACCAATAAAAACTGAGGAAGAACAAGAGATCAAAAAATAAAAAAGGAGTTTCCTACTTCGTATTAAAAATTCTTATTTTTGTGCCCTTGTAAACTTTTTAATTGCAGAATTTGGCCTCATAACCCGCCCGCCTATGGCGGGGT
>Ga0209456_10000588_pt1 | contig 19532 bp, 15 predicted proteins | sample COG_11_FD_184755 | JGI IMG/M metagenome (GOLD analysis project Ga0209456, IMG submission 184755) | Pelagic marine sediment microbial communities from the LTER site Helgoland, North Sea, for post-phytoplankton bloom and carbon turnover... | ecosystem: Environmental > Aquatic > Marine > Neritic...
GCTCGTCATGTCGAACCCGTTGATCGTTCGCAGCATGTCGCCGTTTCGAACTCCGAGACGGCCAAGTAGGCTGTTGCGGCGAATGCCGTAGAGCTTGACGCCTACGACGCGTCCGTTCTCTTCGTGCGGGATCACGCGAGCCGACTTCATCAGACTTCCCTGGTTCGCCAAGACTTTGTCGACCAAGCCGCGCTGGATGTTGAATTTGGTGTCGCTGAGTTTCTCGATGCCGTCGGTGAGCTCTTGATCGCTGAGGCCAGCTTTCCTGTCGTTCCCCGGCTTGGCGGCCGCGGGCTTCTTCGCGACCGGTGCCCGAGGTGCCCCCGCCTCCTCTTCTTCAAACATCAGAAGTTGGCATACCCCAGTCGAGGCGCTCATCACGATGCTCGAAGAGTGAACCGCAAGCACCCGGGAACCGTCCACGTCCGAGCCCTCGCGATAGAGCATCGTCTTTCCGTCGCTCGAACCGGCGATTGCCGCAAACGACCAGTCCGGGGCGACCGGGCTCACAACGGAGCCGACGAGCCGGAGCTTGCCGGTACACTTTGGGGGTGGCCGGTTCGGGTCCCAGTCATCGACGGGCTGCCCGTCTTCGCCGAGCGGAATCTCGGGAAGCGGCTCGGCGGTGAGGTCGCCGCGCGCCGAATCGAAGATGTTCCTCCGAAGGATCGTCGCGGGATCACGCTTGCGGAGAAATGTCGGGGACGTCGCCGTGAAACGTTTCCCGGGCGGCTTCGGGGTAACAGCATCGGGCGTGAGCAATTCCGCCGCCAAGACGCGGGTTGTCCCCTGCGCCAGGAAGAAAGCGCAAAGGGCGAGCGTTAGGAGAACGATCGCCACCGAGATCCGTCTTTGTCGTGGAGTTGCCACCGCTGGTTAGTAGAGCAACCACCGTGCCGAATCAAAACCGGTAAAACACGAATAATTTCGTGCATCCGGACGCGATTCTGACCCAGGCGCATAGACAACGTGGCGGGCCAGATCCGCCATGATTGACAAAATGACACGCGGAGAGGCGCGGCCGTTCAGGTGGCCTCGTCGCCCTTCTCGGCCCCGAGCTTGCGATAGATCGTCCGCGCCGAAATTCCGAGGAGCTGGGCGGCGAGCTGTTTGTCTCCGGAGGTGTGCTTCAGCGTCCCATGAATCACGCGTCGCTCGACCTCGCTCAGCGCGGTCCCGACCGGGAACGTGAAGGCATCGAACTGCGGCTCTGCGCGCGCAACGGGGTCTGGAAGGTCCGCAAGCTTGATGACGCCGCTCTTGTTGAGAACCACGGCGCGTTCAATCACGTTCTGGAGCTCCCGCACGTTTCCCGGCCAGTCGTAAGCGACGAGCTGTTGGAGCGCGTCTCGGTCTACTGCCAAGGGCTCTTTCTCGTTCTTCGCGCAATAGGTCGCGACGAAGTGCTCCGCCAGCAATGGAATGTCGTCGCGTCGTGCGCGAAGCGGAGGGCTTGTGAGGGCGATGACGTTGAGCCGGTAGTACAAGTCTTCGCGGAACTCTCCGGCTTCTACCGCTGCGTGAAGGTCGCGATTCGTCGCCGCGATCAGGCGGAAGTCAGCCTTCTTGGTCTGCCCACCAACGGGTTGATATTCGCCTTCCTGAAGAACGCGAAGCAGTTTCACCTGCACTGCCGACGACAGCTCGCCAATCTCATCTAGGAACAGCGTGCCGCCTTGAGCCTCCGCGATGCGGCCGCCGCGTCGCGCCACCGCACCGGTAAAGGCGCCCTTTTCGTGGCCGAAAAGCTCCGACTCGACGATCGTCTCGGGGAGGGCGGAGAGGTTGACGCCGACGAACTGTTTTCTCCCGCTTCGCTCGTGAATATGACGCGCAAGTAACTCCTTGCCGGTCCCGCTCTCTCCGAGGATCAACACGTTCGCCGAGGACGGCGCCGCTTGCGTGGCGATCTCGAGAGCACTTCGAAGCGACGCTGCCGACCCGACGATGCTCCGGTCGCTGAGCTGCGAAAGTTGCTGTCGAAGATCCTTGTTCTCGACGACGAGCTGCTGCCGCTCCGCTGCCTTGCGAACGGTCTTGACCATCTGGATCCGCTTCAATGGCTTCTCGACGAAATCGTAAGCGCCTGCGCGCATGGCTTCGACCGCCTTTTCGACGGTGCCGAACGCGGTCATCAAGACGACCTCGGCATCAGGGACGACGGTCTTCAAGGCCTTGACCAGCTCGATGCCGTTCATGCCCGGCATCATCAAGTCGCTGACCACCACGTTCACCGGATGGTGACGGCACAGGTCGAGGGCCTTCTTCCCGCTCGTTGCGGTGAGGACGCTGAACCCTTCTCGCTCGAAGATGCGTCGAAGGGAGTCGACGTTCGGCGCCTCGTCGTCGACGACGAGGACCGAGATCTCGGTTGAATCGGCCATTTGAGACTCTCTGGCAGGCAATGCTGACACTATGTCACGCGATGACAAGTCGTCCAAATCTTCTGACGCTAAATAACTGGCTGTAATCACTTGGTTTATCTCCGAGCAAATCGACGGCCATGCACCGTCGAACCGTCAGGGGGATGCAATCTATGGGCCAGGTCAGAAGAGGAGGGGAAGTTGGGGCCCCCGAGCTGGCTCTCGGCGCCGTGCGGGCTCTGCTGCTTCCCCGGCGAGGTACTCGAGGCCCAGTCTGTCGCAGTGCAAGGAAAACAGCTTCTCGATCATCGCCCAACGCGGCCCAAGCCCGACCATGCGAGCGCCAAAGCGCGCATCGCTCTGCTGACCTCCACGCATGTCGCGAAGGGCGCTCATGATCTTGGCGTGCCGTAGTGGAAAGGCTTCGGCCAGCCTCGCCGAGAAGACCGGGCCGACCTCGAGCGGTAGCCGCAGGAGAATCTTGAACGCGCTCGACGCACCGGCATCTCGGGCGCGTTTCAAGACCTCCGGGATCTGATCGTCGTTGAGACCTGGGATGATCGGAGCGACCGCCACGGCCGTGTCGATTCCGGCGTCCGATAGCATGCGTAATGTCTCGAAGCGTTTGCTTGGTGGGCTTGCAAAGGGCTCGATCGCTCGTGCGTGATCATCGTTGGCAAAAGGAATGCTGAGCGTGACACGGCAAGCCGACCTGCGTTGCAGGGTCTGCAATACATCGACGTCGCGCCGCACGAGCTTGCCCTTGGTGATGATCGTCACTGGGGTCTGGTACTCTGCGCAGAGCTCGAGGCAGCGACGCGTGAGCTGATAGTGCGCTTCGATTGGCTGATAGCAGTCGGTGTTCCCGGAAAACGCAATCAGCTCCTGATTCCAAGACTTCTTGCGAAGCCTTGCCCGCAGCCGATCGACGATATTGACCTTCACGACGATTTGCCGCTCGAAGTCCGTGCCCGCACCGAAGCCGAGATAAGGATGCGTCGGGCGCGCGTAACAATACGCGCAGCCGTGAAAACAGCCGCGGTACGGATTCACGCTCCAACGAAACCCAACGTCCGGGCTCTTGTTCTCCGACAGCGCGCCCTTGGCTTGCTCTTCGTGAACCCGAAGATCCGCAGGCGGAGCCTCACCCTCCCAGTCGATATGGGCTTCTTGAAAGCGATTGGGCGGGTTGTCGCACGATCGTGGCACTGAACGCGCGTATAGTATCGTGGCAATCTGAGCTTGGCAATCGGAGAACTAGTCGGCGTACGGGATTGCCTCGCAGGCTTCGTGGGCTCCCTGCCACCTCATCAAGCTCGTCTCCGGTTTCCCGTCGTCGTCATATGCGATCACCGCGTAGGTCAATCCGCTGTCTTGGCCCAGGTACTGAAGGTCCAGGTTGATCATCTTCACCCAGGTTCCCGTATTCACCAGGATGCGGTCGTTCGGGAGTTGTAAAAACCGCGGGCCGTGGCTGTGGCCGACGATCAGGGTATGGGCGCCGCGGGTCTTGTTGAGCGCGCGGATCGCCCGCTCATCGTATCCGCCGCTGGTGACTTCGAGCACCTCTTCGCGGACCAGCCGTGGAAAATTCATGATGCGGTCGCGCCAGGCTTGAATCGTAAATACGCGGTGCCGAAGGAAATAGATCGTCGAACGCCAGAGGAATTTGAGCACGAAGCCCGGATCGAGCAGCGCCGACGACCAAAGGAATCGCCGAAGAGGTTGGATTCGATCGATGTGGCTTCGAATCTCTTTGAGCGGATTCATCACCTCGAGGATCCACAGGCTCCCCCAGGGCAACGCCAGCACTTCGGTCCCATCTCGGCGGGTTCGCGTCATCTGCGCGTAGTCGACGCGGTGTATGCGTTCGAACTGATGGCCGTGGCGGACCTGGATGCCTTCGGGGAGGTAATAGGTGTCGGACGAAGTCACGAAGTGGACGCGCTCGGCAGCCTCGCCCGGCGCTACGTAGCGAAGGAAGAGCTCTTGAACACCAATGAACCAAAATTCCATGTCGTGGTTTCCGGGAAGATAAGTCACTCGGTTCGTCGGCTTCTGGATGAACTCACGGAGCGCGAGGACGAACCTCGGGTGTCCTTCGAGGCACTGCTGCAGTTTGGCGATTGCGATGTCTTCCGTCACCTCGGTTGGCCACTGGTCCGCGATCTTCACCTTCAAGAGATCGAAGATGTCCCCGTTCAGGATCAGCTCGATGCCCCCCTCGGGGCCTGCAAGATTTCGGTAGAAGGCGAGGAGCTCGACGAAGCGCTCGTCGTGGATGAAGTCCTCCAGCGGATTCAACTGACCGCGCCGGGTTCCCGTCCCGAGATGCAGGTCGCTAATCACGATTCGGAGCAGAGTCACCGTTCGCTACCTCGAATTGAGGTTACGCAGAGGGGAGCGCGATAGGCCAGCTTCTTACAAGCCGCTCGACTTCAGGCTTTGGTTTTGCTCCTCGGTCAGTGGAAGGTGAAGCCCGCACTCCCTTGTTTTGCCGAGGATACGGCCGTCGCGGGGATCCATGTCCGCCGTGGTCGGAATCGTAGAATGGTGGTCACCAATCGAGCGGTACCCTTGCTCGACCATTGGATGGTAGGGAAGGTCGTGACGGTCCATGTAGGCCGTCATATCCTCACTGCTCCAATGCAAGACGGGGTGAACCTTGATTCGGCCGTCTTGGCGATCCACTCGTCGCAGCCCGGCGCGATGCTCTGTTTGTTCGGCGCGCAATCCGGCGATCCAGGCCTCTGAGCCAAGCTCACGAATCGCCCGTTGCATCGGCTCGACTTTGTTGATTTGCAAGTAGCGGTTCACGCCGTCCTCGCCCTGCTCCCAGAGCTTCCCGTACAGCGCTTCCTGACGAGCTGGAGACATCTGCGCGGAGTAGAACCGAACGTCGAGATTCAAGAGTTGAATCAAGTCTTGGGCGAACTGATAGGTTTCGGGAAAGAGGTAGCCGGTGTCGACGCAGATGATCGGCGTTCGAGGAGCGACACGGTGCAGAAGATGCAACATCACGGCCGAGGTCGCGCCAAAGCTGGTCGACGCAATGAGCTTCTCGCCGTATCGATCCGAGGCCCAGTCGATGAGCTCTTCCGCGGTGGACGCCCCGACGGCTCGATTTTCTTCATCGAGGTCGGAATCGACTGAGGCAATGCGGGCAGCTTCCATGGTGACTCGGAGTAACTTGACAAGTCTGCTGCGCTTTTGCAATACGTCCAGAGCAGAGGGAGCAGTCTAGGGCCTAAAAGCTGAAAAATACAGCATTTTTTGTCGCCAGACTTACGAAGTATTGTTGACTGATTCAGTCAAATATCATCGTAGGGTGACGAATTCTTCGGCGGCGGTCGGGTGTATCCCGATGGTGGCGTCGAACTGGGCCTTGGTCGCGCCCGCCTTGATGGCTACCGCGAGGCCCTGGATGATCTCCGCCGCTCCGTGGCCAGCCATGTGGCAGCCAACCACTCGATCGTTCGACGAGTCCACCACGAGCTTGACGATCGTGTGTTCTTTTCGCTCGCTCAGCGCGAGCTTCAAGGGGGTGAAGACCGACTTGTAGACACGCACATCCTGACAGCGGTGCCAGGCCTCCCTTTCGGTCAGGCCCACCGTCGCGAGCTCCGGTTGACAGAACACCGCCGTCGGAATGCTGGCGTAGTCGATCCGGTGCTCACCCCGGCCGTAGAAATGGTGGGCGAAGTGCATCCCTTCGGCAACGGCGACGGGGGTCAACTGAATGTGATCGATGACATCGCCGACGGCGTGAATCGAAGGGACAGAGCTGCTGTAGTTCTCGTCGACCACGATCCCTCCGCGCCGACCGAGCTCCACGCCGAGCTCTTGCAGCCCAAGGCCTTCGACGTTGGGCTCGCGTCCGATTGCGAAGAGTGGGAAGTCTGTTTCGAGGAGCTCCCCGCTGTCGAGCCGGGCCTCGAATGCCGAGTCCGTCTTTCGAATCTCCGTGACTTGCGTTTCGAGAACGATCCGCATCCCCTTGGCCTCGAGCTCGGCGTGAAGATGGCATCGCAGGTCATGATCGAATCCTCGCAAGATCTCTTCACCACGGTGGATCAGGGTCACATCGACCCCGAGCGCGCAGAGCATCGAGCCCAGCTCGAGTGCGATGTATCCCGCTCCCACGATCATCATTCGCCTCGGGAGCTCCTCGAGCGAGAACACCGCGTTCGACGTCAAGGCATACTCGCGCCCGGGAATGTCAGGGACAATCGCGTTACCGCCCGTGGCGATCAAGATCCTTTTGGCCGAGCGCTGAAGGTCTCCAATTTCGATCGTGTGCGCATCGAGCAGACGCACCCTTCCTCGCAGGATATCGACTCCGGCTCTCGTGAGGAGACTTTCGTAGATTCCATTGAGGCGAGCAATCTCGCGGTCCTTGTTTTCCTTGAGCGTGGCCCAATCGAACGAAGGCTGCGTCGACCATCCGTAACCCTTCGCGTCGTTCAGGTCGTACGCGAAATGGGAGCCGTACACGAAGAGCTTCTTGGGGATGCAGCCGACGTTGACGCAGGTGCCACCCATGCGATCGATTTCTCCGATCGCCACCGCTGCGCCGAGCTCGCTTGCCACGCGAGCGGCCCTCACACCTCCGGACCCCGCGCCAACGACGAAGAGGTCGTAATCGTATTCACTCATGACCACTCACCTAGAGCGGTAGCTACCAGCCTGCAAACTCGCGAAGAGCCGCCGGGACCGAAAGCTCCGTGCATCCGCCCTGAAGGAGAGTCATCGCGCCTTCTTGGGTGACGCCTACGTAGAGCTCGCGCGAATCATCGGGCACGAGGGAAACGAGCCTTTCGGCGACCCCGGACTTGGACAGAAGCACATTGAGCGCGCGGACCAGAGCACGAACCGCGACCGTCCCCTGCTCGGCGTCTTCGTCGTCTTCATCCGTCACCGCGCTGAAGTGCTCCCCGGCTCGAAGGACCAAAGGCCCATCGTCGGTGCCGATTCGCTGGAGCTCGACCGGGGCGACCTCGGGATTGAGGCTCGTCAAGGAGGCCACCAGCTGATGCGCGTTCACCGCAAAGTAGTCATTGTGCATGAAGAACCGATCGCCCGAGCGACGGCGCAAAGCGACGGAGGTGTCGTCGTTGCCTCGGTAGTAGAGCTCCAGGATGTCCATCCGGCGGGAATCGATTCCCGAATCTTCGAGGTTCGAGGCGATGGCCTCGAGCTGGTCCGCGTCGAGCTCAGCGGCAAGGCCTGCAGCGTTGAGAAGGCGCACGAAATCATCGTCGCGCTTCGAGTGGGTAGCGCTCTGTGCCTGAGGATGCGGGCCCCCGGCCAGCGGACGGACCGACTCTTTTAGCGACGCTGTCATGACCCCCTTCGCAATTCAGTGTTCAACAAATGACCAAAAAGGTCGAACCTGCGGCAAAGATTGGCGCCCCGAGGGAGTGAAACCACCGTATTTCCAGGCATTGTCGACCCTAGGCCGGCCGCTAGCGAATCGTGCGGTGTCCGTGGATGCCCACGATTCTCGTCGTGTCCACCCGCAACGAAAGCAGGAGCGTGAACAAGCGACGTGAAGTCTCCAAATCGAAGCCAAAGTCGCGGAGCTCTCGCTTGAGCACTCGACCCGCACGGTCGTGCGTCACCTTTTTTGCCATGTCCAACGCTTCCATTTGGTTCAGGCCGTCTGCGTCGGCGATTTGGCGAACGATATCGATGTATTCGGTGATGTGCTCGGATAGGAGCTGGTGCGGAATCTCGATCGTCCCTAGCCCTTGCGCCTGATCGGTTTGAAAGCTCATCACGAAACCTTGCTCCGTGACGGCCACGTGAAGGCTCGCGGCCTCTTCGACGTTGCTCTTGGCCCTCGAAAGGAACTCTCGGACGATCGCTTCCCACTCGACCTGTTGGGCTTCAGAGCCGCGCTGCAAGGTGCGCTCATCGATGAGCACCGCGTTGAGAGCCATGAGTCGACCATATCAGCTTCGACTGCCTCTGCATCTCCGGCCGCTTGGCTGCTATGGTCTTCCGGTGGCACCGGACTTGAGCGAACGCAGGCAACAAATCGTCTATCGCTGGGACCTCGACAAGACGTACCTTCGGACCGAGTTCGACACGCTGCGAGACTTGGTGCGCACCGCATTCGAGCCGGCCTCCCGCAAACGAGCCTATCCGGGAGCGAGCACGCTCTTGCGCGAGATCCGAGCTACCGATCCAGCGGCGATTTTCATTTTGTCCGGAAGCCCCGAGCAGATGCGCAGCGTGCTCGAGGCCAAGCTTCGGCTCGATGGAATTCACTGGGACGGATTCACGCTCAAGCCGAGCCTGCGCAACCTCGTCCGTGGCAAGTTTCGATTCTTGCGGGATCAACTCAGTTACAAGCTCACCGCGCTCCTCCGCTCGCGCACCAATGTGTCACCCGAGACCGACGAGATCCTCTTCGGCGACGATGCCGAAGGAGATGCGTTCATCTACTCGCTCTACGCGGACATCGCGGCTGGTCGCGTGAGCCAGGAGCTCTTGATGAAAATTGCGGAAGCCGCAGAGGTGTATCCGGACGATATTCCAGAGCTGGTCCGCATCGCCGCCCGAGTGCCTCGCGGCGACACGGTTCGACGCATTTTCATCCATCTCGAGCGCGTCTCCTCGACCGCCGGGTTTGGCGATTTCGGGCGTCGTGTGTGCCCCTTCTACAACTACTTTCAGCCGGCATTGGTTCTGCTCGAAGATGGCGCGCTCGATGCGCAGGCGGTGCTGCGGGTTGGAGCGGATTTGGTGGTCGCCCATACGTTCAACCCGGAAGTCCTCGTCGCTAGCTTCGATGACCTCTGCCGACGGGGCTATCTGAGCAAGGACGTCGTCGATCGGACGTCCGAAGTCTCGGACAGCATCGAGGCCTCCAGGTTCGGCCAAGCGGCAGGGCCGCTCCAGTCGCTCGTCCATGCCATGGAGGCGGCGCGCGCCGAGCTTCCCGATCAAGTCGAGGTGGACGCCGTCAAAGAGGACTACCTGGCGCTCTTCGACGAGGACCAGGCCCGCGCCAAGGCAGCCAAGCATCGAGCGCGGTGGACACGAGAGAGCCCCTAGGCCGCACTTCAGTTCGCTCAGCGAACAATATCTAGCGCGTCGGCCGCTAGCTCGCCGAGCGTCGTCTTGGTTTCGTCTTCGAAGTCTTCGATGGTCACGACGCGGGAGTCACTCAGAAATCGCTCGAGGTCGGCAATCGATTCGGGGTCCCGCAACTGAGCAAGCGATTCGATGGCCGCCGCAACGACGTCCGGGTTCGGATGATCGAGAAAGCCGCGAATCAATCCGAGGGCGCTCGGCTCGGCGATCTCGGCGAGGACCCAGGGCAACTCGGACATGGCGAGCCCGTCCGCCTTGCGATTCAAGGCGCGCTCGATGCCACGGGCCACCTCGGCGTAGCGCTCGTAGCCCAGGTCTCGCAGTGCTTCGCCTGCCGCGACGCGCACCCGCGGCTCCGCGTCGTTCAAGATCGCGATCAGAGCGTCTGTCATCCGGGGGCCAGGAACCTGCGCACAGAGATCTGCCAGCCGTTCGAGGCGCATCGTGCCTTCCCCGCGATCTTCCATCGCGAGGGCATGCTCGGTTTCGCGCTCGAGCAGTGCGACCAGCTCCTCGGCGTCCTTGTGCCGAAGCAAACCGAGCTCGGCCATTCGCAGTGCGCGATCGGAGTCGAAGATACGCTGAAGCTCATGGGAAAGTGACATCGTTCGAACCATCCTTCAGGGCTCGCGCCCCGTCGAGCGCATCGGCTCGAGCTCGACGATCAGGGATCGAACGCGATCCACCGCATCGCCGGACTCCTCGTCTCGATAGCGCCGAGTCAGCTTCATGTCAGGTGAAAGGCTCCAGCCGGCACCCGGCATCGCCACCAGTGGCATGAGCTTCGCAGGGTCGAGCGGGGTGTCCTCTCTCAGGTGCAGAGTCACCCGCCTGCGGTCCGCTTCACAACCGAGGGCACGAAGCTCGCGGAGCAGCGGTTTGACCGACATCAAGCGGATGAAGGCACGCGCCGGCGGCGGGGGCGCTCCGAAACGCTCTTCCATCTCGATCGCAAGCTCGTCGACCGAAGCCTCGTCCGCCGCGGTCGCAAAGCGCCGGTACAACGAGAGACGGAGCCCGATATCGTCGATGTACTCCTCAGGGAGATAGTGTTCGAGCTCGACCGAAAGCTCGGGGTCGATTTCCTCCTGAAGCGGCTCGCCCTTGAGCTCCGAGACGGCTTCATTGAGCATCTGCACGAACATGTCGAAACCGACGAGCGACGCGTTGCCGCTCTGCTCCGATCCCAAGAGATTGCCGGCGCCTCGAAGCTCCATGTCGAGGGTCGCGACTCTGAAGCCCGCGCCAAGGCCCGAGAATCGCTCGAGCGCCTCCATGCGAATGCGAGATTCTTCCGACATCTGGTTGGGCGGCGGAGTGATCAGGTAGCAGTACGCACGCTGGTCCGAGCGGCCGACGCGGCCTCGGAGCTGGTAGACCTGAGCCAGTCCCAAGGTGTCCGCTCGGTCGACCAGAATCGTGTTCGCGCGCGGGATGTCGAGACCGCTTTCGACGATGGCAGTCGAGCAGAGGACGTCGTACCCGCCCTCCACGAAGTCGGTCATGGCCCGGTCGAGCAGCGCGGGCTTCATCTGGCCGTGCGCAATGGCGATCCGCGCATTCGGAATCAGATCTTGAATGCGCTGAGCGCGTTCGTATAGGCCTTCGATCCGATTGTAGACGAAGAACACCTGACCACCGCGACTGAGCTCTCGCTCAATCGCTTCTTTGATCAAGTGGTCGTCCCAGCGGCAGACGAAGGTTCGCACGGAGCGTCGGTCCTGGGGTGCCGTGGTGATCAACGAAAGGTTGCGCATGCCCCCAACCGCCAGCTGCAGTGTGCGTGGAATCGGCGTTGCGCTGAGGCTGATCACGTCGATGTTGGTCCGAAGCTTCTTGATGCGCTCTTTGTGCGTGACGCCAAACCGCTGCTCTTCGTCGACGACCAGGAGCCCGAGCGCGGCGAAGTGAACGTCTTTCGAGAGAATGCGGTGAGTTCCGATGACCACGTCGACGGTGCCGTCTTTGAGGCCGGTCAGCACTTCGAGCTGCTTGCTGCGGGAGACGAATCGCGACAGCACCTCGACGCGGAGCGGGTATCCGTCCAGGCGGGAGGAGAAGGTCCGATAGTGCTGCTGCGCCAAGACCGTCGTGGGGCATAGGATCGCCACTTGCCGTCCGCTCATCGCCACCCGAAACGCGGCCCGAAGCGCAACTTCCGTTTTTCCGAAGCCCACATCTCCACAGACGAGCCGGTCGGTCGGTTGCGGCTCTTCGAGGTCTGCCATCACGTCTTCGATGGCCTTTTCCTGATCGCGGGTTTCTTCGAACGGGAACGTCGCCTCGAACTCTGCGTATGCGGGCCCAGTGGGCTCAAACGGTTCCCGCCTGACCGCGGTCCGCTCCGCGTAGAGTTTGAGAAGCTCCTCGGCCATCTGTTGCACGGCCTTGTGTACGCGCCCCTTTTTGGTCCCGAAGGTCGTGCCGCCCAATCGATCGAGCTTTGGCTGGTGTCCTTCGCCGCCTTTGAACTTCTGGATCACCCCAAGACGGGTGACCGGGACGAACAGCTTGTCGCTACCGGCGTACTCGACGACCATCACCTCGACGGTCTGAGCGGTACGACCGTGCAGTCGGTCCATCGCGGTCAGGCTCAGTTCCTTGTGTTGGAGACCGAGGTACTTGCCCACTCCGTGGTCGACATGGACGACGAAGTCGCCTGGGCTCAGCTCTCGAAGGTCTTCGAGGAAGCGCTGTTGTTGGCGGCGCGTTTGACGCTGGCTGCGGCGCTGTCGAACCCGGGATCCGAAAATCTCTTCCTCGGTCACATAGGCAATGCCTTCGCTCCAAAGCACGAACCCGTCGCGAAGCTCGCCCAACGTCGTTTCGTCCAAGATCCGTGCTGCCACGCCGTAACTCTTGAGTAGATCGATCAAGCGGTCGGCCTGGTGCTGAGTTCTGCCGACCAGAGAGACTCGGAGGCCTTGCTCGGTCCATTCCCGGAGCTGGTCGGCCAAGGGTTGCAGCCCACGATCCCCGTGTCCTTTTTGCGCACGCAGCTCCGAAATGAGCGGCTGCTGATCCGACGCGCTCACTCGAATCAATGCGTCGCCCGGTGGTGCAAAAGCGGCGACGATCGGACCTTCGTCTTCGCCAGTGGCGCCGTGAACCGCCAAGCGATGCGATACCATCGCGGGGTACCCGAGGAGCCGTCGACTGAGCTCTTCTTCGCTCGTGAAGTATGCGGACAAGTCGAAGGTGGGCCGGTCGCGCCGCGCTGCGTGCTCGTCCGCACCCTGTTGCTGCTCGGCACGAACCGAGCTCGCGATGGCCAGAGGATCGGCCAAAACCAGCCGCAGGTCGTCGGGAAGATAGTCGAAGAGCGTGTCGAGCCGATCGAAGTAGGCCGGCAGCAGCGCGTTCGAAATCAATGCACCGGAGCCGCGGTCGAGCTCCGCTACCAGCTCTCGAGCTTGCAGGGTGGGCATGTTCAACTCGTCGCAAAGCTCTCGCACGAGCGTCTTGGCTCGAGCGATGGCGTCGGGCGCGTCGGGCACCTCCCGCGCGGCGGCAAGCTGGAGCGAGTCGATTTCGTCCGCGGTCTTCTGATCGTCGGGGTTGAAGCGACGAATGCGGGAGACCAGATCGTCGTCGAGCTCGATTCGAAAGGGGAGGGCCGCATCGGGACCGTAGACATCGACCAGGGCCCCACGCGCGGAGAACGTTCCTCGATCCTCGACTAACGGTACCCTGAGATAGCCGAGCTCCAACAAACGCCGGACGAGGTCGTCGCGCTCGATCTGCTGCGCGATTTCGATCGAAAGGAGGCCGGACTTCACGTGCTCGACCGGTGGAACGCGGCGAAGGAGCGCGGGGGCGGGAACGATGAGCACGCGCCAGGGTTGCTCTTCGGCGAGCTGAGCCAAGACGGCCATGCGCTGCATTTCGGCGCGACGGTCCGGCACGACGTCGAGGAGCGCGCTCGTATCCGCCGCCGTGAACAGCAGGACGTCGGCGTTCTCGGCGGGAAGGAGGAAACGGAGATTCGACTCGTGGCGATAGGCCTCTTCGAGGTCTGCCGAGACGACGACGAATCGTCGATTGGGATGAGCCGAGGCCGCCGCCGCGATTGCCCAGTCGAGGGCGCCCCGAGGGATGGATGCCACGTCGATCCGCTCATCAGATCCGAGCGCCACCACCAGATCACGAATCGGTACGCTCGCGTTCTCTAAGGCTGCTTCAAGCGACATCGGGCTGCTTGAGCATGACCTGTCGGATGCGCTGGGCTAGCCACGGAGGCGTCACGACCGTGGTGGCCATCACCATGAGAACGATGGCTGCATACACGCCCGCTGCGATGAGCGGTTCGCCTTCGAACGTGATGCCTGCGCCGACGTTGGCGAAGATGAGCCCGACCTCACCGCGAGGGATCATGCCGATGCCGACGGTGAGCCGGTCCGCGGTCGCGCCGCGAACGCCCAGGCCCGACACCAGCTTTCCGACGATCGCGACGACGGTCAGCGCAAGGGCGAGGAGCAGGGGCTCCGTTCCAATGCCTCCGAGCTTCACCATCATGCCCGTGCGAACGAAGAAGATCGGGGCCATCACGGCGACGATCGGTCCGATGATCTCGGTCAGGTCGTGTGCGGATTTGCGGCCGAACGGCCTGACGTGGACCTCGTCGAGGATTAGCCCTGCCGCGAATGCGCCTACGATCGGTGCAAGCCCTGCGGCACCGGAAATGCCGGCAAGAAGCAGGCAAAGCCCGATCGCGACTGCGGCTAGGACATCCTGGGTCCGCAGCCTCGAGGCGAAACGGAAGACGCCGGGCATGACGTAGGCGCCCAAGAGGAGCGCGCCGATGAGGAAGCCGGCCGCCAGCCCGATGATCCTCGTGAGATCCAAGGGCCCTGGCATCGAACCGAACTCAGCAATACTGGCGACCACTGCAAGGACGATGAGGCCGAGGACGTCGTCGATGACCGCCGCGCCGAGAATGACGCGCGTCTCGGGGCGGGCCATCGCATTGAGGTCCTTCAAGACACGCGCAGTGATCCCCACGCTCGTCGCGGCGAGCGTCGCACCGATGAAGAGGTGGAGCGAAAAGGGCTCCTCGGGAAGCAGCCATAGGCTCACGCCGTACCCGAGCGCCATGGGTGCGACCACGCCGATGATTGCCACGAGCCCTGACGTCGGTGCGACCGCGCGCATTTCGGTCAGGGTCGACTCGAGGCCGACCTCGAAGAGCAACAGCACCACGCCGAGCTCCGCGAGAAATTCGACCGGCACCAGCTCGGCCGCGCCGTCGAACGTATGGATGCCGAGCAGATTCAGGTTCCCGAGCACGATGCCGACGCAGAGCTCACCGAGGACGGATGGCTGATTCAGGCGCACCGCGACTTCGCCGCCGAGCTTCGCAGCAAGGATCATCGCGGCGAGGATGAGCCAGACCTCGTAACTCAGTCCGTGACCATCGCCGCTTGCCAGCGCAGTAGCCGGAATCGCCGCGAACAGAAAAAGCAGAAGGAAAAACCGAGCCGGTCGGCGGCGCATCGCGCGGGACCATAGATACGGAGGTCTGCATGGGCAAGGCAGCCGCGGCGGACCGCGCTTGCCAGCGATGGGCCGCTGGGGTAAATGAATGGCGATTCAGTCGAGGGAGAACCATGGAGCGACACCTATTTTCCGAGGAACACGAGATCTTCCGAAGCAACTTCCGGCAGTTCGTCGAAACCGGGGTCCTCCCGAAGCAAGCCAAGTGGCGGGCGCAGGGGGTGGTTGACCGCGAGATCTGGCTGGAAGCCGGTGAGGCGGGCTTTCTGTGTCCATGGATGGAAGAGGAGTACGGCGGCGCCGGGGGCGACTTCCTCCATTCAGTGATCGTCATGGAAGAGCTCTCTCGAGCCTACGAGTCCGGCTGGGCGGCCAGCCTTCACTCCGACATCATCGTTCCGTACATTCACGCCTTTGCGAGCCCCGAGCAGAAGTCCAAGTGGTTGCCCGGCTGTGCTAGCGGTCAGACCATCACCGCCTTGGCGATGACCGAGCCGGGCACCGGTTCCGACCTAGCGGCGATTGCGACCACCGCCAAGCGCGACGGCGACGAGTACGTGATCAACGGCGCGAAGACCTTCATCTCGAACGGCATGAGCTGCGACCTCGTCGTCGTCGCGGCCCGAACGGCGAACTCCGACGACCCCCACCGCAGCGTGTCGCTGTTCGTCGTCGAAGGGGATACTCCGGGTTTCATCAGGAGCCGCAAGCTCGAAAAGATGGGTATGGAAAGCCAAGACACCGCCGAGCTCGCGTTCGACGATTGTCGGATTCCGGCCGGGAACCTGCTGGGTCAAGAGGGAATGGGCTTCATGATGCTCATGCAGCAGCTCCAACAAGAGCGGCTCTGCGTTGCGATCATTTCTCAGGCCAGCGCCGAGAAAGTGCTCGAAGACGCGATCGAATACACGCAAGAGCGAAAGGCCTTCGGACGCTCGATTTCCAAGTTCCAGAATACGCAGTTCACGCTGGCGCAATGCGCGACCGAAATCGAGGTGGGTAGGGCCTTCTTGGACAGTCTCGTCGGACGGCACGTGGCGGGGGAATACCTCGTGAAGGAGTGCTCGATGGCCAAGCTCTGGCAGACTGAAATGCAGGGCCGCATCGTGGACGCCTGTCTTCAGCTCTACGGCGGCTATGGCTACATGCTCGAGTACCCGATCAGCCGCGCGTATGTCGATGCCCGCGTTCAACGTATCTATGCGGGGACCAGCGAAATCATGAAGGTGATCATCGCCAAGCAGATGGGGCTCTAACGCGGCGGCTTCGCTAGGCGCACGACGTCGGCAAATTCGCGCCAATCCGCCGCAAGCCTTGCATGATCCCCATCCATTTGATTCTTGACCCGCCGCCAGTGGTTTGTTTAGGTCCCGGTGTGACAACCGACGATGGTCCGAAAGATGGAAAGGATCCGCCTGACGGCTCAGATCCGCCGTCAAGTCCGGACTCGGACTCGGGGCCACGCGTGAGCCGGATGCGCGTGGGAGGAGAGGATATCCTCGTATTGAGCGTCCCGCTTCCGCAGTTGCGCTATCCAGAAGGCACGACCTCGGCGGAGCACGAAATCATCGAAGCCGTATTGGCAGGTCTCACCGTCAAGGAGATCGCCGAGCGACGCAATGCCTCCCTGCGCACCGTGACGACCCAGCTCGGTACGATTTTCAGGAAGGCAAACGTCAACTCACAGGCCGAGCTAATCGCCATCATGACTGAAGACGCAGCAAACGAAGGAGACGACGACTGAGCCCGCGGCCCATTCGAGCTGCGCCTTCTGAATGCGTCGATTCGAAAAAAAGACGACGCGGTCGGTCAGCCCGTTATCCGACCGACCGCGTCGATGCCCAACTCAAGAGTCGAGCAGGTGGCTGAGCGCACGATTTGGATCTCTGTCTGCTTAGCCCCTGTTGAATCTTTAATACGTCGTCTTGCGAATCTAATCCATACGTAATTGTTCACATTCCATACGTAATTGTTAACCCATAGTTGGGAAACCGTTCGGAAACATCTACGCAACTCGCGGAAACGTCCGCATCGCCAGCCGCGTGTTCAGTGCGACGTTACGCTCGAGCCAATGCTGTAATGAAAGCGGCCAGTCCGGGCCATGCCATGCCGGGTGGCAGGTTGATGATCGGCTGCTCCATGCCGAGCTCACGCCGACGCGCGATCTCGCGGCGGCAATAAATCGGATCACCGGAGATCGTGAGCGCTTCGATCATATCGTCCGTCACGGCATCGGGCGTCATCTTGCGCGTCGCCTTGTCCGTGTAGAGCCGCGCGATTTCGTCGCATTCCTCTGCGTAGCCAAAGCCGCTGAGGAGCTGCTTGTAGTAGTCGCCCATGCCGCCGATGTAGAAGGAGATGAGCTCCCGCGCTTTTTTCGAAGCACCCTTGCCTGGGATTGGAATGACGGTGGTGAAAGGTGCGGTCGCGATTTCATTCGGGCTGCGGCCCGCTTTCGCAGCACCCTCTGCGATCCAGGCACGGCCATCGCCGAGCCGGTCGTACGGCCAGAAAATCGGCATCCAGCCGTCCGCCATCTCGCCGATGCTGGTAATCGACTTCTGTTTTAGAGCGGCCACATAAATTGGAATGTGCCGGCGCGTCGGCTCGAAGTCGAGTGTGAACGGCCGGTAGCGCCGAAGCTTGGTGTCGGCTTCGCTGAGCGGTCGCCCCTCGAGCAAGGTGCGTACGACGCGAATGACGTCTCGAGTCTGCGTGAGTGGTTTTTCGAAGTCGCGGCCGTGCAGGCCCTCGACGACGTTCTTTGCGCTGGTGCCGATTCCGAGGATGAAGCGCCCGCCGCTGATCTCGTCGAGCGTAGCGGCCTGCATGGCGATGAGCGCTGGCGAACGACTGAAAACGTTGATGATGCCTGTGCCGATCTTAATCCGCTTCGTCTTGAGAGCGATCTCGGTGAGCAGGGAAAAAACTTCGTACCCCCAAACCTCGGGGAGCCAGAACGAGTCGTATCCCAGGCGGTCTGCCAGGACGGCGGCCTTGACGTAGGTTTTGCGATCATACTCACGCCAGAAGGCCAGAAGGCCAGTGGATTGCTTGTCTAGCATCGCCTTGCTCCTTGAAACGTTCTCTTAGGTCCCGAGCCGCCCTCGTGCCAGCCGCTCTCCTGCGCCGCGGGGGACCAACGTTACTTGCCCCTGAACTCCGGCTTCCTTTTCTCTAGGAATGCCCTGACGCCTTCCCTGAAATCGTCGCTCTGATAGCACTGCTCGATCGATTCGTGGATGCGCGCAGTGTCTCGGTCCGCTTCGAGCTTGGCGAGCTCCTGCAAGCTGATCTTGGCGCTGCGGATGGTGAGCGGGGCGTTCGTGGCGATCACCTGAGCGAGCTCATCCACGCTCGCATCGAGCGAATCCTTCGCGAAGACCTCGTTCACCAGCCCGATGTGTCGCGCTTCGTCGGCGCCGACCCGACGTGCCGTGAAGAGCAAGTCGGCGGTTTCGGAGAAGCCGACGATTCGGATCAGCGTGCGGATGCCAGCCGTGTGATAGCCGAGGCCGAGACGGGCCGGCGGAACTGCGAAGCGGGCGTCGTCCGCGGCATAGCGAAGGTCGGCTGTCAGCGCGATGGCTGCCCCGCCGCCGATGCAGAAGCCATGAATGCACGCGATCAGTGGCTTTTCCAGCGATTGCAAGGCTGCGAATGCTCGCGCGGTGAGCGCGTCGTAGTCTCTTCCAGCATTTCCGGTGCGCGTTCTTTCGAACTCCGAAATGTCCGCGCCCGAGACAAAGGCTTCGGACCCCGCGCCACGCATGATCACGACTCGAACCTCGGAGTCCTTTTGCAAGGTCTGCACGGTGCCTGGGATCGCGTCCCACATGTCGACGGTGATGGCGTTGCGGCGCTCCGGGTGGTCGAAAACCATCCGCGCAATGGCGCCATCCCGTTCGATTCTCACCTGTCCGCTCATGGCCGCCTAGCCTAGAGCATCCGGTTGATTACGGCCTTGCGGCGAATCTCTTCGAGAAAGATCTTTTCCTGACGGATCATCGCCGCGTCCAACATCTCGCGGAAGAGCTCCTGCTTCATCTCGTCGAACGACGGGAAATCCGTGCCAACCTGGCGCTCTTCCAAGAAGAAAATGTGAAACCCCTTGGAGCCCCTCACCGGTTCGCTGATCTCACCGGCGCTGAGCGGAAGAATCACTTGCTCCAACTCCTCGGGCAGGTCGCCCTTCGTCAACCAACCGAGGTCTCCTCCTCCGAGCTCCAGCGCCAGCGCTTCGAAATTATCCGGAGTCAACGTCGTGCGCAGCTGAACCGCCTCCTGACGCTTCGCCGCCACCTGGATAGCCGACGCTCCTTCCCCAACGGGCACCACGAGGTACGAGACGTGAAAACGTATGTCGTTGCCCTCGCCCCGTGCGCGTTCTTCATAGCGGGCGCGAACCTCTTCCTCCGTCACGTTCACTCGTGAGCGGACGCGCTCGTTCACCACCTTGAGACGAATCAGCTGCCGCTTCAGATCTTTTCGGTACTGCGCCATGGTGAAGCCCTGTGCGTCGAGAGCCTCTTGGAACTGCTCCTCCGTCATGTTGTTCTGCATCCGCAGATTCTC
>Ga0209456_10000589_pt1 | contig 19525 bp, 14 predicted proteins | sample COG_11_FD_184755 | JGI IMG/M metagenome (GOLD analysis project Ga0209456, IMG submission 184755) | Pelagic marine sediment microbial communities from the LTER site Helgoland, North Sea, for post-phytoplankton bloom and carbon turnover... | ecosystem: Environmental > Aquatic > Marine > Neritic...
GCCACAAGATGGGGCGGCCGCCGATCTCGACCATCGGCTTCGGCCGGGTGGACGTCTCTTCGGCCAGGCGCGTTCCGCGCCCTCCGGCCAGGATTCCGACCTTCACGTCAGTAGCGCCTGGGGATGCTCGGCCTTCATACGACCCTTGGTTCGGGGATCGGGAGAATGAACTGGCCGCCGCCCTCACGGTACTCTGCCTGCTGCCGCATGATCTCGTCGGCGAAGTTCCAGGCCAGAATCAGCACGTAATCGGGCCGGCGCTCGAGCAACGTCGAGACCGGCAGCACCGGAATGTGCATGCCCGGCGTGAGCGTGCCCACCTTGAGCGGGTTGCGGTCCACCGTGTACGGAATCAGGTCCGTGTCGATCTCGCAGAAGTTGAGCAGGGTATTGCCCTTGGCCGGGGCACCGTATGCAGCCACTGATTTTCCTTCCGAGCGCAGGTCACCCAAAAGAGTGACTAGAGCCGCCCGGTTCGCCTCCACGGCGGTGGCCATGGAGGCATACAGCGCGAGCTCCGTATAACCCATCGCGGCTTCCAACTCGGCCATCACCAGCACATCGGCGGCGTGGTTCGCGTCCTCCTCCGCCCTGCGGCCGTAGACCCGCAGCGAGCCTCCGTGCACGGGCACGTGCCGGACGCGAGAGATGCGAAGCCCGGCCCGCTCGAAGAGACGCAGGAGATTGGTCACCGAAAAATAACACAGGTGCTCATGATAGATCGTGTCGTACTCGAGTCGCTCGACCAGATCCCTTACGTACGGCACCTCCACGACCACCCGTCCTCCCTGAGCCAGGAGTCGCGCGCAGCCGGTGAGGAAGTCCAGCGTGTCGTCCACGTGGGCCAGCACGTTGTTGCCGATCACGGCCTTGGCGGGTCCGTGCATCTCGCGGATGCGTGCGGCTGCCTCGGCGTCGAAGAACTCGTTGAGCGTCTCGATTCCGCTGGCCTGTGCTCGCTCCGCGATGTTGGTGGCCGGCTCGACCCCCAGCGTCTTGATCGGCAATCGGTCGAAACAACGCAGTAAGCTCCCGTCGTTGCTCGCCACTTCGACGACGAGGTCGTCCGCCTCCAGCTTCGCTACCTGGGCCACTTCGTCGGCGTACTCGCGGTAGTGGTCGCAGATCGTCTCGGAAGTACCCGTGAGATAGATGTAGTGCCGAAACAGAACCTCCGGGGCGATCACATCGAGAAGCTGAACCAGCGAGCAGTCTTCGCAGAAGTAGACATCGAGCGGGAACATGGGCTCGGTCGCGAACTCTTCCGGTGACTCGAGGAACGAGTTGGCGAGCGCGGTAGGGCCCAAAGACAGAAATCGCACGAGGCGGAAACCGCCGCACGCGCGACAACTCGAGCGCCGGTGATAGCGGTCCGATTCAGCGGCATCGCCGGGCCGCTCTCCTGCCGTTGGCCGCGGTGTGGTTTGTGACGGAGCTCTCATCTGTTGCTTCGCATTCTCACGAAATGGTCGCCGGCAGTACCGGATCGAGCCGTTTCAGGCGCAAGCTTGGTGCCACTGCAAGGCGCAACGGTGCCCCGTACGGATGCCTCAATGAACAGCCTAATCTATGCGAATCGACCTCGGACCGGGAAGCGCCACCGACCCGGCCGCAGCGGATGGCTCCTCTGTGGCGGATCCGCTACAGGGAGACGTAGTCCCGTTGCCCTCAGGCGCGGTCCTCCGTGAACCGCCGGTTCACATTGGCCTTCCGATGATCCTCCAGAGCCTGGCAGGCGTCCGATTCACCCGGAGATTCGGAGTTGCCGAGTCGTAGCAGGTAGGTGCGCGGCGGGAAGAACGCTTCGACCTCAAGCTCACTGCAGAGGGGCTCGAGTCGGGGCGCAAGACGCACGAGCTCGTCGGCATGCAGGCTTCCGAGAATCACGTAGTCGACGCCCTTCCGACGCAGGTCGCCGACGTAGCTCTCCCACTCGCCGACAAAGGTCGCCTGCAACAACACGGACTGCCTGTTCGTGTAAAAGAAGAGGGCCTCGGGCTTCGCCGTCACGAACACAGCGTCATCCGGTGTATTCCGATCGATGTAATCGAGGGTGCGAAGAAGACTGGCCCGATCGGCCTGCATGCAGGCGGGAGGCTCGGCGAGCGAAAGAGGGCCGCAGCTGGCCCGAAACTCCACCAGGTCGGTGGTTCGACGGATGCCGCCGAATACGAGCAGCGCCGTGGCCAGCGCCATGGCCGGCAACGCCCAGTGCGCACGAAAGCGTCCCACTATTACGCTGATGCCGAGCAGTGAGGTTGCCAGCATGACGGGGATCAAGGGCTCCATGAACCGGGGTCGGTGATATGGCCACACCACCAGCAGGACGCCGTACAGGAGCATGTAGATGATCGCGATGGGCCAGCGCCGGAAGAGGGTGACCATTCCCGCCAGCATGGCCAGCAGGGTGACGGCCGAGATGACCGCGTTGTCCACCGGCGTCCCGGGGATGGTCGGCACTCCCAGCACCCACGGGAGCGTCAAGCCGGCGTAGTTGGGCAGCATGTCCGCAACGCGTTGCCCCAGCGCCGCCACCAGGCCCAACGCGCCACTCTGGTCCAGCACGTCGGCGAAATAGTTATAGCCGACGACCTGATCGGGTGCGACCGCGCTCCAGACCATCCACGCGCCGACCGTAACTCCCGCCGCGACCCCGAAAACGGCGAGCGGGCGATATCGTCGCTGCATCAGCCACAGGATGCCGATCGCGGCCACCAGCGACAGGCCGACACTGCGTGTCAGCGCCGCGGCCACGGCGGCTGCCGCTGCGACCCACAGCATCCGGGTATTCGGCTTCCGTGGGGCGAGAGCCCACAACGTCACGAAGCTGAGAGCGATATAGAGCGTCTCGGAACGAACGCCGCCCGGCCGCTGCACCATATGCGGGTTGATGGACATGACGGCGAGGCAGAGCAGGGCACCCGTGGTGGACCATCCGCGCCTGATAGCCAGGAAGGCGATAGTCAGCGCGAGGGCCGACATGCCGACGTTCATCAGCACGAATCCGTGAAAGCTCTCACCGAAAATGACGCCCCACACGGCGAGCGCCACCGGGAAGCCCGGTGGATAGACGCTGTGAAGGGGAAGGCCGACCAGGTAGATGTCCCGGTAGCTGAAATCACGCAGCGACCGCGCCAGGAGCATATAGCGGCCGTCATCCTGGGCGGAGACGAGTCCGATCTCTCTCGCTTGCCACGCGAGGATGACGTGGACGATGAGCAACGCGCAGACGATCGCCCACACGAGCTTTCCGTCCAGCCGCTCGTCGATTGTGCCTATGAGATCGGTGGTGTCCGACTTCATCGCGTCCCCGCTGTCACCGTCACTCCTCTCCACTATGCCATCCGTCCGCCTGCGAGCATAAAGCGGGCCAGCGGCTGCCAGACACGGGACGCATACTATCCGGCGGCAACGCGGCGGTCCAAGATTTGGCTCTCAGACGTTCAACTCCGGAAGGCGACCTCGTTGAAAACGAACGCCTCCGAGCGCACTCAAAGTCGCGAGGTAGAGTACGACGCCGAGCCCGATCATCACCGGTAACGAGCGGGGCCCCACCAGGCTCAGACCGGCCGCCATGACGCCACCGGCCAGCAACGAGCGCCAGAAACGAGAAGCGTGGGGAAGAGGCCACCCGAGCACGCGGCCGGCCCGAAAGGCCAGGAGCACTCGGAACCCCTCGGTCAGAACCGACGCGATCGCCGCGCCGTAGATCCCCAGCGGTGGGATCAGCAGCACGTTCAACAGGAGATTGAAGGCCGTCGCCCACGCAGTCAGTCTCAGCACGCGGTCTTCCCGACCGTTCGCGATCAGCCCGGCGATCGGAATGTCGCGCAGCAGGCCCAGCGGCACGGACCACACCACGATCTGCAACGCCAGCACCGCTGGCCCGTACGCCGGGCCGAACACGAGCGAGATAATCTGACCGGCCAGCAGGCTCCCCCCGACCGCGATCGGGAAGCCGACGGCGAACACGTGCGCATGAGCGGTCTCGTACAGGGCGAGTTGCCGATCCCGCTCGCTGCCCAGTCGCGTGAGCGTTGGCAAGAGGCTGATGCTGTAGGCGATCCCGAGGTTGGAGAGAAAGCCGATCAGAGTATAGGCGGCCGCGTAGTAGCCGACGCTCGCGCTCCGTCCCGTGAAGATTCTGATGAAGATGAGGTCGGAGTTGTAGATCATCAGCCCCAGAAGCGCGCTCAGGACCAGCGGCCACGCCCGGCGCACGAGGGGCTTGAGCACGGACCAATCGAGCCCGAGACGGAGCTTGATGCCGAATCGGCGGACCAGCCAAGCCATGATCAGAACGGCCAGAAAGTCGCCCGCGACCTTCGCCATCGGGACTCGCACGAGATCTTCGGAGCTGCGGACGAAGGCGAACACGAGTCCGACCATTAGGAGCTCGCCGACCGTGCGGGCCAGGCTCACGTACACCGTCTTCTCGAGCCCGATGTGGATCCAGCGCGTGCTGGCGCCCACGGCCAGCAGCGATACTCCGTACACGGCCAATACTCGGCCTTCCTCCCTCGGCAGAACCAGTAGACCGAAGGCTGCCAGGAGGACGACCAGCAGGGCGGAGACGAGAAAGCGGGCGGTCAGAACCGCCGGGGCCATCTCGCCGAGGTCGGAGCGATGGGCCGCGATCTCGCGCACACCGACCCCGAGATCGATGCCGAAGTCCGCGACGCGCGAGAAGTAGAGGACGATCGCCGCCGCCAACTCGATAATGCCGTAGGACTCCGGGCCCAGTACCCGCGCGACATAAACGGTCGCACCGAACGCTATGACGCGCGCCAGCGCCTCGCCCGAACCGAGCGTCAGGAAGTTGCGGGCGACCAGTCGCTCCGAACCGCTCGCCGGCGGCGCTGTCGTCATTCGATCGCCACACCTTCGGCGTCCCGCGGGTAGTCGCTCAAGAAGTCATCGAGTGCGGCGCACGCTTCGGCTGCATCTCTTCCCGGCCGCTCTGCCCCGGAAATCGCCCTCGATGGTATCCGGAAGAGGACCGTGCGCCTGTTGAAGGACCGCTCCACATCCAGCTTCTCGCAGTGGACCCAGAGCATGGACGCGAACTTCCGCGAACCCGCGGTCAATAACGCCCAGTCCGCACCCTGTTCGTTGAGGTAGTCCAGGAACGCAGCGGGATTTACGGTCAGCGCCAGATCGGTGTCGATCGACTGGCGTCCCGTGTAGTAGTACAGCGTCTCGGGCATCTTGGTCGCGAATATGTCATTCGGGTCCGTGTTGCCGGAGACGTAACTCACGGCCCGCAGGAAGCTGCTCTGTTGCGCGGACAGACAGTTCGGGGGGTTCTCAACATCGATCGGGCCGCACGCCATCTGGCGGGCAATGCGAGGTGTCGACCGGACCGCACCCGTCACGGTCAGCATGAGCCCGAGGATGACGATCGTCGGTGTCGCCCACCGCGGCCGGACCCTGGCTACGAGCGCTCCCGCACCCAGCAGAAACCCTGTGACCAGGAGCGGAAGGACCGGCTCCAGGAAGCGCGCCCGCACGAACGGGTACGCCATCAGTGCCCCGGCATACAGCACGAGATAGATACCCGCGACTCTCCAGCGCTTGAGCAACACGAGAAGACCCGCCAGGAGCCCGGTCAGCACGGCGAAGCTGAGGACGATGTTGTCGATCGGAGTGCCGGGGATGGTCGGCATGGGCAGAGACCAGGGAAGGTTCGGACCGAAATACCGTCCCAGCCGCACTCCGGTACGCCTCCACAGAATCGCCTTCCAGTCCGGCTGCTCGCCCACGGCTGCGCCGACGAGGTCGCCGATGTAGTTGCTGCCCGCGTGCTGCTGGGGCGCAATGACCGTCCATGCGATCCAGGCGCCGACGGTCGCCAGCGAGACCACGGCGAGCGTTGCGACCGCCCGGTAACGGCGCTGGTGAAGCCACAGGAGCGCGATCGCTGCGATGAGGGTGATCCCGACGGTTCGCGTAAGCGTGGCCAGGAGGGCGGCGATCACCGCGACCGCCAACGCCTGGGTAGTCGGCCGGGCCCGGGACAGGGCCCAGAGCGCCGCAATGCTGAAGAACATGTACGCGGTCTCCGCCCGCAGACCGCCGGCACGCATGATGAGCAGAGGATTCACGCACAGTGGCGCGAGACACAGCAGTGCGATCAATGCCCCCCATATTCGCTTCACGCCGGCGAACAGCAGGGCCAGCGCCGAGGCCGAGAGAAGAATATTCATGGCGACGTAGCCGTCGAAGCTCTCGCCGATGATCGACCCCCAGGTGAGCAGCAGGGCCGGAAAGACTGGCGGGTACAGGCTGTGCGCGGCGCCTGTGCTGAGGAAGAGATCGTGGTAGCCGCCCTGGGCGAGCGAGCTCGCGAGGATCAGGTAGCGGGCGTCATCGCGCATGAGGAGCACGGCCAGCTCGCGACCCTGCCAGCACAGGATCGCGTGCAGAGCAAGCAGCAAGCCGGCCACCAGCCAAACCCGGCGCTCGCTCAGCGTCCAGCCCTGTCCGCTGTTCGGTTCGAGATCGATCATCATGTGCGGAGGTTCGATCCGCTGGTCAGGCCGGCGAATACCGGGAACCGTCCGTCCCCGCCGACCTGATCTCCGGGGCCACCACCAGGGAGCCGGGACGTCGCCGAGTCAGGTAGCCCAGCCATTCTCCCCACGACCAGGCCAGTACCAGCGCGGTCAAGGGCATCAGGCCGCGGGCGAACCGGCGTCGCATTGCAGGATCCCCCGCCGCCTTCCGTCCCATGCGAAACAAGAGGAGAGCCGGAAGAGCCGGCGAGAACAGTAGATAGTACAGTCGACGAACCGCACTGCCGAACTCGAGGCGGGTGCAGCCGAAAAGTCTCCCGAAAGCATAGCGCTCATAGACTGCGGCGCCGAACTTGACTCGCCTTCGCATTCTCACCCGCGCGGCGGGTGTAAGCCAGAGCGTCCCGAACCGACTCCGCAGAGCATCGTTGATCGCCGTTTCGTGAAATATGTCCTCCCACGTCGGTGTCACCGCCTGAAGGTATTCGCGGCGGTAGGCCACGTTGCAGACAGTCAGCGAAGGGGACGGTCCCTCCGGGATTGCCTGGCTATAGCGGAAGAAATCCACGTAGTAGAAGGCCCAATCGACTGATGAGATATCGGTGTCTGTCTCAACCAGCCCACCGACCGCTGCCCGGCCCGGCACCTGGACTTCCTGAACGAGTCGACTGACCCAGTCGATAGACGGCAGGCAGTGGTCCTCGGTCAGTAGGACGATATCGCCGGAAGCCTCTCCGACCGCGCGGGCGGCTAGCTCGAGCGGTGTTCGCTGGCCTTCGTTTGCCACGACGCGGACACCGGGGAAGCGAGCTGCGACTTCCGAGATACCGCCAATGTGCGGATCGTGGACGACCACCGTGTCAAACTGCGGCGCGTTTTCCTGCGCGCTCAAACCACGCAGGCACCGATTCAGATGGTCTGCGCTGCAGATTCCGACTACGGCAACCGTGACGGAAGGCTCGCGATCAGTATCTCCGGAGCTCATTCGAAGACCGTGCGGCTGCAGGCGGCCGGAGCCCGGCGGTGTGTCGGGCTACGCAGACGCGTCTGCGGCAGTCCTCTGGATCTGAACGAGGCGCTCGCCGTTCTCGCCGGCACCCCCGTCCTCGCTGGCGCCGGTGCTCGCCGTCTCGTCCTCGATGGGGAGCCGGTCCTCATCCATCCGGATCGAAACGCGCTGGTCGGGGGCCAGCGGCAGGGGACGCCGCCACACCTTGGCTCCAACCATCGCTCGTGCCAGCTGAGCAGGCGCGTAAGTGAAGCTGGACCACATGAACACCTCGGTGGTGCAGTGACACTCCTTCCTCGCCACGCAGCCTCGAAGCTGCTCCGCTTCGGCCGAGTTCCAGATCTCCCAGAAGCTGTTCTTCCGCAGGTTGCCCAGAGGCTCGTGGATCTCGCACACGCCGACATCACCGTTGGCGTACACCACGGCGCTCAACCGCCCGGCGCGGCAGGGGATCACCTGGTCGTCTTCTCTGATCGTCTTGACCTTCGCCCACTGGAGCATGGGCTCGACAAGCGCCCCATAGCGACCGCGTTCGCGCGGAGCCCAGAGTCTCTTGATGTACTCGTAAAGATCTTCGTACTGCTGCAGGCTCGGGCCCTGAAGAGATGGATCCTTCCGATCGCCCCGAATGATGGCCAGATTATGGTGGTCCATGGCCGGGCAGCGCTCGTACAGGTAGGTCGTGAGACGCTTGATCTCGTCCATGTTGACGTCCGTGGCCGTCGAGATCGAGTGGACCCTCAGGCGCGGATCATTCTTCTGGATCTCGATCAGGGCGTCGTACGTCTCCATGGCCTTCTTGAAGGCGTTCTTTGCCACACGGAACTCGTCGTGGAACTTGGGCATTCCGTCCAGGGACAGCTCGACGACGAACATGTCCAGTTCCGGTTCCTTCAAAGTCTCGGTGACCTGCTTGACGGTCCGGTCCGTGAAGTAGCCGTTCGAGGGTACATAAATCTGCCTCACGCCGTTGTGCTGAATGAACTGGCGGCAGATCTCCGCGAACTCCGGGCGCAGGAAGGGCTCCCCACCGGACAGATTCAGGTTCTCGATCTTGCCCAGTGAGCGCGAGAGCTCGAACAGCTCATCTTTGGTGAGGTCGTCCTTCCCGTTGAGGCTGCGCCAATAGAAGCAGTGATCGCACTTCATGTTGCAGAGCGAATTGATGAACAGCACGAGGAACGGCGGGCTCGGGAGCTCTCCGTAGTTCATCCGACTCAAGCGTACGTGGCGTTTGATCCGCTCCACCACTTTCATGCGCGGTCTCCTGCAGCTGTGTTGCGGTTCCGGCCTGCCCGTACGGCAGAAAAGTCATCTGTGCAGCCGCAACTATCATGCCCATCACGGCGGCCCCGAGAGCGCCTCTGAAGCCTACAGAAACAGCGTCGAGGCCTCCGGCGCAACCCGGCGCGTGCGAGCCGCCGCTCGATGATACGTCGCGAGTCCGTGCTTCCACCTCGGCCGGCAGGGTGTTGCTTCCACGCAACGAGGCCCGGGGCGCCAGCCATTGGCATCTCATGCCCGCGCTCATAACATGCTACAAGGTAGATATTTATGCCGGTGGGAGATGACGGTGGGCGTTAGGCCCCGTAATTGATCCCTCGCTCACGCGATGTTCATGGCGTTCAGAAACCGATGACGTATCGATCACCTGCACAATCGCAGAGAGCGGAGCTACTGGATGCATCTCGACGCCGGCGTTGGAGCAAGACCAATGAGTGAACGGAGGCTCATTTCGGTCGTCGTCCCCGTATTCAACGAGCGGGAGGTCATCGACGCGTTCTACGAGCGCGCCACTGCCGCTCTCGAAGCGATCGGACGTGTGGACCACGAGCTTCTGTTCGTGGATGACGGCAGCACCGACGGGTCGTACGAACGGCTGGTCGAACTCGCCAACTCGGATCCTCGGGTTCGGATAGTGAAGTTCTCGCGCAACTTCGGCCACCAGATCGCGATCACGGCCGGCATAGACCACGCGAAGGGAGACGCCGTCGCGGTCATCGACGCGGATCTCCAGGATCCACCCGAAGTAATCGCCGACTTCGTCGAGAAATGGGAAGAAGGCTACGACGTCGTGTACGGGGTGCGCTCCGACCGTGAGGGGGAATCACAGGCCAAGCTGCTCACCGCCAGGCTCTTCTACCGAATTCTGCGCCGGTTCACGAGTATCGAGATTCCGGTCGATGTTGGCGACTTCCGTCTCATGAGCGCCCGGGCGACGACCCAGTTTCGCGAGCTGCGCGAGAAGGACCGCTTCGTACGCGGTCTGGTGAGCTGGATGGGTTTCCGGCAGACCGGGGTCGAGTACGCCCGGCAGTCGAGGGTGGCAGGCGAGACCAAGTACCCGTACCGGAAGATGGTGAAGTTCGCGCTGGACGGGATCACGTCGTTCTCGAACGTGCCGTTGAAGCTGGCTACCTGGCTCGGCTACTTCGCGTCGTTCCTCGCCTTCATCTACCTGGTAACCGTGTTCGTGCAGAAGGCGCTCGGGCACACGGTACAGGGTTGGGCGACGATCATGGTCGCGCTGCTCTTCATGGGTGGCGTCCAACTCGTCTCTCTCGGCATCATCGGTGAGTACATCGGTCGGATCTTCAACGAGATCAAGCCGCGGCCCATGTACGTGGTGGACACCGTTTACTCGACCTCCGCGGCGGAAGTCACCGCCACGGCAGCAGAAGAGCTGCGAAAGACCGTACCCTGAAACCGGACCTCTTCATCACCGGGCCTACCGGGTTCGTGGGCCGACACGTCCTGGACCACATCGAGCCGCAGGCGTTCGGCGAGATCCATCTTCTCGCCCGTGGGCCCCTCGACCTTCCCGACGCGCTGGCGGGCCGGGCCGAAACTGTGCAGGGAGACCTGTCCGACTCCGCGATGTACCGCGAGGCACTCGGCGAGCGGACGATCGTGATTCACCTCGCCGCCGCGGTCGGCAATGCCACGCCCGATCAGCACCAGGAGACAAACGTGGAGGGAACGCGGGCTCTCCTCGAGGCCTCGCAGGACGCCGGGATCCGGCGATTCCTGCACGTGAGCACGATCGCGGTCACATTCCGCGACATCTCCGACTACCCCTATGCGCTCAGCAAGCGCGCCGCCGAAGCGCTCGTGCGCGCGTCGCCTCTGGACCACGTCATCGCGCGTCCGACGATCGTGCTCGGGCCCGGGTCGCCGATCTGGGACCGATTCCGGTCTCTGGCCGCCGGCCCAGTGCTCCTGGTCCTGGGGTCGGGTCGGGCGCGCATCCAGCCGGTATGGGTCGACGACCTCGCGGTCGCCCTGCTGCACCTGGCCGTGGAACCGGCCGCTAGCGGCCGGACCCTCGAGCTCGGTGGGCCGGAGGTGCTCACGATGAAGGAGTTCCTGCAGCGCGCCCGGCGCGCGACGGGGAAGAGCGACGGGCCGACGCTTCGCATTCCCCTCGCTCCGGTGCTGGGTCCGCTGCGCGTGGTCGAGAAGTCCACGCCGATCCGGCTTCCGGTGAGTGCCGGACAGTTCTCGTCGTTCGTGCACGACGGCGTGGCGGAGGGCGACGAGACGGCCTGGCCGGCCGGCTACGAGCGAACGGACATCGCCGGAATGCTGGAGCAGCTGTCGTGACATCGCTGGACCGCGAGGGCCGCGTCTTCTCCCGTTACCTGTTGGGAGCGGTCGCCGACGACGCGATCCTCGACACCTACGCGGCCGCGGTCGAGAGCGGCAGCGCCGGCCCCCTGCCGGAGCCGGCCGCGTTCGAGCGGCTGCTGACGCGGATCGCCCGCATCAGTCCGCTGACGACACGGACCGTGGACATGTACGCCCGACATTTCTGCCCCGCCGCACCGGTCCGCAAGCGTCTCATCCTCATGCTGGCCATCCTCGAGAGCCACGCTCGGCCATACGCCGTGCTGGATACGGTCGACGGCGGTGGTCGCGCGCTGGTCTACCTTCGGATCGGCGGCGCCGCGATCAGCTCATTGGTCCTTCTGGCGCTGGCCACCGTGTTCCTGAGTCCGATGCGTCTCGTGTTGGCCGCGCGTCGGGCCGGGCCGGGCTGAGGTGGCGACGATCACCGTAGTGGGCTCGGGAGCGAGCGGAGTTCACTTCGCGCTCACCGCCCTTCAGCGCGGTCACCGCGTGCGCATGCTGGACGTCGGAAAGACCGGCCCGGCCCCCGTGAGACCGGAAGACAGCTTTACGCAGCTCAAGCAGAACCTGGCCAGCCCGGAGGACTACCTGCTCGGCCGCGACTTCGAGTCCGTCGTCTATCCCGACGCCTCGTCCGAGTTCTACGGCTTCCCGCCCGGCAAGGACTACATCTTCGAGCCCGTGCCTCAGTACCAGGTCGAGGCCCGCGAGTTCGCACCGCTGTCCTCGTTCGCCCGGGGAGGCCTGGCTCAGGCCTGGACCGGCGGTTCCTATCCGTTCAACGACGCCGAACTGTCCGAGTTTCCATTCGACTACGAGGACCTGGCTCCTTTCTATGGCGCCGTGGCCGGTCGGATCGGCATGACAGGCAGCGCCGACGACCTGGCGGAGTTCATCCCGATGCACGCCGAGCTCTCGGACCCGTTGCGCCTGGATCCACACTCGGTTCAGCTCATGCAAGCGTACGCCAGGCGCCGTGATGCGCTTCGGGACGGCCAGCGCTGTCACCTCGGGCACGCCCGTCTCGCGGTACTGAACCAGGACCGCGACGGCCGCAGCGCCTGCGCCTATTTGGGCCGCTGTCTGTGGGGATGCCCGATCCACGCTCTCTACACGCCTCAGCTCACCCTCGACGAGTGTCGCCGGCACCCCGACTTCGAATACGTCCCCGATGTCTACGTGAGCCATTTCACGTTCGGCGACGATCGTCGGATCGACTCCGTCTGCTTCGAACGATTGGACGGCGGCGAGTCAGAGAGTCGGCCGGTGGAGACACTCGTCCTGGCGGCGGGCGCCCTGGCCTCGAGCCGCATGTACCTCGAGTCGATCTACCGCGCGACCGGGCGGGTGGAGCGACTCACGGGTCTGATGGACAATCGCCAGGTCCTGATGCCGTTCGTGAACGTCGGCCGAATTGGCACACGCTCGGACCCGGACGTCTATCAGTACAACCAGGTCGCCATGGGGCTGGAAGAAGACGCGCCCGAAGAGTACGTCCACTGCCTGGTCACCACGCTCTCGACCGCGCTCATCCACCCCATCGTCCAGGGAGTGCCGTTCGACCTCAAGACATCGCTGCGGCTGTTCAAGAACGTGCACGCCGCGCTCGGTCTGGTGAACGTGAACCTGCACGACCGTCGCCGCGATGAGAGCTACGTGACCCTGGATCCGGAAGGCCCCGGAGGTCGGCCTCGCGTGGTCGTCGCGTACTCCACGCCCGAGGGCGAGAGCCGGCGCCTGCGGGCCACCATGAAGAGGGTGAAGCGCGCGCTCCGTACTCTCGGGTGCATCGTTCCGCCCGGGATGGCCCACGTGCGGCCGATGGGCGCCAGCGTACACTACGCCGGGACTCTACCGATGTCCGAATCGGCGGAGCCGCGGACCGTCGCGCCGGACTGCCGCAGCCATGACTTCGAGAACCTCTACCTCGTAGACGGGGCGACCTTCCCATTCCTTCCCGCCAAGAACATCACGTTCACGCTGATGGCGAACGCGACCCGGGTGGCGGAAACCGCCTTCTAGGATCGCAGACCACCCAGACCGCGGGTCCGTCGGCCCGATGCACAAAGGGCCCGTGCCCTCGTGGACACGGACCCTTCGAGCTTTCCCTGATTCGCGGCGGCTCGAAATCGAAAGCCGATCCGCGGTCCAACCTCCGGCTCAGCCGGTGCCGAACAGCTCGCCACCCGGCTCGAGGAGATGCTCGGCGAACTCGAACATGTCGTCCGCCACCGTACTCATGGCTTCCAGCGCCTCGATCTCTTCCGGACTCAGCTCCGTGCCGTCCGGCCGCGAGAAGGTGAGGCTGTTCTCGTCGCCGCTGATGATGATCACCACGGTGCCGTTGTAGGCGATCGATCCATCCACGGACGTATCGGTCAGCGTCAACGTGAGCAGCGCGACGTTCTCGCCATCGGAAATCGAGACTGCAAAGTCCGCCGTCAGCGCCCCGCCATCATCCAGCGGCAGCGTGGCGTTACCGGTCAGATTGAGCGACACGCTCTGGGTCGGCACCGTCAGGTTGTGGTTCGCGGTCACATCGAACGTGGTGCCGCCCTGGGTGAACGTGCCCGACTCCGAAAGGACGAAGACGAGCTGGTCGGTGCCGTCGGAGATGAAGCCGTCGGCCACCAGGACCACGCCGAGCGTCGTCCCGTTGAGCGTAAACGAGCCGTCGATGAAATAGTCTACCAGATGCGCCGGAGCGGCACCGGAGGTGTCGATGAGGTCGATCTGAAGCCGCGTGGAGGCGGCGCCGCTCTCATCGGTGAGGTCCACATAGCCGAGCTCGACCAGCGGCACGACCGGTTGCTCGGTGACCGGGTTCATCGCGTAGTAGATGAAACGGACGCCGGCTGCCGGCGCACCGGTGCGAGTGCCCGGCACGTAGTCACCGAGCTGGTCGTCGTACTCGAACGTCACGCCGAGCACGTTGGACGGGAAGATTGGGCCGGCGGAACCGCCGCCCGCGAGAGCGAAGTTCCTCAGGTGGTCCACAGTCGGGGCCAGGTCGGCGCTCGGTGCGATGATCGCCGGCGAGCCGATCTGGTTACCCAGCGACTCGCCGATCAGACCGAGGCCGGCGAGAATCTCGTCGGCGTCGATGGCCGAAGTGACGGCGTCTACGTCCTGCCGAGTCGCTTCCGGGTCGAAAGTCCCACCCGGGCCGGTCGCCGAGTCGCCGCACGCGGCGGCGAACAGGGCAAGCGAGAGCGTGGCGAACAGCGATCCCGCCCGCTTCAACACGAATGACTTCATCATCGGATCTCCCTCACGGTTTACTGGTGTGCCGCAAACACTTTGCGCTGAAAGAAGAAGCCTCGAACGCCGCAAGCGATATGCCGTTGCTCGCAATCGACTTATGTCACAGGAACACAACGTGTTGCGGAGTTTCGCACGGGCGGGCGAGATCGGGCGGTGCCACGCGTTTATAGGCAATCGGTACCATTTTGCACGGCTGCGAAGCGCTTTTGGCGCCCGCCCGCCCGTCCGCCTTGAAAGACGGAGCCCGCTTTCGATACTGTGACACGGTTCTTGGACACCGCGTGAGCGCCGCTTGTTTGTCGCAGCTCGACTGCCCGGCGGCACGCGGAGGTTGCGACCAGATCGGAGTATCAATGACGAGAAGAATGGGTGTGTTGGTCGGGGGTGGCCCGGCCCCCGGGATCAACAGCGCGATCGCGGCCGCCACGATCGAAGCGATCAACTCCGGCCTGGAAGTGGTCGGGATCTTCGACGGCTTCGAGCACATCATGCGCGGAGAGACGTCGGCCGTGCGGGAACTCACGATCCCGGACGTTTCGCGGATCCAATTCGCGGGAGGCTCCATACTACGCACCTCGCGGGCCAACCCGACCCGCGAGCCCGGGGACCTGGAGCGAACCGTGGAGTCGTTCCGCGAGCTCGGTCTCTCGCTGCTGGTGAGCATCGGCGGGGACGACACCGCGTTCAGCTCGCTCTCCGTCGCGGCGGCAGCGGCTGGAGGACTTCGGGTGGCGCACGTGCCGAAGACGATCGACAACGACCTGCCTCTGCCGGGGGACATGCCGACCTTCGGCTACGAGACAGCCCGGCAGATCGGTACGACACACATTCGCCGCCTCATGGAGGATTCACGTACGACCAGCCGCTGGTATCTGGCGGTGGTGATGGGAAGAAAGGCAGGCCACCTGGCGCTGGGGATCGGCAAGGCCGCCGGCGCCACCCTGACCATTATTCCGGAGGAGTTCCACGAGGACCGCATCAGGCTCAGCCAGGTTACCGACATCGTGGTCGGCGCGATTCTCAAACGCCGCGCCATGGGGCGCAAGGATGGGATGGCCGTGATCGCGGAGGGGATCGGCGAGAAGACCGATCCGGAGGAGCTGGCCGCGATCCCCGGCGTCGATGTTCGGTACGATCCACACGGCCACATCCGACTCGGAGAGATCCCGCTCTCGACCATCCTCAAGCGATCGGTCCGCGCTCACCCACTCCTGGCTGCCGATCCACCGGCGCTCGTCGATGGGACGCTCGGCTACTCCCTACGTAGTGCGGAAGCCATCCCGTTCGACATCGACTACACACGTACGCTGGGCTGGGGGGCCGTCCGCTTTCTGCTCTCGGAGCCCGAGCACGAGCGGCTGCGGGACGGTGGGCTCGTGTGCGTTCGTGAGGGGCATCTGCATGTGATGAGCCCGGATGAGCTCCGCGACCCGGAAACCGGCCGCACCCGGATCCGGACCGTGGACACCGACTCGGAGGGCTACCACGTGGCTCGGCAGTACATGATCCGCCTCGAACGACGAGACCTCGAGGATCCCGAGATGTGCGGCCTCATCGCCGAAACGGCCAACACCGATCCCGAGCGGATTCGCGACACCTTCGGCCCAGTCGTGGGTCTGTGAGCCGTCGTCGCTTCGAGGTAGTCCTGTTCGATCTCGACGGCACGCTGATCGACTCCACCGAGCTCATTCTCTCGTCGTACCGGCACACGATGCGGACCCACCTCGGGCGCCAGCTGCCGGATGCCGACTGGCTGTCCACCATGGGCCGGCCGTTGCGCGTCCAGCTCCGTGACTTCGCCCGCGACGAGGCAGACGTGCACGCGATGCTGGAAACGTACACAACGCATAACGACGAGCACCACGATGCGTCCGTCGCCGCCTTCCCCGGTGTCGAGGCCGTGCTCCGAGCTCTGGTCGAAGCCGGATACACCCTCGGCATCGCGACCAGCAAACGGAGGGAATTCGCGCTTCGCGGGTTACGCGTCAGCGGCTTGCCGGTCGAGTGGTTCGGTGCGATCGTCACCGCGGATGATGTCGGGCGACCCAAGCCGGACCCCGAGCCGCTCCTGATTGCTTTGAGCGAGCTCGGTCGTGAGTCGGCCGGTACCGCCATGTACGTCGGCGACAGTCCGTTCGACATGGCTTCCGGACGGGCGGCGGGCATGACGACCGTGGCGGTGGCGTGGGGGCCTCACGATGAGGAGTCGCTGGCCAGACACTCTCCCGATTTCACGCTCGAGAAGCCGAGCGAGCTACTCGAAATCGTCGAGGGGCGAGGACACGACAAGGGACCAGGAGAATAGGAAGAGCGCGCGTGGCATTCTGGACGAAGAAGCGGGCCGACGTGGATGTAAACGAGGACGAGAGGCACTACACAGTCTCGGATGACCTGCTTGAATATGGCCTCGCCGATCCGACGCAGCTGCCGGCCAAGGTGTGCGACGGCTACTGCTGCAAGTCAGGTGTGTACATGTCGCTGCCGCAGCGCGACCTGATCCTCGAGCACGTCGAGATCATCCAGGCGGAGATGGACGATATCCAGCCCAAGGACCCGGGCGAGTGGTTCGAGGAGGAGATCGAGAAGGACCAGGACTTCCAGGGCGGTCGAGCGATCGGGACAGAGGCGACCGAGAACGGCTGCGTGTTCCTCAACAAGGCCGGCCGCTGCGTCCTTCAGATCCTCACGATGCGGGACCCGGACCTTCCGCAGCTGAAGCCGTTCTTCTGCCGCCTATTTCCCCTCACGGTGGTGGACGGCGAGCTCACCTACGATGACCACTGCGAAGGCGAGATGGTGTGCTGTTCGGTCGAGGAGGAAGGACCGGCCTCGCTACTCGACGCTTGCGAGTACGAGTTTCTCGTCGCCCTGTCGCCCGAGCAGTTCAACGAGTTGAAGGCGCAGTACGCACACAACGGCTCAAGCAGCTAGGCGAACCTCGCGGGCAGCCGGACGGAGCTCGCCGGCCCCTGAGTGGGGCCGGCGCTCTTAGACCGAGGCCGAAGCTCTCAGACCGAGGCCGACACGACCGGAGGTTCGGCCTCCACTCTCCGGCTTCCGAACGTCAGCTTACCGCTCTCATCCAGCGCCGCGCCGACCAGCGCGTGGGCCATCGCCTCGTCCAGCGTCTCGACCAGGTGGAACGTGAGCTGCTCACAGACGTGATCGGGCAGCTCCTCCAGGTCGCCCGCGTTGTCAGCGGGGAGGATGATCGTACCGATTCCGGCCCGACACGCGCCCAGGACTTTCTCTTTGACGCCGCCGATCGGGAGCACCCGGCCGGTGAGCGTGATCTCGCCGGTAATCGCCACGTCGTGTCGCACCGGGCGGTTCCCCATCGCGCTCACCAGCGCTATGGCCAGCGCCACTCCCGCGGATGGACCTTCCTTCGGCACCGCACCGGCCGGAACGTGCACGTGGATCTCCCGGTCGTGCAGCATCTCTTCCGGGATCTGCAGCGCCTCCGCGTGGCTGCGAGCGAAGGTCAGCGCCGCCCGGGCGCTCTCCTTCATGACATCGCCCAACTGGCCCGTGAGCACGAGCCCGTCCTTGCCCTCCATGATGCTGGCTTCGACGAGCATGATGTCTCCGCCGACCGGAGTGTAATACATGCCGGTCGCCATCCCGACCGAGTCCATCTCCATCTTCTTGGCCGGATGCACCTTCGGCTGTCCCAGCAGCTCGCGCAGGTCGTCCGTGTCCACCGAGACCTGCTCGGCATCTTCCGACGCCACCTTACGGGCTGACTTGCGGGCGATCGAGGCCAGCTCCCGCTCCAGATTCCTGACCCCGGCCTCGCGGGTGTAGGCGGCGATGATCTCGCGCAACGCGTCATCGCTGACCTCGAGCTCCTCGTCCTCGAGTCCGCTCTGGCGCACCTGCCGCGGGAGCAGGTAGCGCTTCGCGATCTCCAGTTTCTCGCTCTCCGTGTATCCTCTGAAGTCGATCGCTTCCATGCGATCGCGCAGCGGTCCGGGGATCTGATGCAGCACGTTCGCGGTCGCAATGAACAAGACCTCGGACAGGTCGAACGGCACCCCCAGGTAGTGGTCCACGAAGGAGTCGTTCTGCGCCGGGTCCAGCACTTCCATCAACGCCGCTGACGGATCGCCCTGGAAAGAAACCCCGAGCTTGTCCACCTCGTCGAGGAGAAAGACGGGGTTCTTGGTGCCGGCCCGCTTCAACCCCTCGACGATTCGCCCTGGCAACGCCCCGACGTAGGTGCGCCTGTGGCCCCGGATGTCCGCCTCATCACGCGCCCCGCCCAGCGACACGCGCACGTACTTCCGGCCCATGGCTTCCGCGATCGAGCGCGCGATGGAGGTCTTTCCGACGCCCGGCGGCCCCACGAACAGAATGGTCGAGCCGGTCCGGTCGTCCTCCTGGCCCAGCGCCTCGGGCACTCCATCGTCCACCGCGGCATCGCCCTCGATGGCGTCAGCATCGGCCTCGACTGCACCAGCCTCGGCCTCGACTGCACCAGCTTCCGCTGCATCGTCCCCCGCTTCATCGCTGTCGGAGCTCTCACCGTTGCGCCGCTCCTGAAGGATCCGAACGGCGAGGAAGTCCAGCACGCGGTCTTTCACGTCCTGCAGTCCGTAGTGGTCGCGATCCAGGACCTCCGCGGCGCGCCCCAGATCCAGACTCTCCTCGGTCCGCTCGTTCCACGGAAGCTCGGCGATCCACTCCAGATGCGTGCGGATGACCTGCGCCTCGGCGGACTCGCCGGCGACGCGCTCCAGCCTCCGTAGCTCGCGATCGACCTCCTTGCGCGCTTCCTCCGGTAGCTCCAGCTCCTGGAGGCGCTCGCGCAGATCCTCGATCTGCTCGCTCTCGGTATCGTCGCCCAGCTCCTTCTGGATGGCCTTCATCTGCTCGCGCAGAAATATCTCTCTCTGGCGCTCCCCCAGCTCCTCCTGCACCTGGCTGCGAATCTGCTCCTGGGCCTCCAGAAGTCCGATCTGTCGCTGCAGGTGGATGAGGAGCTTCCGCAACCGGTCTTCCACCGAGAGGGTCTCGAGAAGCTCCTGCTTCTCCTCGGTGTCCAGCTCCGAATAGAAGGTGACCAGGTCGGCCAGCTCGCCGGGCGTCGAGATGCCTCCCAGCA
>Ga0209456_10000590_pt1 | contig 19520 bp, 10 predicted proteins | sample COG_11_FD_184755 | JGI IMG/M metagenome (GOLD analysis project Ga0209456, IMG submission 184755) | Pelagic marine sediment microbial communities from the LTER site Helgoland, North Sea, for post-phytoplankton bloom and carbon turnover... | ecosystem: Environmental > Aquatic > Marine > Neritic...
TGGCGTCGTTGCCAGTGCAACGTTCCTCGATAGCAGTATCAATATCGATGACAACGAAATCGATGTTCCCGGATTGTCCGACGAGGTCTACAATGTCACCTTGTTCTACGAGCGCGCAGGTTTCGAAGCGCGCGTCAGCGGCAGCATTCGTGATGACTTCCTCGGCGAGGTTTCCGCCATCAGCTTCTCGCGCGAACTCGTCGAGGTGAAGGACACGTCGATCTGGGACGCGCAAATCAGCTACCAGTTCGAGAATTCGTCGGTCGAGTGGCTGCAACCCCTGACGGTCCTGCTACAGGGTCAGAACCTCACGGATGAACCGTTCGTCACCTATCAGAATGAAGACGAGCGCCAGGTCCGTGACTATCAGGACTACGGCAGGAACTACCTGCTTGGCGTAAGCTACACGTTTGAATAGACGCAGTAGCCGGTAAGGATGAAGCCCCCGCAACTGTTATAGTTGCGGGGGTTTTTTTGTGATTGTGAAATCTGTCCGGGGGACTCCTTGAATCGGAAAGTCGACACGGTTGTTATCGTCGGGGGCGGCACGGCCGGGTGGGTTACGGCCGCCTTGCTTATCAAGATCCTGGGCAACGCTGTCAGAGTGAAACTCGTCGAATCGGAGCAGATCGGCATCGTAGGTGTCGGCGAGGCGACGATCCCGCCGATCCTCGCCCTCAATCGTGCCCTTGGACTCGACGAATACGAGTTCCTGCGCGAGACCCGCGGAACGATGAAGCTGGGCATCGAGTTCGAGAACTGGAAGAAGAAGGGTGACAGCTACATGCACACCTTCGGGTACTTCGGCAAGGACTTCCCGTTCTGTGGCTTCCACCATTTCTGGGCGCGAGGCGCCCTGGAGGGAAGGGAAGGCAGCTTGTGGGACTACTCGCTCAATTACCAGGTTGCGAAACAGAACGGCTTCGCAAAGCTCGACCAGATAAAAGACGGTAACCTGCCCGGCCTGTTTTATGCGTATCATTTCGACGCCAGCCTGTACGCGGCGTACCTTCGCAAGTTCAGTGAAGGCCTCGGAGTCGAGCGCATAGAGGGCCTCATCACCGACATCAGGATCGATGCGGAGTCCGGCTTCATCGAGTCCGTGCGTCTTGAAGACGGCACGGACGTTGCCGGTGAATTGTTCGTCGATTGCTCGGGATTTCGCGGGCTCCTCATAGAGCAAGCCCTGAACACGGGCTACGTCGACTGGACCCACTGGCTGCCGTGTGACCGCGCCGTTGCCGTGCCTTGCGAATCGGTAAGCCCGCTGATTCCGTACACGCGTTCCATCGCGCATGACGCGGGCTGGCAGTGGCGCATACCGCTGCAGCACCGGATCGGCAACGGCCTCGTTTACTGCAGCAAGTACATGTCTGAAGACGAAGCAGCGGATCTGTTACTCAGCAATCTCGACGGAGAGCCACTTGCGGATCCCCGACACCTTCGATTCCGAACGGGCCGACGCACGAAACTATGGAACAGAAACTGCGTATCGATCGGTCTGTCCAGCGGTTTCCTCGAGCCGCTCGAGTCGACGAGTATCCACCTGATTCAATCGGCCGCAATTCGCTTGATCAAGTTTTTTCCGCACGGCGGAATCAACCAGTCCGAGGTCGACGAATACAACCGCCAGTCAGTAATCGATTTCGAATACATCCGGGACTTCATCATCCTTCATTATTACTTGAACGAACGCGATGACAGCCAGTTCTGGCGTGAATGCCAGCGCATGGAGATTCCCGAGTCACTGCAAAGGCGAATGGACCTGTTTCGTGACACAGGAAAGGTCTTTCGCGAGCAGGATGAACTGTTCACCGAACAGGCGTGGCAACAGGTCATGATCGGGCAGGGGCTCGCGCCCGCGGACTACCATCCGCTGGTCGACGCTCTGTCGGCGGAGCAACTAGACGAGCTACTGTCTAACGTGAAGGCTATTATCGACAAGACGGCTGCGGGGGTACCTTCACACGAAGACTTCCTTGCGAAACACTGCCAGGCGTCGTAGCACGCGCATCAGGCAGCCCCAAGGTTTGCGAGCTGCGTCGAGTGTTTGTCGAAATTCAATGCACAGCGTCGTATGAACTCGTCAATCTTCGCAAGATCGTAGCCGCGTTCCTGCTCGGATACCGGTCGCAATGACTGCCGGTCCGGAAATACACCGTAGCCAGCCAGCAGGCAATGCCAGGAGATCGTATTGTAGTAACGCCCGATGTCCTGGCGCCGGATTTCCTCGGACAGGTCACCCTTTTCCAGCCAGGTGTACAGCACACCTTTGAGCGAATCCGACAGATTTTCGTTCACTGCATTGGCGCGCCAGTAATCGGTGTCATTTCGTGAGTTCGCACGATAGTGGCAAACAATGTAATCCCGAACACCCTCAAATCGCTGACTGACGAGCTGGTTGAATCGATCCTGGTTCCTGGGCGTGAAGTCACCCTTTTCGAAATTGCTGATGAATGACTCTACCGTCTCCTGCACGATGTGCAGCGCCGTCGCCTCCAGCGGTTCGATAAAACCCTGCGATAGACCGACTGCGATGCAGTTACGATGCCAGTGTTTCGCTACCTGGCCGACCCTCATTTTCAGATGTCGAGCTTCGACGTCGCTGTCGAGCAGACCGGTTTTCTCCCGCAGCTCTGTTTCAGCATCATCGGCAGAGCAGTAACCCGAACTATAGACGTAGCCGTTGCCGGTGCGGTTGGTGAGCGGGATATCCCATGCCCAGCCGTGCTTCATCGCCGTCGAGATGGTTTGCGAGTTTATTTCTTCGCCCTGTGGGCTAGGCAAGACCACAGCGGCATCGTTAAACAGGTTCTCGCCAAAACTAACGAATGGAACCTCGAGCTGTTGCTGCAGCAACAGGCTTCGAAACCCCGTGCTGTCGACGAAGAAATCGGCGTCGAGTTCGCGTCCGTCGTCGAGCACGACGGCAGCGAGATCGCCGGCGTCGTTTTGCCTGACTTCGATCACATTGCCTTGCAAATGTTCTACGCCGAGGCTTACAGCATGGTCGCGCAAGTACTCCCCGAGCAGCTGCGAGTCGAAATGGTAGCCATACAGGACTTCGAACGGAAAATTCTCGGCCGCCTTTGGTGCCAGCTGCCTGGCGGCAAGGTAGGCGGGCAGGAAGAACCGGTCCGGGTGAGCATCGACATCGAGCCCCTGCCTTCGAAGCAGGCAGTGGTAGACGAACGAGCGGTAGTTGTCCCTGTCAGCTTGTGCCGGGAAAGGATGAAAGTAGCGTTCGAATCCCGGTTTCGACGACCAGTTGACGAAACTGATGCCGACCTTGTAGGTCGCGTTGCATTTCGCCATCCAGTCAGATTCATCGATGCCCATCTTGTCGAGAAAGGCCTTGAGCTGGGGCGTTGAGCCTTCTCCTACGCCAATGATGCCGATGTCGGGCGATTCCACGAGGGAAATGCGGATGCCACGATCCAGCCAGCGGCGGGCCATGAGGTTTGCAGCCATCCAGCCGGCTGTGCCGCCACCAACAATCAGGATATGATCTGGCTTCGTCATTGCGCCAGCCTAACCGGGGACTGAATGCGATTGCAACGCGTCGACAAGAAACGGACGGGTGCGGATCATACGGGTGCGAGAGATCCGGAAACGCCAAGGCGGCGCGCTGCGTTTCTGTGCTTGGTCGCGCTGACCTTCGTGGCTTGTGGCAGCAACGAGCAGCCAAACCCGCCCGAATCCGAAGCAACAAATACGTTCAGCAACCCGATCATCCCGGGGTTCGCACCCGATCCGTCAATCGTTCGCGTCGAAGACGACTTCTACCTGATCAACTCGAGCTTCGAGTATTTCCCGGGCATTCCGATCTATCACAGCCGGGACCTCGTCAACTGGGAACTGATCAGCTACGCGTTGAGCGATCCCGAATCGGTTGAACTCGGCCGCATCAAGTCGAGCGACGGCATCCACGCGTCGACGATTCGCTACAACGACGGCACCTACTACATCGTCACAACCAACAATGTCGACGGCAAGATGACGAATTTCATCGTCACGGCGACCGATCCACGCGGGCCCTGGTCGGAACCGCAGGTGCTCGAAGGCGCGCCAGGCATCGACCCGTCGTTGTTGTTCGATGACGACGGCCGCGTCTGGTACGTCGGCAACCGTGTGCCGCCCGATCCCGAGTTTCCGGGGCAGGCCGAGATCTGGCTGCAGGAAGTGGACCTCGTAGCGATGGCGCTTATCGGCGAACGACACTACCTGTGGCGCGGATGCTGCGGTGGCGTTTGGGCCGAAGGCCCGCACATCTACAAGAAAGATGGCTACTACTACCTGATGATCTCCGAGGGTGGCACCTCGTTCGAGCATGCAATGGCTATCGCCATCAGTGACAATATCACGGGTCCTTACCGCAATAATCCGAGGAACCCCGTGCTGACACATCGGCAGCTCAGCTACGATCATCCGATCACGGGCGTTGGTCATGCCGATCTCGTCGAACTCGATGACGGCCGCTGGTACGCCGTGGCGCTGGGATGGCGACTCGTCGATGGCGACCACGGCATCCTCGGCCGCGAGACCTTCCTGCTGCCCGTCACCTGGGAGACGGAGCCGCATGACTGGCTCGATGAGCCGCTCACATTCCCGGTCTTCAGCCCGGTCACGGGCAGATTAGAGTTGAACTACCCTTTGCCATTCGCAGGACAGGCGCAGCGAACGAACGGCGAGTTTCTTGACGAGTTCGAGACCGGGACACTGCATCCCGAGTGGAATTTCCGGCGCTCGCCGGAGCAAGCGTTCCACGAGATCGACAATGGCTCCTTGCTCCTCGCGTTGCAGCCCGGAACGATCGCCGAAAAAGAGCAGTACAGTTTCGTCGGCATTCGCCAGCGGCACTTCGAGTTCCGGGCGACGACGAGCATGCGGTTCTCGCCATCGGCCGCCAACGAAGAAGCGGGGCTCACCGTCATCATGAACGATCGCTCGGCCTACCTGATGACGATGACGAGCGAGGAAGGCGCCTACGTGCTCCGGCTCTGGCAGTCGCGCCAGGGTGAATCGAGCGAGATCGCCTCGTCGGCGATCGCTTCCGACACACCCTGGCTTCGCGTTACGGGTGATTACCTCGTCTACCGCTTCGAATTCTCGACGGACGGTAAGAACTGGAATGCCCTCGGCGGTGACGTCGACGGCACCGCGTTATCGCCCGGCGAAATAGGCGGATTCAATTACACGGGCGTCTACATCGGCCTGTTTGCGTCTGCCAACGGCGAGCAAAGCCAGAACCACGCTGCGTTTGACCTCTTCGAATACGAGCCCAGGGCGCCGTCGCGCGACGCCTGGTACTACCGCCAGGCATCCATTCGCGATGCCGGCGCATCCAGGTAATTGCGGGCTGCAACACTTCTTCCGGGCGATGAAAACCACTGCAGCGTATTGACGCTCGCGCGCTTACTGCATAGCGTGTAGGCATGCGTTGTCAGTCGATCAACTACATACTCGTCGCGCTATTTGTCTCAGGCTGCGGGGGCGGAGGTGGCGGCGGAAGTAGTCCGCCGATCGTTGATCCTCCCGACCCGGTCACGACTGTGACGATTCGTTATCTTCGCGTCGATCCGGCCTATGACGGCTGGGGCCTGCATCTCTGGGGAAATGCCATCTCGGCCAACGTGGCTACGGCCTGGTCGACGCCGCGACTTCCGGCTCGCATCGAGAATGGTGCCGCCGTTTTCGAGATCCCGGTGGTGAACGAAACGCAGGCCCTCAATTTCATCGCGCACAACGGTGATCTCAAGAGCCCGATCCATGATCTCGGCATCGTACCCGCTACGTTCGGGACCGAGGCGTGGATCGTCCAGGACGAGGTGGCCTCCCTGAGCGGCGACGTCGGACGGCCGTTCTCGAGTGAAGCTGCTGCGCTTGCGGCACTGGCCGCGCTCGGCGACAAGTCGGCAATGCTCGACATGTCGCCCGTCGTCGTCAACGATACGGATTCGGGACTTGACGACGCATGGGCGGACTCGGCGAGCTTTATCGAGATCTACGTACGGGCTTACCAGGACTCCGACGGCGACGGCGTCGGCGACCTCCGGGGTCTGATTTCCCGGCTCGACTACCTGCAGTCACTCGGCATAACCGGTATCTGGCTGATGCCCGTCACCGAAAGCGCGGACAACGACCACGGCTATGCCGTCGAGGACTATCGCGCGATCGAAACGGACTACGGTTCAATGCCGGATTTCGAACAGCTGCTGGGCGAAGCGCACTCGCGCGGCATCGCCGTCATCATCGACTACGTCATGAATCATGCCGCCAGCACGAACCCGCTGTTTCTCGACGCTTCGACCGAAGCGTCCAATGACAAGCGTGACTGGTTCGTCTGGGAGGACGACCGGCCGCAGGGGTGGAATACGTTCGCCGGCGACCCCTGGAGAAATAACGGCAACGGCTGGTACTACGGCGTGTTCTCGCCACTCATGCCCGATTTCAACCTCGAAAACGCCGAGGTGGTGGAGTACCATAAGGATAACCTGCGCTTCTGGCTCAATAAGGGCGTGGACGGCTTTCGCTTCGACGCTGTCGGCGTGTTGTTCGAGAACGGTGCAAACAATTGGGAGGACCAGCCCGAGAATCATGCGCTGCTGTCCGATATTCGTGCGCTCGTGCAGGGGTACGGCAAGCGCTTCCTGGTTTGCGAAGCGCCGGGCGATCCTGCAGCTTACGCCGCCTTATCATCCTGCGGACGTGCCTTTGCCTTTCAGACGTCGGGCGCTATCCTGAATTCGGCAAGGAGCGACGCGGTCGACGCGAGCTTCGTCAACCAGTTGCTGCTGCCTAACGCAGATCGCATGCCCCTGATTCTGTCGAACCACGATAGCTTCGCCGGCGACCGAATATGGAATCAGCTAAACGGCGACGCCGAGGCTTACAAGCTCGCTGCGGCGAGCTACCTGCTGGCGGCACGGACGCCATTTACTTACTACGGTGAGGAAGTCGGCATGGCGAATGCGGCCGGGCTCTCGGGTGATCATACGCTGCGCACGCCGATGAGCTGGACATCCGATCCGGTCACGGCGGGGTTCTCGGCTGTGACACCGTTCCGGGAGCTGTCGGGCAATGTTTCGAGCAATAATGTTGCCGGTGAGGAGGGCGATGCGAATTCCCTGCTCGAGTACTACCGTACTCTCTACGAGCTTCGCCAGGCCTATCCGCTCATCGCGAGCGGCGCGATCGACGTGCAGTCGAGTGGCGGCGAGCCGGTGCTGCTGGTGACACGGACGAACGGCGGCGCGACGGTAGTCATCGCTGTCAACTACGCGGCCGCCGCGCAGCAGGTGAGTGCTGCGACAGCGCTGCCGGGCGCGGTTTTCGAAGCCGTATTTGGAGCTAGCGGCCAGGTACCTGCCGACGGCAGCGGCGACGTGCTGCTGGATATACCGGCTCGATCAGCGGTAGTGTACTTCGGCCACCTCTGAGATATTCGGCGCGCCGACTTTGAGGACGGCCGACCCCAGCGGTTCCAGCGAGATGCGGAACTGTCCCTCGCCATTGTCCACGATCAGTTGCGCGTGATTGCGGCGGTAGAGTTGTTCGTCGAGCATGTAATGGCCATCGCGAAGCTGCCAGCTCTCGATGACTTCAGCCGGGATGTGCAATTCCAGGTCGCGCGCGCTGTCGGAGTCGAAATTACTGACGACGACGAGTCGCTCATCGTCATTCCATCGCGCGAACGCGAAAGCGCGGTCATCGTCCGACGGGAGGTGCTGGTATTCCCCGAGCAGCGCTGCGCTCTTTGCACTGAAGTTCATAAGGCGTCTGTAGAAATCACGCAGTGACTTCTCATCGTCAGTGAGCGCACCGCCGTCGAAGGCGCCGCCGTTCATCCAGCGCTGGTGTGCGGGCACGCCCCAGTAATCGAAGATCGTTGTACGCGTTGGGTCTCCGAAGCCCGCATCACCGTCGCCGGGTTCGCCGACATCCTGGCCGAAATAAAGCATCGTCGGTGAACTCCCGATCAGCGACGACACGACCATTGCCGGCTTGCCGATGTTGGCGTCGCCGGCAAAGTCCGAGCTCGCTATACGCTGCTCGTCGTGGTTCTCGAGGAAATGCAGCATGTGCCTTTCGATATCCAGAACCTCTGCATGCGCGGGTGCCAGCGTGTCGGTGGATGCCTTGCCCTGCATGATCGGTTTCAATGCGTCGTAGAAGCCGACCTTGTCATAGAGGTAGTCCATGCGGCCGAGCTCGATGTAGTTGCGATACTCCTCGGGGATGTAGATCTCCGAAATCAGGAAGGCATCCGGGCTGCGGACCTTGATGGCCGAATTCAGATAACTCCAGAACTCTACGGGTACCATCTGTGCCATGTCATAGCGGAAGCCGTCGACACCCTTGTCGAGCCAGTACATGACGATGTCGCGGAACTTGGTCCAGCTATCCGGTACCTCTTTGCCGGCCCAGAACTCCGTGTGCTCAGCGTCGGGCCAATGGCGTGCTTCTTCGGGCAGTCGGTCGAACGCGTAGCTACCGTCGGGCCGAACGCCGAAGTTGATCTTGACGGTCTCGAACCAGTCACCAAAATTGGGCTGCGCCAACCGTGAGCCATTGCCTGTCCACTTGGCGGGCGATTCCGCGAATTCGCTGTCGGCGAGCGGGTGCGCGTCGCCGCCCAGCGGCGCGTAGCCTGCGGGTGACTCGGGGACCCGGAAGTCTTCGCCAACGACATAGTAGAAGTTATTGTCACGCGCCCATTCGACCGACGTGTCGTCGCTCGCCCCGAAGTCCTCGACGCCGGAAGGACGGCTGATGGACTCGTAACCCCGGGCCACGTGATTCGGCACGATGTCGATGATGACCTTCATGCCGTTGTCATGGGTGCGCTCGATGAGCGCCTCGAACTCGGCGAGACGATCGGCGGGATCTTCCGCGAGGTCGGGGTTGACGTTGTAGTAGTCCTTGACGGCGTAGGGCGACCCGGCGCGCCCTTTGACGACATCCGGGTCGTCGTTGCTGATGCCGTAGGCCGTGTAGTCGCGGATGACGGCATGGTGCGGAACGCCCGTGTACCAAATGTGCGTAACGCCGAGTTCGCGAATCCCGGCAAGCGCCTTGTCGTCGAAGTCACTGAACTTGCCGACGCCGTTTTCCTCGATGGTCCCCCACGGCTTGTTGGTCGTCCTGGTGTTGCCGAAGAGCCGTGCAAAGACCTGGTACACCACTGGCTTGCCCATCATCGGTTCCTCGTTGACCCGGAGACTGGTCGGTTCATGATCCCAGCTCACCCGCACAGTGAGAGTGGCGCTCTTCCGATCGAAAACGGCGGCACTGCCGGAGCTCGGCATACTGCGCCGCAAGGGTACTGTCTCGCCGCCGAAACTGAGCGACTCGATGTCCGCGCGCCAATTGTGCACGGCCAGCGTCATCGTTCGGCTTTCAGGACGGTCGACATAGTCGCCGCCGCTACGCGCCAGATCGATGACCAGTGATGTGCCGCGCTGCCGTGCGGAAAATTCGAGCAGTTCGTACGCGCCGTCCTCGATACTGGTGCGGCTGTGACCATCGTCCTCGTACATGCGGCCGCTCGCCGCGGGCACGGACTCGTCGGCGTAATAGTGCAGCGCCAGGTTGTCGCTGGAGTAGTCCCGCGTCGTCTGGATGTCGGAAGTCATCGGTATGAACGAACCGGCGCGCACGAGCACCGGGATCGTCTCCAGCGTCACGGGGATGTCTGCGGCGCCCAGGTAACGCCTGTCGTTCCAGAAGTCGAACCAGGCGCCAGGGGGCAGGTCGACATTGACGGAACTCACGCCGGGATCCGTGACCGGCGCGACGAAGAAGGCATCGCCCCACAGGTAGGTGTCCTTTTCATCGATCAGCGATTCGTTGCTTTCGTCCTCGAAGAACACGGGCCGCATGAGCGGCATGCCGGTCGTGCTGTTCTCGTAGGCGAGCGTATAGACATAGGGCAGCAGCCGGTAACGTAGCTTGATGAAGTCGCGAACGATGTTGCGCGTCTCGCGATCGTGGAACACGGGTTCCGCCGGGATGTGCTCCTGCGCATGTGGCCGGTAGACGGGCTGGAATACACCGTATTGCAGCCAGCGGATGTACATCTCCTTGTCGAATTCGTCTCCGCCCGCGAAACCGCCGAGATCGGAGTGGTTGTAGGCGAGGCCGAACAGGCCCATCTGCAGGCTCAGCTCGACCTGCGGCTTCAGGCCACCCCAGCTGCGGCTGACGTCGCCGCTCCACGGCACCATGGCGTAGCGCTGCGATCCCGCGAACCCGGAGCGCATCAGGATCAACGGCCGCATCGTCGGGTATTTCTCGACCTGTCGCTCGTAGACCATCTTCGCCCACATGTGGCCATAGGCATTGTGGATCTCATCCCCCGTCGCCACGATCCCGGCATCGCTGAGCCAGTGCAGCGAGTCACCCGGATGCACCTCCGGTTCACCCAGGTCGCCCCAGGTTGCGGCATTGCCCTGCTCGAACAGCGTCTCGTAAGGTCCCCAGAACCAGTCCTGCGCGTCTTCGCTGAAGACGTCGACGAGTCCCGTATTGCCGAAGTAGAAATCGAAGCGCCGGGGTTCGCCGGTCGGCGTCTTTGCAAGCGCACCCGCGTCGACCGCGCTCTGCCAGCGGGTGGAGGTACTCAGGATGAACGGTTCCGTAATCGCGATGGTCTTCACGCCCTGTTCGGCGAAGTCGCTGATCATGTCCTCGGCGGTCGGCCAGGCGTCCCGGTCCCAGTCGAGGTTGCCCATGTAGCCCTGGATATCGGGGCCGAACCAGTAGATGTCGAGGATAACGGCGTCGAGCGGTATCTTCGCGCGCTGGAAGCGCCTGACGACGTCCCGCGTCTCTTTCTCCGTGTGATAGCCGAATCGCGACGCGTAGTTGCCGAATGCCCAGCGTGGCGGCAACGGCTGTTTGCCCGTCACGTCGGTGTAGTTCTCGACCAGCGCCGGATAGGTGTCCGCAGCGATGACGATGTAGGAGGTACGGCCTCCGACGGCTTCAAACGTCAGCACATTGCTCTCGGTGTGGCCGATGTCCAGCCAGCCGCTGGCCGAGTTATCGAACACGATCATGTACTTGTCGGACGACATGATGGCCGGCAGGCCGTAGTACATTTGATTCGTCTCGCTGGTTTCGTAGCCGTAGGACGCCCGGTTGTACAGCGGCATGCGTTTGCCCCGGCGGTCCATGCCCATCACGCGCTGGCCGCCACCGAGGATCTTTTCATCGTCGTCGAGTTCGAAGCGAATTCCCCGAACCGTGTCGTAGGCGAAGTAGCCATGCTCCTCGGCAACGAGCGGTGCACCATCCTTGAAGATAGACACCCGCACCGGCGACTTGTCGACGACCGCCGTCAGCCCGTCGATTGTGAATGTAAGGGTCGACCCGGTTTCGCTGACTGCGGTGACGAGGTCTGGAGCAGACCCGGACGCGATCGCGAAAGAAGGCAGCTGCTTGATGCCTTCCCCGACGTAGTGCACTTCGAACGCCGCATCGTCGAGCGGCGTTATGCGCAGTTCGCCGAGAGTGCTTGTGACGACAAAGCTCGACCCTTCGAGCGAATGCCCCTCGTAGTGGCCGAAGTCGGCGAACGCGCTGCTCGCCGCGAACAACGCGGCGACGGTGACCAGGCAAGGCCTCACGACCGACACCGTTTACTGGGTAACTTCGAGTAGCAGGACGCTGCGCGGCGCTATCTCGAGTTGCGACGACAGGTCAAAGGTTTCACCGCTCATGACATCGGTGCCCTGCGCAGCGGGATCGAGCCGCTCATTGAAGCGCTCCAGGTCGATGCTCTCCGCCTCTTCGCCGCGATTGAATACGACCATGACGGTGTCGTCATCGTCGTAGCGAAAATAGACATAGACATTCGCCATCGGCGCGTACTGCATGAGACGGCCACTGTGAATGACATCCGCGTTCTTGCGCCAGTTCAGCAGCGTGCGCATGAGTCCCTGAGCTTCGAGCGCGTTGTCTGCGAGACCTTCGCCCGTGAAAGCGCTGCTCTCATGGTCGGACCAGCCGCCCGGGAACTCTGCGCGGATCGCGCCATGGCTGTCGGTGCCCGGGTGCGACATCTGCACTTCGGTGCCGTAGTAGATCTGCGGCGTGCCACGCATGGTCAGGTAGAAGACGATTGCCATTCGATAGAGCGCATCGTCCTCACCGAGCTGCGTATAGATGCGGCTCATGTCGTGGTTGTCCGGGAAGATCATGAGGTTGAACGGGTCGGGGTAGAGGAAGTCGTGCCCCAGCATCTCGTAGACCGGCGTCCAGACGCTGCCCCACGACTTCTCCCCGGCAAGGAGCGCATCGCGCAGCACGATCTGTAAGGGAAAATCCATGACGCTGGGCAGAAAGGACTCGTACCCGTCGTGATTCTTCTTGCCGCGCTGCCAGTACGAGGTGATAGCCGGGCTCGGGCTCCATTCTTCGCCAACCATATTGAAATGCGGGTACTCCGCCATGATGCGGCGCGTCCACTCGGTCATGAAGTTCTTGTCGGGGTAGGGATAGGTGTCCTGGCGTATGCCTGACAGGCCAACGTACTCGATCCACCAGATCGCATTCTGAATGAGGTAGTCCGCGAACAGCGGGTTTCGCTGGTTGAGATCGGGCATCGTGTCCGCAAACCAGCCGTCGGCAAATGCAGCCTTGTCGTATTCGGACGCGTACGGGTCCTGGTTGGTCGTCCGTGCATGCGACGTGCGCGCCTTGGTTTCCGGGAAGTTGTGCCAGTCTTCCGTCGGCAAGTCATCGGCCCACCAGTGCCCGCTGCCGCTGTGATTGACGATCATGTCCATGATCACGCCGACGCCCCTGGCACGGGCGGCCGCAACGAATTCGCGATAGCTCTCGTTACTGCCGTAACGCGGATCGACCTTGTAGAAGTCGGTGGTTGCGTAGCCATGATAGGACGCTTCGGGCATCGCGTTTTCGAGAATCGGGTTCAGCCAGATCTGTGTAAACCCCATATCGACGATGTAGTCGAGACTTTGTTGCATGCCCGCGATGTCACCACCGTGGCGACCGTAATCGTCTTCGCGATTCAGCGTGTCGGAGTAGCCATCCACGGTGTCGTTCGTCTCATCGCCGTTGACGAATCGATCCGGCGTGATCAGGTAGACGACATCGGCGGATGTGTACGCCTCCGTCCAGGCCGGGTCGGGATTCTTTTCGCGCAGTTCATAAGAGGTCGAAATCGACCGCCCCTCGTTGCTGAAAACGATGTCGAAGGATCCCGGAGCAGCGGACGGCGAGATGTCCAGGTAGACAAACAGGAAATTCGGGCTGTCGCCGGGCGTGACCCGATCGACCGATACGCCCGCGTAGTCGACGTTGGCGGACAGGCCGGCGATATCGTCGCCATGGACGAGCAGCTGCAGTTCGCGATGCTTGAATCCCTGCCACCAGAACGGCGGTTCGACCCGCAAGGCTACTTCCTCGCTGGCCGGTACTTCGGTTTCCGAGCAGGCCGCAAGCAGAATAATGCCGGCCAAAAAGATGATCTGTCTTATCATGTCGTCCCCTTCTCAGGTGCGGTAAATATAGTCATTTCAGACGTTTACCGGGGATGAATACGTTTGCATACCAGCCTAATCAAACAGTTCTGTTGTTACAATCAAAGCGATGAAATGGCCGCAAAGAGCTTTGTACATCTTCCTGCTGGGGGCGGCAGCCGTTTTCGCCTCGCCGACCGATCCTTCCACCAATGTACTGTCGCCCGACGGCAGGATCGGGTTCTCACTCGCGCTCGACGATAGCGGTATGCCGCGATACGCGGTCACCTTCGACGGCGAGACGGTCGTCCGCCCTTCGAGGCTCGGGCTCCGATTTTCCGCGCATGCCTCGCTCGATCGGGATCTTGCAGTCGTGGCGCGTATCGACAAGGCGAATGACACTACCTGGCAACAGCCATGGGGCGAACGCCGTGACGTGCGCGACCATTACAACGAGGCTTTGTACGAGCTTCGCTCGACGAGCGGCCCCGATCGTGAGATGCGACTGCGCGTGCGCGTGCACGATGATGGCGTCGGATTCCGCTACGAGGTTCCCGAGCAGGACGCCTACGGTAAGGTCGCCATCGTCGATGAGATGACGGAATTTCACCTGCCGGATGACGCGCAGGCGTGGTGGATCCCGGGCCGCGCCTGGAATCGATACGAGCACGTGTACCAATCGACGCCCATCGATGCGATCGCCCTTGCGCACACGCCAATGACGCTGCGGCTCGCCAATGGAACGCACCTCAGCCTGCACGAGGCGGCCCTGGTCGACTACGCCGGCTACACGCTCGACCAGCGCCGGCCAGGCATTTTCAAAACCAATCTCGCACCGCGGTCCGACGGCATGCGCGTGCGCACCAGGACACCTTTCGTGACGCCCTGGCGCACCATCCAGGTGTCACCCGATGCTGCAGGCCTGCTGAATTCGAACCTGATCCTGAACCTGAATGCTCCGAATGTCCTGGGCGACGTCTCGTGGGTCGAGCCAGGCAAGTACATCGGCATCTGGTGGGCGATGCACCTGAACGAGAAGACCTGGGGCTCGGGCGATAAGCACGGGGCGACGACGGAGAACACCAAGCGCCACATCGACTTCGCAGCGGAGCACGGCTTCGATGGTGTGCTTGTCGAGGGCTGGAATACGGGCTGGGACGGCGACTGGTTCAATAACGGTGCGATCTTCAGTTTTACGGAGAGTTATCCGGACTTCGACATCAGGGCCGTCACGGATTACGGTCGTGACAAGGGTGTGCGCCTCGTCGGTCATCACGAAACCTCCGGGCACATCAGCAACTACGAAGCGCAGATGGAAGACGCTTTCGACCTCTACGAATCGGTCGGTGTGCGCCAGGCAAAGACGGGCTATGTCGCGGACGGCGGCGGCATACAGCGCGTCGACGAGAAGGGCGTAATGCACTACGAGTGGCACGACAGCCAGGTCGTGGTCCGGCATTTCGAGCACGTGCTGAAAGAGGCGGCCAGGCGCAGGATCAGCATCAATACGCATGAGCCTGTCAAGGACACGGGGCTGCGGCGCACCTATCCGAACTGGATCAGCCGCGAGGGCGCCCGCGGCCAGGAGTACAACGCGGCCTGGGCAAAACCGAATCCGCTCGAGCACAACGTGGTGCTGACGTACACGCGAATGCTCTCCGGGCCGATGGACTTCACGCCCGGCATTTTCGATCTCCTCCACCAGGGTCCCGAGTCGGAATTCCGCGTACAGAGCACGCTGATGCACCAGCTTGCTCTCTACGTCGTGTTCTACAGCCCGATCCAGATGGCGGCCGATCTGCCTGGGAATTACGCGACGCACCGCGACGCGTTCCAGTTCATCCTCGACGTGCCGACCGACTGGGAAGAGAGCATCGCCGTTGCCGGAGAGGTCGCCGATTTTGTAGTTTTTGCGCGCAAGGAGCGCGGCGGTGAGGATTGGTATCTCGGCGCGATCACCGACGAGGAGGCGCGTACGCTAAAGGTGCCGCTGGATTTCCTCGATGAGGGCCAGGAGTACGCCGCGACGATTTACGGCGACGGTGATAATGCTCATTGGAAGGACGATCCGTATGACTACGTCGTCGAGCGACGCGTCCTCGGCCGCAATGACACGCTTCAACTGAACCTGGCCGCCGGCGGCGGCACGGCCATTCGATTCAGCCCGGTAGCTAAGGCGGAATAACAATGAAACAAAAACCGGCTCTTTCGTTCTGGCAAATCTGGAACATGTGTTTCGGGTTCCTCGGCATCCAGTTCGGCTTCGCGTTGCAGAATGCCAACGTCAGCCGCATCTTCCAGACGCTCGGCGCCGAGATCGACGACATCCCGATACTCTGGGTGGCTGCGCCGCTCACCGGCCTGCTGGTGCAGCCCATCATCGGTTACATGAGTGACCGGACCTGGAACCGTCTCGGCCGTCGGCGCCCGTATTTCCTGGTCGGCGCGATATTCGCGTCGCTTGCATTATTCGTGATGCCGAATTCGCCGGTACTCTGGGTGGCCGCCGGCATGTTGTGGATCATGGATGCCAGCATCAATATTTCGATGGAGCCATTCCGCGCTTTCGTTGGTGACATGTTGCCCGAAAAGCAGCGCACCGGCGGCTTCGCAATGCAGACGTTCTTTATCGGGATCGGCGCCATTGTCGCTTCGGCACTGCCCTGGATGATGACCAACTGGTTCGACGTCAGCAATACGGCAGCTCCCGGCGTGGTACCGGATTCGGTCAAGCTGTCCTTCTACCTGGGCGGCGCCGTATTCTTCCTCGCCGTGGGCTGGACGGTGCTCAGGACCCGCGAGTACTCGCCCGAAGAACTGGCCGAGTTCGACGCGGCGCGACCCCCCGAGCACGTTTCCGACGACGTGACGCTGCGTGCGGCCGGCAAGTACCGTAACGGCGGCATCGTCTGGGCCGCTATCGGCATCGCCGGGTGGGCGTGGATCACGGCCAACGGCCTCGACAAGCAACTCTATGTACTGGCTGGCGGCTTTGCCGCGTTCGGCGTGTTGCAGGTCATCACGAGCATCCTGCAAAACGGCGGCCACACCAGCAACGGCATGTATGAAATCATGCACGACCTGTTCCACATGCCGAAGGTCATGCGACAACTGGCCGTCGTGCAGTTCTTCGCATGGTTCGCGTTGTTCGCGATGTGGATCTACGGTACGGCCGCGGTGACGAGCCATCACTTCGGTACGACGGACGTGACATCGGCAGCCTACAACGACGGCGCCGACTGGAACGGCGTGCTGTTCGCGGCTTACAACGGATTTGCAGCACTCGCGGCAATCGCCATACCGTTCGTGGCTAATCGCCTTGGCTGCCGACTGTCGCACCTGATCAACCTCTGCCTCGGCGGGCTCGGCCTGATCAGCTTCTATTTCATCAAGGACCCGAACCTCCTGATCGTCCCGATGATCGGCGTTGGTATCGCCTGGGCATCGATACTGTCATTGCCGTATGCGCTGCTGTCGAGCAATCTGCCGTCGCACAAGATGGGCGTCTACATGGGCATCTTCAATTTCTTTATCGTGATACCGCAGCTCGTCGCGGCCAGCGTGCTTGGGCTGATCCTGCGCGAGTTCTTCGACCTGCAGACGATTTTCGGACTCGTCATCGGAGGAGTTCTGATGATCGTGGCGGGTGGCGCGACCTTGCTGGTCGACAAGTCGGCCGAGCCGCAGTAGTCAGGTCTTCGTGCCGCAGGACTGTCGAACGACCAGGCGCGGTTTCATAAAGCTGGACTCGACGGGCTCGCCTTCGATCAGGCCGACGATGCTCTTCACGAGTCCTTCGCTGGCCTGGCGGATGTCCTGGCGTACGGTCGTGAGCGCCGGAGTTACGTGAGCCGCGAGCGGCATGTCGTCGAAGCCGACGACGGCGACGTCGCCCGGTACGTCATAGCCGTTTTCCTGGAGTGCGCGCATCGCACCGATCGCGATGGCATCGGTCACCGCGAACACGGCATCGAATTCCTGGCGGTCGGCGAGTAGTTGCTCGATCGCTCGGTAGCCTGGCATCGTCGGGTCGCTGGCATCAAGCTTGAGGGCAGCATGCGGTTCGATGCCCCGGTCGGCGTGCGCCCGGCGGAAACCCTCGTACCGGGCCGCAAATTCAGGACAGCGCCGCGTGGTATTGCCCAGGAAGGCGATCTTGCGTCGGCCGGCGTCGAGCAGGTGGCTCGTGGCCTTGAACCCACCGTTGACATTGTCACAGCCGATCGAGTGACCCGGCTGCTCGTTGACGGTCGGTCCCCAGATGATGAAGCGTGTATTGGCCCTGTCCAACGCCTGCAGCTTTTCGCGATACGTCATGTAGTCGCCGTAGCCGAGCAGAATGAGTCCGTCGGCTCGATGGCTGGCCTGGTATTCGATGTGCCAGTCATCGGTCAACTGCTGCATCGAAATGAGAACGTCGTAACCGAGCTCGGCGGCGGAGCGCGTTATGTAGCCGAGCATGGAAAGGAAGAAGGGGTTGATCTGAGCGTCTTCGCCGCCGGTTTCGTCAAACAGCAAAAGTGCGATCGTGTTGCTCTGGTGGGTGCGCAGGCCTGCAGCATTACGGTTGACGAAGTAGTTCACCTCACGCGCAATTGCCTGGATCCTGTTCCTGGTTTCCTCGCGCACAAGCGGCGAGTTTCTGAGCGCACGCGAAACGGTCGCCTGCGAGACGCCGGCGAGGTCCGCAATGTCTCGGGATGTAGGATTTGCGACCTTCATGTCGTCGATATAGTAAATGCTCCCCCTGGAACGCTACATTTGTATCACAAACCGCCCGAAGCGTAATAAGGGCCATCCGCAGTGGGAAATTATGACAACCGGGAGTATCTTGCAGGATGCAGTGCTCTGCACCTGGCGCCAGGCGCATTAAAACGCTGAAATATCAGGAAAAACTGGCTTTCAGCGCGTCTTTGCTTCGGCGCAGGGTGTCACTCGCGGTTTCGCCCCTGGCGAGCGCCAGTGCTACGTGCACGGCGTCCAGCAGGGCAAGCTGCGCCAGGCGCGAACTCATGGGCGTGTAGACACTCGTGTCTTCGATGAGCTGACAGGGGAAGAGCAGGTTTGCTTCCGCAGCGACTTCGGACTCCGGGTTCGTTATGGCGATCACCGTTGCGCCGCGTTGCCGGGCCAGCCTGGCTGCGCGCGCAAAGTCCGGCCAGCGTCCCGTATGTGACAACAGGACAAGCACATCCTCGGGTTCGGCGATTGCTGCAAATTGCAGAATCATCGGCGTGTCGCAAAGCGACGTACACGGTATACCAAGCCGAAAAAACTTGTGGCAGGCGTCTGTTGCAACGTGGCCCGATGCGCCGAGTCCCGCGAACGCAATCTGGCGAGCTCCCCGCATCGCCTTGACGGCAGCGTCGACAGGCATGGATGAAAGCTGTGCGCGCATGTCGATCAGTGACCGGATGGAGGCGTCCATGACCTTGAGCATGGCGTCAGGCGTCGAGTCGTCGGGTCCGACATCGCGATGCACATAGCTGACCGGATTGCTGAGCGCTTCGGTGAGTCTCAGGGCAAGATCGCGGAAGCCGCTGAGACCGACGCGCCGGCAAAAGCGCAGGACCGTCGGCTCGCTGGTTTCGCATTCGCGCGCGAGACGTGCCAGCGTGGCGCTGGCGGCCTCTTTGGGGTGGGCGAGGATCCACCGCCCGACGCGCGCTTCCGACGGGCTCAGCCTGGGCAGGATATCGTTGATTTTGTCCAGCATGTAGTAAAACTACAAAAATAAATGCCAAAAATCACCTAATATTGGCATTAAATTGCCGATAAGTAGTAAAATTACGAAAATTCCCTTGGGGAAGCACAATGGCTCAACTCGTGCCGGTCGACACATTCGACCTCATCATTTTTGGTGGCACCGGAGATCTTGCAATGCGCAAGCTGCTGCCGGCGCTATACCATCGAGACCTCGATGGTCAGATCACTGCCGACAGCCGCATTGTCGCGGCCAGCCGCGGTGCCATGACGCGTGAGGAGTACCTGGCCAAAGTCGAGGCAGGGCTGCGCGACAACTTGCGCGAGGGC
>Ga0209456_10000591_pt1 | contig 19493 bp, 18 predicted proteins | sample COG_11_FD_184755 | JGI IMG/M metagenome (GOLD analysis project Ga0209456, IMG submission 184755) | Pelagic marine sediment microbial communities from the LTER site Helgoland, North Sea, for post-phytoplankton bloom and carbon turnover... | ecosystem: Environmental > Aquatic > Marine > Neritic...
AGCAGCAGTATCACTACCTGCACCGGGATGCTCGCTTCAAGCAAGAGTCCGATTACGGACATATCTCCAGTCATGATCTTTGTTCCCCGAATAAGGAAGATGGAATTCGTTTCGGCCGCATCGTATCGGCATCCAGATATGCCGCTTTGACAGAACCGTTGATGAGTAACTCGCCGTCGATGTTGTCACGATAGATATTCTGTTCGATGTCGAACGATACGCGCGTCAAATTTGTGAGTCGGGCCGTGACGACCAACTCGTCATTCAGTCGAGCAGGCGCCACGAATCGAGTCTGCACCTCGACGACGACGAAAATACGTCGCTCTTCGTTCATAAGTGCCACCATATCCACACCCAGCGATCGGAGCCATTCCGTGCGCGCACGCTCCATGAATCGAAAGTAGTTTGCGTAATACACCACGCCCTGCGCATCGGTGTCCTCATAGTAAACGCGCACAGGCCACTCGAAGGTTTTTGGACTACTCGCGGTCAAACGGTAACTCCTGGTTAGCGGAAGTCATCGGGGGCGTAAGCCCGAGGTGCAGGTAGGCGTTCTTCGTTGCCACCCGCCCCCGTGCCGTCCGCATGATGAACCCCTGTTGGATCAGGTAAGGCTCGACCACATCCTCGATAGTGCCGCGCTCTTCGCCGATGGCTGCTGCCAGGCTTTCGATGCCGACCGGACCCCCGTCGAATTTTTCGATAATGGTCTGCAGCAATCGCCTGTCCATTGCGTCGAAGCCGTGCGGATCTACCTGCAGCACGTTCATCGCGCTCTCGGCTATCGAACCCGTGACGACCCCGTCGCCTTCGACCTCCGCAAAGTCACGAAGGCGCCGCAGCAGTCGATTGGCGATCCGCGGCGTTCCGCGCGAGCGCGTGGCGATTGCCGACGCCCCTTCGTCTTCTATGGGCAGATTCAATATACGCGCCGAGCGGCGGACAATGGACTCGAGATCGGCACTCGAATAGAACTCCAGCCGCTGCACGATGCCAAACCGATCGCGTAGCGGCGAGGTGAGTAATCCTGCCCGCGTCGTCGCACCGACCAGCGTAAACGGTGGCACATCGAGCTTGATAGAGCGCGCCGCCGGCCCTTCGCCAATCATGATGTCGAGCTGAAACTCCTCCATCGCCGGATACAGCACTTCCTCGACAACGGGACTGAGGCGGTGGATTTCATCGACGAACAGTACGTCGTTGGGTTCCAGGTTGGTGAGCAATGCCGCGAGATCGCCCGGGCGCTCAAGTACGGGCCCTGACGTCTGGCGCAGGTTCACGCCCATCTCATTAGCGACGATATGCGCCAGCGTCGTCTTGCCGAGCCCGGGTGGCCCGAAAATCAATACGTGATCCAGTGCTTCGCTACGGCGTCGAGCAGCCTCGATGAAGACTTCCATTTGCTGCTTGACCCCCGGCTGCCCACCGTAGTCCTTGAGAGTCTTCGGCCGAATCGTCCGGTCCAGCGCTTTGTCTTCAGGCACCAGCTCGGCGCTGGTCAGACGATCGTGTTCGATGCCAGCCATTTATTGCGCCGCCCGTCTTAGTGCCTGCCGAATAATGTCTTCGGCCGACTTGCCGTCGGTGTCCAGTTTATTGATCAGCTTGTTAACCTCATTTGCCTTGTAGCCCAGCGCGACCAATGCGTCGAATGCCTCGCTCCGCGCGTTGGCCTCCATGCCTGGCGCCGCTGCCCCTGGGGCTGCAGGCGCCACTTTGTCGATGCGATCGCGCATTTCTATGATGAGCCGTTCCGCAGTCTTCTTGCCCACGCCAGGGATCTTGGACAGCGTGGTTGTGTCCTCGTACTCGACGCAGCGACGAAAATCACTGGCTGTCATTGCCGACAAAACACCCAGGGCCATTTTGGCACCGACACGATTCACCTTCAGCAGCGTCCGGAAAAGCAGACGCTCATCGTCAGTGGCGAAGCCATACAATACCTGAGCGTCCTCTCGCACGAGAAGATGCGTGAAGAGAAACAGGTCAGAGCCAGCTTCGGGCAGATCGAGGAACGTCGACATCGGCGTCTCAACCTCGTAGCCGACCCCACCGCACTCAATTACGATTTGTGGCGCCTGCTTGAAGATCAGACGGCCACGCAATGATCCGATCATCTTTGACCCGCAATCGCGCTGCCAGTACCGAGCTGTGCGCGAATACGCTGCTGGTTACCGTGGCACAAGGCTGCGGCAAGCGCATCCGCGGCGTCGGGCGCCGGTGTGCCAGCCAGTTTCAGAATGGACACGACCATGTGTTGCACCTGCTCCTTGGTCGCCGCACCCGTTCCGACGACGGCTTGCTTGATCTCGCGCGGCGCGTACTCAAAGACCTCGAGGTTGTGCTCGAATGTCGCGCATATGGCCGCCGATCGCGCCTGTCCAAGTTTCAGCGCACTGCCCGCATTCTTGTGCATGAACACGCTCTCGATGACGACGATATCCGGCTGGAACTCCAGCACGATACCACCGACGGAATCGAATATTTGTCGGAGCCGATCCGCGAAAGCGCCGTCCGTGCTCTTGACCGTGCCGCTGGCGACATAGGCCGGCGTATCGCCGTGAAAATCGAGCACTCCGAAACCCGTCAGGCGTGAACCGGGATCGATACCGAGTATGCGTCGTGTGGAACCCATCTCAGAGTTGCGCCAGGACGTCTTCGCTGATATCAGCATTACTGTAAACGTCCTGCACGTCATCGAGATCCTCGAGCATCTCGAGCATCTTGATCATCGAACTCGCTTCCTTTACATCGAGCGCAGCGCTCGTCGCGGCCCGCATCGTGACCTGCGCTGTCTCCGCCTGCATGCCGGCAGCGATCATTTTGTCACGCACCTTTTCGAAATCGGCCGGCTCAGTAAGTACCTCGATGGAATCGTCGTCATCCACGATGACGTCTTCGGCACCGGCTTCGATAGCCGCCTCCATGACGGCGTCTTCGTCGCTTCCTGGCGGGAACAATAATTGCCCAACCTGGTTGAACAAGTAATTCACCGAACCGTCAGCACCCAGGTTGCCGCCGAATTTCGTAAACGCGTGGCGCACGTCGGCGACCGTCCTGTTGCGGTTGTCGGTCAGACAATCCACCATCACGGCGGTGCCGCCCGGGCCGTATCCTTCATAACGAATTTCCAGGTAGTCGGTGCCCTCAATTTCCCCCGCACCGCGTTTGATGGCCCGTTCGATATTGTCCTTGGGCATACTCTGGCTCTTGGCCTTGTCAACCGCCAGGCGCAGACGAGGATTGGCGTCCAGGTCGCTGCCGCCCATTTTCGCCGCAATCGTGATTTCGCGAATCAACTTCGTAAAAAGCTTGCCTCGCTTCTTGTCCTGCGCGCCCTTGCGGTGCTGAATATTCGCCCACTTACTGTGTCCTGCCATGCCGTCCTGCTTGTTATGCCCACCGAAACTGCGCGTATGATAACGGGTATTCGAACGACAGGCACTTATGAGACGCTTGGGGAATGGCCGCCACAGAAGCACAGAATCGCAGCAATCACGACGAGCGTGATGACATCGTTGCGCGCGTACAGAGCTATCTCGGCCGACTGCCCGAAAAAGACGGCGTCAACAGTGCTATCGACGAAGGCCGTCAGATCGCCGAGATCGTTGCGCCACTTGGCCTGCCACGTCAGCTGCTGGCTGCCGTGCACGTCTATCCGCTCTACCGTGAAAGATTACTGAGTATTAAATCATTAGAAAACAATGAGTTAAAAGCTTTATCTCGAATTGTTATAGGTTTGGAACAGTTACATCAGTTCGCGCTGCCAAAGCACTGGCGGCCGGGTGAAGCGCTGGCCGTCAAGCAATCCGAGGCACTCAGAAAGATGCTGCTGGCCGTCGTCTCTGACGTACGACTCGTGCTCGTCAGAATCGCCGAACAGCTTTTTCGCCTCCGGCGGGCAAAAGATGCGCCACGAGAAGTTCAGCAGTCGCTGGCACTGGAAGCGCGAGAAATCTATGCCGCGCTCGCAAACCGGCTGGGGGTCTGGCAACTCAAGTGGGAACTGGAAGACCTGGCGTTTCGCTACCTGGATCCTGAAACTTACGCTGATATTGCACGCGCCCTCAAGGAGCGACGCGTCGAACGCGAAGGATTCCTGGATGAGGTGCAGGAAGCGCTGAAGCGCGAGCTGGGTGCGCAAGGCATTGTGGCGACCGTTTCGGGGCGCCCGAAGCACATCTACTCCATCTGGCGGAAGATGCGCCGCAAGGATCGCGGTATCGAATCTTTGTATGACATTCGAGCCGTTCGAATCCTGGTCGACGATGTCGGCGCCTGCTACGCGGCGCTCGGCGTCGTGCACAACCTGTGGTCCTATATTCCCGGCGAATTCGACGACTACATCGCTAATCCGAAAGAAAACAATTACAAGTCTTTGCACACGGCGGTCGTAGGGCCGGAGGGCAAGACCGTCGAAGTTCAGATTCGCTCACATGAGATGCATCGTCATGCCGAACTCGGTGTCGCGGCGCACTGGCGCTACAAGGAAGGCGGCGGAGCACCGGCCGCATTCGACCAGAAGATTCGCTTCCTGCGCCAGCTGCTGGAACCCGCCGACGATGGTGCCGACCTGCTCGATCAGATACGGGAAGATTTCTTTGAAGACAGAGTCTACGCGGTCAGCCCCAAAGGGGATGTTATCGAATTACCGGCCGGAGCGACGCCTTTGGACTTTGCGTATCACGTCCATACGCAAGTCGGTCATCGTTGCCGCGGCGCCAAGGTGAACGGACGCATCGTACCGCTGACCTACACGGTCGAGAATGGCGATCAGATCGAGATCATAACCGGTAGCCAGGCCAGGCCCAGCCGCGACTGGTTAAGCCCGAAGCTTGGCTACCTGGCAGGCGCACGCGCGCGCGCCAAGGTTCGTAACTGGTTTCGCCACCAGGATCGCGATCAGCACCAACGTCAGGGGCGGGAAATCCTCGACCGCGAACTTTCCCGGCTAAACGTCAAGGACGTGCCTGCTGACAGCATTGCGAAACAGCTGAAGCACAAGGACACGGACGCGCTCTGCGTCGCCCTGGGTGCGGGCGACCTGACCTCGGCTTCGATTGCGACGGCCCTGCAGAATCTGCGCGGTACGGAACTACCGGCCCGAACTCGCTCGCGGCGGACGCCCAGGAAAAAGGACAGCAAGGCAGATTCGGTTGCCGTTAGTGGCGTGGGCGACCTGATGTGCAATTTCGCCCGCTGCTGTCGCCCGGTGCCACCGGAGCCTATCGTTGGCTATATCACTCAGGGTCGCGGCGTCAGCATTCACCGACAGGACTGCGGCAATTTCCTGGGATTAAACCAACGCTCACCCGAGCGCATCGTGGAGATCAACTGGGGACAACACGATTCGGGCGTCTATCCCGTTGATCTGACCTTGCACGCGTTTGATCGCAACGGGTTAATCCGGGACATTAGCTCGGTACTCGCGGACGACCATGCCAATGTCATCAATCTGACCAGTCACACCGACAAGAAATCCATGCAGGTCATCATGGACATAAGCATTGAGATCAGCGATCTGCCGACGCTCAGCACGGCGATTACGCGACTGGAACAATTGCCGAACGTGGTGTCTGTCAGGCGCAAAGCCTGAGCGCTACGGCGCTGTACCTACGTCACCGGACTTCCCTTTGACGATATCGGTGGCGAGCGCCATCATCGACGTCAGGTCACCGAGATTTGCCGGCACAACGAAGGTATTGCCTGTCTTGGCGAGATTGCCGAACTGGGAAATATATTGCTCGGCAATACGCAATTGCATGGCTTCTGCACCACCCTGAGCGACGACCGCATTCGCGACCCTGCGCAGGCCCTCGGCCGTCGCCGTCGCGACGGCAAGAATGGCCTCGGCCTCGCCTTGCGCCTCGTTGATCTGCTGGGTCTTGACCGCCTCCGACTCCTTAATCACACGCTGCTTCTCGCCTTCCGCCTGGTTGATCTTCGCGTCACGTTCACCTTCTGAGTTCAGGATGACGGCCCGCTTCTCACGCTCAGCCCGCATCTGCTTCTCCATCGCCCCGAGAACATCCTGCGGCGGGTTGATGTTCTTGATCTCGTAGCGAAGTACTTTCACACCCCAGGGATCGCTCGCCTTGTCGAGTTCCGCGACGACATTCTGATTGATCGTGCTACGCTCCTCGAAGGTGCGGTCCAGGTCGATCTTGCCGATCTCGCTACGCAGCGTCGTCTGTGCCAGTTGCGAGATCGCAAACATGTAATTACCGATGCCGTAAGACGCCCTGCCCGGATCAAGTACCTGCATGTACAACACGCCATCGACGCCTACCTGCACATTGTCCTTGGTAATGCACACCTGCTCGGCGATATCGGCGGCCTGCTCCTTGAGCGAGTGCTTGTAGGCAATCCGTTCTATGAAAGGGATCAGGATATGAAAACCCGCTCTTAGCGTGCGCGAGAACTTGCCGAGTCTCTCAACGACATAACCGTTTTGCTGGGGAACGACGATCGCAGTCTTCAGCAGGATGATGATCGCGACAAAAACGACCGCCAGTGCGACTATCAGGTTTTCCATGACTACTCCCTTTGCTGGTAACTATTCCGCTTCGATACGTAGCGTCAGACCCTCGACCCCGACGACGGTCGCGCGTGCGCCGGCGGCGATCGGAGTTTCGCCGATATTTCGGACCGTCCATTTGGTTCCACGGTATTCGATACGCGACTCCGCACCCGGCTCTAGCTGCTCGGAAACGTTGACCGTATTCCCCGATAAGGTCTCCCGGAAGCCAACGGCGCCGCCGCGGATTTTTTCGTACAGGCTCTTGCGAAACGTAAAAAACGAGATCAGCGACAGCACCGCAAACGCCATCCATTGCGCCCATTCCGGCATTGCGATGCCCACCAGCCCCGCCAGGCCGACGAGCGCCGCGGAGATTCCCAGGAACACGAGGTAAAACTGTGCGTCGATTGCGAATAGCTCGGCACCGAGCATGACGGCGCCAAGAATCATCCAACTCCACCACGTCATCGAGTCGCTCCATTGTTTCGAGGCGCCCACTATATCGCGAATTCGGTTACTATCCACAGCGCCGAGGACTAAAAACAACAAGGGGGACGGCATGCAGGAAATCGTTGACTGGTTGAACGGCATCATCTGGAGCAACGCCCTGATCTTCCTGTGTCTCGGCGCTGGGCTGTTCTTCTCGATCCTCACGCGATTCGTTCAAGTGCGCTTGTTCAAAGAGATGATTCGCCTGTTGTTTTCGAGCAAGGAATCCGAACGGGGAATTTCCTCCTTTCAGGCGCTCGCAGTGTCTTTGTCGGGTCGTGTCGGCACCGGCAATATTGCCGGAGTCGCCGCAGCCATTGGCTTTGGCGGACCCGGCGCCGTCTTCTGGATGTGGGTTGTCGCATTCCTGGGCGCCTCCACGGCGTACGTCGAATCGGCGCTGGGCCAGATCTACAAGGAAGAAGACGAAGGCCAATATCGGGGTGGGCCGGCCTTCTACATCGAGAAGGCCATGGGCCAGAAATGGTATGCATGGATCTTCGCAATCACGACAATAATTGCGACCGGCCTGCTGCTTCCTGGCGTGCAATCGAACAGTATCGGCAACGCGGCGGAACTGGCGTTCGGCGGCGAGACCATTATCAATTTTCTTGGCGACAGCATCAGCGCAACAAAGGTGACAACGGCCGTTATTGTCGTTTCAGTTCTGGGTTTTATTATATTCGGCGGCGTCAAGCGTATCGCGCACTTCACCCAGATCGTCGTACCCTTCATGGCGCTTGGCTACATAGTGATGGCGATCGGAATCATCGCATTTCACGTTGCCGATCTTCCCGACATCCTGGCACTGATCGTCAAGGACGCTTTCACCCCGATGGCGGGTGTCGGCGCCGCCATCGGCTGGGGTGTGAAACGCGGCGTCTATTCGAACGAAGCGGGCCAGGGAACTGGCCCACATGCCGCGGCCGCATCGGAAGTTCAACATCCGGCGCAGCAGGGCCTTGTGCAGGCATTCTCCGTTTACATCGACACGCTGTTCGTTTGCTCCGCCACGGCATTCATGATCCTGATTACCAACCAGTACTATGTTACCGGCGTCGAAGTCACGGAAAGCGGTGGCATGCTCGCTAACGACATTCAGGCGAATAGCCCTGCATTTACCCAGTACGCGCTCGAGAGTGTCTTGGGCGGCTTCGGCAAGACCTTTGTGGCGGTCGCGTTGTTCTTCTTCGCGTTCACGACCTTGCTGGCGTATTACTACATTGCGGAAACAAACGTAGCCTACATCAGGCGGACATTCCGATTTCCCGGTGAAATCATCGTCCTGAAGATCGCACTGATGACGTCGGTTTTTTACGGAACGATCCGCTCAGCAGACCTTGCCTGGGCACTGGGTGATGTCGGCGTCGGCATTATGGCCTGGCTAAACATCATCGGCATCCTGATTCTGTTTCTGATGGGCAGCCCGGCATTACGCGCATTGAAAGACTACGAAAGGCAACGCAAAGAAGGCGTCACGACCTACACCTTCAACCCCAAAGAATTGGGAATTCGAAACGCCGACTTTTGGGAATAGGCTTAAGCCGGCGAACGGGACGTTCACGGGCGACTGCGCGTATCTACTTGTTCGGAAAGTTCAATGCTCGCTTGTCGACTGCCAGCGCGGCCTCGTGCACAGCCTCGGCCAGGCTCGGATGTGCATGAATTGTGCGCTGCACGTCCTCGGTGCTGGCTGAGAATTCGAGCGCGAGGACGGCCTCCGAAATCAGCTCACCGGCCATCGGACCGACGATGTGGATACCCAGGATCTCATCGTCTTCCCGCGACGAGATAATCTTGACCATGCCCGAGGTCTGTTCCATCGCTTTGGCTCGTCCGCTTGCCGCGAACGGAAACGAACCGGTCTTGTACGCCTGTCCGCTGGCCTTGACCTCTGCCTCGGTTTTCCCCGCCCATGCAATCTCTGGGTTGGTGTAGAGCACGAATGGAATAACGTCGTAGTTCATTTCGGCGAGTTGACCGGCGATCAGGTCGGCCACCATAACGCCCTCCTCCGAGCCCTTGTGTGCGAGCATGGGTCCGCGGACGCAGTCGCCGACGGCGTAAACGCCTTTCACGCGCGTGTGGCAGGATTCGTCAACGACAATAAATCCGCGATCGTCCACCTGGATGCCCGCGTCATCGTCAAACAGATTGTCCGTGTGCGGACGGCGACCAACCGCAACAATCAGCTTGTCGACTTCAATGGACTGGGCGCCGTCCTTGTCTGCAAACTCCACCGTCACGCCTTCCTTGCCGGCCGTGCCTTTGGCCACTTTGGCGCCCAGCTTGATATCGAGCCCCTGCTTCGCGAACTCCTTCGACGCAACCTTCGCGACGTCTCGATCAGCCATGAACAGGAAATCATCCATCGCTTCCAGGATCGTCACTTTCGAGCCGAGTCTCGCCCATACGCTGCCCAGCTCGAGTCCAATCACGCCGGCACCGACAACCCCGAGACGTTCGGGGACGGCGTCGAGTTCCAGCGCATCCCAGGAATCGATAATCTGGTCGCCGTCGAAAGGTGCGATACCAAGATTTATCGGCGACGATCCGGACGCGAGAACGACGTGCTTTGCGTCAATGATTTCGACGTCGCCCGAAACGGGCGTGAACTCGACTTTTTTTCCGGCGAGCAGCTTACCGTGACCGACGAGGCCGTCGACCTTGTTTGCCTTGAACAGCCCGGCGATTCCGCCCGTCAATTGCCGAACGATACTGGCGCGACGTTTTTGCATGGCAGCGATATCCATCGCAACTTCGCCAGTCTGAATGCCGTGTTTCTTAAACTCGTGTTGCGCGCGATGATACAACTCGCTGGACTCGAGAAGTGCTTTCGAAGGGATACACCCCGCGTTCAGGCAGGTACCACCAAACGCATTCTTGCCATCCCTGTTCTGCCATTCATCGATACACGCAGCAGTAAGGCCGTGCTGTGCGGCCCGGATCGCCGCGATATAGCCAGCGGGGCCGGCACCAATGACAACGACATCGAAACTCTTGCTCATTTGACTTGCCAATCCTGTTTGTCGAAACCGATCAGACCTGCAAGAACAGGCGGCTCGGATCCTCTAATTGCTCTTTGATGGCGACCAGAAACTGCACCGCTTCCTTGCCATCGATGATGCGATGGTCATAAGTCAATGCAAGATACATCATGGGCCGTGCAACGATCTCTCCGTCGACCACCATCGCTCGTTGTTGAATCGTATGCATGCCGAGAATGGCGCTCTGCGGCTGATTGAGGATCGGCGTCGACATCATAGAACCAAAGATGCCGCCATTGGTAATCGTGAACGTGCCGCCCGTCAGATCTTCCATGCTGATCGTGCCGTCCTGCGCTTTCTTGGCCAACGCATTGAGTTCGGCTTCGAACTCCGCAAAACTCATTTGATCGACGTCGCGAATCACCGGCACCATCAAGCCACGGTCGCTGGATACAGCAATGCCGATATCGTAGTAATTGTGATAGACGATATCGGTACCTTCGACCGAGGCATTGACCACTGGAAACCTTTTTAGTGCTTCAACTGCCGCCATGGAAAAGAAAGACATGAAACCCAATCGCACGCCGTGCTTCTTCTCGAATGCGTCGCGATAGCGGCTGCGCAACGCCATGACTTCGGTCAGGTCGACTTCGTTGAACGTCGTCAGCATCGCAGCCGTTTGTTGCGCCTCGACCAGTCGTTCCGCAATGCGTGCGCGTAACCGAGTCATCGCTACGCGCTGTTCATTCCTGACCGGCCCTTCTGCAACGATGCTGTCGGTAACTACCGTCGCGGGATCACCCGGCGTGACATTGCTGCTGTCATCTGCCTTGAGGAAAGCCATTACGTCCGCTTTGGTCAGGCGGCCATCTTTGCCGGTTCCCGTGACCATCGTAGCGTCGAGATCGTGCTCCTCGAGCAGACGCCGCACGGCCGGGCTGGTCTTGATCGGACCCTTGTCTTGCTCCGCCACGGGCTCGACCGCTTGAACTTCATCTTTCTCCGGGGCGGGCGCCACAGCTGCCGCCACCTCGCCTTCCTCCAGAATCGCCAACAAATCGCCCGCCTCTACCGTGGCCCCATCTTGCGCCACAAGCCTGAGCAGCGTCCCTGACGCCGGGGCGGGAACTTCCAGAACCACTTTGTCCGTTTCGAGGTCCACCAGGTTCTCATCGCGAGCAACCGATTCGCCCGCTTTCTTGTGCCAGCCAACCAGGGTCGCGTCGGTCACGGATTCAGGTAACGGAGGCACCTTGATCTCAATCGTCATGTCGTTTTCCGTTTGGTTTTCTCAGGCTTGACGACCTTGCTCGCCTCACTCTTGATATCGAGCGCAGCTTCGACCAGTGCCTGCTGTTGCTGTAAGTGAATTTTGAAAATGCCCGACGCCGGAGCCGCCGCGCCGGGTCTGCCCGCATAATAAAGTTGTTGGTGCTTCTTCAGTGGTTCCTGCAGGCGATGTTTGATCTGATACCACGCTCCCTGGTTCAGCGGCTCCTCCTGACACCAGATGATTTCCTCTACGTGCTCGTATTCCCCGAGTAGTTCGGCGTATTGTGCGATAGGAAAAGGATAAAGCTGCTCGATTCGAACAATTGCAATATCGGCGATGCCGTGCGCTTCGCGGGCCTCGAGCAAATCGAAATACACTTTGCCGCTGCAGAATACCAGCCGTCGCGTTTTCTCCACCGCAATCGCTTCTACTTCCGGAATGATCAACTCGAAACACCCGCTCGACAACTCCGTCAGCGGCGATACCGACATCTTGTGCCGCAGCAGACTTTTCGGCGTCATGACGATCAGTGGCTTGCGAAACGCGCGTACTTGCTGCCGTCTGAGCATGTGAAACATCTGCGATGGTGTCGAGGGAACACAGACCTGGGTATTGTGCTCCGCGCACAGCTGCAGGAAACGCTCCAGTCGCGCCGACGAATGCTCGGGCCCTTGCCCTTCGTAACCGTGTGGCAAGAACATCGTCAGCCCGCACAAACGTCCCCATTTGGCTTCCCCGGAGCTTATGAACTGATCGATGACCACCTGCGCGCCATTCACGAAGTCGCCGAACTGACCTTCCCAGATGACGAGCGTGTTTGGCTCCGTGCTCGCGTAGCCATACTCGAAGCCAAGCACCGCCTCCTCCGACAACAAGGAATCGATGACACGGAACGCGTTCGGCCTTTCGACGATATTGCACAGCGGAAGGTATTCACGATTGTTCAACTGGTTATGCAGAACCGCGTGGCGATGAAAAAACGTACCACGACCGCTGTCCTGACCGACCAGACGAACGTTGTGGCCTTCGAGGAGCAAGGAGGCGTAAGCCATCGTCTCGGCAAAGCCCCAGTCCATGTCGGCTTCGCCTTTCGCCATCTTTGCACGATCGTCCATGATGCGCCGCACACGACCATGTGGTCGTACGTCCGGCGGAACCGAGGTTATTGCCTCTCCGAGGTATGCGACCGTTTTCGGACTGACCGTCGTATCGACGACATCGTCCCATTGCGTATTCAGGTACGGTGCCCAATCCACCGTGTAGGCATCGCCGATCATTCCCAGGGAGGATTTGGGCACGGGTTCACCACGGTCGAGACGATCGCGGTAGGTGTCCTGCATTTCCGACGCTGTCGTCGCGGAAATGAGCTGCCTTTCGGCCAGCCGATTCGCATACAACTCGCGAGTCGTTTTGTGCTCGCGAATCCTGCCATACATGATCGGTTGTGTGGCGGCAGGTTCGTCAGCTTCGTTGTGTCCATGCCGGCGGTAGCAGACCAGGTCGATGACCACGTCCTTCCTGAATTTCTGCCGGTACTTCAAGGCAAGCCGCGTTACGAATATGACAGCTTCCGGATCGTCACTGTTCACGTGAAAGATCGGCGCCTCGATCATTTTCGCAACATCGCTGCAATAGTCGGTCGAACGAGCATCTGACGGACGGCTGGTCGTGAAACCGATCTGATTATTGATAACGACGTGTACGGTGCCACCGGTTCGAAAGCCATTGGTCTGCGACATTTGGAAGGTTTCAGTGACGACGCCCTGGCCTGCGAACGCCGCGTCGCCGTGTATCAGTACCGGCAACACCTCCTGCCGCTCCGTGTCATCACGGCGTTGCTGACGTGCCCGCACCGAGCCTTCGACCACGGGGTTGACGATTTCCAAATGGGACGGATTAAAAGCGAGCGCGATATGCACATTGCCGCCCGGCGTCTTCATATCGGCCGAGAAGCCCTTGTGGTATTTGACGTCACCGGACCCTTTGATCTCCTCGGGGTCATATTTACCTTCGAATTCCTCGAACAGTTCCTCGGGTGACTTGCCAAGTATGTTGACGAGAACATTGATGCGGCCGCGATGTGCCATGCCGATGACAATTTCGCGAATACCCGATGCGCCGCCTTGCTGGATCATGTCATCCAGTAACGGAATCAGGCTTTCTCCACCCTCGAGCGAGAATCGCTTCTGACCGACGTAGCGTGTATGCAGGTATCGTTCGATACCCTCTGCACTCGTTAAATGCTCGAGTATCCAGAGTCGCTCGTCATCGCTGAGCGTTTCGCTGACAGCGCCCCGCTCGAAGCGCTTGCGAAGCCACAGTCGTTCCCGCGCACGCGACATATGCGCGAATTCGGCACCGACTTTTCCGCAATAGATTTTCTTCAGGATCGACAAGATGTCGCGCAACTTCATGCGTTCATCGCCGGTCCCGGCGAGTCCGCCCGTGAAAAACTCGGTATCCATGTCCGACTCGTCGAGTCCGAGGTAGTCGAGCTTCAGCACGCCGGGCACAGGCCGGTCCATCAGTCCGAGCGGATCGATATCCGCTATTTGGTGTCCGCGCAGACTGTAGACCTGGATAAGTCGAGATACGGCCGCCTGCTTTTCCCCCGAGGTCACGGGCCTGCCTGTTGGGCGCCGCGTCGTCACTCGTCCGGCCTTGCGCCCCTGCTGGGCCTCCGCGAGCAACTCGTCACGAATCGCCGAATGCACGATTTCGGTATCCGGATCTCCCATCGCCTCAAAATAGTCTCGCCAGCCATCGGGGACGGAATCGGGGTTTTCGAGGTACTGCTCGTAGAGCATCTCAACCGCGCTCGCATTGCCACCGAACAACGGTGTAGAGGCCAACTGTTCCTTCAGGGAATTGCTCATAATTTCCGAGGTTTACGCAATAGTCGGTCGCAGGCTTCGAAGAATTTTTGGTACTGCTTGCGAAGGGGCGCTAGTTTATCCCAAGCGCCTCCCTTAGGGAATCTAATTCCCCGATCTACATCAGGCGGAATAGATTGACCAGTTCGTAACAAACGAGACAGGCGTAGGCGCTGAAAAAGACTGTAAGGAACAGTCCGGTCCTGAAACGGTTCAAGAAGCGCGACTTGGCAAGAAACACGAGTACGAAGATGCCCAGGGCCGTCATCAGGAGTTTGGTGCTGATGAAGACTCCCGTACCCATACTCATTATGGCATTCATAAGGGGATTGGCCTCGATCATGCCTTTTTCCATCAGCAGGAGCGTCAGGAACGCATCCGCGCAGGACAGCAGCATGGTCCCGACGGAGAGAAAGAACAGCCAGGGGTGATGCCAGTCGAGAAATATTACGTCATCATCTTCAAGCCGTCTGTGGGCATGGCGCCGCGACAAAGCAAACCCGTAAAGCACGGTCCGCCAGCTAAAACTGCGCCGATTGATGTCCGACCGTGCGTCTGATTGGACTCCGCTTGTTTCCATGCGTCTCGCTTCTTCTAATTATTGCTTGTTATTACTTGTTATTGCTTGGCGCCATCGGCCATCGTGGCCTCCAGCAAATACGCTATCAAGTCATCTCGATCGGACTGCCTCGGCAGTCCCGCAAATACCATCCGGTTACCTGGCAGAAACCGCCCCGGTTGCACCAGCCACGCATCCAGCGCACGCGGTGTCCATACGAAGTCGGCACCGCTCAAGATCGCAGAATACTCAAAACCGTCGCGCGAGCCGGCGTCAGACCCGAAGAAGCCGAACAATGCCGGACCAATCATGTTCGGCCCGTCTTTATCGAGGCTGTGACACGCGCGGCAGACACGTGCCAGATTCTCGCCGTTCGACCGATCCGCGCTCGAGTAAGGCGCTGCCGCGAGATACTGCGAAGTCGGCAGAACAGTCTGCTCGCCGAGTGTCGTTGCCGTCAATAATGGCGCCACGTCGTCCCCTGCCACAGTGTTTTCATTTTTTTCTTGTCCGCAACCTGCAATCAACAGCGTAATTGCGGCCGCCACCACCAGCCCGAAGTCACTCTTCAATGCCGACCCTCAGTAAAACAGCTTGCATCAAATATAGAGCAAAAGACATACCAATGCTCCATCATTCTGATTTAACGCGCTTTTTAGATCAACGAGCAGTTCCGCAGCGCCGTTATGTATAGAACTTCGACACTCATGATCACTCATGCGGTTTGGCGCGAGAGCAAACAACGGCGATAATCACGGTCGACAATAGGCCAATCCACGAGAGAACACGATGAAGGGATATACGGCGGCGTTACCAAATGGGGAGGCGATTCATTACGTGGATCGCAAGCGCTGGCTATGGGTCTTGTCCGTGGCCTACCCACTGCAGCCTTTCGTCGCGATCTGGCTGCATTCGGAGACAGGTAACGAACTTTGGTTCCTTTTGCCGCTCGCCTCGAACTACGTCATTGCGCCACTACTCGACTGGCTGATCGGCGAGGACACCAATAACCCTCCCGAAGAGGTCGTGATGCAACTCGAGCGGGACCCATACTATCGCCGGCTGACCTACATCGTCGTTCCGCTGCACTTCATCACGTTGACAGCCTGCGCCTGGTACGCCGCGACGCAATCACTGAGTTGGTGGGCATTTACAGTACTCGCAATCGTCGCCGGCTTGACGGCAGGTCTCGCAATAAACACCGGACACGAACTCGGTCACAAGAAATCGAAGCTCGAAAAATCCCTGGCAAAAATCGTGCTGGCCGTCGCCGCGTACGGGCATTTTTCAGTGGAACACAACCGCGGACATCACAAGGACGTATCGACACCCGGCGACCCGGCCAGCGCCCGTATGGGCGAGGGTATTTACAAGTTCGCGCGTCGCGAGATACCAGCCGCTTTCCGAAGAGCGTGGCAGGTGGAAGAAGAGCGCCTGACGCTGCGCGGCAAGCCTGTCTGGCACCACAGCAACCCGATTCTGCAGTCGTACGCTATTACGGCGATTCTCAGCCTGACATTGATCGTGTTGTTTGGCTGGAAGGTCATCCCCTTCCTTCTGATTCACAATTTCCTCGCATACTGGCAGTTGACCAGCGCCAATTACGTTGAGCACTACGGCCTGCTGCGCGAACGTGACGCCAGGGGCCGCTACGAACGTTGCCAGCCTCATCACTCGTGGAACAGCAACCACATTTTGAGCAACCTCGTGTTGTTCCATCTGGAGCGGCACTCCGATCATCACACCTATCCCCAGCGACGTTACCAGTCTTTACGTCATTTCGACGACCTGCCGTCGCTTCCCAACGGGTACTTCGGCATGTATTTACTCGCCTACTTTCCCTGGTTGTGGTTCCTGGTTATGGACAAACGACTCATGGCTTTGCCACATGTTAAGGGCGATCTCGACAAGGTGAACATCGACCCGGACGCACGGGCCTCGATTTTCCTGAAATGGGGTCGCGAAAAGATGCTCGAACCGACGATTACAGACGCACCAGAGCTCTGACACCCGCAACAGTATTTCCACACAATACCCGGATTCTCACGTCGGGTATCGGCGCTGATCGCCGCTACGATAAGCGCGATGACAGTAGCGGAACCGTCGCAGAAGCATGCAATCGCCGTGTTGGTCGCCACCAGTGCGGCCCTGATCGGCCGCGCATGGTTGCAGGTCGAACTGCTGGCAGCCGGATTTCAAAAGGAGTACGCCGCAGATTTATCCTATCTAATCGTGCCACCCATCCTCTTGTTCCTGCTCGCCCCGGTACTCTACAGAGACAGATCTTTTCTGCACCAACAATTTCGACGCGAGCAGCTTTCACCGTACCCGGTGTTGAACGCGATCCTGGTCGGCCTGCTCCTCAGGCTGGTGTCCTGGGCGGCCCTCATCGCAGGGATCGCCTTTGGCTACTACCAGAATGTCGATCCGCTCGCCGTCAAGGGCCCGCAGTTCGCGTTTCAGTGTGCATCGATACACGTTGTCGCGCTTGGATTCCTGGTGATGACTCTCATGGTGCCCATCGTCGAAGAAGTTACGCATCGAGCTTACGTCCAGTCCGCGTTGCGGCGTAGAGGTCCGATCATCGCCGTCTCCCTGTCTGCAATGATTTTTGCCGTCTTTCATCCGCCGGCCAGCTGGCCCTTCACGTTCTTTGCGGGCCTGGTGTTCGGTATTCAATACTGGAATTCGGAATCACTTTGGCCATCGCTGATTTCCCACGCGACGGTCAATGCCGTGATCCAGCTCGACTGGCGCTGCCTGCATGGCCAGTGGAACCCGCCAGCGTCCGGACTGCCGTTGTGGCAGATCGGAGTTCCGGCGATAGGCATCCTCCTGCTCGCCTCGGGATCCATTGTTTGGCTATGCTGCAAGAAAACGCACCGCGGCGGTTGACCGCCGCGATGCTGAGCGCGTCACAGAGCGTTTGCGACTCGCTCGATAATGTAAGAAGTCGCCTCTACGAGCCCTTCATAAATGTTGATAATGTCTTCGCCGACACTGCTGGTGTCTGTGATGCCACCATAGTCATTGCCACTGTTTTCGGGCGTACAGACACCCGTTCCGCCCGACACGAATTCCACTTCGCTCATTGTTAATTCACGCATATCCAATCTCCTTTTGAATTATCGTTTGCTGCTGCGCGTCCTGCGCAAGCCAAAAGTAACGCCCTCCAACTGCCTTCGCCGCTCATGAAAACGGGCGAATCGTCGAGATTTGACATAAATAGGCAACGCACTGGAGCTGTGATGTGCTGCACAGTCAACAGTGTGACACCCGTATACGCTCATTGACCCTTACTTCGTTCGGGCTGGACCACCAGATGAAAATGATATTTTCGAAAGCAGCGCTCGCGGTGTTCGCGCTTGTCGCATTTAGTTCGGCTAACGCCGATTTCGGGGTCGGCGTGAAAGCCGGCACACTTGGACTGGGCGTTGAAGGACGCTGGAGTCTTGTGCCGTGGCTGGATTTTCGCGCGGGTATCAACAACTACGATTACGACGACGATGGTCCACAGGCTGGCATCGACTATGACGCCACGTTCGCACTCGATACCTATTACCTCACCGGCAACCTTCACTTTCCGCTAAGTCCATTCAGGGTTACGGCAGGCGTCTTTGAAAATGGCAATGAGTTCCTCATGAACAGCCAGGATACTGGCGGTGAAGATTTCGATATCGGAGGCATTTCGTTTAGCCCGGCAGATGTCGGCGCACTGCAGGGCGCGGCGACCTTCAGCGACGTGGCGCCTTACCTCGGCGTGGGATTCGACTTCGAAATATTCGGCAAAGCCGGTCTGAACTTCGATTTCGGAGTCCTTTGGCAGGACTCGCCGGAAGTGACGCTGGAGGCCACGGGCCTCGCAAACGCTTCGCCTGAGCTGCAAGCCGAGCTGCTGCCTGCGCTCGAGAGCGAACGACTCGAACTCGAAGACGAAATGAGTGATCTCAAAGCCTGGCCGGTCGTCTCCGTAAGTTTCGTGTACAACTTCTAGATCACCGGAACCGGATCAACGCGGTCTTTTATCGACGTTTCGCGCCGCTATAGCGAGCATTGCCTCGAGGCTCGCGTCGACATCAGCAGCCGTGGTTGACCAGTTACAAACACTGATGCGCATCGCAGTGTGCCCTTGCCAGACCGTGACGCCACACCAACAGGTGCCGTCTTCCTGAATCTCGGCGATAATTTTCCGGGTCGTCGCATCATCGCCGAAAGAAACCAGTACCTGGTTAAGCACAACGTCATTGAGAATATCGAAGCCAGCGGCCCGCAGGCGATCCGCGAATCGTCGCGCATTGCTGCAGCACCGCTCCATCATCTCCGCGACCCCTTCCCTGCCCAGAGACTTTAGCGCGGCCCAGACGTCTACGCCACGTGCACGGCGCGACAGCTCGGGTGTGAAGTCCGATGGATTCCGAAATTCGCTTTCCGTAAGCAGGTAATCGGCCGTAATCGACATTGCGGCCTTCAAAGCCCCGGCGTCCCGCACGAAAGCGATACCGCTGTCATAGGGGACGTTAAGCCACTTGTGGGCATCGGTTGCCCAGGAGTCGGCGTCCTGGAATCCTAAACAAAGGTGTTGCAGCGCGGGTGACGCCGCTGCCCAGAGGCCAAAGGCCCCGTCGACATGCACCCAGGCACCCTGCGGTTTAACGGCGTCGCAAACCTCGCCCACAGGATCGAATGCACCGGTATTGAGATTGCCGGCTTGCGTACAGACTATCGTCGGACCCTTGATCGCCGGGATCCTGGCAGCATCCATGCGGCCCTGACGGTCCACCGGGACCCGGAT
>Ga0209456_10000592_pt1 | contig 19471 bp, 17 predicted proteins | sample COG_11_FD_184755 | JGI IMG/M metagenome (GOLD analysis project Ga0209456, IMG submission 184755) | Pelagic marine sediment microbial communities from the LTER site Helgoland, North Sea, for post-phytoplankton bloom and carbon turnover... | ecosystem: Environmental > Aquatic > Marine > Neritic...
CTCGAGGCGGTCGACTTCCCGCATCTGCGCCACGCGCATCGCCCGGCGGCATTCCTCGATGACCTTCTCGGCACTGCTGCCGCCGGCCGCAAGCGCCCGGTTGAACTCGCGGAACCCCGACTCGAAGATACTCGCCATGCCCAGGCTGCCGCCTTTTGCACGCCCGGCGCTGCGGTACAGGGTATTGAGGTCGCCCCCTGACCAGAACGCGGCCTCGAACTCGTCGGACGCGTTCTTCGTGCGTCGGATCAGGCGCCGCTTGGTGAAGATAATGCTCCACGAGACCAGCGATGCGCCGATCAACAGCAGCATTACGATCTGCACAGGCACGCTCGCGTTTATCAGGAGTCCCATGATGGACAGGTCTGCAGTCATGATCTGTGTTCCCCGAATAAGGACGGTGGCATGCGTTTCGGCCGCATTGTGTCGGCGTCGAGATATGCCGCTTTCACGTGGCTCGAGATGAGCAACTCACCGTCAATGTTGTCACGATAGATGTTCTGTTCGATGTTAAAAGCAACCCGCGTCAGCTTCGCGAGCCGCGCCGTAACGATCAGTTCGTCGCTGAGCCGCGCCGGTGCATGAAACTTGGCCTGGATATCGGCCACGACGAATATACGGCGTTCATTCTCCGCAAGCGCCACCATGTCCACGCCGAGCGTGCGCAGCCACTCGGTCCGCGTGCGCTCCATGAAACGAAAGTAGTTCGCGTAGTACACAACGCCCTGCGCGTCCGTGTCCTCGTAATAAACGCGCACGGGCCATTGGAAGGGTTTGCTGTCAGTCATTGTTGAACGGTAACTCCTGGGTACCGGGACCGGCGGGCGGGGCCAGCCCGAAATGCAGGTAGGCGTTTTTCGTCGCCACGCGGCCGCGCGCCGTGCGCATCATGAAGCCCTGCTGGATCAGGTAGGGCTCGATCACGTCCTCGATCGTGCCGCGTTCTTCGCCAATGGCGGCTGCGAGACTCTCAATACCGACGGGACCGCCGTCGAACTTCTCGATGATGGTCCTGAGCAGGCGCCGATCCATGGCGTCGAAGCCATGCGGGTCGACCTGCAGGATATCCATCGCCCCCTCGGCAACCTTGCCCGTCACGACGCCGTCGCCCTCGACCTCGGCGAAGTCGCGAACCCGTCGCAACAGCCGGTTCGCGATGCGAGGTGTGCCGCGCGCGCGCGTTGCGATGGCCGTCGCGCCAGCCTCTTCGATCGGCAGGTTCAGGATACCGGCCGAGCGGCGAGCGATGGACTCGAGGTCCGCCTCGGTATAGAACTCCAGCCTCTGCACGATACCGAAACGATCGCGCAGCGGGGATGTCAGCAGTCCCGCACGCGTCGTCGCACCGACCAGCGTGAACGGCTGAAGATCGAGCTTGATCGAGCGCGCCGCCGGTCCTTCGCCGATCATGATGTCGAGCTGGAAGTCCTCCATCGCCGGGTACAGGACCTCCTCGACGACCGGGCTGAGCCGATGAATCTCGTCGACGAACAAGACGTCATTGGGCTCGAGATTAGTCAGGATAGCCGCGAGGTCACCCGGGCGTTCGAGCACCGGGCCCGAGGTATGACGCAGGTTCACGCGCATTTCGTTGGCAACGATATGCGCCAGCGTCGTCTTGCCGAGTCCCGGCGGTCCAAAGATCAGGACATGGTCCAGCGCTTCGCTGCGCCGCCTGGCGGCCTCGATGAAGATGCCCATCTGCTTCTTGACGCCAGGCTGACCCACGTACTCTTCGAGTTTCTGCGGCCGAATGGCCCTGTCGAACGCGCGGTCGTCCGGGGCTGGCTCGGCGCTGGTCAGGCGATCGTGTTCGACGCTGGCCATCTACTGAGCCGCCTGTCGCAAGGCCTGCCGGATGATCTCTTCGGCCGACTTGTCCTCGACATCCAGTTTGCTAATCAACTTGTTCACCTCGTTCGCCTTGTAGCCCAGCGCAACCAGCGCGTCGAACGCCTCGCTGCGCGCGGACGCCTCGACTCTTACGGCCTCGCCACCGTCCTGCGGCGGCGTCACCGTGTCTATGCGGTCCCGCATCTCGATGATCAGGCGCTCCGCGGTCTTCTTGCCGACGCCGGGTATTTTCGAGAGTGTCGTCGTGTCCTCGTATTCGACGCATCGCCGGAAGTCATTGGCCGTCATCGCCGACAGCACGCCCAGTGCCATCTTCGCGCCGACGCGATTCACTTTTAAGAGTGTCCTGAACAGCGTTCGTTCCTCGTCACTCGAAAAGCCATACAGGATCTGCGCGTCCTCGCGCACCAGCAGATGGGTGTGCAAGAACAGCTCGGCGCCAATATCCGGCAGGTCCAGGAACGTCGACATGGGCGTTTCGACCTCGTAACCCACGCCGTTGCATTCGACCACGATGTGCGGTGCCTGTTTGAAGGCCAGTCGACCTCGAAGAGAACCAATCATCTCGAGCCTGCGATAGCGCTGCCAAGTTCCCGGTGCACGCGGCGCTGGTTGCCATGGCACAGGGCGGCCGCGAGCGCATCGGCCGCATCGGGGGCCGGCGCACCAGCGAGATTGAGCATGGAAACGACCATGTGCTGCACCTGCTCCTTGGTCGCGGAGCCCGTGCCGACGACGGCTTGCTTTATTTCACGCGGCGCATACTCGACGACCTCGAGCTTGTATTCGAAGGTCGCGCACAGCGCGGCCGAGCGTGCCTGCCCGAGCTTGAGCGCGCTGCCCGCGTTCTTGTGCATGAATACGCTCTCGATGGCGACCGTGTCGGGCCTGTACTCCGCGACGATGTCGCTCACCGACTCGAAAATCTGCCGCAGCCGGTCGGGAAAGTCGCCGTCCAGGCTCTTCACCGTGCCGCTGGCCACATAGGTAGGACTGTCGCCCACGAAGTCGAGAATGCCGAAGCCCGTCATGCGAGAGCCAGGATCAATGCCGAGTATGCGTCGCTTGTCGCTCAAGTCTGTCTCAGATCTGCGCCAGCACATCTTCGCTGATATCAGCGTTGCTGTAGACTTCCTGCACGTCGTCGAGGTCCTCGAGCATTTCGAGGAGCTTGATCATCGAACCGGCCTCCTTGGCTTCCAGCGACGCATTCGTGGACGCGCGCATCGTGATCTGTGCGGTCTCGGCTTCGAGACCGGCGCCCAGCAGTCCGTCGCGAACCTGTTCGAAATCGTCGGGCTCGCTCAATACCTCGATAGAGCCATCGTCTTCAACGATGACATCTTCGGCGCCCGCTTCTATGGCTGCTTCCATGACGGCGTCTTCACTCGCTCCCGCCGGAAACATGAGCTGACCGACCTTGTTGAACAGGTAATTCACGGAGCCGTCGGCGCCGAGATTGCCGCCGAACTTGGTAAACGCGTGTCGAACCTCGGCGACGGTCCGATTCCGATTGTCGGTCAGGCAGTCGACCATGACGGCCGTGCCGCCGGGCCCGTAACCCTCATAACGAATCTCCAGGTAATCCGCGCCGTCGGTTTCACCGGCGCCGCGCTTGATGGCCCGCTCGATGTTGTCCTTGGGCATGGACTGGCCCTTGGCCTTGTCGACGGCCAGGCGCAACCTGGGATTGGCATCGAGATCGCTGCCACCCATCTTCGAGGCAACGGTTATTTCACGTATCAGCTTGGTGAATAACTTGCCACGCTTCTTGTCCTGGGCGCCCTTGCGATGCTGAATGTTCGCCCACTTACTGTGTCCTGCCATGTTGTCCTGCTTTTCATGCCCAACGAAACTGCGCGTATGATAACGGGTATTACCGCGACAGGCACACCTCGGAAGCCGCCACAATGGCCGCAGACAGCATGGAAACAAAGCATCGAAGCAACGAGACAGCCGACGCCGTCGCGGCCGTACAGAATTACCTGGACAGCCTGCCCCCGAAAGACGGGCTCGCGAGTGCCCTCGAAGAAGGCCGCAGGATCGCGGAGATCGTCGCGCCGCTCGGATTACCCGAAAGCCTGTGCGCGGCGGTACTCGTTTACCCACTGTACAGGGATGGCCTTGTTAGCCGTCAAGTCTTACAAATCAATGAATTAAAGACTATTTCTCGATTCATTATAGGTTTAGAGCAACTCAATCAGTTCTCGCTGCCCGAGCAATGGCAGCCCGGCGAAGCGCTCGCGGTTCAACAATCAGAGGCACTCAGGAAGATGCTCCTGGCCGTGGTCTCCGACGTGCGCCTCGTTCTCGTGCGTATCGCCGAGCAACTGTATCGGCTGCGTATAGCGAAGAAAGCACCACTGGAGGTGCAGCACGCACTCGCACTGGAGACGCGTGAGATCTATGCCGCGCTCGCCAACCGTCTCGGCGTCTGGCAGCTCAAATGGGAACTCGAGGACCTGGCGTTTCGCTATCTCGAGCCCGAGACCTACCTCGAGATCGCGCGCACGCTCAAGGAGAAACGCGGCGAGCGAGAGGGCTTCATTGACGAATTCCAGCAGACGCTCAGACGCGAACTCGAAGCTCAGGGAATCGAAGCCACGATCTCCGGGCGGCCAAAACACATCTACTCGATATGGCGCAAGATGCAACGCAAGGACCGTGGCATCGAATCGCTGTACGACATTCGTGCCGTGCGCATCATGGTCGAGGACGTCGGTGCCTGCTATGCCGCGCTCGGCGTGGTGCACAACCTCTGGTCCTATATCCCGGGCGAGTTTGACGATTACATCGCCAATCCCAAGGAAAACAACTACCAGTCGCTGCACACGGCGGTGGTCGGGCCCGAAGGCAAGACCGTCGAGATACAGATCCGTACTTTCGAGATGCATCGACACGCCGAACTCGGTGTTGCGGCGCACTGGCGTTACAAGGAGGGAGGCGGTGCGCCCGCGGCATTCGACCAGAAAATCACGTTTCTGCGTCAGCTGCTCGAACCGACGGACGATGGCGCCGACCTGCTCGACCAGATCCGTGACGATTTCTTCGAGGACCGCGTGTACGCCGTCAGCCCCAAGGGCGATGTCGTCGAATTACAGGCCGGCGCCACCCCGCTGGACTTCGCGTATCACGTGCACACACAGGTCGGTCATCGCTGCCGCGGCGCCAAGGTCAACGGCCGCATCGTGCCCCTGACCTACCATGTCGAGAATGGCGACCAGATCGAGATCATCACGGGCAGCCAGGCGAAACCCAGCCGCGACTGGCTGAGCCCCAAGCTCGGCTACCTGGCCGGTGCCCGGGCCAGGGCCAAGGTGCGGAACTGGTTTCGTCACCAGGACCGCGACCAGCACCAGCGCCAGGGCCGTGAAATACTCGAGCGCGAGCTGACTCGGCTGAATGTGAAGGATGTGGCAACTGACCGTATCGCCGCGCAACTCAGGCACAAGGACACAGAGGCCCTGTGTGTCGCACTCGGTGCAGGCGACCTGACCTCGGCGTCGATTGCAACCGCGCTGCAACACCTGCGCGGCGACGAGTTACCCGATCGCGTACGGACGCGCAGGCCTGCGAAAAAGAAAGGCGGCAAGTCGGGTCCGATTGCCGTCACAGGCGTGGGCGATCTCATGTGTAACTTCGCGCGCTGCTGCCGCCCGGTGCCACCCGAGGCTATTGTCGGTTACATCACGCAGGGTCGCGGCGTGAGCATTCACCGCCAGGACTGCGGGAATTACCTTAGCCTGAACCAGCGACACCCGGAGCGAGTGGTCGAAATCAACTGGGGCGAGCAGGACGCGGGCGCTTACCCTGTCGACCTGACGCTACACGCGTTCGACCGCAACGGCCTGATCCGGGACATTACGGCAGTTCTGGCCGACGACGACGCCAGCGTGATGGATCTCAAGAGCCACACCGACAAACGTTCCATGCAGGTGATTATGGACATCAGCATCGAGATAAAGGACCTGCCGACCTTGAGCACGGCGATTACGCGCCTCGAACAGGTCCCTAACGTGGTGTCGGTCAGGCGCAAGGCCTGACCGACCAGGCTGTAATCTACTCAGCGACCGCCTGATGGCCCTTGCCTTTGGCTATATCCGTCGCCAAAGCCATCATTGAGGTCAGGTCGGCGAGGTTCGCCGGCACGACGTAAGTATTACCGGTCTTTGCCAGGTTGCCGAATTCGCCGATGTACTGCTCGGCGATGCGTAACTGCATGGCCTCGGCGCCACCATCGGCGACGACCGAGGTCGCGACGCGACGCAGGCCTTCAGCGGTAGCCGTAGCGACCGCGAGAATAGCCTCGGCCTCGCCCTGGGCTTCGTTGATCTGCTGCTGCTTGGCAGCTTCTGACTCCTTGATGACGCGCTGCTTTTCGCCCTCGGCCTCGTTGATCTTGGCGTCTCGCTCGCCTTCGGACGTCAGGATGACGGCGCGCTTTTCTCGCTCGGCGCGCATCTGCTTCTCCATCGCACTCAGGACGTCATGTGGCGGGTTGATGTTCTTGATCTCGTAACGTAGAACTTTTACACCCCAGGGATCACTGGCCTTGTCGAGTTCCGCTACGACGTTCTGGTTGATCGTGCCACGCTCTTCAAACGTGCGATCGAGATCGATCTTGCCGATTTCGCTACGCAATGTCGTCTGCGCAAGCTGCGAGATCGCGAACATGTAGTTGCCGATTCCGTAGGAGGCACGGCTAGGGTCGAGCACCTGCATGTAGAGGACGCCGTCGACGCCGACCTGCACGTTGTCATTGGTGATACAGACCTGCTCCGCGATATCGACAGCCTGTTCCTTCAGCGTGTGCTTGTAGGCGATTCGTTCGAGGAACGGGATCAGGATATGAAATCCGGCGTTGAGCGTCTTGGAGTATTTGCCGAGACGTTCGATGACGAAAGCGTTTTGCTGCGGGACGACGATGGCCGTCTTTATCAGGATGATAATGACGACAAATACGACGCCCAGCGAAACAATCAGGGAGGTATCCATAGGTGCTTCCTTTGATTTAGGTCTATTCTGCTTCGATGTGCAGCGTCAGGCCGTCAACACTGACGACCGTCGCGCGCGAGCCGCCCGGGATGGGCGAGGAACCGGTATTACGCACGGTCCATACGCTGCCACGGTATTCGAGCCGGGCTTCTGCGCCGGGCGCCAGGTCCTCCTCCACGTTCACCGTGTGGCCGGACAAGGATTCCTTGAAGCCGACCGCTCCACCGCGGATCTGCTGGTAGAGGCTCTTTCTAAACGTAAAGAACGAGATCAACGAAAGCGCGGCAAACGCCATCCACTGGGCCCATTCGGGCATCGATATACCCAGCAATGTCGCCAGCCCGACGATCGCCGCGGATACGCCGAGAAACACGAGGTAGAACTGCGCGTCGATAGCGAATAGCTCGGCTCCCAGCAGGACCGCACCAAGAATCATCCAACTCCACCACGTCATCATCGAGCTCCTGTGTCTGCTGGCTGTCACTATATATTGAAACGCGGCAGCGCGGCAGCTTGAAACAAGTTCGCGACGTCCCCATATGCGGTACCATTCTGTGCGCCGCATAAGAATAAGGAACGAGGGGGACGGCATGCAGGAAATCGTTGCAACCATCAATGCTTACGTTTGGAGCAATGCACTCATTGGCCTCTGCCTCGGTGCAGGACTGTTCTTCTCGATTCTGACGCGTTTCGTGCAGGTTCGGCTCTTCAAAGAGATGTTGCGCCTGCTGTTCTCGTCCAAGGAATCGGACCGCGGCATATCGTCGTTCCAGGCACTTGCCGTTTCGCTGTCCGGTCGTGTCGGCACGGGCAATATTGCCGGCGTTGCAGCCGCCATCGGTTTCGGCGGCCCGGGTGCCGTCTTCTGGATGTGGGTCGTGGCTTTCCTTGGCGCCTCGACAGCCTATGTCGAATCCGCGCTCGGCCAGATCTACAAGGAAGAGGACGAAGGCCAGTACCGCGGCGGCCCCGCTTACTACATCGAGAAGGCCATGGGCCAGAAGTGGTACGCGTGGATATTCGCCATTACGACGATCATAGCGGTCGGCGTGCTGCTGCCCGGCGTGCAGTCGAACAGCATAGGCAACGCGGCGCAGCTCGCCATCGGCGGTGAATCGACCATGCAGTTCTTCGGCGACAGTGTTCCAGTCACAAAAATGGTGACGGCTATCGTCGTCGTTTCGATACTCGGCTTCATCATTTTCGGCGGCGTGAAGCGAATCGCGCACGTCACGCAGGTCGTAGTACCTTTCATGGCGCTCGGCTACGTCGTCATGGCCCTGGTCATCATCGCTATGCATATCGATCAGCTTCCTGGCATCGCCACCCTGATCGTTACCGACGCATTTACGCCCATGGCCGGCGTCGGCGCGGCCATAGGCTGGGGCGTGAAACGCGGTGTCTACTCGAACGAGGCCGGACAGGGCACGGGACCGCATGCGGCCGCGGCATCCGAGGTGCAGCATCCCGCACAGCAAGGCCTCGTACAGGCATTCTCGGTTTATGTAGACACGCTGTTCGTGTGCTCTGCGACGGCCTTCATGATCCTGATCACCAACCAGTATTACGTCGCGGGGCTCACCGAAGAGCTCAGCGGCGGCACCCTGGGCAGCGAGGTGATTATCAGCAGCCCGGCGTTCACGCAACTCGCGCTCGAAAGCGTCATGGGAGGATTCGGCAAGATCTTTGTTGCGATAGCCTTGTTCTTCTTTGCATTCACAACGTTGCTGGCGTACTACTACATCGCGGAAACGAACGCCGCCTACATACGGCGCACGTTGAAGATCCCGCATGAACTGATCCTCCTGAAGATCATCCTCATGGGCTCAGTCTTCTACGGAACGATTCGTTCCGCCGACCTCGCATGGGCCATGGGTGATGTCGGCGTCGGGCTCATGGCCTGGCTCAACATCATCGGCATACTGATCCTGTTCTTCATGGGCAGCCCGGCGCTCAAGGCTCTGAAGGACTATGAGGCTCAACGCAAAGCGGGTGTCGAGACGTTCACATTCGATCCGAAGAAGCTCGGTATCAAGAACGCCAAATTCTGGGAATAGGCACCAGCACGCAGCCGACATAATCGTTGGCGGACTGTCTCGCTTCGCTCGCTTTATGTCTCGCCAACGATTATCTCGTCCGCGCGCCCCTACTTGTTCGGGAAATTCAGGGCTTTCTTGTCAACAGCGAGAGCGGCCTCGTGTACGGCCTCGGCGAGTGAGGGATGTGCATGAATCGTTCTTTGCAAATCTTCAGTACTGGCGGAGAATTCCAGCGCCAGAACAGCCTCTGAAATCAGCTCGCCCGCCATCGGACCGACGATATGCACGCCGAGAATCTCATCGTCGTCTTCTGACGCGATGATCTTCACCATACCCGAGGTCTGCTCCATGGCCTTCGCACGGCCGCTGGCAATGAAAGGAAACGAACCCGTCTTGTAAGCGCGTCCACTGGCCTTCACTTCTTCTTCGGTCTTGCCGGTCCACGCGATCTCCGGACTTGTATAGAGTACCGATGGAATGACGTCGTAGTTCATTTCAGCCAGCTCTCCGGCGATCAGGTCGGCGACCATGACGCCCTCTTCCGAGCCCTTGTGCGCAAGCATGGGGCCACGCACGCAGTCGCCGATGGCGAATACGCCCTTGACGCGCGTCCGGCACTGGTCGTCAACGACAACAAAACCGCGTTCATCGAGCTGGATTCCCGCATCATCGGCGAACAGGCCGTCCGTGACGGGCCGCCTGCCGACGGCTACGATCAGCTTGTCGACTTCGATCGACTGCGCACCGTCCTTGTCCTCGTACTCCACCGAGACGCCCTTCTTGCTCGCGGTGGCTTTGGCGACCTTTGCGCCGAGCTTGACGTCGAGCCCCTGCTTCCTGAAATCCTGCGACGCGACCTTGGCGACGTCGCGATCCGCCATGAACAGGAAGTCCTCCATCGCCTCGAGGATCGTGACCTTCGATCCCAGCCGCGCCCAGACGCTGCCGAGTTCGAGACCGATAACGCCCGCGCCAACAACGCCAAGCCGCTCGGGTACCGCATCGAGTTCGAGCGCATCCCATGAATCAATGATCTTCTCGCCGTCGAATGGGGCGATACCAAGCTCGATCGGAGCTGACCCTGATGCAAGGACGACGTGTGTCGCTTCGATGATCTCTACATCGCCATCGACCGGCGTGAACTCAACTCGCTTGCCCGACAGCAGCTTGCCGTGGCCAACGAGCCCTTCGACCTTGTTCGCCTTGAACAGCCCGCCGATGCCACCGGTAAGCTGACGCACGATGCTCGCGCGCCGCTTCTGCATTGCGGCGATGTCCATCTCGACGCCACCGGTCTTGATGCCGTGTTTCTTGAACTCGTGCCCGGCGCGGTGATAGAGCTCGGAGGACTCGAGCAACGCCTTCGAAGGTATGCATCCGGCATTCAGGCAAGTGCCGCCAAACGCGTTCTTGCCGTCCTTGTTTTTCCACTCGTCGATGCACGCAACGCTCTTGCCATGCTGTGCCGCGCGTATGGCCGCTATATACCCGGCAGGACCGGCGCCGATAACCACAACGTCAAAACTTCTGCTCATTTGAATCAAATATCCTTGCTGTGATGAAACCGCTCAGACCTGCAGCAGCAGGCGACTCGGATCTTCGAGCTGCTCCTTGATGGAGACTAGAAACTGCACGGCTTCCTTACCATCGATGATGCGATGATCGTAAGTAAGCGCCAGGTACATCATCGGCCTTGCGACGATGTCGCCGTCGACAACCATCGGTCGCTTCTGGATCGTGTGCATGCCAAGTATCGCGCTTTGCGGCTGATTCAGGATTGGCGTCGACATCATCGAACCGAAGATGCCGCCATTGGTGATCGTGAACGTGCCACCCGTCAGATCCTCCATGCTGATGCTGCCGTCCTGTGCTTTCTTTGCGATTGCGTTCAGCTCGGCTTCGAACTCGGCAAAACTCATCTGGTCGACGTCGCGAATGACCGGCACCATCAGGCCACGGTCGCTGGAGACCGCGATACCGATGTCATAGTAGTTGTGATAAATGATGTCGGTACCTTCTACCGACGCGTTCACGACCGGGAACTTCTTGAGAGCTTCGACGGCGGCCTTGGTGAAGAACGACATGAAGCCGAGTCGCACTCCGTGTTTCTTCTCGAACGTATCGCGGTACTTGCTTCGCAATGCCATGACTTCGGTCAGATCGACTTCGTTAAAGGTCGTCAGCATCGCCGCCGTGTGTTGCGCCTCGACGAGGCGTTCCGCGATGCGCGCACGCAGCCGCGTCATCGGCACTCGCTGCTCGTTCCTGGCGGCGCCCACAACGAGGGTTTCCTCGACGACCGCGGGCGACGGGTCACCCGGCGTAACGTTACTGCTGTCGTCAGACTTGAGGAAGCCCATGACGTCAGCCTTCGTGATGCGGCCGTCCTTGCCCGTGCCCATGACCATCGTTGCATCCAGGTCATGCTCCTCGAGAAGACGTCGCACGGCAGGGCTCGTCTTGATCGGACCCGTCGCCTTCCTCGCGGCCTTCGCAGGTTTCTCAGCCTCTTGTTCCTCTGGCTCTTCGACAGGAGCCGCGGGCGCTGCTGCGACATCACCTTCCTCGAGAATCGCCAGCACGTCGCCGGCCTCGACGGTTGCACCATCTTCGGCAACGATCTTCGCGATCGTGCCGGACGTCGGCGCCGGCACTTCCAGTACGACCTTGTCGGTTTCGAGGTCGACGAGGTTTTCATCACGCGACACCGTATCGCCGGCTTTCTTGTGCCAGCCGACCAACGTAGCGTCGGTCACGGACTCCGGCAGCGGCGGCACCTTGATCTCAATTGTCATGTTGTCTTCCGTTTGGTTTTTTCAGGCTTTACGACCCTGGTCGCCTCACTCTTGATGTCCAGAGCCGCTTCGACGAGTGCCTGTTGTTGCTGTAGGTGAATCTTGAAAATACCCGAGGCAGGCGCGGCCGCGCCGGGCCGTCCCGCATAATAGAGTTGCTGGTGTTTCTTCAACGGCTCCTGCAGCCGATGCTTGATCTGGTACCACGCGCCCTGGTTGAGTGGCTCTTCCTGGCACCAGACGATCTCCTCCACGTGCCCGTACTCGCCGATCAGCTCCGCGTACTGAGGAATCGGGAACGGGTAGAGCTGCTCGACGCGAACGATTGCAATGTCATCGATGCCGTGCACTTCCCGTGCCTCGAGCAAGTCGAAAAATACTTTGCCGCTGCACAGCACGAGGCGCCGTGTCTTCTTCGGCGCGATCGCCTCGATTTCGGGAATGATCAATTCGAAGCAACCGCTCGATAATTCATCCAGCGGCGACACCGACATCTTGTGTCGCAACAGGCTCTTTGGCGTCATGACGATGAGCGGCTTGCGGAACGGCCTGACCTGCTGGCGCCGCAGCATGTGGAACATCTGCGCTGGCGTCGACGGTACGCAAACCTGGATATTGTGCTCGGCGCAAAGCTGCAGGAAGCGCTCGAGGCGAGCCGACGAATGTTCGGGGCCCTGCCCTTCGTAGCCGTGTGGCAGGAACATCGTCAATCCGCACAGGCGACCCCACTTCGCCTCACCCGAGCTGATGAACTGGTCGATGAGGACCTGGGCGCCGTTGGCGAAATCGCCGAACTGCCCTTCCCAGATGATGAGCGTGTTCGGCTCCGTACTTGCGAAGCCGTATTCGAATCCGAGTACAGCTTCTTCCGAAAGCAGCGAGTCGATGACGCGGAAGGCGTCCGGCCTGTCAACAATGTGATGCAACGGCAGGTACTCGCGATTGTTGAGCTGGTTGTGCAGCACCGCGTGCCTGTGAAAGAACGTGCCGCGGCCACTGTCCTGGCCAACGAGCCGAACGTCGTGCCCGTCCATGAGCAGCGAGGCGTACGCCATGGTCTCGGCAAATCCCCAGTCCATATCGATCTCACCGCTGGCCATCCTGACACGATCATCCATGATGCGTTGCACACGCCCGTGCGGCTGAACATCCGGCGGTATCGTCGTAATAGCGCGCCCGAGTTCCGCAGCCAGCTTGGGGCTGATCGTCGTATCTACGGCATCGTCCCACTCCGTGTCGAGGTAGGGCGCCCAGTCGACCGTAAATTCGTTGCCTATCATCCCGAGCGACGACTTCGGCACGGGTTCGCCGCGGTCCAGTCGGTCCCGGTAGTTATCCTGCAAGGCCGCGGCTTCGGTCGACGCGATCAGCTGTTTTTCGACCAGCCGGTTCGCGTACAGCTCACGCGTCGTTTTGTGACTGCGAATGCGGCTATACATGATTGGCTGAGTGGCCGACGGCTCGTCAGCCTCGTTATGGCCGTGTCGGCGATAACACACCAGGTCGATTACGACGTCCTTGCGGAACCTCTGGCGATACTTCAGCGCAAGCCTGGTGACGAAAATAACGGCTTCGGGATCATCGCCGTTCACATGGAATATCGGCGCCTCGATCATCTTGGCGACGTCGCTGCAGTAGTCAGTCGAGCGCGCGTCCGAAGGACGGCTGGTCGTGAATCCAATCTGGTTGTTGACGACGATGTGTACGGTGCCGCCTGTGCGGAAGCCGTTCGTCTGCGACATCTGGAAGGTCTCCGGCACCACTCCCTGCCCGGCAAATGCTGCGTCACCATGAATCAGCACGGGCAATACTTCCTGTCGCTCGGAATCACCGCGACGCTGCTGACGCGCTCGCACCGAGCCTTCGACCACGGGATTCACGATCTCGAGATGCGACGGGTTGAAGGCCAGCGCGATGTGCACGTTGCCACCCGGCGTCTTCATGTCGGCCGAGAAGCCCTTGTGATACTTGACGTCGCCAGAGCCCTTGAGCTCCTCGAGGTCGTACTTGCCCTCGAACTCCTCGAACAGTTCCTCCGGCGATTTGCCGAGAATATTGACCAGCACGTTGATGCGGCCGCGATGGGCCATGCCGATGACAATCTCCCGGATACCGGACGCGCCGCCTTGATGGATAAGGTCGTCGAGCAACGGGATCAGGCTCTCCCCGCCCTCCAGGGAGAATCGCTTCTGGCCCACGTAGCGCGTGTGCAGGTAGCGTTCGATACCCTCGGCACTCGTCAGGTGCTCGAGGATCCAGTGGCGCTCTTCGTCGCTGAGCGTATCCGAGACCGAGCCCTGTTCGAAGCGCTTGCGTAACCAGAGGCGCTCGCGGGCACGGGACATATGGGCGAACTCGGCGCCGATTGTGCCGCAGTAGATGGTCTTGAGCAGTGCCAGGATATCCCGCAGCTTCATGCGTTCGTTGCCGGTTCCGGCGAGCCCACCCGTGTAGAACTCGGTGTCCATGTCGGCTTCGGTCAGCCCGAGGTAATCGAGCTTGAGGACGCCCGGCACGCGGCGTTCCATGAGTCCGAGCGGATCGATATCCGCGATCTGGTGGCCGCGCAGGCTGTAAACCTGGATCAGTCGTGCGACAGCCGCCTGTTTGGCGCCCGACGTCGTCGGCATGCCCCTGACCCTCGTCGCCACCTGCCCGCTGCGCCGACTGCTTTGCGCCTCGACCAGCAATTCCTCGCGGATGGCGGAGTGGACGATTTCGGTCTCGGCATCGCCCATGGCCTGGAAATATTCGCGCCAGCCGGCAGGCACCGAATCCGGATTTTCGAGGTACTGCTCGTAGAGTTGTTCGACGGCACTCGCGTTGGCGCCGAACAATGGTGTGGACGCCAATTGTTCCTTGAGAGAATCGCTCATGATTTCAACAGCTTGTAGGGCGCATGCCCGCCACGTCAGGTGCGGCCAAAAAAGGGGCGCTAGTTTATCCCAAGCGGAACAGACTCACCAGTTCGTAGCATACGAGGCAGGCGTAGGCGCTGAAGAAGGCGGTCAGGAAAAGACCGGTCCGGAATCGGTTCAGGAATTGCTGCTTTGCGAGGTACACGAGCACGAGGATCCCGAAAGCCGTCATCGTGAGTTTGGTGCCGACAAACAGCGTCGTGCTCTCGCCCATGGCAATCCGCATGATGGGATTGGCTTCGATCATTCCCCGTTCCAGCAGCAGCAGGGTCAGGAACGCATCGGCGACGGACAGCAGCATCGTGCCGACCGACAGGAAGAACAACCACGGATGATGCCAGTCGAGAAAAACCGCCTCGTTGTCGTCGCAGCGCCGATGCAGGTGGCGCCTCGAGAGTGTGAATCCGAACATCACCGTCCGCCAGCTGAAGGTCCGCCGGTCACAGGCGACCCTCTTGTCGGGAATGACGGGACTTAACTCCACGTTGCTGTGCGCACGATTCAGGTGCCCTCCGACGTGGCCTGCAGCAGGTAGGCTATCAGGTCGTTGCGGTCGCTTTCTCTGAGTACGCCGGCGAAAGTCATGCGATTGCCGGGGAGGAAACGCCCCGGTTGCGCCAGCCATGCATCGAGCGCCCTGGGCGTCCAGACAAAAGCAGCCTCCGCCAACACGGGCGAATACTCGAAGCCCTCACGCGAACCGGCCCCGGTGCCGAAAAAACCGTACAGCGCCGGGCCAATCATGTTCGCTCCTCCGGCGCCGAGACTGTGGCACGCACGGCAGACCTGCGCCTGTCGAGCGCCGTTCGACTGGTCGGCATCCGCGTACGGTGGTTGCGACAGGTATTCCGCAGCGCTCAGCAACTGTTGCTCACCGAGCGTAGCTGCCGTCAGTGCCGGGGACGCCTGCTCCCCTCCGTCATCGGATTTGTCGCCGCAACCCGCAAGCAATGCGAAGGTCGCCGCTGCCGCCAGGAGTCTCGAGTGTTTCCCCAATGCCAACCCTCAGAATTCCGGACCTGCCCGGACTATAAAGCAAATACTGTACCAGTACCTCATCATACTGATATGTAAAGTAATTTCATAAACGGGGCAGCCAGGCCGCCAGCGCATGTGTACAGAATTCCGACAGTAGCAGGCATTTGCGCGTTGGAGCACCGGCATTTACAGGCCATAATCGGGGCGTCCAGACAACAACAGGCTGCAGCAATGACCGGCTACACAGGTGTCACCTCCTCGGGCGAAGCTATTCACTATGTCGATCGCAAACGCTGGTTCTGGTTACTGTCCGTCACGTATCCATTGCAGCCGCTGCTCGCCATCGGCTTGCACTGGCAAACCGGCAACGAAGCCTGGTTCCTGCTGCCCTTCCTGATCAACTACGCAATCGCGCCGCTCCTGGATTGGGCGATTGGCGAAGACACCAACAATCCGCCCGAAGAGGTCGTGATGCAACTCGATCAGGACCCTTATTACCGCCGGCTCACGTTCATCGTCGTCCCGGTGCATTACCTGACCTTGACCGTATCCGCCTGGTACGCAGCCACACAGCCCTTGAGTTGGTGGGGATTCGTCCTGCTCGCCGCCATCGCAGGCTTGACGGCGGGACTTGCGATCAATACCGGTCATGAGCTCGGCCACAAGAACTCGAAAATCGAAAAACTGCTCGCGAAGATCGTGCTTGCCGTGCCGGCTTACGGGCATTTCACGGTCGAGCACAATCGTGGTCATCATAAGGATGTATCGACACCTTCGGACCCGGCCAGTGCGCGCATGGGCGAGAGCATCTACAAGTTTGCGCTACGGGAAATCCCGGGAGGGTTCAAACGTGCCTGGCAGGTCGAGAAAGAGCGGCTGACGGCGCGAGACAAATCCGCGTGGCATCCCGGCAATCCTATCCTGCAATCCTATGCAATCAGCCTGGCGATCACTCTCGTGCTGCTGGCCTGGCTTGGCTGGCTCATGATTCCGTTCCTGCTCATTCACCATGCATTTGGGTACTTCCAGCTGACGAGCGCCAACTACGTCGAGCACTACGGCCTGCTGCGCGAGCGCGATGTCCGCGGTCGCTACGAACGCTGTCAGCCGCATCACTCCTGGAACAGCAATCACGTGCTCAGCAACCTGATCCTGTTTCATCTCGAGCGGCACTCGGACCACCACACGCATCCACAGCGACGCTACCAGTCGCTGCGTCACTACGACGACCTGCCGGCGCTGCCAAACGGCTATTTCGGCATGTACGCGCTGGCCTACCTGCCGTGGGCATGGTTCAAGGTCATGGATCCACGCCTCATGGCCCTGTCCCATATTCAGGGTGACCTCGACAAGGTCAATATCGATCCCGACGCCAGGCCGGGCATCTTTCTCAAGTGGGGCCGGGACAAGATGGTGGAGCCCACGATCACCGATTTGACATAAAATGGCGCAAATCCCGGTGCTGTGATGCGTCGCACAGTCAGCGTCGTGACGGCCGTATACGCTCAGCCCCTGTTATCTCGTTTGGGCAGGGCAAGACATGAAATCCACTTTTTACAAGGCGGCGCTCGCGGCGTCTGCAATCATGGTGTTCGGCACGGCCAGCGCCGATTTTGGCGTCGGCGTTAAGGCCGGTACCCTCGGACTCGGACTCGAGGGCCGCTGGAACCCGGTCCCGATGATCGATTTCCGCGTCGGCGCGAATGCGTACGACTACGACACTGATGGTAGCGAAGCCGGTATCGACTATGACACGACGCTGGAACTCGACTCTTACTACATTACGGGCAATATCAATTTCCCGCTGAGTCCGCTGCGCCTTACGGGCGGCGTATTCGCAAACAACAACGAATTCGCGATGACGAGCCAGGACACGGGCGGCCAGGACATCGAGCTTGGCGGCGTACCCCTTCCTGCTGATGTCGTCGGTACACTCACAGGCCGGACCTACTTCGAAGACGTCGCGCCGTACGTTGGTATCGGTATCGACTTCGAAGTCTTCGATAAGGTCGGACTCAACTTCGACCTGGGCGTGCTGTGGCAGGGCGAACCGAACGTCGATTTGACGGCCGATGGCACGGGAGTCGGCCTGTTGCCGTTCGAAGCCGCTCTCGAACTCGAGCGCCAGGAACTCGAGGACGACCTCAGCGACTACAAGGCCTACCCGGTTATCTCGCTGGCGTTCATCTACAACTTCTAGGCTCGAACGACCTGCCAATCACGCCGACCCGGCCATCGCGCAATAGCGATGCCGGGCTGCGGCTTGTCCAAACGAAACGGGTTCTCGTTCAAAGCCGCTTCACGACTCTGTCTCCTGCATGACCGCCGCACGACGGTCCAGCAATGGATCCTTGCGCACGACAATGAGTGCGACACATATCACCAACAATATCGGAATCGGCACGAGCATCAGCGTGCTCCAGCCGAAGAAATGCATGACCGTACCCGCGAGCAATGAGGCTGTCGCCGACGTGCCGAACACCAGGAATTCGTTGACGGCCTGTGCTCTGAATCTCTCCGCCATCGAGTACGTGTAAGTCAGCAGCGTTGTGCCACCGACGTACAGAAAGTTCCATCCCACTCCGAGCAGCACCAGGCCCCACCAGTAGTGCATGAAGCTGTGACCCTGCAGGCCGATGATCGAGGTCGCAAGCAGTCCAAGCGCGCCGATGATCATCAGCCGCGTTACACCGAGCTTCTCGATCAGGAAACCGGCCACCAGCGACGGCACGTACATGCCGAGCACGTGGGCACGGATTACGGAGGCCGTCGCTTCCAGGGAATAGCCGTCGTTGATATGCATGCTCAACGGTGTCGCCGTCATGACGAGCGTCATCAGGCCATAGCCGACCGTGCCACCCAGTACGGCAACGACAAACAGCGGCTGCCGCACGAGTTCACCGAGCGTGCGTTCACCGGCTGGCTCTTCGTATTCGGGGTGGTCCCGCGCCGCGCCGAGAAACAGGAACAGCACGGATTGCAGGACAAACAGCGCACAGAGGGCGAGCATCGTGCCGGCGAACGGAATGGTCTCTATCCAGAACTGCCCGCGCGTTGCCAGCTCAGGTCCAAGGAACGCACCGCCGATCGAGCCGACCAGCACGAAGGACACCGCACGCGCGACATACCGGGGCGGGACGCTTTCGGCCGCAGCGTAGCGGTACTGTTGGGTGAACGCCATATTGACGCCGAACATCATTGCGGCAAGCACGAACAACGCGAAGCTCGACTGGCTGAGGGCCAGGATGGCGACGAGCACGGCCGTTGCGGCGCACATCGACGACATCGCGAATCCCTTGCGACGCCCTACCCTGCGCATCAGCACCGTCGCGGGTATCGTGGTGGCCGCTACGGCCACGACCATCATCGACAGTGGCAGGGTCGAGAACGCCTTGTTCGACACCAGCGTGGAGCCGATGATCCCGCCGAGCGTGACCATCACGATCGATCCTGTCGCAGAAATCAGCTGGCAGACAACGAGGATAACGAGGTTGCGAACTTGCATTGACGCCGCCGATCCGGAATATGAAGAACGCATTCTCACACAATCATGTCATGCGGTCGCAGGGAGTCAGCTTGGACGCACTCGAGGTAACAGACGAACTCAGCATTCCGATGTCGGAAATCGAGATGACGGCTGTGCGTTCGCGTGGCGCCGGCGGACAGAACGTGAACAAGGTGGCGACAGCGATTCACCTGAGATTCGATATTCGTGGCAGCGCGGCGCTGCCGCAGGGATTAAAGGACAGGTTGCTCGCGACGGGCGACCAGCGCATCAGCTCCGAGGGTGTCTTGGTAATCAAGTCACAGGAATCCCGCAGCCAGGACCGCAATCGACAGGCGGCGCTGCAGCGGCTGGCTGACCTGTTACGCGAGGCAATGAAGAAAAAAA
>Ga0209456_10000594_pt1 | contig 19345 bp, 17 predicted proteins | sample COG_11_FD_184755 | JGI IMG/M metagenome (GOLD analysis project Ga0209456, IMG submission 184755) | Pelagic marine sediment microbial communities from the LTER site Helgoland, North Sea, for post-phytoplankton bloom and carbon turnover... | ecosystem: Environmental > Aquatic > Marine > Neritic...
GGCGAAGGAGCACGGCTCAGAACATGGCAAGCCCCCAGATGGTGATGTACGAGGAGGAGTTTGCCCAGGTCCAGGCCGTGACCAATCGGCTCGTCCAGGATGCGAACGCACGTGTGGTTTTTGTCATCGACAAGAACGGCCAGCTCATCAGCGCATCGGGCGATACGGGAGACCTCGATACGACTTCCCTCGCGTCGCTCACTGCGGGTACCATCGCAGCAACGGGAGGTATCGCCGAGCTGCTGCGGGAGCAGGAGTTCGCGACCCAATACCATGAGGGGGTTCGGCAGAACGTTCATATTCAAGTGGTCAGTGGACGCGTGATTCTTGTCGTCATCTTCGACAATCGGACAAGCTTGGGGCTGGTGCGGCTTCGCGTGAGGCGCGCCACAGAACACCTGACCCGGATTTTCGAGATGGTGATGGCCAAGGCGCAGGATCCTTTTCAGAGCTCACCGTTCGCTGAGATAACCGATGACGACATCGACAACTTGTTCAACGACTGATTAGGAGAGGCTTAGGGGGATGTCTTTCATCAACTACTTGTCGCGCGAGATCAACTGCAAGATCGTTTACTACGGTCCGGGGCTCTGTGGCAAAACGACCAACCTGCAGTACATCTACAATCGCACGAACCCCGATGCGAAAGGCAAGATGATTTCGCTTGCCACCGAAACGGAGCGAACCCTCTTCTTCGATTTCCTGCCGCTCGAAATTGGCGAAATCCGCGGCTTCAAAACGCGCTTCCATCTTTACACGGTTCCCGGTCAGGTCTTCTACGACGCGAGCCGCAAGCTGATTTTGAAGGGAGTCGATGGCGTCGTCTTCGTGGCGGACTCTCAGATGCTCCGCGCCGAGGCGAACATCGAATCGATGGATAACCTCCGCACCAACCTCGCGGAACAGGGCTACAACCTCGACACCCTTCCCTACGTCATTCAGTACAACAAGCGCGACATGCCAAACATCTCGCCCGTCGAAGAGCTCCGCCACCTGCTCAACACCGGAAGCGTCCCCGACTTCGACGCCATCGCCACAACCGGCGAAGGCGTCTTCGAAACCCTCAAGTCCGTCGCCAAGCTAGTCCTCACCGAGCTAAAACGCGGCGCCGCCCGCTAACCGGGACACTCTCTACCCTCCTAAGTTCCCGAAACCAGGGGCGATCTCCGGCACGGATCGCAGCGGGTAACTTCTCACGAACTTAGTCCCATTCTTGGCCGATGAAGCGGGCATGCCGAGAGCCGCCCGCCAAGTCCTAGAAGGGGTCCCGCATCACATCGTCTTGCGGGGCAACAATCGCAGACGATTGTTCTCGTACCCTCGCGACTATCTCTTCTTCATCTCTCTGATGAGCGCTCAGCTTTCGCGTTCGGGCGTCTGCGCCCACGCGCTGTGTCTCATGCCGAATCACGTCCATTTGCTCGCGAGTCCCTTCACGCAGGATGCCTTTGGACGGTTCGTAAAGCGTGTCGCCCAACGGTACGCACAGGTCCGGAACAAGCGGTACGGAACCACCGGCAAACTCTTCGAGCAGCGTTACTACTCCAAGCCGATGAAATCTGAGGCTCACCTCGCGATCGCCACCGCTTACATCGACCTGAATCCCGTCAGGGCGAACCTCGTTGATGATGGCAACGACTACAAATGGTCCACGCACCGCATTCATTCGGGTCTGCCTTGCTTCACCCCAGGCCTCACTAGGCTCTGGACCCCGACGGACTGGTACCTCCGCCTGGGCCAGGAACCCGCTGCACGCGCGGCCGCTTATCGCGACTGGATCTCCGAGTGCCGCGAGCGAGACAACTGGGATGAGATTCGAAGAGACCCCGTCTCTCCAAAAGGGGGCGCTCCGACTCGACCGAACCGCTCGCGTGCTGCTGGCTGAGGAATCGACCGCGAGTCGTTGCGATCCGTGCCGGGGGAGTCGTGTGATTTCAGGGGTTTGGAGGGGTGGAGAGTGTCCCCTAGAGGATGAGGTTTAGGATTTTTCCTGGGACCCAGATGGTTTTGCGGAGGGGTTTGCCTTCTAGCTGGCTGGCGAGGGCGTGGCGGGCGGCGGCTAGGGCTTGAGCCTCGGTAGCGTCTTTCGGGAGGGTGATGCGGCCTCGGACTTTGCCGTTGATCTGGACCGGGACTTCCACTTCATCTTCTTCGCAGAGCGCCGGGTCGTACGCGGGCCAGGGCTCGTTCTGAATGCTTGGGCGCTGGCCGAGCATCTCCCAAACCTCTTCGCCGAGGTGTGGGGCAAACGGGTGCAAAAGCTTGGCGAGCACTTCGAGGGCTTCGGTCGGTACTTTGTCGAGCTTCAGGAGCTCGTTGCTGAGCACCATCATGGCACTGATCGCCGTGTTGAAGCGCATGCCTTCGATGTCTTCGGTGACTTTGCGGATCGTTCGATGCAAGAGACGCGTGAGCCCAGCGTCGGGTTTCGCGTCGTTGTCGGCCCGCAGGGTAGCGTTGAACACACGGTCGAGGAAGCGGCGTACGCCTGCGATCGAGCTGGTGCTCCAGGGCTTGGTCGCCTCGAGCGGACCCATGAACATCTCGTAGATACGCATCGCGTCGGCGCCGAACTCCCGCACGATGTCGTCGGGGTTCACGACGTTGCCCCGCGACTTGCTCATCTTCTGTCCGCCCTCGCCCAGAATCATCCCTTGATGGACCAGCTTTTTGAAGGGCTCCTTCGTCGGAACGACCCCCGCGTCGTAGAGCACCTTGTGCCAGAAGCGCGCATACAAGAGATGCAAGACCGCGTGCTCGGCTCCGCCAACGTAGAGATCGACTGGAAGCCACGCTTTCGCGAGCTCCGGGGAGCATAGCGCTTCGGAATTGTTTGGATCGATGAAGCGAAGGTAGTACCAGCAGGACCCCGCCCACTGCGGCATCGTGTTGGTCTCGCGCGCAAACCAGGCGCCGTCCTTTTGGAAGAAGCGCCAATCTCGTGCGCGCGCGAGGACCCCAGCCGGATCCTCACCGGGCTTGTAGTCGTCCAGCTCGGGCAAGCGAAGAGGCAACTCGGCCTCGTCTACCGCCATCGGCTGGTCGTATCGAATCCGGAAGTCGGCGCCAGCCCGCGGATCGCCGTCGGTTTCGACCGGAAAGTAGATCGGAATCGGCTCGCCCCAATATCGCTGCCTCGAGAAGTTCCAATCGCGAAGCTTGTACTCGACGCGCGCCGTTCCATGGCCCGCCGCGTCGAGGTCCGCTGTGACCCGTTTCTTGAACTCCGGCGTCTTCAACCCGTCGTACTTGCCGGAGTTCACCGCAACGCCCTGCTCGACCATCGCTTCCTTCATCGGGACCTCGATCGGCGTACCGGTCTTGCTCACCACCTCGACGATGGGAATCCCGTGCGCGGTCGCGAATTCGAAATCGCGTTCGTCGTGCGCGGGGACAGCCATGATCGCGCCGGTGCCGTAGCCCCAAAGCACGTAGTCGGCGATGTAAATGGGAACCTCGGCGCCGTTGACGGGGTTGATCGCCAAGCCACCCGTGAAGACGCCGGTCTTTTCCTTGTTTGCCTGGCGGTCACGTTCGCTCTTGTTCTTGGCCTGCTCGACGTATGATTCGACCTCGCTGCGCCGTTGATCGGTGGTGACCTGCTCGACCAAGGGGTGCTCCGGAGCCAGCACCATGAAGGTTGCGCCAAAAAGCGTGTCCGGCCGCGTCGTGAAGACTTCGATGCTCGCGTCGTGGCCAACGACTTCGAACTTCACCTCCGCCCCTTCGGAACGGCCAATCCATTCCTGCTGCATGATGCGGGTGCTGTTGGGCCATTCGACGGCTTCAAGGTCCGCGAGGAGCCGGTCGGCATAGGCGGTGATCCTGAGCACCCACTGCCGAAGCGGCACCCGTTCGACCGGATGTCCGCCCCGCTCGCTCAGCCCATTGATCACCTCTTCGTTCGCGAGAACCGTGCCGAGCGCTGGGCACCAGTTGACCGGAATTTCGCTCTGGTAGGCCAAGCCGCGCTCGAAGAGCTTGAGGAAGATCCACTGCGTCCACTTGACGTAGTCGGGTGAGGTCGTGTCGATCTCCCGAGCCCAGTCATAGCTGAAGCCGAGCATCTTGAGCTGGCGCTTGAAGGTCGCGATGTTCTCGGACGTCGTGTCGCGCGGATGGGTGCCGGTGAGGATCGCATGCTGCTCGGCGGGCAGGCCGAACGCATCCCAGCCCATCGGATGCAGCACGTCGTGGCCAGTGGCGCGGCGATAGCGCGCCATGATGTCGGTTGCCGTGTAGCCCTCTGGATGCCCGACGTGCAGGCCCGAGCCCGACGGATAGGGAAACATGTCTAGAATGTATGTCTTCGGACGGCCCGACTCTTCGGCCGTGCGAAACGTGTCGTCCTTCTCCCAAAAGGCCTGCCACTTGGGCTCAATCGTCGCGGGCTCGTAGCGCGTCATCGCGCCTGCCATAGCATGTTGGCGACAGGGCGGCGATCTATGGACAGCTTTGGAGTTGCCCGATCCAATCGCGGAGCAGCGTGGTGCCAAACGGATCGACGACCGACGTGCCGATCGAAGGCATTCGCTGCGCGTCTTCGAGGATGAATCGCTGGAGGATGCCGGAGCCATCCGGATCCCCGGGCGCGACGCGCGGCATGCCTGCCCAGGCGGGGAAGTACCTCATCTGCTCGCACAAGCCGCTCTCATCGAGGGAGACTTCGTAGCGTAAGTCGAGTCCGTGGAGCGCCGTGTCCGCGTAAACCTTGGGGCGGTGGCAATGGGCGCAGTTCGCGTCGAGATACGCGCGGGCTCGGTCCTCGAGGCTTCCCTCGCCGGCACTTGGATTCGCCATCCGAGGCTGCGCGCTTGGATCGATCGCACCGTCTTCGCCGATGTCGAGGAGATCGATTTCCGCCATCGCAACGAGCTGGTTCGCGACCAGCCCATCGTAGTCATGGTTTCGGTTGAGCTGCGAGGTCTTCGGGCCGAGCACTTCATGAATCGACTCGAAGTGGCAGGTGGTGCAGTCCTCGCGCTGGGGGAACAGGTACTGGATGACCTCGGGCCCTGCGCTTCCTGCAATCGTGTACGCGACCGTCTTTCGCGAGTCGAGCAGCGCGCCATCGGTGCCCTCGTCGTTCCATTCATAGGTGAAGTAGTCCCAACGCCCATCGTTCCGAACCATGAACCGCGTCTCGACGGGACGGCGGCTTTCAGGATCGCCTGCATCGAACTCGAAGCCAAAGACCTTGATCAACACGCTGCCGTTCGGAAAGCCCCAGGAGCCGTCCTCGGCGATGGAGATCCGCTCCGGGGTTGGGACGACCATGTACCGCGGCTTGAACGCGCCATCCGTCCACAGAGGCGAGCTCACTTCGTACGGAACGAGATCCGGCCCAGGTGTGAGCGTCTCGAGGTCGGTGAAGCAACCGGTGTCGGAAAGACGTGCCGGCATGGGCTGAGACGAGTCGGGCAGGCAGGTCTGCACTTCGGGGCGCGGCTGCAAGGCGGGCCCGGACCTGGTCGAGCCCTCCCCTCCGCAGCCGAACAAAAAGAGCAGCAGAAGGCAGCCCCCGGTTTGCCTACACCTCATAACTGTTCTGTAGCGGAAAACGACGCATCGCCCAAACCCGAGGACGCGGCTACTCGGTGAGAGCGCTCGCTTCGATCTTTTTCCAGCGAAAAGGGGAAAGCAGGTGGGCCCAGTAGCCGCCGGGGAAGTTTGGCAACGATTCGATGCCGATCTCCGTTGGCGGCTGGCGGTCGCGTGGCAAAAACCGAGAACGAAAGACGATATCCCAGCAGATGAGATTGGCACCGTAGTTCGTGTTCGCCTCTTCGAGATGCTTGGAGTGATGCCAGCGGTGGAGCTCCGCCATGCTGAAGAACCAGTTGAGCGGGCCAAGCCGAATGTCCACGTTGGCGTGTTGAAACATGCCGTGAATGGCGGTGAAGAGCGTGTGCAAGGCAATGATGCGCATGTCGGCGCCTAGCAGAACCAAGGGCGTCACCGCCAGGAACTGCTGTGCGAATAGGTCCAGCGGATGGAAGCGACCCGCGTTGAGCCAGTAGAGCCGTGGCGCGCTGTGGTGCGCCGCGTGAAAACGCCACAGCAAGGGGTGCTCGTGCATCAGGCGATGGATCCAATAGGTCCCGAGCTCGGCGATGACGAGAGCGAGCAACAGCTGCGCGAGCAGCGGCCACTCCCTTGGCCAAAGATCGGCGCCAACAGCATTCGACAGCCAAGCCGCTGCGATGGTGAGCGCGCCGACGAATGCAACCGTGTACACCTCGGGAATCCAGAAGTTCACCAGGTTGTGGATGAGATCGGTCCGGAGGTCCCCATGATTGTGAAGCCATTCCTCTTGGTAGGGGTGGACCCGCTCGAGGACGAGCAGAAGAAGAACGACGGCGCCTACGAGTCCCATCGCGGTGAAGACCGGATTCCAGCCCTGCGCGACACCGTAGATCCCGAGCCCCATCGCACCGCCAAACACCACGGGAAAGGTTCCGTACGTGAGGGCGGCATCGATGAGCGTGGGCTTGGAACTCATGGTCATCGCACGACCTAGGTGATCGAGTAGCCCCCATCGACCAAAATCGTTTGTCCGGTCATGAACCGGGCCGACGAGCTAGCCAGGAAGAGCACGACCGGCGCGATGTCGTCCGGTGCGCCCCAGCGCCCGAGCGGCGTACGGTCGATGAAGGGCTTTTCGAGCGGCTCCACGCCCTTCATGAGCTTGGTCATGTTGCTTTCGATGAGGCCGGGGGCGACGGCGTTGACGCGAATGCCATCGCCGGCCCAGGTCGCCGCGAGGTTCTTGGTGAGTTGAACGATCCCGGCCTTGGCTGCGCTGTAACCGGGCACGATCGGGACCGCGTGGAATGCGCCCATGGAGGCCAAGTTGACGACGCTCGCGCCACCTTCGAGCTCGCTCGCGGCCAGCTTGTCCTTACAGCCGACTGCAAGTCGATACGCGCCAAACAGATTGATGCCAACCGACTCCTCGAAGACATCTGGCACCGCTTCGTGCTTCCCACCGGGAAAATTCGCGCCTGCATTGTTGACGAGCACATCCAGGTTTTCGAGCGAAGCAGCCAGCGCTTCGATCGCGGCTTTGTCGGCGAGCTCGAGCTGATGGTACTCGTAGGCGGACAGGTCGCCGTCGTACTCGCTCGCCGAAGCGCGCGTCCCGGTGATCGCGACGTCGGCGCCGGCATCGGCAAAGGCTTTCGAGATGGCCGCGCCGATCCCATTGGAGCCTCCGGTGACCAGGACTCGCGCACCCGAGAAATCAAAGTTTGCCGCGTTGCTCATTAGCGCACCTCGAGGTCGATATCGATCATGACTTTGCCGCCTGCATTTGGATCGCCAGCCACCTCGATTCCTTCGCTGATTCGCTCGAGCGGGAACCGATGGGTGATCATCGGCGACAGGTCCCAACGGGTCAGCAGCTCGACTGCCTCGCTGTAGTCCGCCGGATACTCCATTGCGCCGCGGATCGTCATCTGCTTCATCATGACCCAGAGAAAGCTCACGTTGACCGACTGCTCGTGGAGCGCCACCACCGTGAGCCGCGACTCGGCCTTTGCGTTTTGCAGGACGTCGGTGATCACCTTGCCCGCGCCAGACGCCTCGATGTAGGCGTCGGTCCCCGCCATGGGCGCACCCATCAGCGGTGCCTCGCCATGAAGTTTCTTGAGCTCGACCCAAGGGTCCTGCTCCGAGGCGTTCACCGTCGCGCGGGCGCCGAGTGCGGTCGCCAGCTCCAGCCGCCGTGGAGAGAGATCGATGGCGACGACATCCGTGACGCCACGGTCACGCAGGGTGGCGATCGCGGAAAGCCCGATGGGGCCGGCACCGAAGACCGCGACTTTGTCCCCCGGCGCGACGTTCGCCCGGTCGACCGCGTTCATCCCAACGCCGAGCGGCTCCGAGAGCGCAGCCAGGTGCATCGGAAGCGCATCGGGGATTGGAAACAGGCAACCGCCGTCGGCAGCGTTTCTAACGAGGAGCTCCTGCGTGAAGCCACCTTCGGAGCCGCCGTTGCCGATCATGTTTGCCGACGCGGTCGGGTTGAGCACGACCCGCATTCCCGGCTCTAGGTTGGACACTTCGGCGCCCACTGTCTCGATGACCCCGGAGAGCTCGTGCCCGAGCGGCATGGCACGCCCGAGACCCCCCATGCGAACGTAGCGAACGTCGGTGCCGCAGACGCCGCAGGCCGCAACGCGCACCACGGCATCACGAGGCCCAGGCTTGGGTTTCTCCGCATCATCGAGCCCAACCTTGCCCGGACCGTGAATCTTGACCTGCTTGATCATCTCTCCACCTTGATAGGGAATCGTTCGTAGTAGAAATCGAAGCGCTTGCGAAGCAGCTCGGGATCAACCCCGAAATCGCCTGGAAGGTCGTACACGATGCGGCCGTGCTTCCCGCGTGGGTTCGCGGCCATGTAGCGTTCGAGCTCGGACCTCGCGTCATCGTTCATTTCGATGCCCGCCACCTCGTAGATGCGCTCCACCATCGCCACATCGTCCGCCATGAACTCGTGGAAGAGCACGTCGATGCTTCGGGTTTCAGGCAAGAGCTCCCGGTCCCGCACGCAGGCGCGCAGAAGGCGTTCGACGCGATCGATCCAATACGCCGCCACGGCGGGCGGATCCACCCTGGTGCGCCGAAGGCGGTCCCCGTAGGTGAGCATCGTGATCGCCGAAGCGACCACGGACACCGGGTCTCGATGCGTGATGGCCACGGTCGCATCCGGAAACGTCTCGATCAGCGGGCCAAGCTGCTCTAAATGTTGGGGCGACTTCAGGACCCATCGATCCGGACCTCGCATCCACTGCAGAGCCTTGAGCACGTTCTTCATGTACTCGTAGTGCGGGCGCTGATCGTGGGCGTAGTAGTAGTCACGCCAACGCGGAACCACGGCAAGCCACTCGGGCTGGTAGGACGAAAAATCGAGATTTGCGACCTCGATTTCTTCGTGAACATGGTCCGGAGCCAGGTCGTGCATGTTCTTGAGTAAGGGGGCGACCTGGCCGAGCATCTGATGTTCGGCGGCGCACTTCAGATACCGCGGATCCTCCTCTTTGCGCCCGGGCAGCTGGCTCGGATCGGGAATTGGCTCGAGGCTCTCCCAATAGGGAAGCGAGCGGAGACGGCTGTCTGCGGCGATCAAGTTGAGCAGGTGCGTGGTCCCCGAGCGGGGAAGCCCCGCGATGATGATCGGTGTTCGGATCTTCACGTCGAGGATCTCCGGGTGTCGCCGCAGAAGGTCGTGAAACCGCAAACGGTTCGCGGCGTAGCGCACCATGTCGCCAAAGAATCGAACCCGCCCCATCGGACCGAGCTCTGCATCCTCGTCGACCGCCCGGCACCAGACCGCCAGGCGCTCGCGGAAATCCTCCGGTCCAAACTCGGAAAGCCCAGTTCGCGTCTGGGCCTCCTTCAGCACCGCACCCTCGCTGAGCTCGACCTCTGCACCGGCAAAGCCGTCGACCACCATCTTTTGCATGGGCGTGAGAACCGGCGCACCGAGGTCGTTGATTCGAATGTCGTTCGCCCCGTCGTTCACTTCGAATCCGCGCTTTCTGCCGCCTCGAGGGTAGAACGGAGTCCTGCAAGCTGCTTGCGAAGCCACTGCGTCAGCCAGAAGTTTTCACTCTCGCGTTCGAGCTGCTCGTGTGCGCGGATCATGACCTCGAGCGCGGCGATATTCGTCGGGGATGCGTGGAGCGCGGCTTCGCCGAGGTGAATCGCCTGGAGCGGCTCGCCTGAGCTCAACTTCTCGTCGGCGCGCCGCGCCACCACATCCGCGCCGCCGGCGAGCTCGACCCAATCGCCGTATACGCTCGAAGCGGGCACCGGATACAGCTCTGTCGTCGAGCTGTGGTGAAACCAGCCAGCATAGTTCTCCCAGATCGCTCGCACGCTCCAGGACACTTTTCCGTACCCCTCGCCGACCTCCAGCTCCGGCGGCAGCTGAATCTCGCGCATGAGGCTGTGGACGTCCTTGCCGTGATTCATGCCCCGCACGGTTTGATCGTGGACATAGCGAACCGCATCACGCAGCCGTGTCAGCTCCTCGCGAATGGTCTCCTTGCCCGCGACCGGTCCGTGATGCCCGGGCAGCAGCAGCTCGGGCTCGAGCGCGAGCACCGTCTCGAGCGAGTCGATGAAGCCCAGCGCCTCGCGATACCGATCGCCCCGCACGGTGACGAGATTCGGAAAGTGCCCGAACAGCGCGCTGAAGAGATTGCCCGTGAAGCAGACTCCGTGATCCGGCAACCAGATCACCATGGAGTCGGTCGTCTCCCCGCCCGGTGTCCAGATGAGCTCCATCCGAAGCCCGCCCAGCTCGAGCTCGTGGCGCTCTTCGAAGGTGATGTCGGGAATCGGACGCGACTGCGCAGGGATCCCGCCGCCAACCTGTTCTTGAATGTACGTCCAGGCACGCGCGATCGCGTCAGCAAAGGCGAATGCGCTACGCGAGGCTCGAAACGACGCGATGCGTGCATCGTCGGCCTGATGCGCTTGGTTGCGGGCATGAGCGACGAGCTTGGTCCCTGCTTCGCGCATGAGGTCGACGCCGCCGACGTGGTCGACGTGCCCTTGCGTGAGCAGAATGTAACGAAGCGGGCTCTCATCGATGGCGTCGTAGTTCCGTTTGTGAATGGGCGCTTCGAACCCCATCCCGGTGTTGACCACCACGCGCCCTTCGGGTGTCGTGATCAAATACGAGTTGGAAAGCCCCTCCGAGAGATAAATGAAGTCGTTGATCTTGCGAGCCTCGGGCTGCGAGGCCGGCTGAATGTCGAAGCCGGAGGGGCGGGAGCGATAGAGAGGCGTCGCAGTCATGGTCTTTCCGAGGACGGTGCGGCCGAGGATAGCTGCGCTCTGAGGGCCGTGCTAGAGTCGCCCCTCGCTCGGGGCGCCACATTGGGCTGAGAAGAACCCGTCGAACCTGATCCGGCTCAAACCGGCGTAGGGAAGCGAACCATCGGCTTCTTCCCTACTGGAGAAGCATGATGACTGATTTCAGAATCCCTCTTCGCGGCGCCCACAATCCGTCCACCGAGCGCGCCGGCACGACACCGGGCTCGTTTGCAAACGCACCGGACATCGGCGGCCCCCGAACGTTCTCTTCCCCGGATACCCCGGGCATGCCGCAGCCGAGCGACAAGACCGCCTGGGACTTCATGCCCGTGGACTGGCGCTTTGAAGACGGTCGCTGGCGGCCGCCTGCTGGCTTTGTGCCAGTCACCCAGCTGGAGCATGCACGCCTCGGGATCGTGACGCCTGAAATGAAGCGCGTCGCCGAGCGCGAGGCGCACCTCAGCGCCGAGCAGGTGCGGGACGAGGTCGGCGCGGGCCGAATGATCATCCCCGCCAACAAGGTCCACCTCGGCTACGATCTCGATCCGATGTGCATCGGTCGGGCGGGCCTCACGAAGGTGAACGCGAACATGGGCGCTTCACCGGTCTCTTCAGGCACGGACGAAGAGGTCGAAAAGCTGCACTGGGCGGAGCGCTGGGGCGCAGACACGGTGATGGACCTCTCCACCGGCGGTGACCTAGACGCGACCCGCGAGGCGATCATCGGTCATGCGCGCGTGCCGATCGGCACCGTGCCCATCTATTCGATGATCATCGGCCGCAGCATCGAAGAGCTGACGCTCGAGGTCATTCTCGAAAGCTTGCGCCATCAGGCTCGTCAAGGCGTCGACTATTTCACGATTCATGCGGGCGTTGCGCGTGAACACCTGCCCTTCATCCGCAAACGATTGATCGGCATCGTTTCGCGTGGCGGTTCCCTGCTTGCCAAGTGGATGCTCCACCACGGCGAAGAGAATCCGATGTACACGCACTTCGAGGCGATCTGTGACCTGATGCGAGAGTACGACGTCTCGTTCTCGCTCGGCGACGGTCTGCGCCCAGGCGGCCTTGCCGACGCGACCGATGACGCGCAGCTCGGTGAGCTCGATCGCTTGGCTGAGCTGACTGAGCGGGCCTGGCGACGAGGCTGCCAGGTCATGGTCGAAGGCCCCGGCCATGTGTCGTTCGATCAAATCGAATACAACATGAAGCTCCAACGGCAGCGCTGCCACGGGGCGCCATTCTACGTGCTCGGCCCCCTCGTGACTGATGTCTTTCCCGGCTACGACCACATCACCAGCGCCATCGGCGCAACCTCGGCCGGTTACCACGGCGCAGCGATGCTTTGCTACGTGACTCCGAAGGAGCACCTCGGCCTGCCCAAGCGGGACGACGTCAAGCAGGGCTGCATTGCGTACAAGATCGCGGCCCACGCCTCGGACGTGGCCCTCGGGATACCAGGTTCGCGGGACTGGGATGACGACCTCACCCGCGCGCGTGCTGCCCTGAACTGGGAAAAGCACTTCGACCTGGCCTTCGACAGCGACACCGCCCGGGCATTTCACGACGAGGACCTCGACGTGGACACGGACTTCTGCGCGATGTGCGGGCACGATTGGTGCTCGGTACGCATCTCGAAAGAAATCGTCGAGTTCGAGTCGGGCAAGGCGGACGGCTTCGAGCGCGAGAAGGTGATGAAGTCGCCGGCGCTCACCACCGATCAGCAAGAGATTCTCCGTACGCGCGGCCATCTCTCGCCCGAGGAGATCCACCGCCTTGCAGGCAAGACGAAGAACGCCGTCGGCGCGGCGGAAAAGGCGTCATGCCACAGCGACGTCGTGAAAGACGAGACGGAAGCTTTTCGGGTTCAGGGGGAAAAGCTGCTACAGTTGCGGCGCAAGGGGAACGAGGGAGCGCCACGCGCATAGCAGCGCTCGAGGAGGGGTAAAAAGATGGGGAAGAATCTGATCGCAGTCCTGATGATCGCCCTATTGGCGATCGCGTTTGGTTGTTCGAAGGAGTCCGGTGGGACCACCGCACTCTCGCTTGCTAGCTTCGAATTTCCGCTCGAGTCCACCGACGTCGCGACCGGGACCGAGGTTTTTGCCGAGTTCTGCGAAGGCTGCCATCCGGGCGGCGAGGCGGGCGATGGCCCCAAAATCGCCGGCGAAGGTGACACACCCGCGGAGTTGCGCTGGCGGGTTCGTTCGGGCGGCGACGACATGCCCGCCTTCGGCCCCGACAAGATCAGCGACGCCGACCTCGAGGCCCTCCTGGCCTTCACCGAGACTTTCGGCGCCGTCAAACGCTAGCCGCCGCTCAGCCGGTATACCTTGATATTCCGGTCTGTCTTCGTCACGTAGGTCTTCATCTGCGGAATCGTGTCCGCGATTTTCGGCCAGAGAAGCGCCTTCTCCGAATCGGTCAACCGCGTCGCGATGACGTTCCTGTCCGCGGCGCCCAGGCGGATCTTCGCAGACGGATTCGCGTCGAGGTTGTGCGACCAGGCAGGGTGATGCTCGCCTCCGAGATTGCTTGCGACGATCAGCACGTCGTCGCCGTCCGCGGCGTAGCCGAGTTGCACCGTGCGCGCCTTGCCTGATTTCCTGCCGATGGTGGTCAAGGTGAGCTGCGGGATCGTCAGTGGACCGTAGCTCGCGAATCGCCCACCGCTTAGCTTGTAGATCAATGGGTCCACGCGCGCTGCAAACGTCTTCACGAGCCACACCCCGAATGGCGTGACCGACAAGTTGTTGATGAAGTCCCGATAGCTCATGGCGCCTCCACTGGAGCGGAGCCTAGCATGAGCGCAGCGCTACAAGCCGAGCCAGCTACGGGCGTCGAGCGGTCGGGTTCCCCTTCGGACTTCGAAGAAGAGAATCGCATCAGGCCCGCCGCTCTCGAGGGTCGCGACCCGAGTGCTCATGCCGACCCAGTCGCCGACCTCGACGTCGGTCGAGCCGAGACCGCCGTAGACGGTGTAAAAGCTGCTTCCGTGGTCGATGATGACCATCAGTCCGTAGGCGCCGTAGACCCGGGCAAAGGCCACCTTTCCATCGGCTGCAGCGCGGACTGGGCCACCGGGCCGTCCGTAGAACTCCAGGCCGGGCGCGCCTTCCCGAGAGCTTTCGCCGATCCGCATCGAGCCCTGCACCGGCAGAGCCAGCTGGCCGCGCATCTGCGCGAAGCCGTCGCCGAGGTCATCCATGTCACCGGAGACTCGAATGCGGCCGTAGCTCATGCCCTCGTCGTCGCGTGAAGCATCCTGCCGCTCGCCGCGAAGTGTGTCTTGAAACAACGATGCGCTTCTGCTGCTGTGCTCGAGCTCTACCTTCTTGCCTTCGAGCGCATGTAATGCCAGCTGGGCCTCCTTGAGCACATCGGCGAGCTCGTTCTTCTCGAGACGGAGCGCCGATCCGCGTTCCCCGAGGAAGTCCATCGTTTCCAGATCGCTCTTGACCATGCGCGAGAGCCGCTGCACCCGAGCGAGGTGACCCATCAAGGAGTCGAATCCGCCAGCCACCGGCAGCATGCCTGCGCGTCGAATTCGGTAGAGCGCCCGTGCGCGCTCGTGCAAGCGTCCTTCGGCCTCCTCGCGCTTGTCGGCCAAGCCGGAGATCTCGGTGTCGATTTGGGCCTGTCGCGTCTGCGCGTGTTCCACGCGAGCGAGGTTCTCTGCGATTTTCCCTTCCACCGCTGCCACGTCCGTCAGGCCGCCGATTCCAAGGTCCTGCTCGGCCGCTGCGCCAGCGGCGACGACCAAAAGCCCAACCGAAACCCAAACCCAGAATCTACTTTTGGTTTTCATGTCACACCGAGAGGTAACGCCGCACCGAGACGGCGCTGCCGATTGCGCCGATCAACGCGCCGCCGACGAGGAGCGCTACGAGCGTCCAAGCACCGAGGAACACCACGCGGCTTCCGGTCAGGGCGGCCAAGGTCGAATCCACCGATTCGTGAAGCGCGAGGTAGCCGACCAGGAGCGCAAGCACGGCAAGAAGTGCCGAGGCAAAGCCCTGGAACATCCCTTCCAAAACGAACGGCCCGCGGACGAAGCCGTTGGTGGCCCCGCACAGCTTCATGACCTCGATCTCTTGACGCCGACGCGCGACGGCCAATCGGATCGTGTTGCCGATGACCGCTACCACGCAGAACATGACCAGCAGCGCGAGGCCCAGAGCCAACATTCGGGCTCCCCAGAGCAGCTGGTCCAGCTTTTGGAACCACGCCCCGTAGCTTTCCACATCACTCACCGCGCGGAACTGCGCGAGTCGCGACGCGATCGATTCGCTGCGCTCTCTGTTGACACCGTTGACCAGGGTCACTTCGAGCGAGCCCGGAAACACATCGGACGGGAGCGCGCTCAGGTCCGCACCGACGTCGGCCTCTTCGAGGAACGAATTGCGCGCCTGCGACGGGGTGACGTGCGTCACTTCTTCCACATCGGCCAGGCCTTCCAGCACGACCCGAAGCTGGGCCACATCCTGCGCATCGGCGCCGTCCTTCAAGAAGACCGTGATGCGCCCGCTCTGCCCCCAGCGCGTTGCGGCTGCATCGAGGTTGGTCACTCCGAGGAGCGTCGCCCCGAGGCAAATGAAGGCGACAGCCAAGCTCGTCACCGCCACCACGTAGAGCCGCCGTTCTTCGCGAAGCCCCCGCCTCGCCCGCACGATTGCGTTCTTCAAGTCCATCGTTTCACCCTGCCATCGTGTGAATGCCGCTGCCTGGCCAGTGTTTGAGACCCTGCTGAGACTCCAAAACTCGGCCTTCGTCGATCGAGATCAAACGGTGGTCTCGCTTGGAGATGAGGGAGTGGTCGTGCGTTGCAAACAGCACGGTGGTCCCGGTCGAGTTGATCTCCTCGAAGAGAGTCAGAATGTCGATGGCGAGATGTGGGTCGAGGTTCCCCGTGGGCTCGTCGGCCAGAATGAGCGCTGGCTCCGGCACGATCGCCCTCGCCACGGCGACGCGCTGCTGCTCGCCGCCGGATAGGTTCGTGATCAGCTCCGGACCACGACCGGCGAGGCCGACCCGCTCGAGCGCTTCTGCAACCCGTGATCGAATGAGCCGTTTGGGCATCGAGACGATCTCCAGCGCGACAGCGACGTTTTCGAACACCGTCCAGTGGTCGATGATCCGAAAGTCCTGAAAGACGACGCCGAGGTTTCGTCGCAGAAACGGGATCGACTTGTCGGTCAGTCTGCAAATGTCTCGACCGCAGAACAGCACGCGCCCCTCGTCGACCGTGAGCTCACGGTAAACGAGCTTCAACAGGGTGCTCTTGCCTGCGCCGCTGGGCCCCGTGATGAACACGAACTCCCCACGTTCAACCTTTAGATCGACACCGCGTAGTGTCGGCTGGTCAGGCCGGAAAAACTTGTAGACGTCTTCCAACACCAGAATCGGCTTCGACAGCTGGGGTTGACTCGCGCGTGCGCCCGCCCGAAAAAACGGAAACGGTCGAACAACCTTGGTTTCCTGCATAGAGTCCCGCTAACCCGTTCAGCGTCCCCCGGGCAAGAAATCGGCCAATAGTCCGCGGTTGCCGAGGGCGCCGGTCCGGCTAGAGTGCCCTCAGCATGAGCGAGCGGGCGGTCTTGTATGAGGCGGCGGACCGGGTCGGACTGATCACCTTGAATCGTCCCGATCAGCGGAACGCCATGACTCCAGAGCTCCTGGACGCGTTTTCCGAGGCCATCGACGAGGCGCTGGCCGACCGGGAGATCCGCTGCCTGGTCATCACGGGCAAGGGCCGCTGCTTCAGCGCAGGGGCCGATCTTCGCTCCTCCCTTCAGCGGAGCGACCTCGGCAAGCCGTCCAAGGAAGCCTCGTTCGCCATGTACGAGCCCTTTCTGCGTGTGCTGGATCTGGATGTTCCAGTGATCGCCGCGATGAACGGTCACACCGTCGGCGGCGGATTCGGGCTCACGCTGCTGGCCGATATCCGGGTTGCAAACGTCGATGCAAAATACGGTGTGAATTTCGCGCGTTTAGGCATCCATTCTGGACTCGGTATCAGTTACTTGCTTCCTCGCCTGGTCGGCCTGGCGCATGCATCCGAGCTTCTTTTCACAGGCAAGCTGATCCGGGGAACCGAGGCGCAGCAGATCGGCCTGGCGACGCATGCTGTGGCGGCCGATGAAGTCTTGCCGCATGCGATGGGGCTGGCGCGTGCGATCGCGGGGTCGGCGCCGATGGCCGTCCAGCAGATGAAGACCTCGATTCGCCGTGGTCTTCGCTGGAAGATCCGCGAGGCGGCGCTCGAGGAGGCTGGCCTGCAGGCGGCCAGCCTCGACACCGAGGATGCGAGCGAAGGCATCGCCGCGATCTTGCAGAAGCGTGAACCCGAGTTTACGGGTCGATAGACCCATGCTGGCAATCCCCCAATTACCGATACCCCTCGACGCCGTGCCTGAACGGCTCCGCCGCTTTGCCGATCCGAAGGCACCCACAGCCGCGAAGATGATGGCGGCCCGGGGCATGGTCCCGGTCAAAGGCGGCGACCTCGTGATGCTGCTTGCACAGCTCAGTGCCGACACGGACCCCACGGTCTCTAAATCGGCTGGTGACACATTCGAGGGCTTACCCGAGAACGTTCTTCATCCCGCCTGCCAGGAAGACCTCCATCCCGCGGTCTTTCACGAGATCGCGATTCGATTCTCGAGCAATGAAGAGGTCTTGGCGCGCTTGGCTTCGAACCATTCGGTCGCCGACGCGACCATCGCGAAGATCTCGGCGCACTGCCCCGAGCGCATCACGGAGATCATCTCGGTTAATCAGCAGCGGCTCCTGGGCGCGCCCGCGATCATCGAAGCCCTCTACAAGAACCGCAACACCAGAATGTCCACAGCCGACCGGCTCATCGAGCTGGCTGCGCGCCGTGGGGTCGAGGTGACCGGCATTCCGATGTTCGAAGAGCTCAAGAAGGCAATTCAGGGCAAGCTGATCCCCGAGCCGAGCGAAACTCCGCTTCCGTCTGATCAACTCTTTGCGAGCGCACTAGCCGAGGATGACGAACAAGACGCGGTCGAGCGCGACAAGTTCGACGGGACCGAAGAAACCAAGGAGGAGTTCATACCGCTTCAGGCCAAGATTCGCGGCATGAGCGTCGGTGAGAAGATCCGAATGGCGCTTCTAGGCAACGCCGCCGCCCGCTCGATCCTAGTGCGGGACCCGAATCGAGTGGTTTCAATGTCGGCCATTGCTTCTCCGGCGATGGGCGAGAGCGAGGCGAAAAACGCCGCGCAGAGTCGCGAGGTCTCCGAGGACGTGCTTCGGTACATCGGCAGAAAGCGCGAGTGGCTGAAGAGCTACGAAATCAAGCGGCACCTCTGCAACAATCCGAAGACACCGATCGCGATTTCCATGACGTTTCTAAACCACCTTCGTCGAAACGACCTCCAGGCCCTGTCGCGGAGCCGGGGGATTCCGGGGCCGCTCAAGCAAGCCGCCAAGCGAAGGTCCAAGCAATTCCAGTCATGAGCTTCCTCAAGAAATTGTTTTCCGCTGACCCCGAGGCACTGGAGAAGAAAGCCGACGCGCTCTTCGCCGCCGGCGACTATGGCCCAGCCAAGCTCGCGTACGACAAGGCACGGGAGGCATCTCCCGAAAGCGCCGGAGAGGCGCTCTCCGAGAAGGCTCGACTCTGCACCGATGGGATCGCGCGGCAACGGATCGAAGAAGCGCGGGCGTATCTCGAGCAGGGCTCGATCGAGCTGGCCGCGCAGGAGCTCGAAGGCGCATTGGAGGTCGTGAGCGACGAGTCGCTTCGGGAGCAGGCTCAGGCGCTGCGGGACGGGCTCGAAGCGAAAGAAGCGCAAGAGCAGGCGGCATCGCCCGAGATGACTGACGAAGAGCGCATCGCCGTGCTGATGGGTCAGTGGGAGGAAGCTCAAGCAGACGAGTACGAAGGCTATGGCGATGTGTTTCTCGAGGCGCTGCTTTGCATGCAGAGAGAAGAGTTTGACGAGGCGCGTGTCCAGCTGGATGCCCTGGTCGCGCAGGCGCCAGACCCGCGATACCTCTGGCTCGAGGTGGGGCGTGCGCGGCTCCTGAGCGAGGATGTCCCTGGCGGCAAAGAGGCGTTGCAAAGCTTTCTGGACGCCCTGCCGGACGACGAAGGAGGCGAGACCAAGCTGGCCGCGAACCTCGCGCTCGCCCGCCTTGCGGACGAAGCCGAACAGTTTGAGGAGGCGATGGCCTACTTCGAAGGAGCGGTGCATGCGCTTCCCGAGGACTACCGCCCCTACCTCGCGATGGGGGCTTTCCTCCGGGGCAAGGGTCACGGCCAAGAGGCCCTCGATGTTCTGCAGACTTCGCTCGAGCTGAGCAAAACCTCCGGGACCGACTGGCGCCTGCTCGAGGAGCTCGGGCTCGCTTCGGAGCTCGTGGGCAAACCTGAAGAAGCGCAGAGCTTCCTCAATCAAGTGGTCGAGTTCTTTACCCAACATCAGATCACGGACTTCCCGCCGACCACGGCGACGACCCTGGCCAGGCTCTGCGAAGCCGACGGGCG
>Ga0209456_10000595_pt1 | contig 19317 bp, 15 predicted proteins | sample COG_11_FD_184755 | JGI IMG/M metagenome (GOLD analysis project Ga0209456, IMG submission 184755) | Pelagic marine sediment microbial communities from the LTER site Helgoland, North Sea, for post-phytoplankton bloom and carbon turnover... | ecosystem: Environmental > Aquatic > Marine > Neritic...
CCAGGCCGACGATGCTGGCAAGGCTGCCCACGCTGCCAGCGATGCCCTGGATCGCGCCTTGGAAGCGGTCGGCGGCGACTTTCGAAACCATCGAGACAACGGACGGCCACATGATGCCGTTTCCGATCGCGAACAGCGCGGCTCCCATATAGAGGACCGCGGCGTTGGTGGATTGCATCAAGACGAGGGGGACGGGGTTGCTTGACTGGGCCATGCTGACGACGAGCTTATGGGGCAGCGCCGGTGTCAGTGCCACGACCGATAGGCGCGTCTTCCTGACGTGGCAAATCGAGGCTCCACGACCCGCCACCAGCCCGCAAGATCCACGCCAGCAAGATCAGCGCGATGATCGGGATGATCGGCGACTCTGGCTGCAGCGGAAACAACGCGGGATCGTGCACCGTTAGATGCACGTAGGACGCCACGATCATCATGATCATGCCGACCAATGCCGCCGGACGCGCGAACAGACCGACGAGCAACAGCAGACCCACGGCCACCTCGGCCAGCGGCACGAACCACATGTTGAGCGCGTGAGCGGGGATGGCCGCTTGGGTCAGCTGCCCGGAAAACGCCTCGCGCAGCTCCGGAACAAGGAGCTTCATCAATCCCGTGGACACGAACAGCAGCCCGAGCAACAGGCGAACCACGGCCACGACCTTGCTGGTCTGCGTCCGCCGCAGCACAGTGAGTAACCGAACCATCACGACTCGTCGAGTGGTGCCTCTGCGGCTTCAATGTGGGAAGGGTCTTTGTTTCTGCACGGCACGATCACTCGCTCTCTTGCAGGTTGCGCTGCACGAACTGGAAGAGCGGCCCCACGACGTTGTTCGTTTCGTCGTCTTCAGCACTCACGACGTCGACGTGACTGAAGCCCTCAGAGATGTGTACTTCGTAGCCGCCGGCGGCGTCGCCGTATGTCGGAAACGCGGTGTTCGGCTGTTCGCGATCCACCACCCGCGGCGTTGTTCCGTCGCAGCTGGGTGCGGCGCACGGCGCAAGCGTGTCCGCGTAGCCGAGCATTCCTGCGGGCACCGGCACGAGGCCGTTGCTGCCAGCAAACGCGATAACCGGGATATCGACGTTGCGCGCCTGAGTGAGGTTTTCGATGTCGGACCGGCCCCGACCAGTGGGCGGCAGTGCAGACAACGCGGTGGAATCAAGCCCGAGCCCCGAAGTCACGCTGAGTCCAGAGCTTGGATAGTACCAGTCCGAAAAGTTCGTTTGCCCACGATAGAACGTGGGCATCATGTGTCCTTCGAGGTCCGTGGACTCTACCTCTTGGCCCCAGACGCCAGCTTCTTCGACGTCCGTTGGAGCAGGACCATTGTCCGGTAGTACCGCTGCAGGGAGCTCGTCACCGTAGTTGAGCCACGTGCGCACGCCATCCTCGGGCGGGCCTACGGCTCCAAGCGACGTGGCCAAGAACGAAGCCTGGTCGGCGGCTAGACCATCGTCATCGAGAAACAACCCGATGAGAGCAGTGGATGTGGCCGGCTCAGTGCCCAACAAAAGGGTCAACGCTCCCAGCTCTGGCACTTGCGCGACTGCGTTGTTGCCTTCGACGCCGTTCTGGTCTGCCTGCAAAATGGACATTTCGGTGTCGCCTTGAAGGTCAGCTTCGAGAGCAGCGACTTCGGAGACCGCCAGCACTTGCGGCGTAAGCAAACCCGCAAGCACGGTATAGGAGCTGACCGGTCGACACGACGTGCTGGAAAACGCCGCACAGTCCGTCTCCTTGGCATCGGAAGTGCACGCGGTAACCCCATCAACACACCTGGGCTCTCCATTCTTTACCGCGTTGTAGAGCCCACCATCGAACGCCGCTTCGATTCGGTCGAGCGCATCGTCGGTTGGAGGATCCTCTGACAAGCTCCCACCACCACCTTCCAACATGATCAGACCACGGACCTTTGCGTAGCCCGGCTCCGCCGGACCGCCCTCGAGATTGAAGTCCGTCGCCGCGTAGCGTGCGGTGTAGCCCGTGCCCGCAGAGTGGCCTCCTAGAAACACGTTTGCGTTGCGCGCAGTGCTTCTCGCAGCCTCGACGACGGCGTCGATGTCTTGTGAGTGCACCAATGGCGTCCATTGAGCCATGAACGCGAGGTCGTCTGTGGTGTTGTAGAAGTTCGCGCGGCGGTTCAGCTCGGACGCAAGTGTGTCGCCCATGTCGAGCCCCAGCTCTTCTCCGAATAGGAAATCGAGCCCGATCGCTGGGTCCTGCTCGCGTTCGGCGATGTCCAACCCCGCGGTGTCTTCGAGTTGGTTGGAGCGACGATCGACCGCCCAGGTTTCCACGACCATCGACACTTCTTTCGCGCGTCGCGCCAAGCTCTCGGCGAGCACCGCAAATGTCGATGCGCCGCCCTCGAACCCGGGTATCAACACCACGATCGCATCCGGCTGACTGTCGCCTTGGTCGGACAGATAGTAACGGGTGTAGCGCGCGTTGTTGAGACTGAACTCGCTGCCGCCGAACTGCGCGATCAAGCTAGAATTGGTCACGACCACGCCAGGGCTACCGGGGGTGTGTGCTGGTTGTGCCGTGCTCGGCAGGTCGACAGTCGCTTGTTCAAGCGACGATGCACTTGGCGTATCGCCAGCGCAGGCGGAGACGAGGACGAGGGAAAGCGAAAGCGCGAACAATCTAACGATGGATGTCATGGGGGGACTCCTAAGATGCGAAATCGGGGGCAGATTGTCATAGTTGATTGGCAATTGCCAGCGCACCCCCAGGACGTCGTGGAGCTGCAGCGCGCCTCAAATGTGGAGGTCTTCGACCAGCCACTTCGATCGGTCGACGAAGCGGTCCCGATTCATGGAGGCGATTCGGCCGCGCGGTTTGCCGATGTCGATCCACTCGGCCAGCGCCGTGGCTACGCCATGGCTCTGCATGACGCCGCGTCCGGTGAACGAATGCGCCTCGAAAAGATTGGTGAACCCCGTGACCGGGCCGGCGATTCCGCTGCGGTCGGGCGTCACCGCGTACAGCCCCGACCACCCCCGCACGTGTTTGGACCGCTCGAACACGGACGAGCATTCGGCAAGGCGGGGCCAGATGTGCTCCATGAAGAAGCTCTCCCCGTCGTAGTGAAAGTCGAAGCCGGGAGCTTCTGCGGGGATGGAGTAGCCAGCGAGGATGTCGCTGCCTTCTGGATGGAAGTAAAGGCTGCTGGCGTCGACCACCATTCCGAGGGAGAGCAGCTCCTTGACCCGCTCAGGGTCTTCGTGCTGGACGCTGAGCATGCAGATCTGACGCCGCGTGGGTTCGGTAACGTCGCTGATGCCTACTTTGGCCGAGAACAGAGGAGACCAGGCGCCGAGGCAGTTCACGATGACGTCGCAGTCGACCCGCTCCCGCGACTCCACGACATCGGGTGGCAGCACATGCGTCGTGAGGATCTCGCGAATTGATCCTTCGCTATCCATCGGGTCGCGGCCCGCAATCTCGGTGACTTCGACCCAGTTGACGCGACGTTGCGACCTCGGCTGCCGTGCCGTGCTGACCCCGCTCACGTAATGGCGATTGAGAAACCGAACCCCGAGCGACTCCGCTTCACGCCGGAACCACTGGCGAACGGCGTTTGGGTTCACGAGCCCGTCACGCGGAGAGAAGGTCGCGCCCACCAAGCGGGCCGGATCCGCGTCGAGGACGGGAAAGCGGTCTGCGACCTCGATTGGAGTCAGGATCTCGACACCCAACCCGAAGTCGTTTTGGAGCGCTCGCTTTTCTTTCGCGACCTCGAAAAGAGCCGGGTCGCCATGCAGCCAGAGGTAGCCGCGCTCCTGAAACGAAAATTCGTCCCGGTGAAGCCGAAAGAAGTCGAGCGTCGCAGCACAGGTCTCCACGTTGACGGCTTGCCACCAGGTTGCTCGCGCCCCGCCCGCGTTGAGCTCCGATGATGCATAGAGACCCGCCAAGTCGAGGTCGACGACCATCACGTCCGACACGCCACGCTCGGCAAGCGCCCAAGCCAACGCCGAACCAATGACCCCCCCACCCGCAATCAGTACGTTAGCTTTCATCAGGGGACACTCTCTACCCCCGCAACTCACTGAATTCACGGCACTCCTCCGCCAAAGATCGCAGCGCCAAAAAACCAAGTGATCCTGTCGCTGCGATCTTTCGCTGAGAAAGTGATAGATTTCGGGGGCTTGGAAGGGTGGAGAGTGTCCCCTACGGAAGCAGTATTGTCGAGCCTGTCGTTTTTCGGCTCTCGAGGTCGATGTGCGCCTGCGCGGCGTCGCTCAGCGCATAGCGCTGGTTGACGTGGACCGTGACGGCGCCGGAGCTTATGACCCCGAAGAGCTCCTGTGCTGCGCCGAGGAGGTCCGGGCGTGTCGAGATGAAATCGAAGAGAACGGGACGCGTGACATACAGGGAGTGTCTTTTCGCAAGCTCGCTCGGCGCAAACGGATCGACCGGCCCCGAGGCATTGCCGAATGTGACCATCACACCGTGAGGCCGAAGACAATCGAGGGATGCCATGAAGGTGTCCTTGCCAATCGAGTCGTAGACCGCCGCCACACCATGTCCGTCCGTGAGCGCCCGCACCACGCCCGGCAGATCCGGATGGTCCGCCATGAGCACGTGGTCGCAGCCGTGTGCCCTCGCCAGCTTCGCCTTCTCCTCGGTGCTGACCACTCCGATGACCGAGGCCCCGAGGTGTTTTGCCCACTGGCTGGTGAGCGAGCCGACACCGCCAGCAGCGGCGTAGAGAAGAATCGGGTCCCCTGGCCGCACCGGGTAGCTTCGGCGAAGCAGATACCAGGCAGTGAGCCCCTTGAGAAAAATCGCGGCGGCCTGCTCATCGGTGATGGCGTCGGGGATCGGCGCAAGCTTGCAGGCGGGATAGTTCCTGCACTCGGCGTACGCACCGGGCGGCAGACCCGTGTAGACGACGCGGTCACCCGCCTTCACCTCGCTGACGTCCGGACCGACGGCCTCGACCACGCCGGCCGCCTCGGTACCGAGCCCCGCCGGCAGCTTCATCGGATAGAGGCCGGTACGATGATAGGTGTCGATGAAATTCAGTCCGATCGCCGTGTGCCGGACACGCGCCTCCCCTTTGCCAGGGTCGGGAAGCTCCACCTGTTCATAGCGCAGGACTTCGGGCCCCCCGTATTCGTGGATTCTGATCACGTGGATTCTCATAGGCTCACCGACGGCACGCTGAAGCTCGTGGTCTTCACGCCAGCGGGTCCCCGCCGGCGTTGACATGCGCATTCCTTACCTCGCGTGTGAACTTCTGGCTAGGATCGAGCCGGCCACATTCCCGCATTGCGGCGTCCCTATAGCCCAAAAAAATCGACATGAGACCCGATGCCGCGCAAAGTAGACCGCAGCGGCACCACCGCCCCCGTTGTGCGCAACCTGACTTCGAAGCACGCGTGCAACCGGCTCGAAGCGGGGGTCGTAATCGCCGTGAATCTGGATGTCTTTGATAGGCGCGTCAGTTTCCACGAAGCGCTCCTCCAACGGTCAACGCAAAAAGGGGATCCGCTCGCGCAGCTTGGAAGCGCGGTCGCGAGCCAGGGGTACTTTGGGATCGCTTGGATGATCGAGGAGCAGGCGAAACGTTCGCGCGCCCGCCGGCTCAATCATGTGGATACGATCGAGACGAACGATGCAGCTTCGATGCGACTGAAAGAAGACCTTGTTGTCGAGTTGTGCTGCCAGGGTGGTGAGCGTTCGGTCGATCGCGAAACGGTCCATTTCCGTCACAGCCCAGACGAGCTCGCCGCGGGCCTCGAAGTAGACGACGTCCCCTACCTCGACCACGACGTACGAGTTTTTCCGGCGTACCGCGAACCGTTCGAGACGCCCGGAGCCGGGGACGGGCCCCGGGCGCCCGGCGGACACACGTTCGAGCGTCTGCCGAAGCCGCTCGAGTCGGACCGGCTTGAGCAGGTAGTCGGTGACCTGTGCCTCGAAGCCGCGGATGGCGCCATCGTCGTGCGCGGATACGATGACGATGTTGAGATCGGGGTGTTTCTTGCGAAGAACGTCCGCCAGAGCGAAGCCGTTCAGGCCGGGCATGCGAAGATCGATGAAAGCGATTTGCGGCTGCGCGTCGTCGCAAAGTCTCTCTGCTTCCACCGCGAGTTCGGCTTCACCCACGACATCGACCCCTTTGCACTGACCGAGGAGGAACGTCAGCTCGTCTCGCGCGAGCGCCTCATCATCGACGACGATCGCCCGAAGGGTCACGCGTGCCCTTGCGGCGCTGCGAGCCAACTCTCGAGCTCGCCCGTGATGATGCGCGGTGCGTCGCGAAGCCCCTCGACCGTGAGCGTTCCGGTCAATAGCATCACGGACCGAAGCTCGTGCACGATCTCATCGAGGTAGTGCCGCAAACCGTCCTCGCCGGCACGGCTCAGGATTTGGAGCACCGGCCTCGCGATCCCGCCAGCCCGCGCACCGAGCGCGATTGCGCGCGCGATGTCGAGCCCTGAACGAATCCCGCCAGTCGCGATTGTGGTTAGCGAGGCACGTGCCGCGTAGTACACGGAGGGCGCGGTGGGAATTCCCCAGTCCCACAGGCGATTTCCCATGGAACGCTGCGCCCCTTGGGCCCGAAGAGTCTCGACGCCCACCCAGGACGTTCCACCCGCACCGGAGGTGTCTACGTATCGGATGCCAGCGGTGACGAGCTTCTGGATCGTTTGCGGACTCAATCCGTTTCCCGTCTCCTTCACCACAATCGGGAAAGGGAGCTCGTTGCACAGTCGTTCGAGAGTCCGCACGCATCCGCGAAAATCGCGGTCGCCGTCGGACTGGACGAGCTCCATCGCCGGGTTGAGGTGCACGCACAGCGCGTCGGCGCCCACGTCCCGGACGAGCATTTCAAGATCCTTGCTACTGGTCTCTCGCGCCTGAACGACGCCGATATTTCCGAGCAGCAATACGTCTGGTGCCCACTCTCGGACACGATACGTCCAATCGGTAGCAGGGTCTCGCTGCATGGCACGCTGGCTCCCGAGCCCAAAGCCAATGCCTCGTTCTTGCGCGATCCTCGCGAGCGACCGGTTGATGGTCGCGGCCCGCTCGTGGCCACCCGTCATCGCGGCAATTACGACCGGTGCATGGAGCCGTCGGCCGAGCAGCTCGACTTCCGTGCTCACTTCGTCCGCGCTGAGCTCGGGCAGCGACTGATGCAACAGGTTTACGTGCTCCAACAGCGTCGTGGTCGATCGAAACCCAACCTCCTCGCCTTCACAGAGGTCCAAGTGATCGGCCTTGCGAGCGCGGATGTCGGACGCGCCCTCTGGGGCCGGTTCCTCAGGCGCTTGCGCGGGCATGGCCTCGAAGTGTTTCGTAGCCCCACATGTCGACGGGCTTCCGGCAGCGGAGATCTTCCTCCACGTCCGATACCCACTCCGCCGCCGCGGCAGCTGGCCCGGCGGTCAGCTCCAATAGCTCCGCCCCGTAACCCGAGCCGTACGAGAACGCGGTGATCGGGTTCCCCTCTTCGAGTCCTACCAGAGCCCGAGCCACGGAGATCCAAAGGCTTGCCGTGTATGCGTTGCCGGTGAGCTGGTTCCACTCGAGCGTGTCGTCGACTTTCTCGAGATAGAGAAGCTCTGCTTCCCGAGCCGACCAGCCGAGTTGCTCGCCGAAATGAAGCACGGCCTTCTTGACCATCTTGGGGAATGGCACGTGGAAGCACATGGATCGGTACTTGGCCAGCACCGAACGCGCGTCGCGATCGCCGATGAGCGCGCCGAAGCACTCCGCCACCGCGTGCTTGTAACAGTCGAGGCTGAGTTGCCCGTCCACGGACGGGAACTCATCGCCGACGGGTCGCCAGAAATCAAAGGCCGGGCTGCTGAATGGAAACGACGTCGCCTCGACGCGTGCGACAGTAGGTTCGTCGATGATCATCGCAACCGCGCCTGCGCCTTGCGTTGGCTCCCCGGGATCGCCGAGCGAGTAAAGCGCCACGTCAGAAGCGATCACGAGCGCTGCTTTGCCCGTACCGGCGCCGGACCATTTCCACTCGAGTGCCTGGCGTAACGCGAGCGTGCCGCCGTAACATGCGTGCTTCACCTCGTACGATCGAACCGCGCCGGAGAGCCCCAGCTCCTCGGCGACCCATGCACTGAGCGGCCGACTCATGTCCTTCGCGCTTTCGGTTCCCACCGCAATGAGCCCGATGTCTTCCGCAGAGCCATTCCATCTCGAAAGCGCCCTTCTTGCAGCACCAACGGCCAGCGTCACCGCGTCGTGCCCGGACGGGCACAGAGCGATGTCCGTGCAACCTAGACCTTTTGTATACTTGTTTGGATCGACGCTTCGAAGCTCTGCGAGCTGCGTTACCGGCATGAAAAGCGGTGGCAGTTGAAGCCCGATGGATGCGATGCCTGCTGAAGTCGTAGTCATTCGTTTGTCTCCCCTCGTACACATGATCGACGTACCGTTGTTTAGCGCGCTCGATCAAACGATGAAGTTAAAACTCGTGACCGGTCCGTGGGATCGACTCAGCGGTTTGCACCGGTCGTTGAACCGCGATCAACAAGCAACGCAACGCGCTTAGCCAACGCAATGTAAAGTTCGCAACGCGCGTTTTGGCCTAACGCAACAGCACGTAAAGATCGCGAACATCGAAAACCGTTCGTGCGCGGAATCGGACGATCGAAGGGAAGCATCGATCCGTTTAGCGGATTGTTGTAGCCATACGTCGCGCGTTGCGAATACTCGGTTGCAGTGTTGGGGGGAGTGCAGAGGACAGTCGATTGGAGGAACAATCGATCGACGTATGACACGGTGGTGATCGGCGCGGGGCCCGCGGGCTGCGCTACCGCGGCGTGTTGTGCAGCGCGCGGCGCGTCCGTTCTGCTCGTGGAATCGAACCCCAAGGCCGCAAGGCGATTCGCGGGCGAGTGGATACACCCCGAGGGGGTCCGAGTTCTGAAGGCGCATGGTCTTCTCGAAGGCCTAGACAGCGGTCTCGCAACATCCGGATTCGCCGTGTTCCCTAACGACGGGATGGGACCGATCCAGCTGGACTATCCGAAAGAGACGACAGGGCTTGCGTGCGAGCACGAGACTCTCGTGAACCATATTCGACGAGGTGTGACCGAATTGCCACAGGTTGACTACGTTGAGGGCGTGCGAGCGCAGCGGGTCCGCGCTGATGCAGTAGACCTCGTTGCCCGCGGGGGAGAGGTCAAGCGAGTTCATGCCCGGCTTGTCGCCGTCGCGGCAGGACGTTCATCACGCAGCCTGGTCTCCTCAAACGTGACGCCGGAGGAGCAAGTCTCGATTTCGCAGATGGCCGGGCTCGTCGTGGCCGATAGCCAGCTTCCCTGTGAGGGGTTCGGGCACGTCCTGATTGGCGGGCCGGGCCCAGTGCTTGCGTATCGCATCGACGCGAACCGGATTCGCCTCTGTTTCGACGTGCCGCATGCAAACCGCGCCCGTGCTCATTCGCCAGAATGGATTTGGAAGTCCTTTTCGGAGGTGTTGCCTCCTTCGCTCCGGACAGGCGTTCGAGAAGCGCTCGCGCAGACCGCGCTCTCCTGGGCGTCCATCGCCTTTCGGCCACGACGCTATCTGACCGCGTCGGGGGTGGCGCTAGTCGGTGATGTGGCGGGGATCTTCCACCCCTTGACCGCACTTGGGATTACTATGTCGGTGCTCGACGCAGAGTCGCTCGCAGGAGCAACAAGCCTGACCGAGTATGCTGACCTCCGGGCAAGTCGGAGTTACATACCGGAGCTACTGTCGAACGCGATCTATCAAGCCTTCGTCCGCAACGACGCGGGCTCCCAAGCGCTTCGCGACGCGATCTTCGCCAGCTGGCGCGCGAGTCCGGCCCACCGCAGTCGGACGATGGAGCTCCTCGGCGCAGCCTCCACCAGTCGCGCCGAGTTCGTTCGAGCTTTCTCCCACGTGGCAATTCGAGCGAGTGCTGGGGCTCTCTTCGCGGACCGGCGCACCATCTCGGAGCTTTCGGGCTGGCTGAGGTGGCCGTGGGCGAGCGTGCACCCGCAACCCGCCGCAATCCGCTCGCGTTCTTTGTCATGGGCAGCTCCTGAATCCTGGGGGCGCCCCGACTTCTTTCGATCGCCGCAACCTTTCAAGGAGAAACAGCATGCAAACTGACTGGGACTTTTGCACGACCAGCCTTCGCCAGGTCTCCCGGACCTTCTCGCGCCCCATCGAGGTGCTTCCGGGCGACCTGCGAAAGGCGGTGACCTGCGGGTACCTACTCTGCCGCATCGTCGACGCGGTCGAGGACAACGAATCGTTCACGCTTGGTGAGCGCGACCGCCGGTACCGCGGATTCCACGACGTCATTCAGAGAATGTCGGACGCCAGTCAATTCGAGCGATCCTGGTCGGGCGTCAACGGCTCGCCACCTGCAGAGATCGAGCTGTGCTCTCAGATCCGACGAGTCGTCGCGGTGCTCGACACGGTGCCCTTCGAAATGCGTGAAGCGGTTCTACGGTGGGTCACCGAGATGGCGCGAGGCATGCAAATCTACAGTCATCGGTCGGCCGACACAGAAGGCATCATCGCGCCGGCGACGAGCGATGACCTGCAACGGTACTGCTACTTCGTGGCAGGGACGGTGGGACACATGCTAACCGAGCTCTTCGTCTTGGAGATGGACCTCGAGCCAGACAGTGAGGTCGCACAGCAACTGGCCGAGCGCTCCGAAGCATTCGGCACGGGCCTTCAGCTCGTCAACATCTTGAAAGACATCACCGACGATCTGCATCGAGGTTGGTCTTTCGTTCCTCGATCTCTCTGCAGGGCACAGGGTCTCCGGCACCGAGAGCTGACCGATCCCAGTCGCCGCCCAGCTGCACATCGTGCGGTGGTTCCCCTCTTCGAGCTCACTCGCGTCAATCTCGACCGAGCGCTCAACTACGCCCTTGCGGTGCCTGCCGAGTATCGAGAAATTCGGCTGTTCTGTTTGCTTCCCCTGTGGCTCGCCGTGAGGACGGTTGGACTCGCATACGGAAACGACGCGATGTTCATCTCGGGACAAGAGGTCAAGGTCAGCCGGGCGCAGGTCGAAGACGTGATCGAGCGTTGCGCCACGGGTTGCGGGGACGATACGGCCCTGCGCGCCGACTACGAAGCAATGTGGAACCCAGTTTCGAGGTTGATGGTCGCAGGTTCCGCTGCCGGGGAGTGGCCCCGGGGGATCGACGCAGCATGACTGCGAATGCACACATGGAATCGCAAGAGCGGCCGTCGTCGCGGATCCCGGGCTTCTACCATCTCGACCTGCGCAGCCGACATCAAGAGCTCGCACAACGCTTCGACCTCACCGATGAAGAGCTCCGTCTACTTCGGGGTGCGGGGGTCGACGGTCTCGCGATCGCGGACAAGATGGTCGAGAACTGCGTCGGGGTTCTTCGCCTGCCCGTCGGCTTGGGCCTCAACTTCCAGGTGAACGGTCGGGACTACGTGGTCCCCATGGTCGTCGAGGAGCCTTCCGTGGTTGCGGCAGCGAGCAACATGGCGAGGATCATCCGAGCGTCCGGCGGCTTTTCCGCCGGGGCGAGCGATTCACTCATGATCGCGCAAGTCCAGGTGCTTGCCATCGACGATCCCGTTTTTGCTCGGGCTGCCATCGAGCAGGCGGCCGACCGGATCGTCGGCGCGGCGAACGAGCGCCACCCAAACATGGTCGCGCGTGGTGGCGGGGCGAAGTCGCTCGAAGTGCGCCTTTTCGACTCAGAGCCCCAAATGCTCGTGATCCACCTTCTGGTCGATTGCCGGGACGCGATGGGTGCGAACGTCGTGAACGACATGGCCGAGGGGGTGGCACCCCTCATCGAAGAAGTGAGCGGAGGACGGGTCCGCCTCCGGATCCTGAGCAATCTCGCCGACCGGAGGTTGGCTCGAGCACACTGCGCCATTCGCGTAGAGCTCCTCGCGCGGCAAGGACGTGAGGGGTCCGCGGTGGCCGAGGGCGTTGTCGAGGCGTACCGATTTGCCGCGGCTGATCCGTACCGCGCCGCCACGCACAACAAGGGCGTCATGAACGGGATCGATGCCGTCGGCATTGCGACCGGCAACGATTGGCGCGGCCTCGAGGCGGGGGCGCACGCCTATGCGGCGCGAAACGGGAGATACGAACCATTGACTCGTTGGTGGCGCAAGGATGGTTACCTTCACGGCGAGATCGAGCTTCCGATGGCGGTGGGCACAGTCGGCGGCTCTACTCGTGTGCAGCCGACTCTGCGAGTTCTTCAGAAGCTACTTGGCGCACAAAGCGCCCAAGAGCTTGCCATGGTGATGTCTGCAGTCGGGCTCGCCCAGAACCTCGGCGCGCTTTGTGCGCTGGCGACCGAAGGAATTCAGCGCGGACACATGAGCCTTCACGCGCGCTCCGTGGCGCTGGCCGCGGGGATATCCCACGACCGCATCGACGACGTCGCAGCCAAGCTCGTGCGCATCGGCGACTTCAGCGCGTCGGCAGCGCGCGAGGTCGCGGAGACCGACTGAGGGCGCATGGTTGCACAGGCACCTAGACCTCGGCCAACTGCGCAGGACACCACGCTCGACCGGGGTGTGGATGCCCTGATTCAGATGCAGGGTGCCGACGGAAGCTGGGAGGGAGAGTGCGTCTGGTGTCCGATGCTCACGGCGCAGTATGTGATGACCGCGCACATCATCGGGTTGAAGGTCCCGTTGAAACGCCGGCGGGGCATCGTCACACACTTCCGCACGACTCAGAACGATGCCGGCATCTGGGGGCTCCATCCCCTGGACGAAGGAAGCCTCTTCGTGACGACTCTCGTCTACGTAGCAGCGCGCCTTCTCGGCGTCCCCCCAACAGCACCATGGCTTCAGGGCGCGCGTCGAATGTTCGATCTCGAGGGAGGCGTGAAGCATATTCCGACTTGGGGCAAAGTCTGGCTGGCGTTTCTCCGGCTCTACGATTGGGCAGGCGTCAATCCGATCCTTGCGGACGTTTGGGCGCTGCCCTCATGCGTTCCGATTCATCCGGCGAACTTCTACTGCCACACTCGGTCGATCTATCTCGGGCTCGCCGTGCTCTACGCGCAGCGATTCGTTGCATCGAACGCGACGATTCTCGACGAGATTCGCGGCGAGCTCTACGCGGGCCGCTATGACGCAATCGATTTCTCCGCTTCCGCAAACGACATCCGGGAAAAGGACGCTCCCTTTGGTGCCAGCGCCGGACTTCGGGCGGTCTTCGGGCTGAGTCGACTCTACGAACGAGTGCAACCGAAGCGCGTTTCTCAGCGGATCCTCCGCCAACTTCGCGAGCGGATGCGCCGAGACCTTCGCGCCAGCAGCTATCTTTCGCTTTCGCCGGTGAACGGCCTGCTCACAATCCTGGCGCTTTGGTCAGACGATCCGGAGGATGCCGATCTAGGACTCGCGGTCGAGAAACTCGACGCGTGGTTCTGGGAGGACCCTCGCGAAGGCTCACGCGTCGCGGGCGCCAGGAGCGTCTGCTGGGACACTTCCTTCGCACTTCAGGCCCTTTCGACTCTTCCGGAGTCCGATGATACGGATGCGTTGACCCACGGGGCGTCGTTTCTCGCAGGCCAGCAGATCGAGCAACTCAACCTCGACTACCGCGCCGCGCACCGCATCGATGCCAGCGGCGGCTGGTGTTTCTCCGAGATCGGACACGGCTGGCCCGTCAGCGACTGCACGGCCGAAGCGCTCCTGGCTCTGCTGCAAACGCGGCCGGAGCACCTCGGCCGGGAAGGCGCGGCACGTGGCGGACGATTCATTCTTCGGTGCCAGAACCGCGACGGAGGTTTCGGCAGCTACGAGCCGAGCAAGACCTCCTTTCCACTCGAGTGGATGAACCCGTCCGAGATGTTTGGCGAGTGCATGGTCGAGCGGTCGTACATCGAGTGCACGGCATCGTCCCTCATGGCTCTGTGCGAAATCCGTCGCCGCTATTCCGATCTGCTTTGCCGTCCAATCGAGCGCGCCATCCGTCGCGCCCGCAGCTTCCTCGTGAAGGCACAGAACGCTGACGGGACCTGGGACGCCGCGTGGGGCGTGCACTACGTCTATGCGACGATGTTCGGGGTACGCGGTCTGCTCGCAGCCGGCGTTCCCCCTTCCGACCCGCGAATCCGAAAAGCCTGCCGATGGCTGCTTGCGCGTCAGCGTCCAGACGGCGGCTGGGGCGAGCACCACCGAAGCTGCACAGAAGGGCGCTACGTCTCAGCTCCTGCCGGGCTTTGCGTTCAGACTGCCTGGGCACTTACCACGCTCGTCGAGGCGAATGAGCCGGACCACGCCGCAATGGATCGCGCTGCGGGATTTCTGGATCGCTCCCAACTTCCGTCGGGCGAATGGCCGAACGACGAGTTCACCGGTGTGTTCTTCGCCACGGCCCTTCTGAACTATCGGATGTACGGACAGTATTTCCCGGTCTTGGCTCTGGCGCTCTGGAATCGCCACCTTCTCAAAAACGAACAGTAGGGGAGACACCATGCAACCACTTAAAGCAACGTGCGGGCTCGGGACCCAAGCGAACGAAGTCGCACTAGAGACGCCCAACGTCGCGCTGCCAGCGTGGTTGCGGCAGGTACGCGCGGGCGTCGATGAACGACTCGTGGGCTTCTTCGAGGAAAAGAGACGCGAGACGAGCGAAATCTCCCGTCCTACATTGGAGCTCGTCGATGAGATCGAGGCACTGACGATGCGCGGCGGCAAGCGCCTGCGTCCCGCCCTCGCGGCCGCCGCCTACCGATGTATCTGCCCCGGTCAGGGGATGGAACGGCTGGCCGAGCTCTGCGGATCTCTCGAGTTGTTGCAGAGCTACTTGCTCATTCACGACGACTGGATGGATGGCGATGAGGTTCGGCGAGGCGGCAGCGCCGTGCACGCCAGCTTGCAGCGGAACCATCGTGACAGTCATTTGGGCGCGGCGCTTGCGGTACTGGCCGGTGATCTCGCGTCGGCATACGCTTGGGAGCTCTTCATGCGGGCTCCGTATCCGGTGCAGTCTTGGTCGGGGGCGGCCTCGCTATTCCTCCGCACTCAGAAGGAGGTCTACTGCGGCCAACACCTCGACCTGATCGGGGACGCCGACGTGGCCCGAATGCACGGGCTCAAGACCACCAGCTACACGGTCCGCGGGCCTCTGCTGCTGGGTGCGCTTCTGAGTGAACCTAGTCGACAGCAGGTGGAAGCGCTGGACGGCTGGGCCACGCCCATTGGTGAAGCGTTCCAAGTCCGCGACGATCTCCTCGGCGCCCTTGGTTCGCCAGACGCTACGGGGAAGCCTGGCCTGGACCTTCAGCACGGCAAGCTGAGCAGTGTTCTGGCCGAGCTGCGCCAATCGACCGGCCGCGCGGCACGCGAGCCCGTGGAACAAATTGTGGGGCGTGCTGAGGTCTCGGACCGGGAGCTGAACCGTGCGCGTGTGCTCTTGCACGACCTGGGCATCGTCGATCGGCTGGAGCAACGGATCAAGACACTCAGGAAGCAGGCCGACGCAGTTTTGCTCAACGCGCCTTTCAGCCCGCAAGGCCGCAACATGCTTGATCGGCTCGCCGACAAGCTGACGATTCGTCAATCATAAGCTGGTCGATTCACAGATGGGATTTGGTAGAGGCAAGGTGATTTTGCTGGGAGAACACTCCGTCGTTCACGGCTCTCCGGCGATCGCCATGGGAATCCAGCGTGGGATAAGCGCCACTGCGCGGCTGGCCGACGAGGACCTGCTCACAGTGTCACCATGGGACTCGCGAGTGCGGCCCCGCGACAACGGCGAGCAACCACTCGAACGGGCCTTTGCGATCGCCCTGGCCACATATCCTGATCGCCCTCGCCTCCAGATCGATGTGCAAGTCGACCTACCCTCCGGTGCAGGCCTCGGTTGCTCGGCGGCATTGGGAGTCGCTGTCTTCGACGCCATCGACCAAGCTCTCCGTGTGAACCGATCCCGAGAGGAGCTTGGGAGGATCGCGCTCCGCTGGGAGGAAGTCTTTCACGGAAACCCGTCCGGCATCGACAACATGGCAGCCGCGCTGGGAGGAGTCCTGCACTACAGAAAAGGGGCGCCCCTCAAGCGGCTGCAGGTCGCTCGGCCGTTTGCAGTTGTGGTCGCCGACAGCGGAGAAAGGTCCGAAACCAAGGAAATGGTGTCGCTCGTTGCGTGCCAGCTCGCAAGTAGCCCTGCACGGGTTCGAGAGAAGTTCGACGATGTGTCTGAGCTGGTACGGGAAGCCGAATTGGCGTTCTCCAGGGGCGACATGGCCGCACTTGGCCGCTTGCTCGACTTGAATCATGACATCCTGAGCTCGCTTCTCCTGTCTACGCCGAAAGTCGAGGAACTGTGTCGCCTCGCCAGAGCGCAAGGGGCTCTCGGTGCCAAGGTCACGGGCGCTGGTGGCGGGGGTTGCATCGTGGCGCTCGCCGAAGACGACAAACATGCTCATCGCATTCGCGAGGCCCTGGGAGCTCGTTCCTTCGTGGATGGGGTCCACCCATGACCAATGGGATCATGCACGCGCGCGTCTCGGCCTGCGCCAACATCGCCTTGGCGAAGTATTGGGGCAAGACAGATCTCGAATACAACGTTCCCGCCGTTCCGAGCATCTCGTTGACCCTCGACCAGCTCGTGACCGAGACAGAGGTTCGATTTGTCGAAGGGCTCGAAAGCGATGTCGTAATGCTGGACGGCCGCACAGCTACGGCACGCGAGGCTCAGCGCGCGATCGCCATGTTGAACCGCGTTCGCCAAACCGCAGGTCTTCAGTGGAGGGCCACGGTGACAAGCTCCAATCACTTCCCCACGGCGGCGGGCCTCGCCTCGAGCGCATCGGGGTTCGCAGCCCTCGCGGCGGCTGCCATGCGAGCCGCAGGCCTTGAGCTCGATCCCGAAGCGCTCAGTGCGCTTGCCCGCCAATCGAGCGCATCCGCTGCGCGATCGGTTTTTGGAGGATTCGTCGAGCTCCCAGGAGGCGTACCCGGTGAAAGGAGCCTCGCTGCCCGCCAAATCGCACCCCAACGTCACTGGGACGTTCGCCTGATCCTCGCGCTCACGGCGACGGGACCGAAGTCAGTGGGCTCAACGGACGCAATGGAACGCTCCCGCAGGACCTCTCCGTACTACCAGGCTTGGGTGGATCACGCGCCCCATTGGGCAGTGATCATCAAACGGGCAATTCGCGATCGAAACCTGAGCGCACTTGGTATCGCCATGGAGCACAGCACATTCTCATTTCACTCCTGCGCCATGACATCAGACCCGAGGATCCTCTACTGGAACCCCGCAACCGTGGCGGCGCTCCACACGGTCACCGGTCTCCGTGAACGCGGGGTGTCGGCCTGGAGCACGATGGACGCTGGACCACATGTCAAGGTGCTCTGCGAGGCCGCGGACGCCGCTCGGATTCAACGAGCTTTGCAACGAACGCCAGGCGTGCTGGAGGCACGCATCGCGAAGCCCGGCCCGGGAATCGAGGTCCTGTCGTGATCGCAAGAGGCACATCGGCACCCGGCAAAGCGTTCTTGTGTGGGGAGTACGCGGTTCTATCCGGGGCACCGGCGATCGTCGCCGCAGTGGACAGAAGAGTGCGCGCGAAATGGACCGAGCTTCCGCCTAGGACGGAGCAGCTGCCCATCGAGGCCCAGGCGACGCTCGAGGCCGCGCAAGACCGCTTCGGCCAGCCCCCATACCATCTCAGCTTCGATACCGGGCGTCTCTACGAGGGACCGAACAAGCTCGGCTTGGGCTCGTCGGCCGCTGTGGCCGTTGCAAGCGCTGCCGCCCTCATCGCGCTGCGCGAACACGATCTGAAGGAACCCGGGGTGCGTGACCGAGTGTTCGCCGCTGCGGTGCGCGGTCACTCGGCGGTTGCGCCGCGAGGAAGCGGCGCTGACGTAGCAGCGGCAACGTACGGTGGATATCTGTGGTTCCAAAGGCAACGCGGAGAGCTGCTAGTCCAGCCGGTTGATCCGCCAAACTCGCTGGTGAGCGTGCTGCTCTGGACAGGCAAGTCTGCACGAACCAGCGACCTGCTGGAACGAGTGAGGCGATTGAAAACGCAGTCACCCAAAGTCCACCATCGATGCGTGACCGAGTTGCATCAACGGGCGACAGAGTTCGCGCGAGCATTTCGCTCGGGCGATGCGCACGGCATCATCGGGACCGCACGCGAATACAACGCCTGTATGGGCGCACTTGGCTTGGCAGCGCAAGCTCCTATCGTGAACAACAAGCTCCGACGCATCGCAGAATGGGCGTGGTGGCACGGCGGTGCCGCCAAACCATGCGGCGCGGGAGGGGGAGATCTGGCCGTGGCCTTCTTCGTGGACCAGGACGCAGCAGACAGCTTCGCAGCGGCGTGCGAGAGCGATGGGATTGCACAAGTGCAAGTGGAATGGGGAGCGGAGGGTGTCCACGCCCTCCAGGAGAGCAAGAATCCGCTTCACGGGACGTTTCTCAGGAGGACATCATGACTGCTTACGCACCGATAGGCTCAGGGCACCTTGGGACGAGCAATCTCAAGAACCCTCCGGAGCTCGGCGGCGGACTGCCTTTGATTGGTCACAGCAGAGCCTTTATCAAAGACACCGTGGGCCTGTTGCAGAGAACGTACGACGAGTGCGGCCCCGTGGGGAGATTCAGGCTATTGGGCAAAGACATCATCCTCTTCACCGGACCCGAGGCGCAAGAAGCCATGTTTCGTCAACCCGATGAAGTGCTCAGCCCGAACGCGGCGTACAAGATGATGGTTCCGGTCTTTGGGAAGGGCGTCGCTTACGGGGCCGAGCCATCGAAGATGGCCGAACAAATGCACATGCTCTATCCCGCGCTTCGCAACAATCGGATGCGTACGTACACCGAGATCGTAGCGCGCGAAACGATGGATAGCATCGCGAGCTGGGGTGACGAGGGCGAAATCGAAGCGATAGCCTTCTTTGGAATGCTCACGAACTACACGTCGAGCAGCTGCCTCCTCGGCAAAGAGTTCCGCAACGAGATGAGCGAGGAGTTCTCGAAAGTCTACTATGACTTGGAGCGTGGGATCGTGGCCTGGGGCTATATCCACCCTTACCTGCCTATCCCTGCTTTCCGCCGCCGCGATCGTGCTCGCGCACGACTGGGCGAAATGGTCTCGGGAATCGTCGAGGCTCGGAAACGCTCCGGATATCGCGGCGAGGACTTCCTCCAAACGCTGATGGACGCGGAATATGCGGACGGGAGCAAGCTCACCGATCACGAGGTCACGGGCATGCTCGTTGCCGCGATGTTCGCAGGCCATCATACGAGCTCTGTAACGACCGCATGGACCTTGCTGGAGCTTCTGCGGCATCCGGAGTTCCTCGACCAGGTCCGCGACGAG
>Ga0209456_10000597_pt1 | contig 19291 bp, 18 predicted proteins | sample COG_11_FD_184755 | JGI IMG/M metagenome (GOLD analysis project Ga0209456, IMG submission 184755) | Pelagic marine sediment microbial communities from the LTER site Helgoland, North Sea, for post-phytoplankton bloom and carbon turnover... | ecosystem: Environmental > Aquatic > Marine > Neritic...
ATGCACAACTGATCGAGCCAACTCGGGTCGTAGCCTTCCATCCGGACGGGCAGGACGTCGGCTTCCCATGCAGCGGCTCCCGCTTCCATCCCCTCGAGTTGCTCGACGATCGCCGCCAAGCCTTCTGGCCCCTCCATTCGGGCATCGGGTGCGGCGTGTTGCCAGCGGAGCAGGAACCGCAAGTAGTCAGCCGCCGTGACGGCTTCGATCTCCTTGCGCAGACGGTTGAGGGTGTAGCGGTGAATCCGGGCGAGCAGGCCGCGCTCGCACCATTCGAGGGCGGTCGACTCGGGCGTGAAGGTGCCGCGCAGCACGAAGCCTTCTCCTTCGAGTGCGCCGAGCGCGGCCTCGACCAGGCTGATATCCAAGCCGAGCATCTGCCCGAGCTGCTCCGCCGTCGCGGGGCCCGACGCCTGCAAGCGACCTCGCACGATCTCACGCGCAGCAACCTCCGGCGTCCGGGCTTCGGTTCGATGGCGCGGCGGAACTACGATCTTGGTTTCAGCGCGCCCGGCCGGCCATGCGGCTTCGAGCAGAGGCAGACGTTCGGCCGCGGTCCACAGCGTGCGCCTCTCGGTCATGAAGCGCGTCGCGCGCCCCGCCGTGGCAAGCTCCGACAACCAGCCTTGCCACTCGCCGTGCAGGGCGTCTTCATCCGTGAGGCAGTTGTGAAGCAGAAGCGCGTCGTGCATCTCTTCGGCGTCGCGGGGGTCGGGCCATGCTTCGTTCCGCACGCGTTCGATTGCCGCAAGGTCGAGGGCGCCCATGTCTGAGGCTTGAGCAGGATTGAGCCACCTGCGCGACATGACCGCCTGCGTCCGCCGTTCCTCGAGGGGGGCGTCATCCAGGAAGGTGTAGGGCTTCGAATTCAGGATCTCCTGCGCAAGAGGCGACGGCTCGGTGAGGTCGCGGGCCAATAGCTTGAGCTCTCCGGCCTGCAAGCGCCGCAGGAGCGCCTCGATACCGTCGATGTCCATCGCCTCGTGTAAGCAGTCCTCAATTGTCTGCCGAACGAGGGGATGGTCCGGAATCTCGCGATCGCCCGCCACGTTTTCGAGACACGCCACTTGATCGGGAAAGCAGAGGCCGAGCAGGTCGTCGGCCTGCATGCGCTGAAACGGGGGCGGCACCTTTTTGCCACCGCGGAACCGGACGATGGCGAGTGCCCGTGTCGCGTTCCATCGCCAGCGCGTCTGAAACATCGGGGCGTCAAGCAGGGCTTGCACCAACACATCGCGAACGTTCTCGGCGCGCAGGAACCGGAAGACATCTTCCAGCGGAAAGCTATGCGTCGGACCGAGCGACAGAACGATCGCGTCTTCGGTGGCGGCGGCTTGGAGCTCGACATTGAAGCTTCGGCAGAAGCGCTTGCGGAGTGACAGGCCCCAGGCGCGGTTGACTCGGCTTCCGAACGGCGCGTGCACGACTAGGTGCATCGCACCGGTTTCGTCGAAGAAGCGTTCGAGGACGACCGTCTCGCGGGTCGGCATGGCGCTAAGCGCGATCCGTGCGGCGACCAGGTACTCCGCTACTTGCCGCGCGGCGAGCTCGCCGATCGCGGTCTCTGCCTGGAGCCAGGTGGTGACTTGCTCGAGGTCTTGATGCCGTTCTTCGATGCCCACCCGAATCGCGTTCACGGAGGTCGATAGGAGGTTTGCGCGCGCCGGCGCCTCACCAAACCAGAAGGGGAGGCTGGGGGGCTTGCCCCTCGCGTCGGCGACCCGAACGACGCCCGGCTCGACCCGCAGAATCTCGTACGACACGTTGCCGAGCTGGAAGATGTCGCCTGCCATACTCTCGATCGCGAAGTCCTCGTTCAGAGAACCGACGCGAAGCCCCTCAGGCTCGAGGCGCACCTCGTAGTCGAAGTTGTCTGGAATGGCCCCGCCGTTGGTGATCGCGGTGAGGCGCGCGCTTCGTCGCGGGCGAATGTGCCGGTTGACCTCGTCATGATGAAGGAAGGCGCCTCGGCGGCCGCGGCTCGTGGCGAAGCCTTCCGACAAGACGTGCACCACCTGCCCGAAGGCTTTTTGGCTCAGCCCGCGATAAGGCCATGCTCGCCGTATCAATGCGAACAACTCGTCCTCGCTCCATTCTTCGGTGGCGGCGCTAGACGCGACGATCTGCTGCGCGAGGATATCGAGCGGCCCCACGGGAATCTCGATTTGATCGAGCTCGCGCCGCTGGACGCAGCGCATGAGCGCGGCGCATTCGACGAGATCGTCGCGGCTCATCGGGAAGAGACGGCCTTTCGGGGTGCCGCCATGCCAATGGCCGGAGCGGCCGACCCGCTGAAGAAACGTCGCCACAGAGTGCGGCGAGCCGAGCTGGCATACCAGGTCGACCTCGCCGACGTCGATTCCGAGCTCGAGAGATGCGGTTGCTACCACTGCTCGGAGCTCACCCGACTTCAAACGCCGTTCGGCGTCGAGCCGGTGCTTTCGTGCCAGGCTGCCGTGATGCGAGGTGATCGCCTCTTCGCCAACGAGCTCGCTCAGGTGCCGCGTGACGCGCTCCGCCAGACGCCGCGTGTTGACGAAGATCAGAGTGGTCCGATGCGCCGCAATCAGCGCGGCGAGCTTTGCGTAGATCTCCTCCCACACTTCGAGGGACATGACGGTTTCGAGCGGAGAACCGGGGAGCTCGACGGCAAGGTCCATCTCGCGCTGATGCCCGACATCGACGATCCGGCAGCCGGGTGCCGCATCCCCGTCGGTGTCGTCCCCACGGGAGCCAACCAGGAAGTGAGCCACGTCTTCGATCGGGTTTTGCGTGGCGGAGAGCCCAATCCGGGTGATGTCCCGCCCGACCAGCGCCTCGAGCCGCTCCAGTGAGAGCGCGAGGTGGGCTCCCCGCTTGTTGGTCACCACGGCGTGGATTTCGTCGACGATGACCGTGCGGACGTCGGAGAGCATTCGCCGGCCGCCTTTGCTGGTGAGCAAAATGTAGAGCGACTCGGGCGTCGTCACGAAGATGTGCGGTGGCTTTTTCACCATCTTCGTTCGCATGTGCGACGGCGTGTCCCCGGTGCGCACGGCAGTTCGGATGTCGACGTCGTCGTAGCCCAGTTCCTCGAGGGTCCCGCGGATCCCTTCGAGCGGCGCCTGGAGGTTCTTGTCGATGTCGTTGCTGAGCGCTTTGAGCGGAGAGATATAGAGAACGCTGACCCGGTCCTCCAAGCCTTCACTCAGGCCGCGCTGGACTAGATCGTCGATGGCGCAGAGGAACGCGGCGAGGGTCTTGCCGGAGCCCGTGGGTGACGCGATCAGCGTGTGCTTCCCCTCGCGGATCGCGGGCCAGCCCTCTACTTGCGGGGGTGTTGGCTCGCCAAACGTTCGCTCGAACCAGGTGGCCACCGCGGGGTGAAAGCCGGGGAGGGGCATTGGGGACATCTAGCACCGGGGGGGCGGATCGACAGGGGGGGGAGGGTGTGGCCGTGCCAGCGTCGGCGTCGGCGTCGGCGTCAGCGTCAGTGTCAGCGCCAGTGCCAGTGCCAGTGCCAGTGTCAGCGTCAGCGTCAGCGTCAGCGTCAGCGTCAGCGTCGGCGTCAGCGTCAGCGTGAGTGCCAGCGGGGGCGTTTGTAAGGGGCGAAAGCCGCGCCGAGGATGATTGCCTCCTGGATCGCGTCTGGTTGTCTCAATGATGCGACCAAGGTTTCACCGATCGCGCCGGCGCGGAGGCGCCGTGCGGGTGCTGCCTCCTCCGGCTCCTGCCCGACTCCCGCGATCGACCGCCTCGCCGCCTCCAAGATCTGATCATGCAAGGCGGGCTGCGCCGCCGCGGCGAGTACCGCTGCGGCCATGATCCAACGCACATCCGCGCCGACGGTCTGACCGCCTGCGAGTTGGTCAGCGAGGCGTTCGACTTCGGCGTGTTCGGCGTGCAGGTAGGCGAGGCCGGGGATGTCTCGGAGGTGGAAGCCCTCGAGCTCGGGCCATGGGTCTTGGAGGAGCGTGTCGATGACGGAGTCCGCGATCGCGTGCAGTGCTTCGTCCGCAAGACCGACCCACTGCCCGCCGAGCGGCAAGTAGTAGAGGCGGACGTCGGCGTGCTCGGCCTCCCATTGCTCCCACAGTGCCTTCGCCTCCTCGTGCCGGCCCATGTGATGCAAGACGCGTGTCGCCATGTAGAGTCGGAGCCGGGCGGGAGGGTGTTCGTCGATTAGGGCATTGTCTTGGAAGATCGCCGCCGTCCGTTGAGGTGAGCTGGGGTTGCGGAACGCGCGCCGCATCGTTTCCACGTACGCGGGCCCCAAGCTGAGCGTGCCCAGCACGTCCGCGAAGACCTCGGGCAGCCAGGCGCCGAACAATTGCCGGAGCCAGGCGCCGTCCAGCTCCGCGGGGGACACGGGCAACTCGACCTCGTGGGGGAGGCGGAGGCGGGCATGCAGATCGCGGTCGACCGGTCCCAGGCTGTAGTAGAAGTCATGGGCGACCTCGTGCGCGATCGCCGGCCAGTGCCAAAGGCTGTGCTCGAAGCCTACGGGCAGGCGGAGCGGGGCTACCCGCGTTGAGGCGAAGCGCGGGACGATCGACAAGTCCCAGTCGCCAGTCACCACCACTGGCTGGCTGGTTCTCAAGTCGAGCCCCTGCGCCCGTGCGAACTCGAGGATAGGTGCGTAGCAGGCGTCGGCCATGGCGTCGGCGTCGCCGACAAACGACGAGCGTCCGTACATGCGTTGCTGCGCCATCGTCTTCAGGTAGCGGAGGAGCGCATCGAGCCCGCGTAGAACCGTGGTCTCCTGAACGATCGTCGACAGTGTTGGGCTGCTTTTCAGCGAGCGGTCGATCACGTCGAGACGGCCGAGCAGATCCTCGCGCAATGCCGGGACGAGGCGCGCCAATCGCGGATCGCTCTCCGCACGCGTGAGCAGGTGGGATGCCTCTAGCTTTAGCCTGTCGAGCTGCGCAATCGCTGCGGCGGCGAAGTCATGCTCGGTGGGGCGTTTCGCAACCGCAGGTTCGCGCCTGGGTTTCGGCGGCGGCTCTCGCCTTGGCTGGCCAGACGGCGGGGAGCGCTGCGGCTCTTTTCGCGCTGGTGCTCTGGCCGTCGTTTCCTGCGCCGTACCGGCTTGCTCCCGCTTCTTCTTCTGTCGGTCCCGCCATCGCTTGAACAGGGGATAGAGGATGTAGATCAGGAGGGCGATCGCACCGAGATGTTCTGTGAGAAGCTCCCTCATCTGCTCTCAGCGCTTCCGCCGGCTGTAGAGGAGCACCGGGCGCTGGAGCGGACCTTCACCGCGTTTCGTGATCAGGTCCGCCAAGATCAGCCGCGCCACGAACGTCCGCGGCTGAGCGAGCAGAGCGCCTAGCGGCAAGGGCTTAGACTGGGCCTTCATCATCGTCCCGCCCGCCCGTTGATTTACTGATCGAGTCGCGCATCTCGGTGTCGGCCGCGACGTTGCGGAGGTTGTAGTAGTCCATCACGCCGAGATTGCCTTCTTTGAGCGCCTCGGCCATTGCTGCGGGGATCTTGGCTTCGGCCTCGACGAGCGCTGCGCGCATGTCCTCGACCTTGGCGCGCATCTCTTGCTCGAGAGCCACCGCGAGCGCGCGCCGTCCCTCCGCGCGGGCCTGCGCGACCTGCTTGTCCGCCTCCGCCTGCTCGGTCATCAGCTTGGCGCCAATGTTGGTGCCGACGTCGACGTCGGCGATGTCGATCGAGAGAATGTTGAAGGCCGTGCCACTGTCCAATCCGCGCGACAGCACGTTTTTCGAGATGCTGTCCGGGTTTTCGAGCACCTCGGCGTAGGTCCCCGCGGAGCCGATCGTCGAAACGATCCCCTCGCCGACGCGTGCGACAACCGTTTCCTCGGTTGCGCCGCCGACCAACCGGTCGATGTTCGACCGAACGGTGATTCGGGTGACGACCAGCAGCTGAATACCGTCCTTGGCGACTGCCGTGATCTTGGGGGTCGTGATGACACGGGGGTTCACGCTGGTCTGAACCGCCTCGAGGACGTCACGGCCGGCGAGGTCGATCGCGGCCGCCTGCGAGAAGTCTAGGGTGATGCCGGCCTTGTCTGCGCTGATCAGCGAGTTGACCACGCGCTCGACGTTGCCGCCCGCTAGGTAGTGCGACTCCAGTATGTTCGTTTCTGCGTGGAGTCCGGCTTTCACTGCAGCGATGCGAGGATTGACGACGGCGCCTGGTGAGACCCGCCGCAAGCGCATTCCGATGAGCTCGCCGAAGCCAACCCTCGCGCCGCTCGACCATGCTGCGATCCAGAGCCTGACCGGGATCAGCCAGACGAACAGGACGAACAGGACGATGATGAGGACAAAAATCAGGGCAGCTGGTGCAAGTGACATGAGAGTTCCTTCCTATGTTGTGTCGGGGATCCGCACGATGACGCGTGGCCCTTCGACCGACACGACTTCAACTTCCAGGTTGCTATCGATGTACTCACCCTCGGTCATCACATCGACTTCTTCAGATCCCATGCGAACGCGACCGATCGGGCGGAGGGGAGTGGCGGTGATTCCCCGGCGTCCGACCAATCGGCTCCGATCCTCCTGCGAGACGGCGTCCGCCTGGCTGTGCTCGAGGACCACCTTCCGACCGAATCGGCTTCTCGGCAGCCAAAAGAGCATGACTCCAGCAGCGACGACCGACGCGCCGCCCGTGACGCCGCCCCAAAGCGGCCCTAGCTCCGTCCAGGCGGCGATCGCTCCCGCCGCGAGCGCCAGTAGGCCGAGGGCTCCCGCAACGCCGAAGCCAGGCACAATCGCCACCTCGGCGAAGAGCAAGAGCAATCCGAGCACCAGCACGACGACGATGACGGCTGCAGTCACGCGTCCTCCTCGGAACGGACCACCAGGGCCGGTCCGTCTTTGCCGATCACCCTGACCCGCGACCCGTGGGCGATGAACTCGCGCTCGCTGGTGGCTTCATGACGTTCCCCGTCGATGATGATCTTTCCGGCCGGTCGCAGGTCTGTCAGCGCTTCACCGACTTGTCCGACGAGGTCGGACGCGGTCGGTGCCGAGAGGAAACCCGTCTCGGCGTGTTCTAGGACTAGATTCTTGCCCATCGCTGTCTTCGACAGCAGGCGCATGAACACGAGGGCCAGGACGAACGATCCGAGCAGAGAGAGCAGGACGCGGGTCATTGCGTCTGCGAGCACTCCGGTCTCGAACGAGACGTCGATCGGAATGCCGATCAAGGCGAGTACCAGCGCGGCGATCACGAAGATCAAGCCGAGAACCCCCGGCACGCCGAGCCCCGGGACGAAGAATATCTCGACAACGACGAGAACGACGCCTGCCAGGAACAGCAAGGCTTCTTCCCAACCGACGAGATGAACGACCGCATGGCCGCCGAAGAACAAGACAAGCGCGATGAAGCCGACGAGGGTGAAGACTCCGACGGTTCGCGTATAGAACGCGACCATCAGACCGAGCATGCCGACCGAGAGCAAGAGCCCGCTTACCGTTGGTTCCGTGAGCCAGCGGGCGATTTCCTCGCCCCAGTTGAGCTCGACATCGGTGATCTCAGGATTTTCGAGTGTGAGGATGCTGAAGACCTCGTCGAGGTTGGCTGCCTTTGCATCGGCCATACCCATCTTGAGCGCCTGGTCCGTGTCGAGGGTCAGCAGCTTGCCCGCTTCGACGATGCCATCGATGACCACCTCCGCATCGACCATCGCCTCGGCGATGTCCCCACGTCGGCCATTGGCTTCGGCGGTGGTGCGCATTTCAGCGCGCATGTACGACACCATCTTTTCGCCCACCGCCTCGGCCTGGCCGCCCGGTGCGGCCTGAATCGGCGTCGCTGCGCCAATCGTACCGCCTTCGGTCATGATGATGTTGTCGCAGGCCAAGCTGATCAGAGCCCCGGCGCTAATGGCGCGCGGGTGGATGAAGGCGACGGTCCGCGGCTTGGCTTCGAGCAATGCATCGCGAATCTGAATCGCAGCGTCGACACGCCCGCCGAGCGTGTTGACGTCGAGCACAATCGCGGCGGCGTCGGGATTGTCCTCGATTGCGCGGCGCACGAACGCAGCCAGCCCGAGCTCGACGGTACGGTCGATCGCCACGACGACGACCTGGCTTCCAGGCGGTGCGTCGATCGGAAGGGTCTGCACGTCACCGTCGACGTTGGCGCTTGGCGCGGGACGGTACCCGGAATCGTCATCGTCATCGCCCTTGTCGGGCTTCTGGCCGAAGGCCACCTGTACGGTGCAAAGGAGCACGCTAGCGATCAGAAAGCCGCGGAAGCTCAATCGCGGGTATTGGGCCCACCTCACGCGGTGCAACCTAGCTCCCTTGGGACCCTAGCTCAATGCCGTACTTCTTGAGAATCGAGCGAGCCAGAGCGGACTTGTGAACCTCGTCCGGCCCGTCGTAGATCCGGGCGGCCCGTTCGTGGCGGAAGAACCAGGCCAGAGGGGTGTCGTCGGTCATGCCTAGGCCGCCATGGATCTGGATCGCCCGGTCGACCACACGTTGGAGAACCCCTGCCACCATGAACTTGATCGCTGAGATCTCGTTGCGCGCGGCCCGCGTGCCCTCGCGATCGATCTTCCAGGCAGCCTGGTAGACCATCAGCCGGGCGGAGTCGATCTCGGCGCGGCTTTCGGCGATCCAATGCTGGATGGCTTGCTGGGTCCCGAGCGGTCGATTCGGCGCCACCATTCGCCGCGAGGCGTGCTCGCACATCAAATCGAAAGAGCGCTCGCAGATCCCGAGCCAGCGCATACAGTGGTGGATTCGTCCTGGGCCAAGGCGCTCCTGGGCGATCAGGAAGCCAGACCCCTCCTCCCCGAGCAGGTTCTCGGCCGGAACGCGACAGTCCTCATAGGCCACCTCCGAGTGACTCTGCCAACCGTAGCCGAGGTCGCCCATGATCGAGAGGCGCCGGATGTGGTGGAAGCCTGGGTTGTCGGTCGGGACGATGATCTGGCTCGCACGCATGTGGGGCGAGGCGTCCGGATTGGTGACCGCCATGACGATAGCGAAATCAGCGAGGTGCCCGCCTGTGGTGAACCACTTCCGTCCGTTGATGACGAAATCATCGCCGTCGCGGACCGCGGTGGTGTCCATCCAGGTTGGGTTGGAGCCAGCCCGATCGGGCTCCGTCATCGAGAAGCAGCTTCGGATCTGACCAGCTGCCAGCGGGCGCAGCCACTTCTCCTGCTGTTCCGCGGTTCCGAACTTGTGCAGGATCTCCATGTTGCCGGCGTCCGGGGCCTGACATCCGAAGACGTAGTGACCGAGTGGACTGCGGCCGAGGATCTCGCTCATGTGCGCATGCGGAAGGAAGTCGAGTCCCATGCCGCCGTACTCGATCGGCATCTGTGGAGCCCATAGACCCGCCGCCTTGCACCGCTCGCGTGCTTCGTTGGCGGCGGGCAGCGCTTCCTCGAACGACTGACGTGCTGTTGCCTCGAGCGGATAGACCTCGGCTTCCATGAGCTCGCGGGCTCTGTGCAGAAGGTCTTCGAGCTCGGGCGGTGTACTGAAGTCCATCGATAGCCTCCGGATTGGGCTCGGCATGATAAGCTCCCCATCTTCCGAAAGCGAGGACCCATGCCGCCTGTGCCCCCGAAGAATGCTGGACCCGTTCGAGAGGCGCATCGCTTTGATGAGGCGAGCCTCGATGCCTGGATGACCGAGAATGTCGACGGGTACACGGGCTCGCTGCAGGTTTGTCAGTTCAAAGGTGGGCAATCGAATCCGACCTACTGGCTTGCGGATCGCGAGCGTCAGTACGCCTTGCGGAAGAAGCCGCCCGGGAAGCTCCTGCAGTCGGCGCATGCGGTCGACCGTGAATACCGAGTGATGCGCGCGCTCGGCGAAACGGACGTGCCCACGGCCACCATGTACGCGCTTTGCGAAGACGATTCGGTCATAGGCACTTCGTTTTTCATCATGGAGTACGTGCAGGGGCGCATCTTCTGGAACGTGCAGCTGCCTGAGGTCGAGCCGGACGAGCGGCGCGCGATCTACGACGAGCTCGCCCGGGTTTTGGCCGCGATTCACAGCGTGAACCTCGAGTCGGTGGGTCTGTCCGACTACGGGCGACCCGATGCGTACGTCGCGCGACAAGTGAAGCGATGGACCAAGCAGTATCTGGCCTCTCAGACCGCAGATGTTGCGCCGATGAACACGTTGATCGACTGGTTGCCCGCCAACATTCCTGATGACGAGGCGACCGCGTTGGTGCACGGCGACTACCGCTTGGACAATTTGATCTTCCACCCGACGGAGCCCCGAGCCCTTGCGGTGATCGACTGGGAGCTTTCGACGCTGGGCCACCCGCTTTCCGACTTGGCGTACACCTGCATGCTGTACGACGTGATGCTTCCGAAGATAGGCGGCCTGGCCGGGGTCGACTTCGACAAGACCTGCATCCCGGCCGAGGATGCGTTCGTGGCGCGATACTGCGAGCTGGTGGGCCGCGATGGCGTGCCGGACCTGCACTACTACAAAGCCTTCTCGCTTTTTCGTCTCGCGGCGATCGCGCAAGGCGTGTACAAGCGCAGCCTAGATGGGAACGCTAGCTCCACCGAAGCGGCCATGTTCGGAGCCGCGGTGCCGCACTTGGCGAGCATTGCATGCGGGCTAGTGGAGATCGGGTAGGGCGATGATCAAACGAATCGTACTGTTCAAGTTGAAAGACGAGTATCGCAACGACGCCGCCCGCGCGGAGTTCGCAGAGCGAACGCGACAAGACCTCAGCGCCCTAGCAACCGTCCGCAGCGTCACCGTAGGCACCCCCGCCGACGAAGCCACCGAAGCAGCCTGGGACATCTGCATCGTCCTCCACTTCGATAACATGGACGACGTCCAAGAATACATCGTAGCCCCCGCCCACCGAGCCTACGTCGACACCTACGCCACCCCCCGCCTACAAGCCCGCAAAGCCTCGAACTTCCAAACCTAGAAAGGGGACAGTCCCCTTTTTGGAAGGGTTAATTGCCGCTGGCCTGTGGCCGCGGCGACGTGGTCGCATCGAGGCGGCCGGTCTGCTAGCTTCGCCGCGCAACAATGATTCCACGCTACAGCCCAGCCGAATTCCAAGCTCTCTGGTCTCAGAAACGCAAGTACGAGGCCTGGTTCGACGTCGAAATAGCCGCCTGCCGCGCCATGGAAGGTGCTGGCCTCGTTCCTGAGGGGACGGCAGACAAGGTGAGCGCGTTTAGAGCGCAGCTCGATGCCGATGCGATTGACGAGATCGAGAAGGTGACGCGCCACGACGTGATCGCGTTTCTGACGCACGTCGAAGGCATTGCGGGGGAGCCCGCCCGGTGGCTGCACCGCGGTATGACTTCCTCGGATGTCCTCGACTCCTCTTTGGCCCTCCTGCTGGTCGAGGCGAGCGACGGCCTGTTGGTCCGTTTGGACGCGGTGCTCGAAGCTCTGCGCGAACGCATCGAGGAACATCGCCGCACCCCTGCCATCGGCCGCTCGCATGGCATTCATGCCGAGCCGGTCACCTTCGGGCTGATTCTGGCGGGGCACTATGCAGAGCTTGCGCGTGGCCGACAGCGCCTGCTGGTAGCTCGAGAAGAAATCGCCGTGGGGAAGATCGCCGGCGCGGTTGGCACGTACGCCCACCTCACACCCGCCATCGAGGCCGAAGCACTGGCTTCGCTCGGACTTCGACCCGAGACGGCATCGACACAGGTCGTCGCGCGTGATCGCCACGCCGCCTTTGTGGCGACCCTTGGCATCATTGCCGCTGCGATCGAGCGCTTCTCAACCAACGTTCGTCATTGGCAGCGCACCGAGGTCGGGGAAGCCGAAGAGCACTTCAAGAAGGGTCAGAAAGGCTCGAGCGCCATGCCGCACAAGCGGAACCCCGTACTGACGGAGAACCTTTGCGGTCTAGGGCGGGTCGTCCGGGCGGCCGTCGTTCCGGGGCTCGAGAACGTGGCGCTGTGGCACGAGCGGGACATCAGCCATTCGTCCGCGGAGCGCATGATGTTGCCGGATGCGACGGCGACGCTCGCCTTCATGTTGGACCGCGTTCGCGGGGTCATCGCCGATTTGGTCGTTTACCCCGAGCGGCTTCGGCAGAACCTCGATCAGACCGGTGGGCTCTGGGCGAGCGAGGGGATTTTGCTCGCGCTCATAGGGCAAGGTCTCGGCCGGCAGGACGCGTATGTGCTCGTGCAGCGAAACGCGATGAAGGCCTTCGAAGGTGAGGGTGAGTTCCGCGCGCTCCTTCAAGAGGATGCGGAGATTCGCAAGTACCTTTCCGCCGATGAAGTTGACCGTGAGTTCGATCTCAACCGCGCGCTCGCCCACGTAGACACGATCATCGATCGTGCACTGGAAGGAGCTTGAGATGACCGTCTCACCGGAGGCGCTGCAGGAAGGGCTCTCGAAGACCCTCGACGGAACCAACTTCGAGTCACTCGGTCACAAGTACGAAGGCAAGGTCCGCGACTGCTATATCGCGGACGCAAAGCGCTACATCGTCGTCACCGACCGCATCAGCGCTTTCGATCGGGTACTCGGAACGCTTCCCTACAAAGGACAGGTCCTGAACGGCCTGGCGGCCTGGTGGTTCGAGGAGACCAAGGACATTGTTCCGAACCACGTCATCGATGTGCCTGACCCGAGCGTCATGGTGGGCATCGAGTGCGAGCCGCTTCCGGTCGAGATGGTGGTTCGCGCGTACATCACGGGCGTCACCTCGACCAGTATTTGGACGCACTACGACAACGGCACCCGCGTGTTCTGCGGCCACGGCCTTCCCGATGGGTTGAAGAAGCACCAGAGGCTGCCCGACCCGATCCTGACACCGAGCACGAAAGCCGAAAAAGGCGATCACGATGTGTCGGCGTCGCGCGAAGAGATACTGGCGATGGGACGGATCAGCGCCGAGGACTTCGACGAGGCGGCCGGGTACGCGATGGCGCTGTTCGCGCACGGGCAAAAGGTTTGCGCGGAGCGCGGCTTGATCCTCGTCGACACGAAGTACGAGTTTGGCAAGACGCCCGACGGAAGGATCGTCGTCATCGACGAGATCCACACCCCCGATTCATCGCGGTTTTGGTACACCAGCAGCTACCAGGAGCGATTCGAGGCGGGCGAGGACCCGGAGAGCTTCGATAAAGAATACGTTCGACGCTGGCTCGCAAGCAACGGCTACAAAGGCGACGGCCCGGTGCCGACGATTCCCGATGATGTGCGCGTCGAGGCTTCGCGCCGTTACATTCAAGCGTGCGACCAGATTCGCGGCACGGCGTTCGCGCCGGATACGACGGACCCGTTGCCTCGCATCGCAAAGAACCTAGGGTTGGAGGCATCATGAAAGCGAACATCTTCGTCACACTGAAGCGCGAAGTCTTGGACCCTCAGGGCGACGCAGTCCGCCGCTCGCTCAGCTCACTAGGCTTCGAAGAAGTGAAGTCCGCCCGAGTCGGGAAGCTCATCGAGCTAGAGCTCCACGGCAACGACAAAGCCTCCGCCGAGTCCCACATCCAATCCATGTGTGAAAAACTCCTAGCCAACCCCGTAATCGAAGACTTCCACTACGAAATCCTTGACTGAGAATCTAGGCGCCCCAATTAGTATCGCACAGGCGTTCGCGCCAAACGGAGGGAAGCAACATGCGCAAGACTATTCAACTCTTCTTCATCGGAGCCGCCTTCGTGGCCGCGCTCTGGCTGGCCCCAACGCAAGCATCGGCTGCAAACTGTCACTTCTCCAAAAAGGAAAAGATCGCCATGGTCTCTTGGATCATGATCATTCCCGGCGCCGTCATCACCGGCCTCGCGTGCAAGCGCGACCTCTTCGAAAAGGGCGGCAAGAAGGAAGCCGTGCTCCCGGCCCAGGATCGCGGTCGCGCGGACCTTCGATTCCTAGACCGGCGAAGGAAGCGCTCGATCTAGAGGCGCCGCAAACAAGTCAGTGCCAGTGCCAGTGCCAGTGACCATGCCAGCGCCCGAGACCGTGTTCCCGAGCCGCCCGCCTGTTGACGTGGGGGGAGCGGGGGGGTAGCGAAAAGGGGTGACGGTTCTTGGGTTGCCGGATGTTCGGAGTGTGCTGGGAGGGCGGGCGGCTCGGGAGCTTGCGGAGCATGAGAAGTGGGCTGCGGTGGCGATGTTGCTCCGCGAGGGGGCTTCGGGGCCGGAGGTTTTTTTCATTCGGCGGGCGGAGCATCCTAGGGATCCCTGGTCGGGACACATGGCGTTTCCTGGCGGGCGACAGGATGACGGGGACGCTACGCTCTTACACACCGCGATGCGGGAGACTCACGAGGAGGTCGGCCTCGATTTGCTACGCGAAGCCGAACACATCGGCCAGCTCGATGATCTTCAGGCCATCGCTCGCGGCAAACCGCAAGAGACGGTCATCCGTCCGTTCGTTTTCGAGGTCCACCGAGAGTCACCGATTCGAGTCGACGAGACGGAGGTGGCCGAGGCCCTGTGGACGCCGCTCCTGCCCCTCTACCGAGGCGAGGTCGACACGGTGCGTCCCTATCAATGGCATGGCACGCAGATCGACTTCCCCGCGTACGACGTCGACGGCCGTCTCGTCTGGGGCCTCACCTACCAAATGCTGCGTTCTTTCTTCCGGATTCTGGGGTAGCCACCGCCCGGGCCGGTGCTAAGTTCTGCGCTAGCCATGCCTGAAGCTGATCCGAATCGCCTAGTCCACTGCATCAAGCTCGACAAAGAGCTCCCCGGCCTAGCCAAGCCCCCCTTCCCAAACGAGATGGGCCAACTGGTCTACGAAAAGGTCTCGAAAGAGGGCTGGGATCTGTGGCTTCAGGAGAGCGTTCGCTACATCAACACCTACCGGGTCGACCTCTCCTCTCGTGAGGGCGCCGAGTTCATGCTGAAGCAATTGCGGATTTGGATGGGCCTCGAGGAAGGCGATCTGGCAGCGACCGCCTGGACCCCTCCGACCGAATAGGCGAGCGTCCTGCCGCTTGTCGGCTTCCGCTACTGGAAGTTCTGCACCGACCAGACGCTTCCGCCGGGGGTTTCATAGAATCCGCATGCGACCATCGTGTACGACGGGTTGGTCATGTTGATGTAGTGGCCGTGCGCCGAGTACGGCTCGCCTGGGCCTTCATCCCACATCGCTTGCAAGCAGCCATTGATGACGTGCTCGCTCGAGTTCCAACCGGGGCATTCGTTTTGAGCCCAGCCTCCCGGCGAGCAGATGTCGTCGCTGAAACCCGCGTGGGGGCTTCGCGTGCTGTCGTATTGGGAGTGCTGGTTCGCGCAGCCTTCCGCGGCGTTCCAACGCTGAAGCGGTGGCAGGCACTGACATTCCCAACGAAGCTGGTTGATGCGCGTCACGCAGTCGGCGTACGGGTCGCCGCTGCTCTCGAGAAGCTCCGGCTGGCAGTTCGCGACCGGCGAACCGAGCGGCCCGTTGCTACAGTCTGCGATGAACCGCGGGTCCCCGGAGGTTCCGCCGGTTCCTCCGGCGCCCGGAGCCTCGAAAAAGTCGCCGCATCCCGCTGCCAGCAAGCAGAGTGTGAGTAGCGTGGTGTTAGTCGTGCGCATCGGGTCCCCCTAATCGAAGTTCTGAACGCCCCAGACTTTGTTGGTGGGCGTCGTAAAGAAGCCGCAGGCGACCTGCGTGTAAGACGTCGAGGCCATGCTCTCGTAGTGGCCGTTGACGGTGTTGGAGTCCCCGTCCTCGGGGCCTTCATCCCACATCGCCTGGAGGCAACCCGTGATCACCTGGTCATTCGATGACCAGTTCGGGCACTCGTTTTGCGCGCGAGCGCCGCCGCTGCAGGGCATGGCCGAGAAACTGGCGTGCACCCCGTTGAGGCTGTCGTATTCCGCGTTGCTGTCCGTGCAGGCTTCGCCGTCCACCCATCGCGCGAGCGGTGGCAGGCACTGACATTCCCAGCGGAACTGGTTGATGCGCGCGACGCAGTCCGCATGGATGTCACCACTGCTCGGCGCCGGGCCGGGGTTGCAATTGGGGATGGGGGCGGCAAGCGGGCCGCCGGCGCACTGACCCGGATTGCCCCCAGTGCCAGCGTCGGTGTCGGTGCCAGTGTCAGTGCCAGCGTCAGTGCCAGCGTCGGTGTCAGCGTCGGCGCCAGCGTCGGTGCCAGTGTCGGCGCCAGCGTCGGTGCCAGTGTCGGTGCCAGCGTCAGTGCCAGTGTCCGTGCCAACGTTCGGCGTGCTTTGTCGGTCGATCCCGTCGGGGGTTCCGATGCTGCCTTCACAGGCCAGCGTCAGCGCCAGGAGCGCGATAAGCCAAGCACGAGTCACCATCCTGCCTTCAATCTAGCAATTCAGACGGTGTAACCCAAACGGGTGAGACACTTGCTTACATCGAGTTGCGCATCGCGACTAGGGGAGAAAACGCGCTCGGACCTCGGCCGGCGGGAGCGGGCAATGCTCGTATTTCCCGAAGACGCGGTACCGGGTGCGGGCGACGATGCCGTAGAAGAAGTCGGTGAACCACGCGGGCAGGAATCGAAACCACGACAGCACCTTGGCCGGATATGGCATCTCTTGCATCGCGAGGGCCGCCGCCTGCGACCGGAGGAACACCTCGCCGCGTCTCACATAGACCACCGTCTCGAGCTCGGATGGAAAATCGGGATAGAGCTCTCGGGCGATCGCGGCGGTCTCGCCCTGCAACGGCGCAAACTGAAACACGCCGTCGCTGTCTACCCGCAGCATGTACTTGACGATGCCGTTGCACATCGCGCACACACCATCGTAGAACAGCAGGTGCGGCGGAAGCTCGGTCATCGAGGTTCTAATAGCAGAAGTCCGGCCTTTGGTGGGCCGGCGACCTGTAGGCGCTCCGGCAAGATACGATTCACCATGTAGTAGAAGATCGACGTAATCGCGCCCGAGGTGGTGATGATCACGTTGCCATTCGATAGCGGAGTGACGAAACCCTCGCTGGTCTCCGGGAGCACGAGCGGCTCACCGACCGGCTCGCCGGTCGCGAGGTCGAACGTCACGAACAGCGACTCCTGCGGAATTGGAACCCGTGTGCGATCGCTCTTCGAGAGGAATTTGGGCAGGTGATAGCCGCAGACCAGGGCCATCCAACCGCGTCGCATGCCCACTGTGAGCAGGCTGTTCACGAACGCGACCGGCTCGGAGAGCACGTAGCTCCAAACTCCTCCCGGTTCGGGCAGCCGCTCCTTGCAGATGTCGCTGTACGACTTCTCCCAACGAACGTCCCCGTCTTTGGTGTACGCCGTGATCCGATCTTGAAACGGCGTGTAGATGGTTTCGTCCACACCGACGCTCGGTGACGCGGAGCCGCCGCCGCCCGTCTCGCTTTGCCAAAGCCGCCGGCCGGTGTGTGCGTCGATCGAGATCATGCGCCCAAGCTCGTCGACGGCGTACACAGCGCTACCGTCGTGCGAAACGGCGGGGCTGGTGCCGCTGCCTCCGCCCATCGGGGCTTGGAACGCGATGCTGAGGGCGTCATCGGTGATGTCGATTCCGTAGAGTACCCCGGTGCCCGGAGTGGAGCCGGCGGCCGTGATGTAGAGCCGGCCGGTTTCCGGATGAAGCGCAGGCGTGTTCGCGACTTCGATCTCCCAGCCCTGGATCAAGTTGAAGATGAAGGGGATCAGGTCTGGGTCCATCAGATCCTTCCACAACGACTCTGGCGGCTCGTCTTCGGGTGCGGGGCCGGCGCCGCCGGGCAGATCGAGCGGGGGCATCGCGAGCTCGCCGTTGTGTGACCAGAAGAACAGCACCTTGCCATTGGTCGTCACGCCACCGACGTAGCGCTGACGGCTCAGCACCACCGTCATCAAGCCCCAGTCCACGTCGTACTGCTTCAAATCCACAACCCACTTCACGTCGCCGTTGGGCTTGAATGCCCAGAGCTGGTCGCGATCCCCGACATACAAATCACCTTCGGCGTCGATCGTTGGCGCATTCATGATCGCAAACGAGTCCAGGTCCTCGAGTGACTCCTGCGGCTTGGCCGACCAGAGCACCTCGCCCTCGGGCGAGATCGCATAGAGGTGGCTATTGCCCGGGGGGGACCCCGTCACCACGTAGGAGGTTCCGTCGAGCCCGATGGTTGGCGGCCAGAAGATCGGCTGACCGTGAAGGAAGTGCTTCTTGAGCACGAACGAGGTTCCGAGCTCCATCGGGACGAAGTCGGTGTTCGAGCTGTCACGATGCCCCGCCGGCCAGAGGCTGTCGAAGTACTGCGGGCTGAGGTTTGAATTGGTCTTGCTTTGACGAAACGCGGGCGGCCCGTCGGCCAGGACCGGCTGTGGTAGCGCCACCTCCGCTTTCTTCTTGCCGCCTCGTTGGCTCACGAACCAGACCGCAAGGACAGCCAGCGTAAGCGGCAGCGCCCATCGAACCCAACGCCTCTTTTGCGTGCTCATGGCCGCGTGCTAACACGCCCGCGCCCTGCCAAGTCAAGCGTGAAGCTCAGGACTCGCCCATGTCGCTCCCGCCTCCACACCGTCCTTTCGGAATCAAAGCCCTCAATGGCGCGGGCGCAGGACTCCGCCGACTTGGTTGGACCCTGCCTTCGCTCAAAGAGCAGGATTTGCTCGATGCAGCGGTTCGACGAGCTGGTTCGAGCGATTTCGGGGGCGATGGTTTTCGAGAAGGAATGGCCGTCTTTCTCGATTCGGTGGAACGGGAGGCAGACCTCAGCACCCTGGGCCGCATCAGCTGCCGCGAGACGATTCTCCGCTATCTCGAGAATCGTCTTCGGTTACAGGAGTACTGGAGCAAGCACCCCGAGGTCGCGGACGAAGTCATCGAGCGGCCGATCTTCATCATTGGGCTGCCGCGCACTGGAACGACCATCCTGTTCAATATGCTGTCGCAGGATCCGGGAAACCGTCCGCCGTTGAGCTGGGAGGTGGAGTGGCCGGTGCCGCCCCCCGAGCCGGAGACCTATCACAGCGATCCGAGGATCAAGGACGGTGAGAAGCTCTTCGAGAACCTAGACCGCGTGATTCCCACGCTTCCGGCGATTCACGAGTTCGGCGCGCTCCTCCCGCAAGAGTGTGTGCCGATCAGCTCCCACGAGTTTCTCAGCGTTCAGTTCAACATCACGTACCACGTGCCCAGCTACCAGGCCTGGTTCGAGCGGCAATCCTTGCAGCCGGCATATGCGTTCCACAAAAAGTTCCTGCAGCATCTGCAGAGCAAGTACATGAAAGACCGCTGGGTACTGAAGAGCCCAGCTCACCTATCCGCGATCGACGACGTTCTAGAGACGTATCCAGATGCGCTCATCATTCACACCCATCGCGACCCGGCGCGCGTGATGCCGTCTCTTGCGAGCCTTTTCTACGCGTTGCGAGGCATGACATCCGATGGGGTCGATCCGGCTCGCTGCGGGCGCGACAC
>Ga0209456_10000598_pt1 | contig 19244 bp, 16 predicted proteins | sample COG_11_FD_184755 | JGI IMG/M metagenome (GOLD analysis project Ga0209456, IMG submission 184755) | Pelagic marine sediment microbial communities from the LTER site Helgoland, North Sea, for post-phytoplankton bloom and carbon turnover... | ecosystem: Environmental > Aquatic > Marine > Neritic...
CCAGAATGAAGCCGCCTGATAATGATCCCGCGCGAGTTTCGGCCCGGCCCGCCGATCATGCTCTCGCTGAATGAATAAGGGCACATTCACCTCTGAAAAAGAACCGTAGAGGCTAATCTCAGCCAGCAACGCAACGTCAGCCTCCGGATAGCCCATGAATAAGCGCGTCTGGCGCAAAACATCGGCTCGCATCACACCGAATATTGGCAGTGGGAGGGGATCTTCCGCTGCCGCCAAGGCCCTCCAGTATCGTGTGCACACATCGGGCGAGCAAATTTCCTTATGCGTTCCCCATTCGCGAATAAACTTGCCCCGGGCATTCACCGTGATTGCCCGTGTGAAGGCCAGCACCACCGAGGGTTCACGCTTTAACACTTCGAGGCATCGGGATACGAATTTGGGTTCATGCAGATCATCATGAGCGATCCATTTGAAAAACTCGCCAGACGACAATTCGAACACCCGGTTCCAGTTACCGGCCGCGCCAATGTTTTCATGATTTCTGAAATACCGAATACGGCTGTCTTTCTCCACGTACGCCCGACAGATCGAGTCGGTCCGGTCAGTGGACGCATTGTCAGAGATGATCAGTTCAAAATCGCCAAAGTCCTGCTTCAGGATTGAGTCGAGCGCATCTTCCAGGAAGTTATCGCCATTGAAAACGGGCAGGCCGATGCTGAGTTCGGGAGGATTTTTGACGCTCAATTGCATTGATGCACCATGAATTACGAAGCCGAGTCTTTGTCCGACGGTTCGCGCAGGTTAAATGCGATGAGACGGCTGTTGCTGAGCACACAGCGGAACCCGGCATACAGGTGGTCGCGCAAGCCATGATAATAATCAAACCACCAGAATGCCGGCCATAGAATGACGACAAAACCGGCCCCGTCCTGCCGCATGCGCTCGAGTTCACGAATGGCGGTTTCGTCATCCGCGGGCGGTCCCCAGTACTGTCCTTCATGCTCCAGAAAAGGCAAAGACTTCCGATCGGGTACAATGTCCGGGCCAAATTCATTATCGTCGAACGCAATAAAACTGCTACCCCGCGGCACCAGCCGCGCTATCTCCTCCACGGCAATCTGTTGCTTTTCGGTCGGCGAGAGGTTGAGGTCCGATACCAGCTGCGACGTCATTTCACTGCGTCGCATACTCAGATGCAGTAGGCGCTCGGCCAGCCATTGCCGAAAATGCGCATCCTGTGCCAGGCTCGATTGCAGCAGATAACCTGCCGCGTCCGTGCGCTCGGCCAGCATTGCCAGCGGTCGCGTATCGGCTTCCGAGCGCACGTGGTCTGCGCCTTCATGACGTCGGATCTGCACAAGATCGTCGGCGACGAATGCCATATCAAACTGCGCCGCGAGCCTGAAATATAGGTTGAAGTCGATGGACGTCCTGGAATGCAAAGTATCAAACGGGCCTGCTGCTTCCAGCGCGGCTGCTCTCATGACCACGCCTGACACGTGAATCACCAGGTTTTCCCCGGCGACAATTCTGCGCAGGTAGTCGGTTCCACTGATCAGCCCCACGGGGAAATTTTCCGTCTGCCCCTGTGCGCCAACCACGTTTCCCGACTCATCGATCAGACTGGAGTCCGTGAACGAGAATCCTGCCTGCGGATACCGTTCCAGTGCTTCCAGTGATTTACGAATAAATTCAGGATGGATGACATCATCGTCCTGAAGTATCAGCAGACAGGGGCTCGTATTGATCTCGATGGCGCGGTTGAAATTTCGAAACAGGCCGATGTTGGCTTCATGCTTTACGTACGTGATACGACTGTCTGCAAAAGACTTGACGACCGTTTCCGTATCGTCGGTCGATGCATTGTCCAGCACGGTGACGCGGAAGTCCGGACAGTCCTGCGACAGGGCGCTATCGAGACTGAATCGCAGCAGATCGGACCTGTTGAAGGTCGGTATCGTGATGTTGATTTTTGACTCGCGGGTCATTTCGATCGATTCCTTCAGAGTGCGATATCTAGTACCACCGTCAGCCCTTTTTTGGCATCGAAGTAGGTTTCCGCCAATTCTCGGGCGGCCGAACAATGAGCCTTGTAGTCCGAGTTCATGGCACCGATCGCGGCAAGCGCATCATCCTGCGTCTTGAACCTGAACATCCCCTGTGCATCCGGCAGAATACTGCTCGGACCGGTGTGCTGCACGATCACCGGCTTGCCGCTAGCCAGGTAACAAAGGCTTCTATCACTGACCCAGGCGTTCTGAAGTTTCATGCACGAGGGTTTGGCGCAGCTGAACTCACCGCGCGAGCTCTGAATATAACTTCGGTAATCGTCCGGATTCGCGGCGACTTCTGAAGCCAGCCTGACCTTCCAGCCATGCTCTTCCAGCATGGCGCGATCTACCGCGTCGCCTTGATAATCGATGCAGTCAGTAATATCCAAACTTTGCGGCTCACGGGTCCGTCCGGGGTCATCTGAATCGCTTGCGCCCAAGCCTAATGCGAGTTCAAGCGTCTGTTCGGTGCGATCGGCCAATTCCACGAGCTGCATGAAAGAGACTCGCTTGTTGTTCTGGTAGAGGATATCCTCGCCGTTGCTGATCCATTCGTCGCCCCACCAGCCCGAGATGGTGGTCAATGCATCGGCTTCCGGCCGGAATACAACGGGCCAGTCGCCGAGACTGACAATCGGCCGAATGCGATGCCACGCAATGCCGCAGTCAGAGAACAGTGCATCTTCTCTGCCGACCGTCTCACCGATCGTAAAATAAAGATCATGCGCCGGCACTTGAATTTGTCCATGACTGATCCAGAACTGCAGCAATCCGGGATCTATATCGACCAGCGCGGTTTTCTTGAACCGCGACAGCAAATCAGTACTCATAGCATATGAGAAATTCAGAAGAAGATCGGCCCGTTTACAGACGGCTTCGGCCTGTTTCCCGGCAAGGGTCAATCCGTCGTTGTCGTCAGCGGGCGGGAAAGGAACGCCCGGACGATGGATCATGACCTTTCCGACAAGATCGAACTGCCGCATCCGCTCAAGAAAAATACCCAGGGAGGCGCGATCCCCCACCGCGTCACCCGATCCTGCGAAGTGCTCCAGCCAGAATACGTCGCACCCCAGCGCCCGGAGGCCCTGCACGTATTGCATATAGACCCAGAAATGCCCGCCGCCATCGGGAAAATCGGCTACATCGGAAGGAGATATAACAATTGTCGTCATCGCGCGGCGGGACGTGACTCCAGCAAATCCATCAGTTGCCGGACCTGATAATAATTCATTAACTCAATGTTCATTTGAGCCACACTTTGCTGCGCAGCGGCGCTGCAAAGACTCTGCAGTTCGACTTCTCTTTCAATGGCATATTCAGATTGGAAATCCTCCCCCATATAGCCGGGATGACAGGCCAGTTCCGTGAAACCCGGTCCGACTTGAGTTTTAAGCACGTGGGCGAGTTGCTCGGAACTAATATGTTCCGGATGTGACTCGCCTCCCCACTGCCCGTAGAAGTTGCCGAAACTGCGCACCGGTGAATAGTCACGTAGAAACAGACCATTCTGTTCCGCCAGATCCAGAAACAACGGCGACAACTCCGGTATACGATGAACATTGTGATGGGAATCAATATGTGTTGGCGGCTGGCCGATACGATCCAGGAAAAGCTCGTACTGGCTGTGCAGCTCCGCCTTTGCTGCGCCGACATCTGTGATATCAATCACAGGGTCACCTTCATTCGTAAAATTAACGTGCAAGCCGACACCCAGGTCCGGGTAGGTTGCGCTTAGCTCGATGGCTTCCTCGGTCCCCGGCATATTGATCATCAGGCTGGCACTGGTCAGAATTCCCTTCGTGTGCGCTTCGACGAAACCGCGATTGATCCCCGCGGACGCGCCAAAATCGTCGCCATTGACGATGCAAATCTTTCTCTGCTCCATGTCACTCATCAGTCAGCAACCTCAAGTGCGTTCATAGCAGCCCGATCTTCGTCATGAGTCTGCGTAACACACTACCGGCGTCGAAATACTCCCGCGCGATCGCCGTTGCAGCCGCACTATGACGGTCATAATCGAGAGCTACTGTTTCCAATGCGGCCGCCGCCTCCTGTTCGGTCAGGAAGGGCAACAAGCCTTCCCCACAGGGCAAGAAGTTACTGAATCCGGTCTCCTGAGTCACAATCGGGCGACCGGCCGCCAGATAGCAAACACTGCGGTCACTGAACCAGCCCGTGCGCGGTCGCACGTACTGTTCTTTTGCGATGGTGAATTCGCCACGAGAGGCGCAAATATATGCACGGTAATCATCCGGATCCAATATTTCAGAGGACGAGCGTATCCGCCAGCCTTCTTTCCTGAATTGCTGCGTCTCGCCGTCGTCCATCCCCACCACGGCCAGTTCCAATGGCACCTCGCAATGTTTCGGAAGCGATCGAAATTTACGAAATTCGTAATGCTTGCTCCATCGCCAGGTTTCGCCCTGCCAGGTGACATCATTCCACGAATGCGTCCAGCTCGTCACCGTGCTGAACGGCGCATTAGCGGACACTTGAGCCGGCGATTGCCACCAGTCAATGATGACCGGCGGCCTCGTTGCATGCCATGAAAAGCGTTCCGAAGGTACCCTGCAGTCATCAGCACCGATGTTCTCTCCGTAAGTAAATAGAAATTTGTACCGTTCCAGTTCAGCAATGATCGCCGGGTCCTTATTGGCGACAGCAATCTGATTGGGCACGGGATCGGTCTCCAGATAAACGAGGCATTGGATCTGATCATGTTTCGCCCTAAGTTCATGCGAACCGCAAAGATTAATGACGGCTTCGGCATCGCGGTACAAACCCACCAATCCGTCGATGTCTGTCGCCCCGAGGCATGAATCATGATTATCGGGCGGCCGAAAGATCCAGCGGTCGGCAAGACCCACCAAGGCCATCTGGCGTTTCAAAAACTCGACGTTCGGCGCGTAATCGTCACTCTCGCATAGTGTCTGCCGATCGCGCACCTTGGCATCCGTGTCCTCGACGTACCAAACATCAAATCCAAGGGTTCTCAGGCCCACGATATAGTGCAGGGCCTGCCACGTCATACCGCCGAACGGGTAGGAGGCCAGGTAGCCCCAGACGACCACTTTGCCGCGGGTCGCCGGCGGATAGTCTTGTGTTAGCCTGCCTGGTTGCACGTTCAAATCTCAACCTCGATGTTTGGATCTGATACGGGGTTGCCGGTGTCGACGGACGTGCTGCTGAACGCATTCTCCAGCAACCTTGGCAGCACCACCGCATAGCCAAAACAGTCTCTGGCCAGTTCTCTGGCACTCCGGCACCGCACCGGGTAATCAATGCGCAGGCTTTGGAGGCACTCAAGCGCCTGCTCCGGCGTGGAGAAAGTCAACACAGCCGGGCTCCCGGGAAGCCAGCGGCCAATGCCGGTATCCTGCAAAATGACCGGCCGACCCGACGCAAGGTAGCAAACACTGCGGTCACTGAACCAGCCGCTGTTTGTTTTGACATAGGCATGCTTGGCGACACTGAATTCACCTCGTGACCGGCCGATATAGTCCGCATAGGCGTCAAAATCGATCGTCACATCCGCCGCAGCTCGGAGTTTCCAGCCAGATTCACGAAGCGCAGCCTGCATTGCCGCATCCGCGCCCGACAGAGCAATCTCAAGTGGCTCCGGGCTACGCAGAGGCATATCGCGGAGCTGCAAAAATTCCTCGTCCTTCTGACCGTAATGTTCGCCCGCATAATCGATCGCGCCATAGGCACCCCAATTACAGACAGTTGTCAACGCGGCTGATTTCGCGGGCTCGACGGGCTGGTCAGACCAGAGTTCCGGCACGACCGGCGGTACGGTCGGGATCCACTGCAAACCGGCATCCGGCACACTACACTCCGGGAAACCGATATTGGCGCCATAACTGAAGTGTGCATGGAAGCCGAGTAAATTGTCGCCGGCGAAGCGCCCGGCCTGCGTAAACATTGGGTCCATATCGATTAGCGCACGACGCCGGCACAATTCGAATTCCGGCAGCGAACACGTGCCGCCAATGTTCAACAGCAGGTCGGCCGACGCCAGATGCCCCCTGAGGCCCACCATGCTAAGGCCCGACACCTCCCCGCTTTCCCGATCGACATAGCAAACGGGCATTGACCGCAAACCGAACCGGTCCGCCAACCGCATCAACGTGTCGAGACCTGCCGACGGGTCGTTTGAGAAATGGTGGTTCCGCGGGTTATAGCACGCGTCCGGCCAGCCGCTCTCTTCGACGTAGATGACTTGATGACCCAGCCGGTCCAGGCCCAGAACATAATGAAAAAATGCCATCATCATGCCAGCGAGCGGATAGCGAATCATATAACCGGCAACAATAACCTTCATAAATTCAACCAATGCGCCTTCAAGTGGCTATCTAAAGTCAGCCTCACACCTGATCCGCCTCGAATTTACGCTGTAAATCGAACAACATGGTGTACTCATTCTGAAACACACAAGGGAACGAATGGCGAAGTCGGGTATTCAATTCCGGATAATACTCAAGCCACCAGAAAGCTGGCCACCCAAAAACGATATAGTCCGAGCCGAGGGCGAACAGGCGTTCAATTTCCCGGATCGCCGCATCACTGTCGGCTGGGCTGCCCCAATAACAACCGTCACGCTCCATGCAGCGAGTGATTTCTCGATCCGGCAGTTTTTCCGGGTTCATGCAGTCCTCGTCAACCAAGATGATCCGGCTGCCGCAGGCAGTATTAGCAAGAATATCGGCGTAGGCCCGCTCCATTCGCCGATGCTCCTCCCGGTTTTTCGCTTCGGACAATTCTGCGTCCGCCTGCCGGGCCTCCAGCGCAGAAGCCGGGAGCAACGGCTCGAACTCGCTGAGCAAGTCGCGGCCGATTTCTCGCTCGCTCTCGGCAACATGCCGATATAACTCAATTATCTCTCCGAGCGATCCGGGCGCGGATCGGTGATGCCATAGCGTCGGATCGATCTCCCTTTCAACGGCGGCCCGAACCTCCGGGTTCCGTGCCAATTCCGGACGTCCGATAAAGGCCGACAATTTGTCCAGTTCCGGCCGCCAGTCTTGCGTCCATGATTCGACGTCGATCAACAAACGCCGCTGACCGGCAGTGTAAGCCAATGCGCTGCGCAGGCACATGACCCAAACGAAAAGACCGCGCTCAAACGAGCAGTCGAGAAACGGCTGCAGGGAATGAGCGACATCGACCGGGTTCCTGATGCAAATCACATACCGCATGGGCGGCAGCAGTCGCTGCCAGAACGGCAGGGTATGCACGGTCCGCGGATCCTTCCAGCCCCAGATCTCGTGCCTGCCGAACTCAGTGCGACAAAGCTGATCCGCTTCGCAGCGAAGGTCGTTAAGCCCCGGCACCGTCTCCCAGCCTTCCGGAAAGCATGGTGCCTCGTCCCAACCGGCCCCCGCTTTCGCGTAGCCGTAGCCGAAATGCGCCAGAATTTTCTCGTTAATCTCCTGTATCGCCGCGTGTTCGAAGTAACCCGTCGGGTTATGAATTTTCGCGGCCCGGTTCGCCATGTCATTTTGGCTGCCCAGATAAACTCCAAGGAGGCTGATCACTTTGGCCGTAAGCGACGTACCACTGCGAGGCGGTCCGAGAACACATATAATTCTCCGCCGTGACTGCGAATCGCAATTATTGGTCCCGAACTCGTTATTCATGGTACTGAGACCTGTGAAAGCGAGCATATGCCCCGTTGAGCGCCAGAAGCTGATCATGCTTTCCGGCTTCGATGATACGGCCATTTTCAAGCACAACAATCCGATCAGCATGACGGATCGTCGAAAGCCGGTGGGCGATGATGAATGTTGTTCGCCCTGACATCAGCCGCTCCAGTGCCGCCAGCAACAACGCCTCTGTTTCTGCATCCAGCGCCGATGTCGGCTCGTCGAGAATCAGGATGGGCGCATCCTTTAGCAATGCGCGCGCGATGGATATCCGCTGAGCCTGGCCGCCGGAAAGCGTCGCGCCACGCTCACCTAAAACTGTATCGTAACGATCAGGCAGCGTCCGGATAAACTCGTCCGCATTGGCTGCCGTTGCCGCTGCCACGATGTCTGCATGGCTAGCCTCGGGCCGCCCGTAGGCGATGTTCGAAGCCACACTAATAGGCAGCAAAAATGTCTCTTGCAACACCAGCCCGATGTGATCACGCAAGCTCGATAAACGGATGTCCCGAATATCGCGGCCCCCAATCATTACCCGGCCTTCCCACGGATCGAGAAATCTAGGCAGCAGGGAGACTAGCGTGCTCTTTCCAGAACCAGTCCGGCCAACGAGCGCCACTGTCTCGCCCGCTTTCGCATCCAGCGTCACGTCTTTGAGCACCGCGTGACCTTCGTCATATCCCACCGATACACCTTCGAGTCTGACGCTGCCGATCCCACCATTGTCCGCTGCCTGGAGCTCTGCCGCGCCTGGCCGTTCGACAATCGCTTCCTGGGAATCGAGAATTTCGAAAACGCGGCGCGCCCCTGCCGAAGCGGTCGCAAAAGAAGATCCCAGGTGCGCAAGTGTTTCGACAGGCCCGTAAAGGGAGGCCAGATAAGCAAGAAAGACCAGTAGGCTACCGATCGTCAGCTGTCCCTCAAGCACCTGAAACCCGCCAAGTATCAGCATCGCCGCCGTACCCACCGCGGTCGATGCACTGACTCCGATCTTGAACTGCAGCTGCGCTGCGATCGACCGCAGATAAGCCTGTAGACTCCGATCAGTAATCTTTCGAAATCTCGCAACCTCTAATCCGCGACGGTCGAATGCCTGTACCACAGGCATGGCAGACAAGGTCTGCTCAGCGAGCGCCATAACACCGCCCTCTGTTTCCTGGTGCTCGAAGGTACGCTGTGCCATTCGCGGCTCCAGCAACCGTATCAACCACGGGAGCGGTACCGCGGCCAGCAAAGCAATCAGGGTTAGAGGGGGACTCAGACTCCACATCACGCCGAAGAACACCAGCAGTGTCACCAGCGCTGACAGTAACGGCACCGCGACGCCCATCAACAGGTCCCGCACACACCCGGTATCCGAGGTAATCCGGCGAACAAGATCGCCGGTCTGCTGACGATCGTGATATCGCAAGGACAAGTGCTGCGAGTGGTCAAAGATATCGGCCGCCAGGGTATACATCATGCGGTCACCGACGCCACGTTCGATGTAAGCCCGCGTAATCCTGATCACCTGGCTGCCAATGAAAAAAACCAGCGTCGCACCAACCAGCACAATCAATGCGCCGGTGGTCGACATTTCAAAAAGAAAACCGAGCCGGTTGAGCTGCGCCGGCAAAGGCTCATCTTTCAGCAGATAATCAACAATGATCTTCAGGGGCCATGGCATCAGCGCGGCCATCCCGGCCCCGGCCAGCGTCAGCACAAGAATCGCGGCGAAGCCAAGCGGTTCTTTTCGCCCGTAGCCCGCTAACGTCATGTACCGGCGCATCATGCCACACTCTCGGCAGCGGGCTCGGAAAACTGCAGATCATGTGCTCGCTGATAGTAGCCACCGGAAGATACCAACTGCTCGTGCCGACCGGTTTCCACGACACGGCCGTTTTGCAACACGACGATCTGATCCGCATGACGAATCGTCGACAGCCGGTGGGCAATAATGATTGTCGTTCGTCCCGACATCAGCCGCTCCAGCGTCGCCAGCAATGAGCCCTCCGTTTCCGCATCCAGCGCAGAGGTAGGTTCGTCAAGAATTAGTATCGGCGCGTCTTTCAGGAGCGCGCGTGCAATAGAGATCCGCTGGCTTTGCCCGCCGGACAGCGTCGCGCCGCGCTCGGCCAGCACCGTGTCGTAACCCTCCGGCAGCTCCCGGATAAACTCGTCCGCGTCGGCCGCACGGGCCGCCGCCACGATCTCTGTCTGACTGGCGTCTGGTCGACCGTAAGCGATGTTCGCGCGCACACTGATCGGTAACAGATACGGTTCCTGCAGAACCAGCCCGATCTGATTACGCAAACTTGACAAGCGAACGTCCCGGATGTCCTGATCGCCGATAATGACCCGACCCTCCCACGGATCGATAAAACGCGGCAGCAGGGAGGCCAGCGTGCTTTTCCCCGAACCGGTTGGGCCCACCAGCGCTATGGTCTCGCCCGCTTTGGCCTGCAGCGTAATATCTTTGAGCACGGCACGGCCCGCCTCGTAACCCACCGATACTTTTTCGATCTTCAGGTCGCCGATCCGGCCGTTCGCAGCCACCCGCAGCTCAGCTGCGCCCGGCCGCTCCGCAACCGCTTCAGGCGAATCGAGAATTTCAAACACCCGATCGATACTCGCCCCGGTAACTCTAAGGCCGCCATAGATCGACATCAGGGCGACCATCGCGCCGCGGATAGTTTGCAGGTACGCGACGAATATCAGCAGGCTGCCGATCGAAAGCTCGCCCGACAGTACGCGCTGACTCCCGAAGAACAGCACGATTGCTGTTCCGGTCGCCATCAGGAATCCATTCATGAAACCAAAGCTGTTTGCCAAAAGCACGCTGCGCTGAGAGCGTGCCACCGCCTCGATCGACAGATTCTCGAATTCGAGCTGGTTACGCTGTTCCGCGCCGAATGCCTGAACAATCGGCATAGCGGCAAGCGTTCGCTGCACAAAACTCATGATCTGTGACTGCGCTTCGCGCTGCGCTTTTGCCCGGGCCTTCAAACGGGCGCCGACAACCGTCGCCGTAACCACCATCAGCGGTGCCAATGCGAACGCCAGCAGCGTCAGCTGCGGATCCATGAACCAGGCAAAGACCGCAACAGTGCATAAAGTAAATACCTGCCTGATCGGCGCGACAAGAAGCGCCTGCACAAACGCAAAGACACAGTAGGTATCTACACTTAGTCGACTCAGAGAATCACCGACGGGCTGCCGACTATGGAACGCAAGGGTCAGCGCGCACAATCGATCGAACAAATCGGCGGCAAAATCATAAACCATGCGCTGACCCGTCGATGACCACATCATCGTTAAGGCAACGTCGAGAACGCTGCTGATCAAAAACAACAACAGGCTGATAGCGCCGGCCATGACAATCAATAAACCGGCTGTCTGCGCCACCGACAAGTAATCGATAATACTCCGGAATAACACGGGTGACGCGACGTCGCCCAAAGCATAGTCGACCAGGATCTTGATCGGCCAGGGCATGAGTGCAGTCACCAGGGCGCTGATCAGCGTCAGAAAGACGATGCTGGCCAATGCCGGCCATCGACGCGATGCATAGGCGGCCAATCGACGGTAGCGATTGACTGGCGACGGCTCTTTTCGCATACACTGCCCGCCTTTACGAACAAGACTCCGTTAGACTGCAAACAGCCCGAAGGGCACCGGCGGCGCACCTGAGTTCCCGGTAAAGCCAGCCCGCGGTAATTCCGGCGGTAATGGCCGATAACGCAGCAACTAACCAGGCGCCATCGAAAGCCGCGGCCAACGCCATCGATCCCAATCCGAATAGCGCAGCCGCGGATAACACCGAAACCCGCGGTCGAGTTCGGAAGCGGAGCAATTGCCGCCCCCCGCCGTGTTCTTCGACGGCCATATACATTTGCGCAGCACCCAGCAAACCGCCACGAACCTCGATATCCCAGTCGTCAAACGCGCCCCCGCTGCGCGCAATGTTGCCGGACTCGCGTAAGTCATTGAGGATCGTCGTCAGGGTACTTTGAGAATCATGCCAGGTCTCGCGCCACACCGACCAGGACCGAACAACGTTGGCGGTGTTGCCGTCGTGACGGGATCGCCAGGGACTTAGTCCATGTCTGAGTCGGCCCAGCAACCGGGCCAAGGGCTGCAAAAGATGCAGGCCTGCGGTGATGACGTACAGCTTGGCACGTTGTCCCGTTGTATCGGGCGCACTGCTAAAGACAGCCCGCGCGGCGCTGATAGTGGCCTGAGCCAGAGGCAGCATCGCAGCCACTGCCAACGCCGGCCAGGCGAACAACAGCGGTGACCAGGACAGGCCCAGTAATGCCAGCATCAGCAATACGCCCAGCAGCAAATACCATTCCGGCATCAGGGGCAGGGACGAAAAACCGGAGGGCTGTCGTTCGTACAGAGACTGAAACGGCGCCACTCCGAATGGACCTTGGTACACGCGCCATCGACCGCCTCCTATAGCCCGGGTCAGGCCTTTGCCGTAAAGCCGGCCCGACCAGGTCAGGTGTCCGATGGCATTGTATTTCTCTGGCCACTTCTGCTCGAGTAGCGCTTCGGCCTTGCCATATCCCTGCTGCTGCTTCCAATACATCCGCAGCGAATTCCGCCGGTGATGCCAGACGACCGCCGTCGGTGAAAAACCGATTACCCCTCCCCGCTCCTGCAGTCGCCAACATAAGTCCACATCGTCGCCGGCGGCGCGGTAAATCGGATCGAAGCCTTCGATTGCCGCAAGCGCCTCGCGACGGAAAGCCATGTTACAACCGGGGATATGCTCCGCTTCCGTATCAGAAATCAGTACGTGTACGGGTCCGCCTGGCGCGTTGGCAATGCAGTCCGCGATCCAGCCGTCACCCGGGGGTGCCAGGTTCGGTCCGCCGACGCCGACATAGTCGGAAGTCCTGAAAGCGTGCGCAAGGTAAGTCAACCAGTGCGGATCAGGATATGCATCATCATCGATATAAGCGATTATCTCGCCCGTGGCTTCCTGCCAGCCGGTATTGCGTGCATTACTTAAACCGCGATTTTCCGTGCTAATGATACGGCAGCTGTATTCGGCCGCAATGTTTGCGGTGTCATCAGTCGAACCGTCATCAACCACAATGACCTCAAAATTCGGGTACTCAATATCGCGCAGGCTTTCCATTGTATCGCGAATGGTGGACGCGCCGTTCAAGCTGCAAATTACCACCGATATTTTTGGCCACTCGCTGCCCGGAAAAGGCACTTCGGACAATGCGTGGCTGACCGCGGCCAATGCAGGCTTCGCCGTCCGATCGCGAGTAGTAAGACCGAAATCCCAATCGCTGATTTCAAACCCGCCGCGGTACCATTCGTCGGTCCAGGCGTATGCGATTGCGCCGGCGCAACCTGAAGCGAATGCCGAACGAATCTGCCAGTTAAGAATCTCCGCCTGAACTTTTTCACCATTACGGCGACTATCCAGTCCAATTTCGGCTAACAGCAGCGGGCGCTCGTCACTCAAATTCTGGAGCCGAGCAAGATACACTTCGAGTTGTTCCTGCGACTCGAGGTAAATATTAAATGATACGAAATCGAGAAATTTCAGCTGAAGATATTCGGTGGTCGGGAAATTAACATAGGTTACTAGTCGATCGGACTGTTCTGTTTTAACGATCGTATAGAGTTCTTTCAAGAATCGTTCGATCTTTTTGCGGCCGTGCCATCGAACGATTGACGCCGGAATCTCGTTGCCGATCGTGTAACACAATACAGCAGGGTGATTAGCGCACGCGCGAACCCCATGTCGAACCGACATCCGGATCGTGCCGCACAGCTCCGGATCGTCCAAAAACGCGACATGCTGAGTCCACGACAAGCCGACCATTACACGTAAACCATGGTATTGAGCCAGATCCAGCAATGAGGGCGGCGGCGGCGTGTAAGTTCGAACCGTGTTAAATCCACTCGCCGCAATTGCCGCGAAATCACGATCAATAACTTCATCTTCCGGAAACTGTGCGTCGTCGCGGCGTGGACGAAACGTCCCGTAAGTCACGCCCTTTAGCCAGAACTTAGTCTCGCCAATAAACAAAAACTTGCCGCGCACGTTGGGCTTACCAGAGTACAGAGACGTCGAGCGCTGGCCGGACCGGGCACGCTTTATCGCAGTTCCGGACTTGCTGGCATCAACAGCCGTAGTTAAGGGGGAAGTCACTATAGTCATCTCTGCGACAGTCCATACGGTCAAGCCATAGCCGCCAGCGCCGTGCGCGTATGACTTCCTACGTAACTAGCCCCGCCAGATACGAGGACGGCGGTTTTTTTCGGTTTACTCAATATTGAGGTGCCGCGACGATCGTATTGGCATGAACCAATTGGTCGCGCTCATTAGGCTCCTTATCAAGAAAATCGGAAAAATAGGCGATTGTCCGTGCAAGCCCCTCATCAAGGTCAAACTGCGGACTCCAGCCCAGTAATTCACCGGCCCTGCCAATGTCCGGACGTCGCTGAACTGGATCGTCGACAGGTAGTGCATGAAAATCAAATTCGGATTGCGAACGAGTCAATGCAGTAACTCGATCGGCCAGTTCCAGTATCGTAAACTCAGAAGGGTTGCCGAGATTGACGGGGGCAGTATATTCATCCGGGGTATCCATGAGCCTGACCAGACCCTCCACCATATCGTCCACGTAGCAGAATGCCCGTGTCTGAGTGCCGTCGCCGAAAATAGTCAGCGGGTCGCCCTTAAGCGCCTGCACAATGAAATTGGAGACAACCCGACCGTCATTCGGGCGCATTGCCGGCCCATACGTATTGAATATTCGGGCGATTTTTGTCGTTATGCCATATTGTCGGTGATAGTCGAAAAACAGCGATTCGGCGCAGCGTTTGCCTTCATCGTAACAGGAACGTGGGCCATGCGGATTAACATGTCCCCAGTAGTCTTCCGTTTGCGGATGTAACTGCGGGTCCCCGTACACCTCGCTAGTCGACGCCTGCAAAACTTTCGCGCCTGAACGTCTCGCGAGTTCTAGAACATTGATTGATCCTACGACATTGGTTTTCGTCGTGCACACCGGATCGGACTGATAATGAATCGGCGAGGCAGGACAGGCAAGGTTGAATATCTTGTCGACTTCCAAATAGATCGGATCTATCACGTCACGCTGGACGAACTCGAATTTCGGTTCGCGCAGTAAATGACCGATGTTGCTCACGCTGCCAGTTGACAGATTATCGAGGCACACAACCTCGGCGCCATCTTCGAGTAATCGTCTGCAAAGATGGGAACCGAGGAAGCCTGCACCTCCGGTAACCATTACTTTTTCTGAATTGTGGTGCTCCACGCTGGACGAATCCTTCTTCTTTTTCGCTTATTGAATTTTGTTATTTTTTAGATTTCGCCTTGCCAACATCGCAGAACTATGTTGCACGATGACTCGACACAATTCTAGCAGTAAATTGACAAACCGCTGGCAAAATCTCGGCGCTGCGCATTCATAGTCACGCGACTTTACATAATACTCTCAGTCGACAATTTCCCAGTTGTGCTTTCTGCTCCCCAATAATTACCACTTGCCTATAGATGCTTATTTATTTTTGCGGAGCAAGTCTTATTTAGCTCGTGTCAGAATGTATTCGAGTCCCGAAGAAACGTTCGTTCTGTTCTTCTCTTATTCGATCGCCCAGACGATTCTCCGGCAAAACCACATCTTCATAACCTAAGACCGTGTCGCGCGGTATGTCGCGTCTCAAACGACAGCCTTCAGCCAATCCCATCGGCAGCAACGCATCGCGGTGTACGACATCAGCATTCTCGGCCTGGCCGTAAGTCATGTAGAAACCGATTCCGTCGAGGACCTCGCCAATTTTGAGATCACGCTTTGCCGTTGCGACGACGTCAACCATCGGCCTGCCGAGCGGCGTTACGGCCGCATCATTGAATAGCACAGCTCGCGCAACCGTGTTTGGCACTTCGAAGTGGCATAGGTGATAAGGGGCATAAAACGCATACAGCGGCCCTTCTCCCAGCTTGTATAGGTTCAGATAATGCTGCTGCGTCGGGTTATCGTGTTTGCCAAACACGAAAACACCTGGACCAGGTTCTGCGCCGACAACATAGTCGACGATCCCCGGGCCCTTCAGCAGTTCCTCAAGCGGGTACAAATCCACAATATCGCTGACATGGGTTCCGGGTTCGACGGTCGGACCGTGCATCCCCCGCTTTGCAACGCGCATGTTAGTCGCGTTAGCAACGACTGCCTGCTCGAACGAAATCTTGGTCCCGTCTGCAAACGACGTCACCATGTGGGCTTTCTGCTTCCACCGACGCGCAAATGCTTCCTGCGTCGTCGGATTTCTATACGGATCCTGCAGGCCTTTTATGTTGCCGCACAATACTGGAAGCACCCCGATGCCCTTCACAAAGCGATAAAGATTCATGGTCACGCCAGGCTGATCACCATCAGCGTTGGTGATCACGACACCGGCACTGTCTGCGTATTGCTTGAGCTGAGGACCCAGAGTCCCGTCTATTTCCGCGTTCATGATGACGACGTGTTTGCCGTTATCGATGGCACGCAGCACAACCCCGGCAGCGAACTCAACGGTCCCGGTGACTTCAATTATTGCGTCGATCGGCCCGGCGCCGCAGACGATGGCGGGATCGTCGGTAATGGCGGGCTGGTCTGCGGCGATCGCATTCTCAAGGCCCGCAATAGTAGTCACGACTGTAACGTCGGTTTCTCCGGACTCAATGTACGCGCGGCGTGCACCCTCTATATTGCGGTTAGAGATGGCCACGAGCGTCATACCCGGAACCGCTGCGGCAATCTGCATCGCGATACCACGCCCCATGAATCCGGCGCCGATCATCGCCACTCGCACCGGATTCCCTTCCGCCTGGCGACGAGCCAATGCATTGTCAATGATGATCATGCTTGCCTCTCAGTGTCACGACCGCGTTCTGTACCGGATCCCTACTCATTAGCCGTCGAAGGGACTCCAGCCGGCATCTTTTTCTGAAATCGCGGTGACATCCAGCGGCCAATCGATTGCGAAGGCCGGGTCGTCGTAACGGGCGCCGCGTTCAGCATCAGGCGTATAAAATTCCGTAACTTGATAAAAAACTTCGCTGTTATCTTCCAACGTCTGAAACCCATGCGCAAAATACTCAGGAACCAGCAACATCCGGTGATTGTGCTCTGTTAACTCTACGCCGATCCATGATCTGAACGTATCCGAATCCCGCCGCAGATCGACGATCACGTCATAAACAGAACCCCGAGTGCACCTCAGCAGTTTGCATTCCGGGTAAGGCGGTCGCTGCCAATGCAGTCCTCTAAGGGTACCGCGTTTTCTGTTCTGCGATATGTTCGCCTGCTTCATCGTAAAGCTGAGTCCGTGCGCCGTGAACTCATTCTGGCACCAGGCGCGCGCGAAGAGACCGCGGTCATCTTCGAATGGCTCAATATCAATAATGTAGGCCCCTGACAATTGCGTTTCCGAAAACTTCACTGCAGCCACTCAAGGTTATCGTTGATTCGCCCCTGCTCCCGCAGTTCGTTGAGCACGTGCAGACGAATGAATTGCGATTCACGGAATTTCCGGTCAGAAAAATTCATGTCGGTAAGCCCTCGAACCAGCTCTTCGACAGAATGTCGAAGCGGCACCCGGGGCTGGTGGTTGGGGGCCAGCGTCTGGAACAGGGTGAAATCTACCTGGTAGGAGCGCTTGTCCGGTGGCGCATGCGGATTGATCGACACAGTCACGTCGGGTAACACATCCCGGACCGCCACGGCCAGTTCCCTTACCTGATAATTGGCCTCGTTGCATCCGGCGTTAATCGCCAGAAACGCTCCGCCATTCGAGGCCGTGCGTTGGACCGCCCAGTCAATTGCCAACGCCATATCTTGAGTGTCGATGATTGGCCGCCATGGCGTCCCATCACTAAGAATTTCGATATTGCCCGTGGCAATCGCCGAGGCAACAAAGTCATTCAGCACCAGATCCAATCGAAGCCGCGGACTCATGCCACAAGCTGTTGGAAAGCGTAAACAAGTGATAATGAGTGATTCGCCTGACAGCTCACGTAGCGCGATTTCGGCGTCGATCTTGGACTGTGCATAGGCCGTCAGTGGATTAAGTTCTGCATCTTCGGACCGTGCGTCGCCTTCAGCAAATCCGTAAACGCTACACGATGACGCGAACACCACGTGCCCGGTTCCAGCGCGCTTCGCCAGGCCCGCCAGACGTGCACAGCTCTTATTATTAATTCTGGCCGTCACCGATTCGTAGGCCTCACCCATGGGATCATTTGAAACAGCGGCCAACAAGATCAATACATCAAATCCCTCGAGTACCGAGGCGTTGAGCTTTCGGACGTCGGCAAAATGCTGTATATCCAGTTGGTGCTCCGGCAACGCCGGCGCCCCCGTAAGGCAATGAGCAAAGAAACCCATGTCTATTCCGACGATCTCGGAGTCTGGATAGGTGGAGCGCAACCGCCTGACGACCTGGGGGCCAACGTAACCCATATTGCCTGATATCAGAATGCGCATTACCAGACTTTCCAGGGTGCTTTGCCGGCCCCCCACATCTGATCGAGAACCATCTTGTCCCGCAAAGTATCCATGGGCTGCCAGAAACCATCGTGCCTGAACGCCGAGAGCTGGCCGTCGCGCGCCAGGCGATCCATGGGTTCGCGCTCCCAAACCGTATTATCACCTTCAATGTAGCCGATCGCCGCAGGCTCGAGGACAAAAAAACCGCCGTTTACCCAGGCGCCGTCGCCGTCCGGTTTTTCGCTGAAATTAACGACTGTGTCCTGATCGGCTGACAGTGTAAACGCGCCGAATCGACCGGGCGGCTGGACGGCAGTGAGAGTGCCTATCCTCCCTTTGGCTTGATGAAAAGCAATCAGTTTAGTGATGTCGATGTTGGCGACACCATCACCGTAGGTGACACAGAACGTTTCGCCGCCAATGTAATCGGCCACGCGCTTAAGCCGCCCTCCGGTCATGGTATTTTGACCAGTGTCGATGAGCGTGACGCGCCACGGCTCCGGACAATCGCTGTGTAACTCAATTTCGTTTCGTGCCAGATCTACCGTCATGTCCGCACGACGCGCAGCGTATCCGCAAAAAAACTCCTTGATCATTTCACCTTTATATCCGCAGCAAACGATGAAATCGTCGATACCGTGAGCGGAGTATAATTTCATGATGTGCCAGAGAATCGGCAAGCCCCCGATTTCAACCATAGGCTTTGGCCTCACGCTGGTCTCTTCAGAAAGGCGGGTACCGAAGCCGCCCGCGAGTAATACAGCCTTCATGATCTATATATGTCCCTGACGCCGTGCATACTTAATTATTCTTCTGCGCATACGGGGTGCGCTTTTTTGGAATCCCAATATCTAACCTGCGTGTCATGGTACCAAACCTGATCGTCGAAGCCTCTGGGATAAGGCCCGCAAAATCATGGCACGTCCATGCAGATTCTTTCACAGGTCGGGTCACAGCAAGATAGAATGAGACATAATGGACAAAGCTGACATCATGATGCAAGCGAGAATGCGGAGCGACAGCGTGACCCATCAAACGAAGCCTGTTGCATTGATTCCAGCGGCCGGCCCAGCATCCCG
>Ga0209456_10000599_pt1 | contig 19217 bp, 17 predicted proteins | sample COG_11_FD_184755 | JGI IMG/M metagenome (GOLD analysis project Ga0209456, IMG submission 184755) | Pelagic marine sediment microbial communities from the LTER site Helgoland, North Sea, for post-phytoplankton bloom and carbon turnover... | ecosystem: Environmental > Aquatic > Marine > Neritic...
GAGCCCGTGCTAGAGCCGGCAGGCGATGGCGAAGAAGCGCGTTGATAAGGGCGTTCCAGGAATGGAGCTCCTGGTGTGCCGCAACCCGATGGCCGCCAAACGCTACGACATCGAAGAACGGCTCGAGGCCGGGATGGTGCTCTTTGGCACCGAAGTGAAGAGCCTGCGCGCGCGCCGCGCCAACCTCGAAGGCGCCTATTGCCGAATCGACGCCGACGAGCTCTTCCTGTACAGCATGCACATCGCACCCTACGAGCAGGGTGGCCACGCGGGTCACCTGCCGCAGCGCCGCCGCAAGCTGCTAGTCCACAAACGCGAAATCGAGAAGCTTCGTGGTCGACTGACGATGCGCGGCTACGCCCTGGTCCCGCTTCAGGTCTATTTCAAGAACGGCGTTGCGAAGGTTCAGCTAGGGCTCGGACGTGGCAAGAAGAAGGGCGACGAACGCGAATCGATCCGCCGGCAGGAAGATCTCAAAGAAGCGCGCGCTGCGATGCAGCGTCGCAAGGGGTGAGTCGTGAAGCTTCGCTTGGAAAGCGGTCAGGAGGCCGTTGGGCTCGCGTTTGACGGAAACCTCTTGAAGCTCTCGAGCCCAGTGGCCTTCGCGCCGGGGTCGCCGATTCGTTTCAAATCAACCGGCGCGGACGGAGAACGAAACTTCGAAGGCAGGGTGCTCGGCTCGAAACGCATTGAGGAGCAACGGTTCGAAGTCCGGCTGCGCATGGTCAACCTCCGCCGAGAAGGCCGCGAGCTACTCCTGAGCACGCTAGGTCCCTAAACTCTCGTCGATGTCATGGGCGAAGCCCCGTGGCCGGCGCGAAGCGCAGACTTTACGGGGCTCGCTTGTCGAGCTCTCGAAACACCGAAGCCTTCACCGCCTCGAACTCGCTGGGAAGGTCCACCGGCCGGTTGGGGTGCTTGCTTTCTACGCCTGGGATCTCGTTGTCGTGATAGCGAATCTTGAACTGGGTGAACTTCAAGCCGTTGGCGGTGGAGATGACGACGACCTTCTGGCCGGGTTCGATCGTGCCCTTGGCCCGAAGTTTCTCGAGCGCTGCCAGCGCAACGCCGGTATGCGGGCAGGTATAGCTACCTGCACGGTCCGCCGCCGCTGAGGCTTCGGCAAGCTCCGATTCGCTCGCCTGCTCGACCACGCCGTCGAACGCCTGCAGCGCGCGGATTGCACGACGAACGCTCACCGGATTGCCGATTCGAATGGCGCTTGCCTCCGTCTCGCCGGCGGTGATCGCTTCGAAGCTGTCCCAGCCCTGCTTGTAAGCCAGGTACAAGGGGTTGGCCTTCTCGGCCTGCGCCAGGCAGATGCGCGGGCGTTTCGAGATGAGCCCCAGGTCGAGCATCATGTCGAAACCCGCAGCCAGCGCGGCGACGTTTCCGAGGTTGCCGCCCGGGATGATCACCCAGTCAGGCACCTTCCAGTCGAACTGCTGGACGATCTCGATGGCCACGGTTTTTTGTCCTTCGAGGCGAAGCGAGTTCATCGAGTTGGCGAGGTAGATGCCTTCCTCGGTCGTGAGCTTTTGTACGATCTCCATGCATCCGTCGAAGTCTGTGTCGAGGGCACAGACGAGGGCCCCGTTCGCCAAGGGCTGAACGAGCTGCGCGGTGGTGACTTTGCCCTTGGGCAGCAGAACCACGGATGGGATGCCGGCCGATGCACAGTAGGCGGCGAGCGCAGCCGAGGTGTCGCCGGTCGAGGCGCATGCAATGGCGCGAATCGGCTGCCCGTCCTCGATCGCCTGCTTCACGGTGCTCACCAGCACGGTCATGCCGAGGTCTTTGAACGAGCCCGTGTGACTGTTGCCGCAGTTCTTGATCCACAGGTCGTCGAGGCCGAGCGTCTTACCGTACCGCTCGGCCCAAAAGAGGTTGGTGCCACCCTCCGCGGTCGAGACGATGTTCTCTTCGCGAAGCTGCGGCTGCACCCATTCCTTCTTGCCCCAGACACCGCTGCCGTACGGCCAATCGCGGGTCATCCAGCGTTGATCGAAGAGCTTGCTCCAAGAGGAGCCGCTTCGGTGCTTCAAGGCCTCGATGTCGTGTTGAACTTCGAGGAGCTCCCCGCACTCTGGGCAGGAGTAGATCACCTGCGTGAGCGGATAAGTTCCGCTGCAGCCGGCGACGCAACGAAAGGATGCGCTGTAACTCATGAGGGCCGCAGTATAGGCGCTTCGTCAAGGGGCGCACCTCGCCCCCAACCGGCCTCAGGCGCGTCGTTTTCGCTGCGCGGCCGGCACGAGCGAGAAGGTCGGGGTGTCCGGCCGTAAGGCGAGCTCGTCGAGGTGTGCGACCATGGCCGGGTGCGCGGACGCTACCTCGTGGAAGCGCCGGGCTGACATCCGTAGAAGGAGCACGTCGGAGTCGGTCATGACCGTGACCGGCGACGGGGTTCGGGTCAAGATCGAATGCTGCCCAAGCGCGCGGCCGAGCTTCAAGCCGCCGAGCTCTTCGCCATCTGCGCCGATCGCGCTCAGCTCGCCGATCATCGGAATGTAGAGGCCGTCGCTTCGTTTGCCGGCCTCCAGGATCTTCGTCCCGCGATCGGCGCGGCGAACCTCGAACATCGAGGCCACCTCCGCGCGAGTTCCGTGGTCGAAGGCCGCAAACATGGGGGCCGTGCGAACCAGGGTGGAAACGAGCCGCCGCCCCAGCATCTCCAGCAGGACGTCGCCGAGGGGCGGATGCTCTGCGACGAGCCGGTCCAACAAGAGCTTGCTGATTCGAAGAGCATTGACTTCCGTCCGCGCCGTCACATCCCCTTCGTAACAGACGCGCTCGAGCAAGCAGGAGATGCCGACGACATCGCCTTCCGACAAGACCAGCGCGTCGCCGTCGATGGCCCGAACGAGCTGCACGCTTCCCTCGACGATCACATAGAGCGCATCGGCGGTGGTGCCCCGCTCGATGAGGCTCTCGCCCGGCTCGAGGACGACGAGGCGGGATTCTTGGACCATCCTCGCGAGCATCGCTTGCGGAATCTCGGCGAACAGAGGCACGGAGGGAAGCTGGGCGAGATGTTCCGGCGTCGGGCGTTGGTCGAGGCCGTCGTCGTCCGGCGGAGGGCGGTCCTGCAACTCGAAGTCGGAGATGTCGAGGTCGAGCGTCGGACGCCGCATTCCCGGTGGTCTCGAGAATCGGTGCGCGTCATCGATCGCCGAGGGGTCGGCGATAAGAGGAAGCGCATCGGTCGAGATTCGTTTCTTCTTCGTGTGGGTGATCTCCTCGCCCTCGCCCTCGCCCTCGGGCTCGAGATCGGCAGTGACGATGGCCGACCTCGTCGACCGATGGAGCTTGCGTGCGGCGTCTGGCTTGACCCGCGTAAGCACGTCAACGCGATGGGGCGCAATGCCCATGACGACTTTCGCCATCGCCGCCGCCCGAGCGACAAAACCCTGTTGCGCGTAGAGGTCGATCGCCTGCTCGTAGGCCTCGATCGCTTCGTTCGGACGTCCTAGTCGCTTGAGGAGGTCCCCTTTGCGATGAGGCCAGCGCGCCTCCTGGGGCTCCACCTCTTGGAGGGCCTGGTATTGGCGCAAGGCTTCGGCCAGCCGTTCCCTGCGAAGGGCGCTGTGAAGCTTCTCCCGGAGGTTCCGGCTTTGACTACCCGACACGACCTTAGAACCTTATACCCAATGAGCCCCGCAGCCAAAGCGGTGGGACACCGCCCGATCACTGCTACGCTTGCCCCGACGCCAATCCGCATGAGTCTATTCATCCGCCTCGTCCGTGCTCAGTTCACCTTTGGTGTCATTCTCGCCAGTTACCTGGTGCAATTGGCGCTGGTCAAGGTCTTCCGGCGTTGGCGTATCGACTCCGACACCGGCCATGAAGACCCCGTGGTGCCCGCATGGCTGACACGGCGGCAGGCCCGGGTCGATGAAAAGAACTCGAAGCGGATGCTCGCGGGCATGCTCAAGCTTCGCGGGGTCTACATCAAGCTGGGGCAGGTCCTGTCCATCATGGGGGGCTTTCTGCCTTCGGTGTACATCAAGCGGCTCGAGACACTGCAAGACGCGGTGCCGCCGCACTCCTTCGCCGAAATCGAGCAGGCCTTCATCCAAAGCCTCGGCGCTCCGCCCGAGGCGTTTTTCCGAAGCATCGAACGAGAGCCGGTGGCGGCCGCTTCGCTCGGCCAGGTGCACGTCGCTTACCTGGAGGACGGTCACAAGGTCGCGGTCAAGGTCTTGTACCCCGGGATTCGCGACGTCGTCCGCATCGACATGCGTGTCATCAAGCTGATGGTCCGCGTCTACAAATGGTTTGTGCCTGTACAAAACATCGAGGCGGTTCATTTGTCGCTAGTCGACCTGCTGCGTCGTGAGACGGACTACTTGCACGAGGCTGATTGCATGCGCCGCATGTCAGCCAATTTCGCAGGCGATGACCACATCCTTTTCCCCGAGGTGATCGACGGGGTCACCACGCGTGATGTACTGACGATGACCTTCATGGAGGGCATCAAGATCACGCGCCTCGACGCGATTCGAGAACGCGGCGTCGATTTGCACAAGCTCGCAGAGCGTTTGGTGAAAAGCTTCTACAAGCAGCTCTTCGTCGACCGTTTCTTCCACGCCGACCCGCATCCCGGGAACTTCCTGGTGCAGCCCGTCGAAGGCTCCGACGATGCAAAGCTCGTGGTGCTCGACTTTGGCGCAATTAGCGAGGTCGACAGCAAGACCGTCTTCGGGATGGTCGACATCCTACGCGGGTTCTTCGAGCAAAACGATGCCTTGGTCTTGCAGGGCATCGAGGAGATCGGTTTCGTGGCAGAGGGCGGTGATCGCGCGCTGCTCGAGCAGACGGTGAAGACCTACTTCCAGAAGCTCCTCAAGCTCGAAGCGCGCACACCGGGGGCGCTCATGAATGCGAGGTCGACGGAGCTCGAAGCCCTGGCCGACCCCGAAGTCGAGCGTCGCGAGCTTCGAACCCTGATGCGCTCGTTTCACTACCCGGACGGTTGGTTTTACGTGGAGCGGGCCGCCGTGATGATGTTCTGGCTGGCGGGCCAAATCGCGCCCGACCTCGATCAGTTCAAGGTCGGGTTCCCCTACGTGGTGCCTTTGCTGAGCCAGCGCATCGCATCGACTCGTCCTGCTTCGCCCTCCGAGGGTGGATCGCAGCCGGTGGCAGGTGGCTGAGATGAGCCGCATCGTCGGGATCGACCCAGGCTCGGCGCGCATCGGCATTGCCATCTCGGACGAGCGGGGCTCGATCGCCTTTCCCCGCGAAACCATTCAGGCGCGGGGTGGCTACCAAGACGCCGCACGAAGGGTGCGCGAGGCGCTTTCGGACGACGAGATTTCCTTGGCCGTGGTCGGGCTCCCGCTGCGGCTCGACGGCAGCGAAGGGGAAGCGGCCCGGCGGGCGAGGGCCTTCGGCGAAATCCTCGGCGAGGCGCTTGGCGTGGAGGTGGTATTTTGGGACGAGCGCTTGACCACCGTGGCGGCGGAGCGTTCGCTGCGAGACATGGGCCGGCGGGGCGCCAAGAGCCGCGACGTCGTCGATCAATCTGCCGCCACCATATTGCTACAAGGGTATCTAGACGCCAATTGAGGACTGAGCGTGGAAGGACCGGAACAGCCCATCAAGGTCGAGAGCGATGTTGCAGCAACCATCGCTCGCGCCCTGAGTATCGTGACCCTGATCGCCGTGCTCGGCTTGCTTGGCCTGCTGGGTTGGCTGTTCGTCGTCTATCCGGACAGCAAGGGTCCGTCGGGGTACGCCGAGGAAGTCGTGATCGACGTTTCCGAAGGGATGACCCTTCGAGAGCTCGCCAATCAGTTGGAGAGCGAAGGCGTGATCAACAAGCCCGGGGTCTGGTCGCTCTACATGCGCATGCGCGGCCTCGACCGGCACCTTCGACAAGGCAAAGTTCGATTCAGGGTGCCGATGACGCCCGAAGAGGTTGCGCGCTACGCGACGACGCGCCTCGGCCGCATCCAGATTCGGCTTTTGATCCCTGAAGGCTTTTCGAGATTCGAAATCGCGGAGCGGCTCGAAGAATACGGGGTCTGTGATGCGGAGGATTTCCTCGATGCAACCGAGGACGCTGCGATTCTCGCGAGCTATGGCGTCGAGGCCAACGACGCGGAGGGGTACCTCTTTCCCGATACCTACGAGTTCGACGACCAGACCAAACCCAGGCGGGTCGTCGAGCGGATGTTGGCGAACTGGACTCGGCGGAACGAGGAGATCGAAGAGAAGTACGCGGCGGAGCTCGCCAAGCTGAAGGGCTGGACGACGCACGACATCGTGACCTTGGCGTCAATCGTCGAAAAGGAAGCGGCGGTGTCGGCGGAACGCCCCAGGATCGCGGGCGTGTTCTGGAACCGACTCAACGCCAAGCGGTTTCTTCCGCGTCGCAGGCTGCAGGCCGATCCGACCGTTCAGTACGGCTGCATGGCGGTTCCCGAAGCTGCGCCCTCCTGTTCGAGCTACGATGGCCGAATTACCCGGGCGATGTTGGAGGACGCCGACAACCCATACAACACCTATCGGCACTCCGGGCTGCCGCCCGGCCCGATCAGCAATCCGGGAGCGGCTTCCCTGGCGGCGGTCATCGACCCCGAAAAGCACGACTACTTCTACTTCGTTGCGCGTGGCGGCGGGGAGCACCACTTCAGCAAGACGCTGCGTCAGCACAACATCGCAGTCCGGCGCAACGGTCAGCGATGACTCGGCGCCGGCGCCCGAAGAGCCCTCTGTTTGCAGAAGAGGACCCGCAGCTCGGCCTTTTTGAACGCGCCGCCGAAGAAGCCACGGAGTCGACCGAAGACACGCACGGCGAGCTCGAGTCGATTCGGGACCGGCTTCCGCCGAGGCTTCGCCTGGGCACCTCGAGCTGGACCTTTCCCGGATGGGCGGGGCTCGTCTACCGGCAGCGCTATGCCAATCAACGTGCCTTCCTTCGGGATTCGCTCGGAGAGTACGCGCAACACCCGCTGATGCGCACGGTCGGCGTCGATCGCGGCTACTACACCCCGGTCGCTGAAGAAGAGCTGGCCGCCTACTCGAAGCAGCTGCCCGATGACTTTCGTGCCGCGATGAAGGTGTGGCAGCGCGTGACGATGCCCGGGTTTCCGAGGCACGCCCGCTACGGTGCGGACGCGGGCAAGGAGAACCCGAGCTTTCTCGACCCGGAGCTCTTCGCTCAGGCCGTCCACGAACCTGCCCGCGCAGGATTTAGTCGGCACATGGGCCCGTGGATTGTCGAGATTGCGCCGGCTCCATCGCCGCTCGATCCGAGTTGGTTTTGCGAACGGCTCGACGCGTTTCTCGGGGCTGCTCCCCGCGACTTTCCGTTCGCGGTCGAGCTTCGCGATCGCAAGCTCCTGACGCCCGAGTACGCCAAGACGCTTCAGAAGCACGGTGCCAGTCATGTGTTCAACTACTGGTCCCGGATGCCGCGCATCGCAGATCAAATGCGCATGGCCGGGTTGCTCGAAGCGACGCCGCTCGTCGTTCGGTTGCTACTCCCTCCCGGGCAGCGCTACGCCGACCTCAAAGAGGCCTACGCCCCGTTCGACCGCTTGGTCGCGCCTCAGCCCGAGATGCGGCAGGACGTTGTCAGGCTGGTCCGCGCGGCGCTCGACCGCGACCTCGAGTGCTACGTGATCGTAAACAACAAAGCGGAAGGCTCCTCGCCATTGACGGTGAGGGCCCTGGCCGAGCTGCTCGTCGACTAGCTTGCTCCCCGGGGGAGCAAGGCTATGTTCCTCGCCATGAGCGCGCCCAAGGCAGAAAACCTCACCTGGCACATCGGCGAGGTCGACAAGGAGGGCCGCGCGGCGGCGCACGGGCATCGTGGCGCGGTCCTTTGGTTCACCGGTCTTTCGGGTTCCGGCAAGAGCACCATCGGGCATCGGGTCGAGCGGATGCTGATCGAGCGCGGCGCGTTCGCCTACGTTCTCGACGGCGACAACATCCGCCATGGGCTCAACAGCGACCTCGGCTTCGCCCCGGAGGACCGGGTGGAGAACATTCGACGCATCGGGGAGGTCGCGCGACTTTTCGCAGACGCCGGTGGCCTCGTCCTATCCGCTTTCATCTCGCCTTACCGCAAAGATCGCGACCGTGTGCGCGGGCTGATGGCCCCCGGCGAGTTCATCGAAGTGTTCGTCGACACCCCACTCGAGATTTGCGAGGCGCGCGACCCCAAAGGCCTCTACAAAAAAGCACGGGCGGGCGAGATTTCAAATTTCACGGGGCTCGATGCTCCATACGAAGCGCCGACGAGCCCGGAGGTCCACCTCGAAACCGAGAATCTCAGCGTGGACGAAGCCGCCGGTCTCGTGGTTCGCTATCTCGAAGAACAACACATTCTAGGAGAACCCTGATGCCTTCTCGCGAAGAGATGTGGGCGCAAGTCCCCGAAGAAGTCGACCTGGTGGTCATTGGCGGCGGCATTACAGGCGCCGGGATCGTCCGAGATGCAGCGCGGCGCGGCCTGCGCGTCGTGTTGTTCGAGCAAAACGACATCGCGTACGGGACGAGCTCCCGGTCGAGCAAGCTCATCCACGGCGGCCTCCGCTACCTCGAGAGCTACGAGTTCAGCCTCGTGTTCGAGTCGGTGAGCGAGCGCCGTGTCGTGATGGATCTAGCGCCGCACCTCGTGAACCCACTCGCCTTTCTGTTTCCCGTCTATCAGGGCGCGCGCAAGAGCCTACGCATGATCAGCGCCGGCATGTGGCTCTACGACGGCCTCGCCCTGTTTCGGTCTCCGAGGCGGCACAAAACTCTAAAACCCAGCGAAGTTGCCGCAGAGGAACCGCTGCTCAAGCAGGAGGACCTCCAAGGCGCCCCGGTGTACTACGACTGCTCTACCGACGACGCCCGGCTCACGCTCGAAACGATCGTCGATGCGACCCGAAATGGCGGTATCGTGGTGAACTGGGCCCGCGTCGACGCGCTGACCAAAGACGACCAAGGTCGCATCTCGGGCGTGGTCGTGAAAAACCAACGGGACAAAAGCCTTCGGGAAGTGAAGGCGCACACCGTCATCAACGCAACCGGTCCTTGGACCGATGAGGTCCTGGCGATGAGCGGCCCGCGAAAGGGCAAGGTGCTGCGGCCGACCAAGGGCATCCACATCGTCGTCGAGCGCGAGAAGCTGCCGGTCGAGCATGCGGTCGTGCTTTTCCACCCCACCGACGATCGTGTTTTGTTCGCGCTGCCCTGGGGCGAGCGCACCTATGTGGGCACGACCGACACCGACTACGATGGAGCGCCTGGCGAAGAGGCGGCAACGCTCGAAGACGTCGACTATCTGATCGCTGCGTCAAACTATTATTTCCCCACCAAGCAGATCAGTCGGGACGACGTGATCTCCACCTGGGCAGGGCTTCGCCCGCTCATCGCCCCGGAGCCCGAAGTCGGCGAGATGTCGGAATCGCAGGTCAGCCGGGAGCATCAGATTTTGATCGGCGAGGACGGCCTCATCACGATTGCAGGCGGGAAGCTCACGACGTACCGGAAAATGGCCAAAGAGTGCGTGGATGTCGCGGTCAATCTGCTCAAGCTCTCCGACAAGCTTCCCGTGGACATTCAATCGGGCCAAACCTTCAAGTTCCCGCTTCCTGGCGCGGTCGGTTGGCCAGAAGACGACGACCACGCACGGGTTGCGGCGGATCTCGCCGAGCAGTGCGACAGCGGCCTGTCGGAGCAAGTCGGTCGCCATTTGGTCGATACTTACGGCATGCGTGCGCTCGAGCTCGCCCAGCTCTGCGAGGCCGATCCTTCTTTGGCGGAGCCGATCGTGCCCGGACGCGTGGAGATCATGGCGCAGGTCGATTTCGGCGTTCGAGAAGAGCTGGCCGCGAGCGTGAGCGACGTGATGATTCGGCGAACGCAGATCTTCTTCCGGGATTTGCAGCAAGGGCTGGGTTCGGTCGAAAAGGTCGCAACGCGAATGGCGCAGCTGATCGGCTGGTCCGACGAGGAGCGGCGGGTGTCGATCGACGACTACAAGGCCGAGGTCGCGCTGTCGCAGCGATGGAGAGAAGCCCTGTAAAGTCGCCGCGACGCGTCGACCGCAGGGTTCAGCTACGGGGCTAGCTGCGGGAGCTTGAGCTTCAGAGTTAGCGCGCCGGGCTCGACGCGGATGGACTCGAGCTCGAGCATGTCGAAGACCATCGCCGCCGTTTGGTTGGAAGCGAAACGACGGACGGCCGGCACGCTTCGAAGATCCACGCGCAGGCGACCAGCGGTTTCGCGCTCGACGATTGCGCCACCGACGTCGATCGAATCGGGCGGCGCGATCATCGGCCAGGTGGCTCTGGCGATGCAGGCGGCCAGGGCGCCGACCACCGACGTGTCGTGGGCATCCGGGGGCTCGACGTCGAAGGAAATCTCCTTTGCGCCTCGTGGCGCAAACCGGACGGAATGCGGCGCCAGGCTGAACTGGACCTCCCTGCCGCTGGTCATCGATGCATCGACGAACATCCTCCCGGAGCGACAGGAAACCATCGCCGAATCGACGCCGTCCGCATGCGCCGCCGCCGCGGTCAGCGTCTCGTCGCTCAGCCGCCATCGCTGCTGGGTCAGGCGCTCGAGAATCTGCTTGGTCGCAGAGGCGAGCTTGGTGCCGGTCAGTCGGTCGACGGCCCGGTCCGCGGCGACCCGGACCCAACTTCGCAGTATGTCGAAACGATCGGTCATTCTGCAGCCTGCAAGCTGGGTTTGCTCCGAAGAGCCTCCAGCTGCAAGGGCGCGACACGCCCCGCGCTCCGTGTCGCGAAGAACCCGGTGCGGACGACCCGGGGGGCGAGCGCATCGATGCCGGTCAGCGCTTCGAGGGCCTCGCCTGGCCGGGGCGTGGTCTTTCCGCCTAGCCGAAGCGTGATGGTGATGGGCAGCAGTGCGCCTTCGAAGCCAGCCCGCCGCAGCGCGTCGGCACCTTCGCCGACACGGATGTCGACCAAGGCAGCGCCAACGTCGACTCGCTTTTTGAGACCTTTGATCTCCCGGTCGATGTAGAGCTCGCTGGGCCGTTTGCTCAGCATCGCCTTCAAGATCGCCTCATCGCCGATGCCGAGGCTCGCGAGCTCCTGCTTGGACAATGCGACCACGTAGTCGGATTCTTCGATCACGCGGTTGAGCGCAGCGTCGTGCGGCCCGAGAACCCGGGACTCGAAAAACTCAATGCCGTCGATCGCAGCCTCGTTGAGCCGCTCGCAGAGGTGCTCGAGGTCTGGGTCCTCGGCAGCGCGAAGTCGGATATCGACGTGCTCGCAAAGGCTAGCTGTTCCGACGGGCAGCGCGGGGCCAAAGGTGAGCCGCGGAAGCGGACGGAAGCCCTCGCTGTAGTAGAGGGGAAGCCCCACCCGCCGCAGCATTCGCGGAAAGGCCCGGACGAGATCGAGGTGGGAGGTATAGGCCGTCCGGCCGAGCTTTCGGTAACCGAGCCGAATGCGCATCACCGGACCCTGATCGACGCCATGGAACGGTCGCCGGTCGACCGTGTCCTCTTCGGCTTCATCGCTTGGCGCTGGCGCTTGGACCGGCTCGAGGGCGTCCATGCTCTTCAAGTACTGAATCCGCTCCTCTTTCATCTGAGTGAGATCGCAGGCAATGCCGCAATCGTAGCAAACCAAACGACGCTTCTCGGCCTCGGCGTCCTGGACGTTGCTGTGGTGAACGAAACTGCCGACCGTCTTGCCACAGGGCGGGCTCAATCGATTGCGAAGGGCTTTGCGGTACTCCCGCGCGAGGAACCCCTGCTCGAGCCCGACGTCGATGTGCGACCAGGCCAGTTTCGCCGACACAGGGATCGTCCCGAGAAACCAGCTGGGATCGATGCCGGTGTCGTCGAGAGATGTCGTCCATGCTTCGAGGTCGAGCATCTCGTCCCAGGAATCGAAGCGTGCGCCTCTCCGGTACGCGCCTTGAATCACCTCGGCCAAGCGGCGGTCGCCGCGCGCCAGCATTCCTTCGAGCCAGGACCCGTCCGACTTGTGCATCTTCAGCTGGACGCGCGTGCTTGCGGCCTCGTAGCGAAGCACCGATTGCTTGCGCAGGATCTCTTCGTGCGAATCCATCGCGCACCACTGAAAGGGCGTGTGCGGTTTGGGGACGTGCGTCGAGACGCTGACGGTCACACGCGCGCGCTTGTTGCGCTGAACCCGCCGGGCTACGTCGAGGGCCCGGGCGCCGGTTCGCGCAATTTCTCGAACATCCTCGTCCTCTTCGCTGGGCAGTCCGATCATGAAGTAGAGCTTCATTTTGTTCCAGCCCCGCGAGAACACGCGCCCGGCGGTCTCCATGAGTTGCGCGTCGGTGACGTTCTTGTTCACCACGTCACGCATCCGCTGGCTGCCCGCTTCGGGCGCGAAGGTCAGGCCCCCTGCACGCTGTCGCTTCATGTCGTCGAGCACGTTCTCGCTGAGCCCGTACGCACGAAGCGACGAGACGCTGAGAGACACCTGATATGGAGCGAGCGCCTCGATGGATTCGTGGACGAGGGGGGCAATCGCGCTGTAGTCCGCGGTCGAAAGGGAGGTCAGGGAGGCTTCGTCGTAGCCGGCTTCAGCAACCGATCGCACCATGGCGTCGATGATGGCTTTGGGTTTCCGTTCTCGGACCGGGCGGTAGATCATGCCGGCCTGGCAGAACCGGCAGCCTTCGGTGCAGCCGCGGGCGACCTCGATCGACGCGCGGTCGAAGACCGTCTGGCAGTTGGCGATCGGACCGTCCACCGGGAAGGGATAGTCGTTGAGGTCCTCGACGATCGAACGGCGGACCGGGTAGGGCGCCTCCGGATGGTCAGGCTCGACGACATGGATCTTCGTTTCGTCGGACGGCACGCTCTTGTAGAGCGAAGGCACGTAAAATCCTCCGAGCTTGGCGACGTGGAGCAGGCGTGCGGCCCGGGGAAGCCCTTCACGCTTCATCTCGGCCCAGGCGTGCATGAGCTCGGGCAGCTTGGCCTCGCCATCACCGATGAGAAACGCATCGATGAAAGGCGCCATGGGTTCGGCGTGTGTCGCGGTCGGGCCACCGGCGACGACCAGCGGGTCTTCGTCCGTACGCTCGTCGGTCCGCAGCGGAATCTTCCCGAGGTCCAGCATCTGCAGGATGTTGGTGTAGGTCAGCTCGTATTGAAGCGAGAAGCCCACGATGTCGAAATCGCGAAGCGGACGGGCGCTCTCGAGCGAGCACAGGGCCTGGCCGTGTGAACGCAGCTCCTGCTCCATGTCGCCCCAAACCGCATAGGCGCGCTCTGCCAAGAGCTCCGGCCGCCGATTCACGATGTCATAGAGGATCTTGTAACCGAGGTGACTCATCCCGATCTCATAGAGATCGGGGAATGCCAGACAGATGCTGCAGCTCGCCTCGTCCCAGGCTTTGTGTGCGATTCCCTGCTCGCCGCCCAGATATTGGGCTGGCTTATTCACGCGATCGATGAATGGGGCGTAGGGGTGATCGTGCATGAGGGCCGACTGGGGATCGGGCCTAGTTTGACCTGCTCCGGACAGTTTGCCACGCTCGCACCATGGCCTCAAAGCCGCAACCCAATCTGTCGACGCAGCTGCGCCGGGCGCCTACGCGCTACGAGCCCACAAAGCGAATCGCGGTGGGAGGCATGGCAGAGGTCTGGCGGGCCAATGCGCTCTTCGCGGACGGGGGCGAGCACCCGGTCGCAATCAAGCGCGTCCTTCCCTCGATTGCGGACCCCTTGTTCCGAACGATGTTCCTGGACGAGGCTCGCCTCGGGATGCTCTTGCGCCATCCCAACATCGTGCGCGTGTACGACGCGCGCGACATCGAGGGGACCTACATCATGGTAATGGAGCTCGTCGACGGTGAGTCACTGCGTTCGCTGACGCGCGCCGCACACAGGGAGAAGCTTTCGATGGGTGTGCCGCTCGCCGTGTACATCATCCAAGAGGTCGCCAAGGCGCTCGCTTACGCGCATCGTGCCCGAGACGCGAGCGGGCGCGGGCTCGGGATTGTGCACCGGGATGTGTCTCCGCAGAACGTGCTCCTCGGCGCCAACGGGACGGTGAAGCTGACCGACTTCGGGCTCGCGGATGCGACGGTCCACGAGCATGTTCGCGGGGACGATATGGTCGGCGGCAAGCTCGGCTACTTGCCCCCTGAAGTCATTCGACGCGAGAGCAGCGATCACCGCGCCGATTTGTTCGCGCTCGGCGCGGTGTTCTGGGAGATGTTGGCGGGCCGCTCCTTGTTCGTCGGGGACAGCGATCGCGAAACGATTCGGGCCATTTCCCGCTGCGAGGTGCCGGCGCTTGCTGGCTCGATGCCGGGCGGTGAAGAGGCCGACGCGATCGTCCGAAAGCTGGTCACCAAGAATCCGGACGACCGCCTCAACGACGCCGCGGTCCTTGCATCGCAGCTCAGGCAGATCGTCGCCCGGAACGATTGGAACGTGGGTCCACCAGACGTTGCGGCCGCGGTGTTGCAGCATCGCGCCCAGAGAAGCCGGCGGACCCAGGCGCCGCCGGTCACGACGCTGCTTGCCGACGAGCTTGCCAAGTTCGCCGAGGCCACCGCGGACACCCCGTTCGACATGGGCGCGATGCCGCTCGACCCTTCTCGGTTCTGACGCGGCAAGCCCTAGGGTTGCAGTGGACGAGGGCCGTCGGGGGTGACCGCGAACAAAGAAGCGGAAACCGGATGTGGCGCGCGCTGGGCTGCGTCTTGGGCCCGCTTGGAAAGCTCTGAGAGCGCGGGCCTGCGTGCGAGGAGCAGCACGTCGCGGTGCGGGGCTGCCGCCAACCAGCCTCCGGGGCTCAGTCGTTCGAGACGCGCCGCGAGATCCGGCAGAAGCAGGCGTGCACCGTCCAGGCCGTCACTTTGACGCACGCGCAGGATGCGATCGCTGACCGGTTCGAGGCGCAGGGCGCGCGACTTGGCGGCGAGGTTTTCGATCGACCGCTGTCGGATCGCCTCCCGATCGCGTTCCCAGCCGTCGACTTCGGAGCAGCGCAGATAGCGCGCGCGTGTTCCGTATCGAAGCTGAAGCGCGAGCAGCACGTCGTGCCCGATGCCTTGGAGATACAAATCCTGCTCGGGTGGCAAGGAGTCCACGAACTTTTGAGAGACCAGACGCGGCAGCAATCGCGGCGCGGCTTCGTTCCAAGGCGTGGCTTCTCGAGCCTCGGCGCCCGGAAGCATGCTGATGATGCGTCGCGCGGCCTCGGTGGCGGCGTCGTCTTCTTGGTCGCGCGCGACCCGCTCGAGCCGCGCCAGGTCGACGCTGGCACCGTTGTCGAGGTCGACCGTCAGCTCGAATTGCGATTCGATGGCAAGGTCGGGGCGTGCACGGCTCAGCTCTTCCGCAAAGACCCGGACGACGCGGGAGACAGGACCGTCGGCTCTGGCCTCGCGCTCTGCCACCGAGAGGTACTCGGACAGGCATTTGCGGGGATCGTCGGCATCCAGGGCCTCTTGAATCGCGCTAAAAGGATCGAACCAGCCGAAGCGCCCCAGCTGAACCCGGTGGCAGCCGTCACGCTCGCGGGTGCTGCCGCCCAGATGGTCGATCAACAAGAGACCAAGAAACGCGCCTGCACCCTCGACAAAGCGATCGTCTTCGGCTCCATCGCTATCGCGATCGACGAAATCCTCGAGCAGATCGGCGAGCCAGCGGACGCCCGGCGCCCCATTCCCAGGTAAGGGAGGGAGCTGTGAGAGCAGGAAATCCCTTGCTTCAGGCACCAGACGCCCCCCGACGTCCTCCAGAGCATTGAGCCAATCTGCTCCCACCAGCTACCCCAGAGTGAAGTTAACATGACTCGGCTTGCGCGCATAGACGCCAGGCGGAATGAATGAGCCGATGAAGGAACGCGCCAAAGAGGTCGCTTTGGACCAGCTCGTCAAAGTTCTCGATCGGGTACCCCTGGTTTCGGGCGTCAAGAACGATCTGCTTGGGCTTCGCTCGCTGCTCTACCTGCGACGACCGCCTCGCATCGTGGCGCTTGGGCTTGGCAGCAGCGGGCGATCGAGTCTGCTTCGATCGCTGATCGAACGACGGCCGGTGCGCGATCCCTTGGACACCGAGCATGGGCACTGGGTTCGGATCGAGCACGAAGGCGCGAAGGTTGATTGGCTCGAGATCGACCTGGACCATTCCGCTGCGCGATCGCAGTGGAAGAGCGCGCTCGAGAAAGAAATCCCGGACCTGGTGTTTCTCACATTCGAGCCCCGTAACGTCCAGGACGCGAAAAGGATCGTCGAACGAGCGAAGAGCTTGCTTCCCGACCTGCCCGAAGGGACGGCGGCGTTGCGCGTGTTTCCGTTGCTGACCCATTCGGATTTGATCGGGCGCAGTGATCTCGATGTAGAAGCGGAGCGCCACGAGCTCGAGGCCAGGATCAGGGATTGCGGCCTCAGCGCGGATCCCCCTCGCGCGGTGTCGGCGATCAGCGGTCACGGTCTCGATGGGCTTTCGGAGGCGATCGTCCTGGCGCTGCCCGAAGAAGCCAGGCTCGAAGCAGCCAGAGGTCTGACGCGTGCCAAGGAAGCTCGCGTCCGCATTGGAAACGAAATCGTTCAAGCTTGCACGGCGGTTTCGGTCACGGTTGGCGTCACACCGATTCCGTTCTCCGACATGGTCGTCCTCGGGCCGCTCCAAGCGATGATGGTGAGCTCGTTGGCATACTTGAGCGGCCGTAGCATGGGCAAAAAGACCGTGGCGGAGTGGCTCGGCAGCCTCGGGGTCGTTGGCGGTCTTGGGATGGGCCTTCGGTTTTCCGCCCAAACCATTGCAAAGCTGGTGCCGGGCGCGGGCAACGTCGTCTCTGCGGGTGTGGCGGGCGCGGGCACGACCGCGATAGGTCAAAGCGCGATTCGGTACTTCCTCAAAGGCTGAGGCCGTCCGGGAGCCCGTCCCGCCATTCGATGTCGGCTTCGTAGAGCCTGGCGAAATGCCCCGCGAGCGGTTCGAGCAGGTCCGCGACGTGGACCGCGCGGCCGAGCTCGGCTGAAAGGGAGGTGACGCCTTTGTCTTGGATGCCACAGGGGACGATCATCTCGAACTGGCGCAGATCGCTGTTCACGTTGAGGGCGAGCCCGTGCATCGTGACCCATCGACTGATTCGTACGCCGACCGCGCCCACTTTGCGCTCACCGATCCAGGCTCCGTTCAGACCCTCGACACGCCCTGCCGCCAAACCAAAGTCAGCGCAGGTACGAATCATCGTCTCTTCGAGCGACGCCACATACTTCCGCACGTCCTTCCGGTCGGGTTTGAGATCGATGATCGGATACGCCACGAGTTGCCCCGGGCCGTGATAGGTCACGTCTCCGCCTCGCCCCACCTCGTGCACCGGGATCCCGCGCGCCTCTAGGAGCTCAGGCGTTGCGAGGACATGCTGCGCCTTGGCCGAGCGTCCCATCGTCAATACCGGCGGGGGTTCGAGCAGCAAGACGATGTCGCCGATCTCGCCGCCAACTCGTTTGCGCTGAAGCTCTTTCTGAAGACGATGCGCTTCGGCGTAATCGATGGTACCGAGGCGGCAAAACAGCACGGGCTTACGAGCGATTCATGATGTGGACCGCCTCGCCCAAGGCATGTTTGAAAGCTTCCATGACGCCTTCGCCGAGGGTGGGGTGGGGGTGCACGGTGAGCGCGACGTCTTCAGCAAACGCGCACATCTCGAGTGCGAGCGCCGATTCGGCGATCAGGTCGCTGGCTTCGGGGCCGACGATGGCAACACCGAGCAGCTGATGGTCGGCTTCGTCGATGATCACCTTGATGAAGCCGTCGGTCTCGCTCACCGCCATGGCGCGGCCGGACGCAGCGAAGGGGAACTTGCCGACTTTGACTTTCCGTCCCTCGGCCTTCGCTTGAGTTTCGGTAATCCCAACCGTCGCGATTTCGGGGTCGGTGAAGATCGCTGCTGGCATCCCGCGATAGTCGCGCGCCGACTTGTGTCCGGCGATGACCTCGGCGGCGATTTCGCCTTCCTTGGAGGCCTTGTGCGCGAGGTAGGGCATCCCGGCCACATCGCCGATCGCGTAGATCGAGGGCACGTTCGTGCGCATCTGATCATCGATGATGATATGGCCTCGCGCATCGAGCTTCACACCCGCGCCTTCGAGGCCGAGGTCCGCCGAGTTGGGCTTGAAGCCCACTGCGACCAGCACCTTTTCGGCTTCGACCACCTGCTCCTTGCCCTCGGTCTCAATCGTGACTTTGGCCCGGCCGCCGCTCTTTTCGAGCTTCACGGCTTTGCTCTTGAGATGAATGTCGGCGCCATCATGCTTGAGTTGCTTTTGAACGACGCGAACCAGATCGAGGTCGGTGCCAGGAAGCAACTGGTCCATCAGCTCGACCACGGTGAGCTTGGTGCCGAGCTTTTGATACACCATGCCGAGCTCGAGCCCGATCACGCCGCCACCAATGATCACCATGCTTTGCGGCGCGCTCTGAAGGCTCACTGCCTCGCGCGCAGTGATCACGACATCGCCGTCGGGCTCGAAGCCGGGGATGGTGATCATCTGCGTGCCGGTGCCAACGATGATGCCTTTGCTCGCCGTGTAGGTTTCGCGCTTGCCGTCCGCGCTCGTCACCTCGACGGAGTTGGGCCGGGTGATCTTCGCGGTGCCCATCACGATGGTGCCGCCGTTCCCCTTCACGAGGCTCGACACGCCGCCGGTGAGCTTCTTGACGATGCCCTCTTTCCACTCCTGCATCTTGGCCACGTCGACTTCGAGGTCTTTCACCGTGATGCCCATGTGCCCTGCGTTGCGAACTTTGTTGGCGAGGTTCGCCGCTGCGATCAGGGCCTTGGACGGGATGCAGCCCCAGTTGAGACAGACCCCACCCATGGCCTCCTTTTCGACGCAGAGCGTTTTGACGCCGAGCTGTCCGAGCCGAATGGCAGCGACGTAGCCACCGGGGCCCCCGCCGATGACGATTGCTTCGTAGTCGTTAGACATTGGGCGGAGTCTGGCCCACTGATAGTGACAGCGCCAGCGTCAGTGTCAGTGTCAGTGACAGCGCCAGTGACAGCGTCAGCGTCAGTGCCGGTGCCAGTGTCAGCGTTCGTGTGACGTGACTGGGTCATCGTGATCTCCTTTTGGCCCGTGAGTGGGGTCGGGCTTCGCCCTTCTGGGGAACCTAGGCGCTCGCGTGGGGGCGGCGGGGTGGGGATGAAGGGCTCACTCTCCCGCGAAACACATTTTGTTCGTCGCCGTGACTAATCGATAGCGGGAAGTACGGACCCGCGCTCCCC
>Ga0209456_10000600_pt1 | contig 19197 bp, 21 predicted proteins | sample COG_11_FD_184755 | JGI IMG/M metagenome (GOLD analysis project Ga0209456, IMG submission 184755) | Pelagic marine sediment microbial communities from the LTER site Helgoland, North Sea, for post-phytoplankton bloom and carbon turnover... | ecosystem: Environmental > Aquatic > Marine > Neritic...
CCCGTAGTCCTCCCTGCCGCGCCCTTCGCTTCGCTTGGGCTTGGCGGCGCGTTGCGCCGGGCTTCGCCCTCCGGGCTCGCGCTGCCGCGCATGTGCGGGTGCAGTTGTCGGTGCCGGTGCCAGTGCCAGCGCCAGTGTCAGTGTCAGCGCCAGTGCCAGTGCCAGCGACAGTGCCAGCTAGACGTGCTCTTGTGATGTGACTTGGTCATCGCGAGCTCCTAGGTCTGCGCGATGTCCTGGAGACTCTCGGGCCGTTAGGGCTTGCGCCCCAAGCACCACGTGATGGCACACACCTCGTCGAGCTTCCCGTCGAGGTGAGTTGCCATGTGACTCTCGATGTAGCCCCAGTCACTTGCGACGTTTAGTGCCGCCCGGACTTCCTTTGCGGACCCGCAAGCGGTTGAGAATCGAGCCCGCGCATTGCCGGCATCGTTTCCACGAGCCTCCGCGATATTCAGGACCACGCTCTGCGCAGCTCGCTTCAGCTGATCAGCCAGCGACTTGTCGTGGTCGCGGATTTTGTGGAGGAGGGGGACTAGGTCTCGCACAACGTTTCGTGCTCTGTCGTATACGTTCGTCTTTGTTTCCATGAGCGACTCCTTGGTTTGGGTTTTGGGCCTCACTTCAGTGCGGCCCAAAACCCAAACCAAGGACAAGCGATCACAAAGTCTGAACGCGCCAGCGCCAGTGCCAGCGTCAAACGGTGAGAAGTTCCGTTCTACGACCCCGTCATCCGCAACCACATCGCGACCAGCATGGCGGCCACCATCAGCGCGAGGGCTATGGTGCCCACGGTGTCCTCCACGCGCTTTCGCCGCAACCGATCGTCCAGCGAGCCGGGCATGGTGGGCCCATCCGTCGCGGCGTCCGATGGCAGGGGCGCGGGCGGCGGGATCGGCCGGCGGAGACTTGGGTCGGGAAGTGCGGGAGCTGGGTTGACCACTTCGTTCCACTGCTCTTGGCGTGCCCGCGGCCTCTGGACAACGTGACTGCGCTCCACGCCGGGGACGCCACGATGATCGGAGGCCGGGTCTCGGAGCACCCGCACCACTTTGGTCGTTGTGTCCTTGCGCTTTTTCCGGAAATGGCTCGGTCGGCGTCTTGCCTTTCCGGGGAGCTCCGGTTTGTCATCGGGGTGCGGCACGGGTTTTGTCTCTCCACCGCCCCCAACGGCTTCCTTTTTCGAGTATACCGCTCAATTGTTCAGTGTCATCGAAGAGCTCGACTTTTCGAGACTTTGCTTACAATTCGACGGATGGCGTGGACCGACGCAGCGGAGTTGATCGACGGCGACCTCGAGGGTCGCTTGGTGTTCACCTGCGAGCACGCCTCCGCGGCGCTTCCCGAGCCTTGGACCTGGCCAGAGCACGACCGCTGGCTGGTCGATACGCATTGGGCGATGGACATCGGCGCCGCCGACTTCACGCGACGGGTCGCCACCCTCATGCATGCGCCTGCCGTGCTCTCGTGCTTCTCGCGCCTCTTGATCGATCCGAACCGGCCGCTCGACTCGGACACCTTGTTCCGTGAAAACGCCGAGGGCAGGACGGTTCACTTGAACGAAGCGCTCCTCGAGGCAGAGCGAGTCCGCCGAATCGAGCGCTTCTACGAGCCCTATCACGCCGCGGTCAGCTCGATCGTCGAGCGTAGCGCATGCGACACGGTGTTCTCGATCCACACCTTCACCGACGACTACGAGGGCGAGAAACGGCATCTGGAGGTTGGGGTCCTGTTCGACGACGACGAGGAGCCGGCCTACCGGCTCGTGCGGCACTTGTCAGATGCCGGCTTTCACGTGGCGGCGAACGAACCATGGTCCGGCAAAATTGGTCTCGCGTACTCGCCTGTGCGCCACGCCCAGGAATTCGGCCGTTGCGCGCTTGAAATCGAGGCGCGCCAAGACCTGATCGTCGACGAGTCGTTTGCCGGGAGGCTTGCGGAAGCGCTCGCGAGCTTCTTCTCCTAAGCTTGCGCTCATGCGACGACTTCGCTCCGAGCAGACCGGGCTCTCCTACCTCTCTTCTGGAGCCGATGACGCTCCCTTGGTGCTCTGTCTGCATGGCTTTCCCGACATTCCGCGAACCTGGGCGCCGTTGACGGAGCGTCTTTGCGGCGCCGGCTATCGCGTGGTGAGCCCCTGGTTGCCAGGCTACGCACCTTCGTCGCTCCAGGGGCCCTTTGACCCCGCTACGCTGGCACGGACGATCCTCAGCTTCGTCGACGAGCTATCGCCTTCGGAACCGATTCGAATCGTCGGTCATGATTGGGGGGCGTTGATCAGCCAATGCGCAATGTCGCTCCAGCCAGAGCGTTTTCGCGCCGCGGCCATGCTCGCGGTCCCTCATGTCCTCGCTATCGAAGCAAACATCGAGCGGTATCCGCGCCAGCTCGGCCGAAGTGCCTACCTGGGGCTATTTCAACTGCCCTTCCTGTCGGATCGCCTCGTGCAGCTCCGCAACTTCCGTTTCATCGAGCGCCTCTGGGAAGCCTGGTCCCCGGGGTACGATCCGGGGGGCAACTATTTCGACGAGCTCAAGATCTGCCTACGTTCGAGCATGCCCGCCCCGATCCGATACTATCGTGCGCTGCTCTCGCCGAAGGTCATTCTCGAGCTTCGCCGGATGGTCGGGGCAAACCCCATCGTCGTTCCGACGATCTACCTGCACGGCGAGCGCGACGGCTGCATCGGGCCGGAGATCGCTGACGGTCAGGAGACGCACTTCAGCGCTCTTTTCGAAATGGTCAAACTCGCAGATGCGGGCCACTTCTTGCATTTGGAGCGTCCCCGCGAGGTGAATGCGGCGATTCTTAGGTGGTTTGAGGGGCACTAGCAGTGGCAGCGGCAGCGGCAGTGTCAGTGTCAGTGCCAGTGTCGGTGTCAGTGCCGCGCGCTTGTGTGGCGTGACTTCGTCATCGTGATCTCCTTTTTGCCAGTGCGCCGGGTCCTTGGGGTGAACCCGACTCACCGCCAAAAAGGAGATCACTCATGGGACTTATCATTCAGCAACGGGCGCTTCAGGCGGCGGGAGGCTTGCGACAGGTGCTTCCGGTCGTTCGGAAGCGCGACAGGTCATTGTTCGACCAAATCAATCGAGCGATGAACAGCGTCGTGCTCAACATCGCCGAAGCCGACGGAAACGATGCGGGGACCGCCAGGGCCCGATTCGCGTCGGCCTGCGGTTCGGCCAAGGAGGTGCGGGCTGGACTTCAATTCGCCGTGTCTTCCGGCTACGTTCCAAGCTCGAAGGTGACAAAGGTGGACATCGCGCTCGACGAAGTCTGCGCGATGTCTTGGAGGCTTTCAGGCCGCTAGAGCCGACGACCCAAACACCAAGTAATGGCGCACACCTCGTCGAGCCTCTCGTCGAGGGGGGTTGCCTTGTGGGCTTCGATGTAGCCCCAATCACTCGCAACATTCAGCGCTGCGCGGACTTCTTTCGCGGAGCCGCAGGCGGTTGAGAATCTCGCTCGCGCGTTTCCAGCGTCATTCCCCCGCGCCTCGGCGATATTCAGCACCACGCTTTGTGAAGCCCGCTTCAGCTGATCGGCGAGCGACTTGTCATGCTCGCGAATCGTGTGGAGAAGCGGGGCTAGCTCTCGCACGACGTTTCGCGCTCTGTCGTAAACATTCATCGTTCTCATCAGCGACTCCTTGGTTTGGGTTTGGGCTCTCACAACGTGCGTGCCCAAACCCAAACCAAGGACAAGCGATAACCAAGTCTGAATGAGCCAGAGCCAGAGCCAGTGCCAGCGTCAGCGGCGGCGACGTGCCTGCCTGGGTCTAAACGCCTACTAGCGGCAACTGCCGGCGCAGCCCCACGTTGTCGGTGACCGGAACCGGATAGCGGCCACTGAAGCAGGCGCTGCAGAAACCCCGGCCGCCGACTGCGCGCTTCAAGCCTTCGAGTGAAAGGTAGCCGAGGCTGTCGGCGGTGACGTACTCGTTCACCTCTTCGACCGTTTTGTGCGCGGCGATCAGCTCTTCACGGGTCGGGGTGTCGATGCCGTAGAAGCAGGGCCAGATGGTGGGCGGCGCGCTGATTCGAAGGTGGACTTCGGTGGCGCCGGCGTCCCGAATCATCTTCACGATCTTGCGGCTGGTCGTGCCGCGAACGATCGAATCGTCGATGACGACGACCCGTTTCCCTTCCAGCAGACTGTGCACCGGGTGCAGCTTGAGGCGGACGCCGAAGTGTCGAATCGACTGGGCAGGCTCGATGAAAGTGCGGCCGACGTAGTGACTTCGGATTAGGCCCAGCTCGAAGGGGAGACCGGCGGCTTCCGCATACCCGAGCGCCGCCGCCACACCGCTATCGGGCACGGGCACGACCATGTCCGCTTCGACCGGTTGGTCTTCCCACAGAGCACGCCCCATGCGCTTACGGGCGTCGTAGACGCTGATCCCGTCGAAGGAAGCGTCGGGCCGTGCAAAATAGACGTACTCGAAGATGCACATGTACCGCCGCTCGGCGCTGGTTCGGAAGGGCCGGAGGCTTTGGAGGCCGGACTCGTTGACGACGACCATCTCACCGGGATCGATGTCACGGATGAACTTCGCGCCGATCAGTTGAAACGCGGGTGGCTCCGAAGCGATGACGTACGCGTCGTCGAGCTGTCCGAGGCACAAGGGACGGAACCCATAGGGGTCGCGCACCGCCACGAGCTCGTCGGGCGAGAGAAAGACCAGTGAGTATGCGCCTTCGACCTGATGCAAAGCGTCCGCGACGCGGTCGATCATGCTTCCGGCTTTCGAGCGCGCGATGAGGTGTACGAGAACCTCGGTGTCGCTGTCGGACGAGAAGATCGAGCCGTCCTTTTCGAGCTGGTGACGAAGCGCCAAGCCATTGGTCAGATTGCCGTTGTGGGCGACCGCAATCGAGCCGTGGCCGCAGTCGACTGCAAGTGGCTGCGCGTTCTTGATGTGGCTGCCGCCCGCGGTCGTGTAGCGGACGTGACCGATGGCGCTGCTGCCGGGCAGCTTGTCGATCTGATCGGCCGTGAAGACATCTTGAACGAGGCCCATTCCCCGGTGTACGAAGAGCTGTTCGCCGTTGCTCGAAACGATGCCCGCGGCTTCTTGCCCCCGATGCTGCAACGAGTGCAGGCCGAGATAGGCCAGATTCGAAGCCTCATCGGCCCCAAACACACCAAACACGCCGCATTGATCATGAAAATGATCGTCGTCCATCCACCGCACGGCGCGTTCATAGCGCCGGCCCCCCCCCGCGTCCATGAGTCCAGCATGCCCTCGGTCCGGGCGTGCGCTAGAACCCGCCGATTGCGATGCCACGGGTATTGAAGCGAATTGAATCGGTCGTGCCTCGAAGGGCCTCCGGCTACGGCGGCAAAGCCCGGGGCCTCGCTGCGCTTGCGCGAGCTGGCTTCCCCGTTCCTGCCGCTTACGCCATGCCTGGCTGGGTTGGCGATTCGTTCTTTTCGAGCGTTCTCGACATTGCGGATCGTCCGCGGGCGCTTCTGCGCACACCGCACGTCTCGGATGCGCGCCTGCAAGCGATCGCCGAGCGGGTACGGGAGGCGACCCTTCCGCAAGATGTGGTTCGGAGCGTCACGGATGCCTTGCTCGCGATGCGAGATGAGGGTGCCACCAGCTTCGCCGTACGCTCTTCGGCAATGCACGAAGACCAGGAAGGCGCGTCGGCCGCAGGGATGCATCTGACCCTCCTCAATCTCATGCGCGAAGACGAGGTGCTCGATGCGATCAAGGTCTGTTGGTCGAGCCTCTTTCGCCCTCGTGTGCTGTCGTACCTGCGCGCGCTCGGCGATGAGATCCCAGTCTCGCTTGGCGTCGTGATTCAGGCCATGGTTCCAGCCGAGGTTTCGGGGGTTCTGTTCACGGCCAACCCGCTCACCGGGGATGCCGGCGAGGTCGTTATCAACGCCGCGTATGGCTTGGGGTCGTCCGTCGTAGACGGCCGCGTGACACCGGACACCTATCGAGTCGACAAGGCCACCGGCCAGCTACGCGACCGGGTCCTCGGGGAGAAGGCCCAGCAAACCTTGCTCGATCGATCGGGCGGCGTTCGTGAGGTGGCGGTCGCTCCGGCAGATCGTGAGGCTCCGGCGCTGAGCGAGCAGCAGCTCTTGCAGTTGACCGAGCTCGCTACCCGAGTCGAAAGCCATTTTGGGAACGCGCGCGACGTCGAGTGGGCGTTCGCTGAACACCAGCTTTATGTCTTGCAAGCGCGACCGATCGTAGTCCCGAGCATCCGAACCCGACGCAGCTCACGACGCGATCGTCCGGTCGATCGCCGCAAGATCGTCTGGAGCAACGCAAACGTCGGAGAGGCGCTTCCCGGCGTCGCCACGCCATTTACCTGGTCTGTCCTCAGCCAGTTCAGCGAGCTCGGCTTTCGCCGGGCATTTGGCGCCATGGGCTGTGCGGTCCCGCGTGACGCCGAGCTCGTCGGCGACTTTCGCGGCCGAATCTACCTCAATCTCACTGAATTCAGCGCGATCTTGTCCCAGATTCCGTGGATCCATCCGGCCGCTCTAGTTCGGCTCGGGGGCGGACAGTACGTGTCCGAGCTCGATGAAGTCGTCGCCGAGCGGAGCTCCGCGGGCTTCTTCCTCCGTTTGCCTCAGACGGTTTCACGATATGCCCGCGAAAACTTTCGCCTGAGGGCGCGAGTCGACGAGTTCGAATTGTATTTCTCGGACGAGCGAATGCGAATCAACGGCATTGACCCTCGGCTCCTCGAGCCCAGTGGCCTCGACCGAATGCTCGGAGACGTCGAGCACCTCTTGGACGAGACGGGCTCGATCATGCTGACGGCGTACGCGAACCTGCTGAGCGCAGTGCTCGTGCTCACCGGCTTGTTGCGGGCCTTCGCAGGGAGTCAGGGCTCGGGCTTCTACCGCGAGCTGCTTTCGGGCTTGCAAGACGTCGACAGCGCGCGTCCCGGGTTCGTGCTGTGGCAGATCGCCCAGCTCGCACGCGAGGAGCCCGAGTTGGCCGAGCGCATCCGGACGGCGGACCTCAAGGAGCTCACCGTGGCCGGCCTTCCAGTCGGCCGCACTCGGGACGCACTGACTCGCTTTCTTCAAGACTATGGCTTCCGAGGCATCCGCGAAGCCGAAATTGCCGCGCCGCGCTGGTCCGAAGACCCTACGCTCATGTTCGCGACCCTGCGCTCGCATCTCGCGGGCACGGTCGACCTGGTCCAGCGTGGGCGCGACCTGCAATCCGTCCGGGAAGAGGCCGAAGAGCAGCTCAAGAAGAGCGTTCCTTTCCCGCTTCGGCCTGCGGTTGCAAAGCTTCTCGACTTGGTGCGTCACTTCACCCGCATGCGGGAGCACCTGCGTGGTCACGTGGTCGAGGTCCTCGGCATGTTTCGCCGGGTCGCCCTCGAGGCCTCCCGTCGGATCGAAGCCCGCGAGCCCGAGGCCGGCTCGGACGCCGTGTTCTTTTTGACGCTCGGGGAAGTTCGGCGGGTTCTCTACGACGAGAACGAGCGCGTCGCGATCCGCGTCCAGCGGCGCCGCTTGGAGCACGATCGCAACCGGGCGCTGCCTGAGCCGCCAACGACCTTCGTGGGCTTCCCGCCCGATGATCTGGGCGTTGCTTCCAAGGCAAAGCGTCTGCGCGGGCTGGCCGCGAGTCGGGGTGTCGCCGAGGGTAAGGTGCGCATCCTCCGCGATGCCGCCCAGGCAGCCGACTTCGAGCCCGGTGAAGTGCTCGTGGTGGCAGCCGCGGACACCGGATGGGCACCGTTGTTCCTGGCGGCCTCGGGTGTCGTCACGGAGCTCGGCGGCCCTCTCTCTCATGCGGCGATCATTTTGCGAGAGTACGCGGTGCCCGCCGTGGTCAATGTCGCCAACGCAACCCGCTCGCTTTGCGATGGCGACATCGTTCGAATCGATGGAGACGCAGGCACGGTCGAGATCCTCGGTGCCTGAGGGCGAGAGCGCCGAACCCGAGATCATCCATCACGACGAGCATCTCCTGATCGTCCACAAGCCTCCGGGCCTCCCAACGACCGCTCCACATGCGGCGGACCCATCGCTCGTTCAGTGGGTATCCAAGCAGTTTGCGGACCTTCACGCACACGCCACCTCTCGCCTCGATTCTCAAGTCAGTGGCTTGGTGACCTTTGCGCTCACACCGGAGGCGAACCGGACGTTGCTCGATGCGCGGCGCGCGGGGACATACGAGCGTGTCTACCTCGGCATCACCATCGACGAAGTGCCCGTCGAGGCGGGAGATTGGGCATGGCCGATTTCAATCGATCCAAGCAATCCCAAGCTCCGCGTCGCGCACGGGGGCCCTGGCGAGCGAGCCGCATTGACTCGGTATCGAGTGGCTGCACGCAGCCCGGGCGCGACCCTTCTTCGGCTAATGCCCATGACGGGTCGAACGCACCAGATTCGCGTACATGCGGCCCGCTCGGGATCCCCACTGTTCGGCGATCATGCGTACGGCGGCAAGCGGCGCGAAGTTCTGTCTGACGGTACGGTCGTCACCGCGCGACGGGTGATGCTCCACTGCGCCAGGCTGAGCTTTCCGTCGCCGGCGGGCGGCGCGCAGCTGCAGTTCGAAGTGCCGGCACGACCCGACATGCAAAGGATTTGGATCGCCCTGGGCGGGACGGCCTCGGACCTTCAGCCCTGACGCTTGGTCGAGAACTTCGTCCCCGCGGGCTCGTCCTTTGGCCTGTTGAAATGCGCTTCGAGCTCGCGATGGAGAATCTCCTGCACGTCTTCTTGGAGCCCGAGCGGGTGTCGAATCAGGCGCTCGATGTTTCGCTGGTAGACGAAGAGGCGTCGCTGCTCTTCGCCTCCCGCGGTCGTGGCCATCTCATCCAGCAGCAGTGGGGTTCGTGGGTCGACGCCCTCGGCCACGACCTCCAGGCCGGGCAGGTCGCTCACCATGATTAGATTGCCCTCCAGGCGCTGCGTGAGTCCCTCGGGGAGCGCCCGCAGGGCCGACTGCACGATCTTTTCGAAGCGCCCATGCGTGGGCGACCAAGGGGGGCTCGGCAGCAGTCCGTCGAGATGCCGCGTCTTGAGGAAGGCCAGCGCGGCTTCGCCATGACGCTCCTGCCGGTCGCGCAATAGTCCGAGATAGTAGAGTACATCGGGGGACGCGTCCGGGCGGGATGCTGCGCGTTCGATCAAGACGGCCGCGGCATCGATCTGGTCGAGCTCGAAGTGCGCGCGTCCGATCAGGAAGTCGAGCTGTTCGTTCTCGAAGGGCCCTTCGGGCAGCCCGAGAAGAAGCTCGGCAGCGGCAGCTCGGTCGCCCTGCTGGAGCAGCGCGTCGACCTTGAGCACGGAGGCATCCGCGATATCGTCCGCCGTTTGACAGCTTTCGAGCGCCTGGTCGAGCACGCGAATCGCCTCCGCCAGGCTTCCCAGCGGGTGAATTAGAAGCTCGGCCGCGTTGAGCATCGCCTCGAGGTAGTGCTCATCGAGGTCGATGGCCTGGCGATAATGCTCGAGGGCCATGTCCAGATTGCCATTGGCGGCATGGATGTAGCCGATCAGGTTGTGCGCATCCGGCGATTCGCCGTCGAGCTCGAGAGTCTGCTCGGCCGACGCCATCGCGCCGCTCAAGTCACCCTGCGTGACCAACTCCCAGCCGCGGTCGAGGTGCGCGCTGAGGCGGTCCATGAATCCTTCGATTGGCTCGGGCATGACTAATTCCGAAACTTACGTGGCGGGTTTGGGACGTCAAGCGGAACCGTAGGCTATCATGCATTTGAAATGTCGAGAGTTTTGCCGTTTGCGGGAATCATCGTGATCTGTTCCTGCGTCACCGAGCCGCTGCCGGCAGGCCAGACGATCTCGGTCGGCACTGCCGATTACGGCTACCTTCACCATGCCGTTCGCCTCGCCGACCGGGGCGAGGGCTATCGGCGGCTGCGGCCCCGAGACCGAACGCAATACGGCACAGCGACCCTCGTTGGTGCGATCGAGCGCGCGGCGGGTGAAGTAGCCCACGCATTTCCAACTGGACCCCCACTTCGGGTCGGCGATCTGTCGAGCCACCTGGGCGGCTCGCACGCGAGGCATCGAACCCATCGCACCGGCCGCGACGCCGACCTTCTCTTTTTCGCGAGAGATGCCGGCGGGCTGACCATGAGTCCCGATGCCTGGCTCCGGTTCGACCGGTTTGGATTCGCGATCCTGCCGGGCGAGTCGTTCCGCTTCGACGAAGCGCGCAATTGGCACCTGGTGCGCAGCTTGCTGATGGACGACGAAGCCCGAGTGAAATGGCTCTTCTGCTCGAATGAGCTCAAGGTTCGGCTTCTGCGCTACGCGGCGCGCCACGAGCGTTCGCCCCAAGCCGTGGTTCGAGCCACCTGGGTCCTTCATCAGCCATCGCGCGGCGAGCCACACGACGATCACTTTCACCTCCGCGTGGGCTGCGGGCCCAAGGAACAGCATCTCGGTTGCAGGGAACAAGCTCCCCACTGGCCGTGGCTGAGCGACCCCGCGCGCAAAGAGGACAGCAGCGCGAGTGTCGCCGCCAATGATGCCGGCCTCGTTCGTTGGCTATTTGCCGAGGAGCATTTGGATAAGGGCAGCGACATCGCCAGGCTTGGCCTCGACACCGCAGCGAAACCATCCTCGATCGCCCGTCGCTAGGTCGGTCAGAGCGCGGTGCTCTTCGGTGGCGCCCCAAACCAAGACCGCGGAGCTTTTTGGCAGCTCGTGCGCCAAAGTCGCGATCGTGGAGGGTTGGACCGAAGCCTCGACGCAATCGATGACGAGCAGGGGGCTCAAGGATGCGGTGGCCTTGACGTTGTCGAGAAACGCGACGACATCCTCGATTTGCTGTACCGCCGCGGCGGGGCCTACCCTCTTTGCGATCTCGTCGCATCGGGCGCGGTCGCGGGTGGCGACGAAGACCATCGGTAGCGCGGAACCCAAGGGTTGAATCGTGGGGTACTTCGAGGTGCTGGTCTCCGATGGATGACCGCTGTGCTTCCTGCTGACGCCCGAGCTCGCCCGTTCGCGGCCAAGCTTCTGCGGCGGGTCCTCGCGAGCGCCGTCCTGTGGCGGCTGAGAGCCGACCGTTTCGGCGAACATCAGCATGGGCTCGAGGTTCTGCATCACGGCGTCGGTGGCCGCGTTGCCGAGATAAAACTCCATCGCGGTTCGGAGATGCTTGTCGACGAATCGGTGCAGGCGATCCCCTTCGGCCGGGATTTCATGCTCACGTGCCATGTGGAGGGCGCGATGGAGGATCTGGACCCGCACCTCGGGCGTCGCGACGCTCTCGATCGCTTCTCGGACCATCCGGGCAATCGGGTTCTCCGTTTGCCCCTGATCCTGGTCCCCGGATGCAGAGTGTATGCGGGCTACCACAACATCATAATATTACCGTGATTTCGCGACGAGGCCAAACGCCGCCGAGTGGTGCAGCTCGGGGCCGTCATGGTACATCGCGGACATGCTCGTGATGGGGGTCGACGAGAACGGTTTGGGGCCGCGACTGGGGCCTCTGGTGGCCACGTCGGTCGTCCTCGAGGCCTCCCGCTATCCCAGAGCGGCGCTGCGCAAGCGTGGGCTTCGCCTTGGGCTGACCGACAGCAAGGAGACAGGTGGGTTCGGGAGGATGGCTTTCACCGAATCGGTGGCCCTGGCTCTGGTGGAACGTGGCGGACCGGGGCTGCCGGCCTCGTTGGATGACTTTCTCGACCGCGTCGCGCCTCAGTCCCGCCCACGGCTACGTTCTTGCTGTCCAGACGAAGCGACCGCGCGGCAGTGCTGGGGAGTCGACCTCTCGCTGCCGATGTTCGGAGGCAATGCGGCTCACGGCAGGCAGCTGCTCGATCAGCTGATCGGCCGATCGAGCCTTCGCATCGTCGACGTGCAAAGCCGTGTCGCCTGCGCTGGAATGCTCAACGCAAAGCTTTCCGATGGGACGAACAAGCTCGCGGTCGATCTCGAGCTCTTCGAGGATCTGATCGAGTCGGTCCACGTCTGCCACGGCTCTCCGCTGCTCGTCCTTTGCGGAATGATCGGCGGCATCCGCGACTACGCCTCACGCTTCACCCGCTTCGATTCCAATCGGGTCGAGGCTCTGGTCAACCGTCGCGGTCAACGCAGATACGCGGTCGAAGGCCTCGGCGAGCTTCGCTTCGAAGTCGATGCAGATGCGCGCCACCTTCCGGTCGCGCTCGCCTCCATCGTAGGCAAGTACGTACGCGAGGTCTGCATGCACCGGATCGGCGAGTTCTACCGAAACGACGTCCCAGAGTTGATGCTCGCGAGCGGCTACCACGACCCAGTGACCACGCGCTTCATCGACGCAACCGAGCGATCCCGCCGCCGCCTCGGCATTGCGCCCGATTGCTTCCGGCGGCACGCCTGATGGCTGTGCTAGAAGGCTGATATGTCTGAGAGAGACAAGGCTCCGCGCTGGGTTCTGTGGCTGGGTGTTTCGCTCGCCGTCGGTTGGCTGCTGTTCACTCTGCGCGGCGTGCTAGCGCCGGTGTTCTTTGCCTTCCTGATCGCGTACATGCTCGACCCGCTGGTCGATCGAATCGAGCAGAGCCGGCTGCTCCGCGACCGCTCGATCGGACGTGCCGTTGGCATTGCGGTGCTTCTCCTCGGCGTCCTCGCGATCATGGCCATTTCGCTGCTGGTCATCTTTCCGATGGTCTACGAGGAGATCGCGAGCTTCGTGAAACGCTTGCCCGGGCTCGTCGCACGCAGTCGGGCGGAGTGGGAGCCGATCCTCGTCGAGTACGGCTTGGAAGTCCCCAACTCGGTGGGCGACGCATTCGAGGAGCTGCACCTCGACCTTCAATCGGTCCTCACCCAGGGCTACACCCCCGCCACGGCCGTTGCGAAATGGCTGCTCGGTGGGACGGCTTCAGCGGTCGGCGCAATCGTCGCTTCGCTGATGATCCCGGTGTTCGCGTTCTACCTTCTCTACGACTTCGATGCTCTCGTGGCCCGGGCCGCGGACTTAATTCCGCCGCGATATCGACCGAACGTGACCAGCTTCTTTCGCGAGGTCGACGAGGTGCTCGGGCAGTTCTTCCGAGGTCAGTTCACCGTCATGGCCACCTTGGCCGTGCTGTATTCGGTTGGGTACGGATCGATCGGGGTGCCCTTGGCACTGCCGATCGGGATCATGGCAGGCGTACTCTCCTTCATTCCATATCTCGGCAGCACCCTTGCGCTCGCAACGGCTCTGCTGATGACCGCGCTCGATTGGCAGGGTTGGACGCAGGTCCTCTGGGTGCTCGGTGTGCACGCGATCATTCAGGGACTGGAGGGCTTCGTGATCACGCCGAAGATCATGGGCGATACCGTCGGCATTTCTGCGATCGCAGTTCTTTTTGCCTTGCTGGTCGGCGCTGAGCTGCTGGGATTCACGGGCGTGTTGCTCGCGGTTCCCGCCGCTGCAGTCATCAAGATTCTGATCCAGCGAATCGATGGCAGGTACAGAGAGTCGGAGTTCTTCGTCGGGCCCAAGGCTGACACGAGCAACGCTACTGAACCGTCGAAAGACTAGACACGTCGACCGTCACTTCGATGGTGCGCTCTCGAGCCGACACGCGAGCGGACTTCAGCACATTCGTCCACGGTGGCTCGACGTTTTCGGGCGGCGCGGCGATCCAATGGCGAATGCGCGCTGCATCCTGAGCTGCGAGTTCGGCGCTGCTCACGTCGATGGATAGCGTCACGGTCCCGGCGCTTCCGGACTCGACGAACAAACCGATGGTTTGGGCGCCTTCGAGAGCGGACGGCCCGTCCGACCGCTGCGTCACCCGCTCCAGCGCAGACATCCAATGGTCCGGCGGCTCCAAGATCGCTGAAACGCTGCTTCCGGTGCTCAAGTTCGGCCAACGCGCGGCAATGAGGCCCCGCTCGACGAGCGCAGGCACGGTACCGCGCCGGACCGCAATGGCCTCCGTCACCGTCGTCACGGAGCCGGCGATGATCGTCCGGTCATCGATGACCGAGATTGCGCTTCGCTGATCGACACTTGCCAGCATAGGCCCTGCAGGACCGTCGAGGCGAACGATTGAGCCACCGCGGCCTTCGACGAGCGCACGGTGACAAGCCGCCAGGGCTGCGGCACTTGCGTCACGTCCCTGCAGCATCACGCCGATCGATTGAAACGGTTGATCGTCGGGCCCGCGCACCCAAACGATGACTTCGCTCAGTGCCTCGATCGGGTCCAGCCCGCAGACCGCTTCGATCTCGCTCAGCTGCTCGTCGGCAACGAACGCGGCCAGCAGCGTCTTTGCCGCCGCCGTATCAGCGAGCGAGGCAGGGTCGATCCTCAAGATGGCACGAGCGGTGCTCGGAAGCTGATGCAGCAGCCGATTCGCCCCTAGCGTTTTGGCGTGTTGCATCGCCGCGAAGAGCAAGCCCGCCATGCTGATCGAAACGACGGCGGCCACCTTGAGCGAGCGAGACACCGTTCGAGGGTAGGAAGTTCTTTTCACGGGGCAAGCCCTCGTGCTAACGCGTGCCCCATGCCATGGTGCCGAATGCGGTTACGCAATGCCGAGGTTCTCGCGCGTTGCGATGAGAGCGGGGAGCTCGTCGCACGCGAGGGCAGGGTCGAGGTTCGGTACAAACCCAATGACGGGAGGGCGTATTTTGCAAGCGCCTCGAATTTGAAGCCATCCGGAGCCGCCTCAGAGATCGAGCCAGATTCGTTTTGCGCACCCGGCGAAGTGGTGCAGAAGTCAAAGAAGGCAAGCAAAAAGCCCTCGAGCGCCGCCTCCTCCAAAGAATCGGCGGCCCCCGAAAAGCCGGATGGTGACGAAGTGCTCGTCTACGCGGACGGCGCTTGCAGCGGCAACCCTGGCCCGGCCGGCGTCGGCGCAGTCGCGCTCTGGGCGGATCAGAGGCGCGAGCTCAGCGAGTACATCGGGGAGGCGACGAACAACGTCGCCGAGCTGACGGGCATTCTTCGCGCGGCAGAGCTTGCAACGGAGCTGGGCAGGCCGCTCCGGCTCTACACCGATTCGACGTATTCGATCGGCGTGCTGACGCAGGGTTGGAAGGTCCGTGCCAACAAAGAGCTGGTCGCCAAAGTGCGACAGGTGCTGGACGCGCATCCCGACACCAAGCTCTTTCACGTCCGCGGCCACCAAGGGGTGCGGCTCAACGAAGAGGCCGACGGGCTCGCCGTCCGCGCGGTGCAGGACAAAGCCTCTACGGGCTGGGTTTCGCCTTGAAGCGCCGCGCAGCTTCTTCGAGGGTGACGAGCTCGTAGCCGGCTTCCCGAATCACCTGAACTGCGGCTCGAAGCGAGCGAAGCTTCTCCGCCGCCGTTCGCCTCAAGTCCGCACGATACGGTCTCAGCGCCTCGAGCCCGTCTTCGGAAGCGTCGGCCACGTCGAATCCGTGAAGCTCGAGATTGATGAGCTCCCTCCGGAGCATCTGCTTGCTCAGCCGCTCGGCGAGTTGGTCCCCGCCAAGGACGAGGGAAGTTCCGATGTAGGGTAGCTGAAGCGGCGTTACGCCGATCGGCAGCTCCATCATGCCGTCCCCCTTTCTCCAGTACGGCCGCCCGATCCGGTACGGCTCCCGGGGCGCGCGTAGAACTGCTGGCTGGTCCAAGATGCTCGAGCTCTTTCGGCCGCGCAGCTTGATCGCCGCCAGCGCCGCGGCCTTCACGGCGTAGTAGCTCGGGCACGGAAAGACGCTCGAATCGTACTCGACACCGGACGCTTCGAGCGCGCTGAACAGGACGTCGCTGACCCTGTAGCCCGGCGCGCGAAAACCGACGGGCCGCTTGCCGCAGCTCCGCTCGATGATCGTCGCGCCACGTTCGATCTCGTCGCCGATGTCTCCCGCCGCCCGACGCGTGAGATCGTAATGGTGGTGATACGAGTGATTTCCGATCTCGTGCCCTGCCGCGTGAAGCCTGGCGATGGTTTTACGGTTCTCCTCGCACTCGAGGTCCTCACCGATGGCAAAGAAGGTGGCTCGAATCGATTCGTCATCGAGCCAGGCTGTGAGTCGCGGCACGCACGCCTCGTACACGGCACGGGCGCCCCGCCCTGCCGGCACCTCGACCCCGTGGATCGCCGCATAGCGAGGCACCTCGTCCAAGTCGATCGAAATGGAAGCCAGTTTCAGAATCACCGTTTGAACCGGATTGCGATGAAGAGCTTAGCGAAGTTCTTGAGGACATTGGGAACTCGCCGCGCCAGCCCGACCGTCGGCGGCCGCTTCTCCTGCACCCGCACCGGAATCTCTCGCACATCGAGCCCTGCGCGCTCTGCCCGGATGACGAGCTCGGAGGCAAAGAGGTCGCGATCGATCTCGCACACGCTGGCGATCGGCTGAACGGGTTCTCTTCGAAAGGCCTTGAGGCCGTGCGTATCGGTTCCTCTGAATCCAAGCGCGGCCCTCAGCATGCCGTTTATCACCACCGTGCCGAGCCGCCGGAAGTAGGGGCGCCGGTCCATGGCGCCTTCCATGGCTTTGGAACCGACGACGAAATCCACCGATGGGTCTCGAAGGAGTGAGAGGGCGCGCTCGTAAAAGTCCGTATCGCAAAGGTCGACCTCGTCGCAAATCACGATCTCACCCTTGGCGTCGAGGATGCCCTCCCGGAGCGCCTTGCCATAGTTCGGCTCGGCGGTGTGGCGACACCGCAGCACGTCGAAACGCCCCACGAGCTCGGTCGCGATCTCGAGCGTTCGGTCTGTCGACCCGTTCTCCGCGATCAGGATCTCGTAGGACCAGGGGAGGAGGCTCAGTCGATCGAGGAGGTCGACGATGGCCGCGCGTAGCATCGCTTCCTCGTTGAAGACGGGAATCACGATCGAGATCGTCGGGACGGTTTCGGGCTCGGCCAAGGCGCGGCACTCTCTTACGTCGAGATGACGGCGTCAAGCCAAGCTACAGAGCACGGCGTGCGCTGCATCGACGACGACCTCGAGCGAACCGAGGCAGGCGGGCAGCGCGCATGTCTGTCCACGCGACAGAGCCAATACCGTCTCTCCATCGTGCAGCGTCACCCGTCCGTCGAGAACGGTCAGCGCGCGCAATCGATCGGCCGCGTCGAGCTCGAGCCTTCCCGAGCCTGCCAAGCGTTGGACGGAGAAGACATCCGAACGGAGCGGCCCGTCGTGGCTCACGAGGACTTCGAGACTCGCCGGCCCATCGATAGGCGCCGGCCCTGCGCGGTGACTCAGACGAGCGATCCGTGCGACGTCGGCTGCGCCCTCCCAGCTCGTCACGTCGAGAGCGCGCTCCCGGTGAAGCGTGCGCGGTTCGCCGTTGGGGTCCAGCTGGCCGGCGCCATCGTACTTCCGGTTCCAATCCCAGTACCGGTACGTGACGCCGCGTTTGCCCGGCGCAATGCGCTGAGGCTCGAGCAGCAAGACCCCTTTGCCGATTGAATGCGGTGTCCCCGGCCCAATCAAAAACAGATCGCCAGGAGACACCCCGACGAACGACATGAGCGCGGACACGTCCCCCTGCTCATCGATTGCGGTTTCGACGTCCTGTCGCGACACGCCATCACGAAACCCGAGGTACAAACCCGCGCCGGGTTCGGCGTCGATGATGTACCAGGCTTCCGGCTTTCCGCTTTCGTCTGCCGCCAGCTTCGGGTCATCGTCCTGAGGATGAATCTGGACCGAAAGATCGTCGTCGGCGTCGACCAACTTCACCAGCAGCGAGGTCGATCCATTTGGCGCCTCGGCGCCGAGGAGGGCCGGGTCGGCACGCAGCACCTCGTCCAGGCTGGGTCCGTCGGCGAGCCGGCTCGGGAAATCCGGCTCCACCGAGAGCTCCCAGGCCTCGCCCACCGGCCCGCCCGGCTGCAGCTGAGCGTCTGCCTTCAGCCGCTGGCGGATCCGGCTTCCCCCCCAGGGCGTCCGAGACGGAGGCGTGAAGTTGTCTGGACGTAAGAGCAGCGGCCGCCGCCAATTTCTTGGTCCTACTTTATCCCACATGTAAGGTGACTTCGTATCCTATGGTAGCGCCCCCGGGAGGTTTTTGATGGGCTATTTGGGCAAAGAACGCCGAATTCATCGTATTTTCGTCACTCGCAACAGTGAATACCACGTGCGCCGGAACGTGTGCGTGGCTGTTCGTGATCGCCGAAGCGGCAAGTGGCTGGGTGGCCACCTCGCGCTTCGAAGCACGGTTTCGGGCGGTCTCAAGTTCCACGACAACGGGGCCATCAGCGCCTCGGAAGGGCTTCCCACCGTCGGTGAGTCGCTTTTCTTCATCGCCGCTGGCCGGGATCTGATCACCAGCCCGGTGCTCAACGTGGACCGACCTCCACGCGCGGTCGTTCACGACTATCCCATGTGAACACGCGGGGGCGGGGATGCTATATCCCGCCTGGTGTCGTCGGAGATGAAGACCATTCGCGTGGTAGCGGCCCTGGTCGAGCTGGATGGGCGGTATTTGATCACCCAGCGTCGAGAGACCGCAGTGCTGCCAATGCTCTGGGACTTTCCGGGCGGGCGCGTCGAAACGGGCGAGACCGACGAAGCCGCATTGGCGCGTGAAGTGGCGGAGCGTCTCGGCGCCATCGTCGATGTGGGTCAGCTGATCTCTTTCGTGAATCATCCGTATGAGAAGTATGCGGTCGACTTGTATCTCTACGAGTGCAGGTTGCTCAGCGAACATCTCCACTGCCACGCCGTCAAAGACTACGCCTGGGTCACGTCGGAGGAGATGGAGACGTACTCCTTCACGCCAGTCGACGAAGCATCGATGAGCAAGCTCCTTGGCGAGGGCTGAGTCCGAGTTCGAGTCCTAGACGTCATAGAAGATCGGAGGTCGCTTGCGGATGAAGCGCATCACGAGATCGCGAGCCTCTTCGGTTAGCCCTTCGAACTGAATGCCCATCCCCGGCTCGGATTCCGATGCGAAGTCCATCGGGTCCCTGACAAAGCGAACATAGCCGTCGCATTCGAATTCGAATCCGCCCGGCAGGGTTACGAGCATCCGGACCGAGGTGTCTTTCGGGAACGCCTCGTAGGTGGCGAGAAACACTCCGCCGTGCGTGATCTCCCCGCTGAAGCCCACGTAGAAGTTCGATTGTGTGGTTGCGCCGAGGTTGGCCTCGAGCCGGCGTCGTGCACTCACAGGAATCGGCGCAGGAGGTGGGAGCAGTGAAGTTGGGACTTCCGCCGACAGGCTGGAAACCGGCCTCTGTGATGCGGGCCGATTGGGCGGAGGCCGACTTGCCACCGACCGTGCCGACGGCGTCACACGCGGCGGCGGAAC
>Ga0209456_10000602_pt1 | contig 19144 bp, 16 predicted proteins | sample COG_11_FD_184755 | JGI IMG/M metagenome (GOLD analysis project Ga0209456, IMG submission 184755) | Pelagic marine sediment microbial communities from the LTER site Helgoland, North Sea, for post-phytoplankton bloom and carbon turnover... | ecosystem: Environmental > Aquatic > Marine > Neritic...
TGTGGGAATCGCACCCGATGAGATCGAGGCAATATTCGACGAGTTCTATCGAGTGAATAGCGACCCGGTCGATAGAAACGCCGGGCGGGGATTGGGGCTTGCAGTCGTTGACCGCAGTCTGAAGCTCCTGCAAATGGAAATCGAAGTGGAATCGGAACTGGGCCGGGGGTCGAGCTTTTCATTCGTTGTGCCGCAGTTCGCCTATACTTCGATGTCCTGACACCACGAGTCCAAGAAAGATGTTCCAGACGTTCGAAGCCCGCGGCGACGTAGCAGTTGCCGCAAAGCGCCTCCCCACGATCCGGCAGGAAATGAAGCGGCTCAATATCGATGGCCTGTTAGTGCCACACGATGACGAGTACCTCAATGAATACACACCTCCGCAGTTCGAGCGCCTGTTGTGGGCCACCGGCTTTTCCGGTTCTGCGGGGGCTCTGCTTGTAACGTTAGATGCGGCGGTGTTGTTCATTGATGGGCGCTACACCGAGCAGGCGCGGCTCGAAACGCCTGCCGAACACTTCGAGTACGAGGACCTGCGCGCACTACCACCCTGGCAGTGGCTCAGGGACAATCCGGGCCGCGTCAGCAGACTGGGATACTGGAGCAAACTGCATTCGCAGGACGAAATCGGTCACATCGAATCGACAGATCACCTCGCACCGCTCGAACTGGTGCCGCTGGACAAGCATCCGATCGATGACTTGTGGAACGACCGCCCGAACGGCAAATCGAAAGCGCCATTTCCACACACCATCGAATACTCGGGTGAAGATTCATCAATCAAACGCAACCGCATTGGCGGGGAGCTGAAGCGCGCTGGCGCCGATGCAATTGTTTTCTCAAACCCGAACGCAACGGCATGGTTACTAAATATTCGCGGCGACGATGTACCGCACACACCGGTCGCACTCTGCAGAGCTGTACTGCATGCCGACGGAAAAGCAGCCGCGTTCTTTGCGGGCCACGAAATTACGGAAGAACTGAAATCACATCTCGGTCCCGATGTTGAGATCTCCGAGGAGGCAGATTTCGGCGACTACTTGCGGACCATGGGCGCAGCAAAGAAGACCGTGCTCATTAACAAGACAGTGTGCCCTGGTTTTGTTTGCCAGGTGCTGAGCGAATCCGGTGCGACCATTCGCGAAGGGGACGATCCATTGATTCTGTTCCGCGGAATCAAGAACGAGGTCGAAATCGAGGGGTCTCGAAAAGCCCACGTTCGCGATGGCGTGGCGATGGTCAAATTCCTGCACTGGCTCGAAAACAACTGGATGAATGACATCTTCGAGATCGATGCGGTGCAGAAACTCGAAGCGTTTCGTGCCGAAGACGGCGCGCTACATGACATCAGCTTCGACACGATCTCGGGCTCGGGACCCAATGGTGCGATCATTCACTACCGCGTGTCCGAAGCATCGAATCGTAAACTTGCAGACGGCGAACTGTTTCTCGTCGATTCGGGAGGACAGTATCTCGAGGGCACAACCGATATCACACGGACGATAGCGCTTGGCGAACAAGACGCGGAACGCAAGGATCGCTTCACGCGAGTGTTACAAGGACACATCGGGCTCGCGGCCGTGAAGTTTCCGGCGGACACAAGTGGCTACCAGCTGGATATTCTCGCCCGGCAACCACTGTGGAATGCCGGTCTCGATTATGCGCACGGCACCGGCCATGGCGTTGGCACGTTCCTCGGTGTGCACGAAGGGCCGCAAAGTGTCGCCAAGCGGGCGCCGACAGTGCCGTTACAGGCTGGCATGATCTTGTCGAATGAGCCGGGCTTCTATGTCGAAGGCGAGTACGGCATTCGAATCGAGAACCTTGTCGTCGTACGTGACTCTGCCATGCCGGGCATGCTCCAGTTAGAGACCGTGACACTCGCACCGATCGACAAATCACTCGTCGATACTACCTTGATGAATGACTCAGAGATCGCCTGGCTCGACGACTACCATCGCCTTGTTTGGGAGAAGCTGTCGCCGCACCTGTCGGAGTCCGACTCCGATTGGCTACGTGAGGCGACGGCCCCCCTGGTCTGAGACCTGGTCCGTCGCTACTCAACGGTTGTGTCATAGCGCACGCCATCCGGAACCGGTACGGGCTGGTGTACCGTTACGCCGTGGTCACCTTCGGTCTGCCGTGACGCATCGACGGCTACGAACGAGGTGTAATCAGACATGAGCTGGTACTCGAGCGCGGTGCTCTTGATTGCGTTCCCCAGTTCATCATACGGATCTGCCTCCCAGGCCTGGCGGTCGGCAAGGTCGGCGATACGCAGACGCGCCCAGATTCTCGAGACCTGGATCTTCGACTCATCCGTTTCGGCAGCACGAATGGTGAGATCCAGCCTTTCGCTTCCGCGTGCTCCTCCGACGGCAACGTCGTCGGGTGAGCCGGTGTACTTGCCGGTCACAACGACTGCGCGACCAACAAACATGTCCGGTAACTGCGCAGGATAGACATCGGACACGGCCATGCCGCCCCAGTTGATCTCGAGGTCGGTCAATGCCGGGTGACTGATACGTGCGAAGAAGTTATTCATGATGTTGGTGGCTGAGTCGTTTGGACTCAGGTAGGCAACTGCGCCGCGGCCTTCTTTGGCCATGCGCTCGAGCAGGTAGCGATTTACCGAAGAGCCAACTCCGAAACTGAATATCCGGGCGTCACCGATGCGTTCATGCACGGCGCCGATGATGTCGAGTTCATTACCGATATAGCCATCCGTCATAAAGGAAACGAAGCGCAGCCGTGCCGGGTCATGCGGAAAGTCGAGAGCGGCCTTGATGCCTTCGATCATCTGCGTGCCGCCGGTACTATTCAGGGTCTTGAGGTATTGACGACCACGCGCAATGTTTTCCCGTGTCGCGGGCAGCGGTGTCGCGCCGAGTTGAGTCGAGTTTTCGGAGAAACGGATGATCTGGAACGTATCGCCCTCCTGGAGGTTGTCCAGCGCAGCATTGACCGCATCCTTGGATCGATTCAGCGGCCAGCCGTTCATCGAGCCGGAACAATCGAGCACGAAAACCATTTCCATAGGTCGGCGTGGCAGTGACTCGTGGTCGGACGGCGGATACAACATCATCGTAAAATAACCCTGGTTGGTCTTCGGGTCTCGATACGTCATCAGGCTTGATTTGACGGTCTTGCCAGCGACCTGGAAGTTCAGCACGAAGTCACGATTCGGGATCGTCGACTGCGCGGCCAGTTTCACTTTCGCTGATGCATTCGTCGGGCGTGTCGTGACGATCTCGTGCGTCGATTCGAGTTCTTCAATCGCAACGCCCGCATCGATTTCCACACTGATACTCAAGTCATGACCGGAACGCTCTTCGGGCCGCAGGTACGAGATGCTTGTGCCGTTTTCAGGTTTGACCGCTGCTCCGTGAGGTACCGGGATGATCGGGTCGGAATGACCCGGCGGGTTGTAACGTGGACCTACGACAGTTGGGAAAACAAACGAGTACCAGCCATCGTTGTAGGCGAGCGTATTGAAGTACTGGATATCAACGTCGATAGATTTCCCTGGCTCGATGTTAGCGACCTTCTGCTCGAAGATGTTCGGCCGGTGCTGCACGAGCAGACTTGCCTGGTAACCCTGCGAGCGTGCTTCACGGTAGATCGCCTCGGCTTCTTCCTTTTCCCTGAGAATGCCGCGAATCTTGCGATCCCCGATGATCATCAGGAATTCACTCACCGCGGATTTCTCGGGGAGCGGAAACAGGTAAACCGCTTCGATCTTCGTATCAAACGGATTGTGGAACTGCTGCCGTACATTGACCGTGCTGATGTAACCGTCAATACGTGCTTTGACGTCCGTGTGTTTCAGGGGCAGCGGGATCTCCTTGATCGCCTGCTCCGGGAGGTGGGCGAGCATCGCGCCTGTTCCTGGCGAGCGGTCCTGGCTGCCGTCCTGGGCCTCACCCTCATAGGCGGGCGTCGAAATAACCCAGAGTTCTTCGTCCGATTCTATGTGGCTGAGCGAGGATGCTTGCTGCCGCACACGCTCCGCGGCAAACAAACCCATCGAGGCGGGAGCGTTCTGCGCAAGTCGGCCGTCAGACTTACCGGCTCTCGCGCCTGTTACCATGATTTCTTCGAGGCCGTCACGTTCAACTGGCGCGTTTGCCCGGCCGATGGACTCCATTTCGGACGATTCTTGCGTAGCGCAGCCGATGACGATGATCGTACTCACGAACAGCGTTGCCAGGATCCTGAACATCATTCCCATTTCACGATTTTTCATTATTCACTCCCTGTGCGTACGGCAAGGCTGATGCGGGCGTCCGTGACCACCCCGTCGTACGTCGTAGCGGTAACCAGAAAAAGACTGAAGTCTGCATCGTCATCACTGTTCAACATGAGATGCACTGTTGCGACCCGGACTCGACCCGACGGCAGCTCGACTGCGTCGGCCAGCGAGTAATCGGCAACGATGATACGGTCGGCATCGCCAAGCCGGACGGCTTCGCGGTCGTAATAAGGTGCGCGGGCATAGGCGGGGCTATCGCCCTGCTCGACGCCGACAACCTTCATGACGCCAGCGCGATCATCAAGCTCAAACTGCCACGCAGCAACGGGCTCGGCGCTGTCGAGGTACACGTCGACAGCCGCGAAACGAAAGTCGTGCTCATCAGCATGCGATTGTCCGGAAATGCTGAAGCTGAGCAGGACGAGCGCAATAAACAGGTTTTTCATCGTGATGCTCCTGCAGGCGAAAGAGAGACCACGCGCATGGCAAGCGCATCGATCTCAGCCTGCGCTGCGGGGTTGCCGGAGCGCTCGCGAGCGAGATTCAGCACGTCGGAGATATCGACGGGCCGCGAAACGCGCATCGGCTCATTGAGCTGCTGCGTCGGCTGATCGAGTTGCACAACGAAGATCATGATAAGAACGCCTGCGGCAACCGCGGCCCACGCAGGTCGGCGCGGCCACGCGGGTTTGCGGCCTTCGAACTGTTCCCGGGCCATCTTCAGGACCTCACGGTCCACGCGGGCCGTGATAAGCGGAACAGCCTCGTCTGCCGACTTGAGCGCCTCAATCAGGGCGTCGGGCAGCGCTTCAAATTCGTCGTCATTGTGTGTCACTGGGGGCTCCATACTTATTAAGCGCAGCAGAGCCCGGAAAGGTTCACGGTGAGAGGAGTTTTTTCGCCTCAGGTGATTCGCGCAACGTCTTTAGCGCGAGATGAAGACGGGATTTTACCGTGCCCAGCGGGATATCCAGCGCGGTGGCGATGTCTTGCAGCGACAGGTCATCGACGAAGCGCAGCATCAGAACCTCCCGGCGCCCGTCCGGGAGGTCGCTCAGCAGGGCCGGGATGTCCGACGGTCCGTCATTGGTCGCCGCCGGCAAGTCATCGGGTAGCACATCGTCCGAGTGCGGGAAGCGGTCGGACTTTCGACGCAGGGTAAGGGCGTTGTTCTTAGCGACCGGGTAGAGCAGGGATGTCAGGCTGGCTGTCAGTGTCAACCCCGGCCCGGTTGGCGGAAATTTCCGCAACAGGTAGGTGAACGTCTCCTGCAAGACATCGAGTGCCGAGTCGTTGTCGGGCACGAAACGCAACGCGACACGAATGACGAAGTCTTTGTGGCGCTTGTATAAGGTTTCGAACGCCTTGGCCGCGTCACGTGCATCGCCGTGATTACAGATGTCCACCTGGCGAGCATCATCATCCATATATTTGCGTGCCTCGGTGACGAGCGGTGGTAGCAGCCCGATAAACGGGAAATTCCCGACGAACGGTCGATTCTGGCCGACGGAGGACAGAATCACACGCGCGCCCCTGGGTCAAAATAGATTACGAACAAGCGCAATTGAAGGGAAAGACCGTGGATTCACATAATACAAAAACAGACAAGGTCGTGACGATTGAAGTCGTCCGCAGTGAGGCGGACCAGGACAACGTGCGCGTATTGCAGCTGGACGTTATCGAGGCCAATGATCTGGCGATCGCAGATGATCTCAACGCCGGTGGTGATCCGTACAATAGTACGGGCCAGCACGTTATTATTGAGCCTAAGATCAACCTGGAAGACTAATCTCAGCGGCAACAATGCGACGTTCTCCGAGCACACGCCGTACACGCGCGATGAACGCGCACTACTCTATGTAACCGTGAGGCACCTTGCCCCTGGGTAGCGATCGGTATCCAGACGGACGTTTAAGCCTGGGACAACAACGACAATTGAGCGTCTTCGGCTGGCGCAAGGCAGCTGTCATTACAGGCGATATTCTGACCGAGGTGACGTCTGCCCTTGACGCGTGGGGTCAGTCCCAATAGCCTCGGTAGCTGGAATTCGGCAATTATGCTGAAATCCTTGCAAGGACAAGCACTTGAGTAACCTGGCCAGTATCCGAAAACAGCGTAGACCCTGGGGCCGCAGCGCCCTTGGGCTGTTTGCGGCTGTCTGGTTGAACCTCGCGTTGCAGCCCTGTGCGATGGCGTATGAGGTCGAAAATGACCACGAATGCCCGCACTGCCCACCGTCCGAGATGCAGGGTCACCATGACATGCATGCCGGCATGGACGCCGAGATGCCCTGTGCCGACGGACTGTCGGACTGCAGCCTGGACCCTGATTTCAATCATGACGGTCGCGGCGGGCAGACCCAGCTCAAGGATGTAAAAGGCGATAGCCCGGCTTTCGCCGTTCCCATGGACCTTGTCGCACCGTTCGATAAGGTGGTGCGTGAGCGGTCTCCACCGCGATTCGGGATGGCGCATTCCGGCGCCCCGCCACCACTTCACGTTCTGTACTGCGTATACCTGGATTAGCGATCTCTTCGTTGTAAGCCGTTTGTAACCGGTTCTAAGACGAAGAGGATTGCTTGATGACGTTTTTCCCTGGGCGAAAGCCCGCACTGATGTTTCTACTGGCCGTGCTGTGTTCGATGACGGCACAGGCACAACAACGCGTGCCGTTGACGCTCGCGGAAGCCGAAAACCTCGCGCTTAACGATGAGCCTGGCTACACAGCCTTGCTGGCGCGGGCCGAGGCGCTTGGCGAGCAGGCGGTTGTTGCCGGCCAGCTCCCTGATCCGACGATGCGAGTCGGCCTTCTCAATTACCCGATTAGCTCGGGTGGTTTCTCGACGGAAGGTATGACTCAGGCGCTACTCGCGTTTGAGCAACGTTTTCCCTCAGGCAAATCGCGAGCGTCGAGTACTGAGCGCTACGAATCGCTGTCGCTCGGTATGAATTCCAATGCGAATGCCCGGGTGCGTGATGTGAGAGCGAGTGTTCGTCATGCCTGGCTGGAGACGTACTACTGGCAGCAGGCACGTGACATCGTCACGGAATCGCGACCATTCTTTGCCGACCTGGCGACGGTTACTCGTTCCTTGTACAGCGTCGGTCGCAAGACACAGCATGATGTACTGCGCGCCGAACTGGAGCTGAGTCGCCTCGACGACAGACTTATCGATATCAACCGGCAGCACATGCAAGCGAAAGCCGCGTTGTCCGAATGGCTTGGCAATGCTGCGAACCGGCCGATAGCCGAAGTACTGCCAAACCTGGAGGAGATCCCGGCGCTCGAGGTACTGCATGCGAACCTTGCGTCGCATCCTGTAATGGCCGCTGCCGAGGCGAACATCGCCGCAAGCGACGCCGGTGTGGAATTCGCTAAGGAGCAGAAGAAACCGGGCTGGGCGCTGGATCTCGGTTACGGTTACCGTGAAGGCTACCTCGCCAGTGGCGAGCCGCGATCAGACTTCGTCAGCCTTTCCGTCACAATGGACTTGCCGTTCTTTGGCAAGAACCGTCAGGACCGGATGCTTGCGTCGGCACTGCGCGAACGCAGTGCATCGCACTACGAAAAAACCGAATTGCGACGCCGCCTCACGAGCCAACTCGACAGCGAGTACGCACGTTGGCAGGACCTGGCCCGTCGCATTGCCCTGTTCGAGTCGTCGATTCTCGAACTCAGTGAGAGCCAGGCGCAGGCAGCGCTACTCGCCTACCAAAGCGAGGCAGGCGATTTTGCCGACGTGATGCGTGGCTATATAGACGACCTCAATACACGTCTTGATCATGTTCGATTACAAGTCGAGCGCGGCCAGAGTTACGCCGCGCTGGCGAACCTCGGAGGGTTGTCCCAATGAGAAAACAGATTCTGTTCGTAGTCTTTATTCTTGCCGCCATAGCCGCGGGAGTCTTCGTCGGCCGTAACTGGTCTGCGAATGGCAACCCGACGCCGGTAGGTAGCGACACAGGTGGGCGCGACATTTTGTACTGGGTGGCGCCGATGGACCCGAATTTCCGCCGCGACGAACCCGGCAAGTCGCCGATGGGTATGGATCTTGTGCCCGTCTACGCCGATAAAGTCGACGCAACGCCAGGAATCGTAAAAATCGACCCGACCGTTGTTAGTAACCTCGGTGTTCGTACAGCGGTGGTCGAGAGTGGACCACTTCCAGGGCGCATCGAGACAGTTGGGTACGTCGGCTACGACGAGGACACGCTCATGCACGTGCATCTGCGCGTCGACGGCTGGATCGAAAACCTGTCGGTAACTACGACAGGCGATGCGGTCAGGAAGGGGCAAGTACTGTTCGAGCTGTACTCGCCCACGCTCGTCAATGCGCAGGAGGAATTTCTCCTGGCGCTAAGTGGCAAAAGCACAACAATGATCAAGGCATCGCGCGAACGCCTTGCCTCGCTTGGCATGACGTTGGGCGAGATCAATGATCTGGCTGAGGAACGCAAGGTCAAGCAGCGTATCCGCAAGTACGCGATGCGTGACGGTGTCGTTGCACACCTCGGAGTTCGTGAGGGCAACTTTGTGACGCCCGCCAGCAACGTCATGTCAATTGCTGAACTTGATCGAATCTGGGTGCTGGCCGAAGTCTTCGAACGGCAGGCGGGTTTGGTCGTGCCCGGTCAGCAGGCTGAGGTGGAACTCGACTATCTGCCAGGCGAACGTTGGCAAGGGACCGTTGACTATGTGTATCCGGAGCTCGATCCGGTTACCCGTACGCTGAAGGTGCGAATTCGCTTTGAAAACGAGGGCCAGGCGCTGCGTCCGAATATGTTTGCGCGCGTAACACTGCTCGGCAGTGACACTGAAGAGGTCGTACACATTCCGCGTGAAGCGTTGATTCGTGGTGGGGCGGCGGACCGGGTCGTGCTTGCGCTTGGCGCCGGACGATTCCGCTCACAGATTGTGGATACGGGTGTCGAGTCCGGCGATCGTGTCGCAATTCGCGATGGATTGTCGGCAGGTGACGTTATCGTGACCTCGGGCCAGTTCCTGATCGACTCGGAATCGAATATCGACTCGGCACTTTTGCGAATGGAGCCGACGCAATGATCGAGTACATTATTCGCTGGTCGATTTCGAACCGGTTGCTGGTCCTGATCCTGACCGGCTTTGCGACGGTGGGCGGCATCTACGCGCTGCGCCAAACACCAATCGATGCGTTGCCAGATCTTTCTGATGTTCAGGTGATCATCAAGACGTCGTTCCCGGGGCAGGCGCCGCAAGTCGTCGAGGATCAGGTGACGTATCCGCTGACGACCGCGATGCTGTCGGTGCCGAAAGCGGTCACCGTGCGCGGCTATTCGTTCTTCGGCGATTCCTACGTGTACATCATCTTCGAAGATGGCACCGATCTGTACTGGGCGCGATCTCGCGTCCTCGAATATCTGAACCAGGTATCGGCGCAACTGCCCGATGGTGCGAAACCTGCGCTCGGGCCCGATGCGACAGGCGTCGGCTGGGTGTTCGAATACGCGTTGCTTGATCGCAGCGGCCAGCACGATCTTGCTCAGCTGCGCAGCTTGCAGGACTGGTTTCTAAAGTACGAACTGCAAACCGTGTCCGGGGTTGCTGAAGTCGCCACGATTGGCGGCATGGTCCGCCAGTACCAGGTTGTCGTGGACCCGGACAAGCTGCGCGCATTCGGCGTCACGCTTGCCAAACTGAAGGCGGCCATTCAGCAAGGCAACCAGGAGACGGGTGGCTCGGTCATAGAAATGGGCGAAGCCGAGTACATGGTTCGTGCCAGCGGATACCTGCAGAGTATCGACGACCTTGCGGCGATTCCCCTTGGCGTCAACGAGCAGGGCACGCCCCTGTTGCTTTCCGATGTCGCCGAAATCCGTGTTGGCCCGCAGATGCGCCGTGGCATCGCTGATCTCGATGGCGAAGGTGAGGTCGTAGGGGGCGTGATCGTCATGCGGTCGGGTGAAAACGCAGCGGAGACAATTCGGGCGGTCAAACAACGCCTCGCGGATCTCGAAGGCAGCCTGCCCGACGGTGTGGAGATTGTGACGACCTATGATCGCTCGTCATTGATAGAGCGTGCCGTCGACACCTTGCAGGGGAAACTTGTCGAAGAGTTTGTTGTGGTCGCGCTGATCTGCGCGCTGTTCCTGTTTCACCTGCGCTCATCAATAATCGTCGTACTGAGTCTGCCGGTCGGCATACTCGTGGCTTTCATCATCATGTACTGGCAGGGAATCAACGCGAACATCATGTCACTCGGCGGCATCGCGATTGCGATCGGCGCGATGGTCGATGCAACAATCGTCATGATCGAGAACGTGCACAAGCGTATCGAGAAAGAACCGCTGACCGATGACAATCGCTGGCGCATCGTCGCCGACGCCGCAACCGACGTCGGCCGACCACTGTTTTTCTCGCTCGTCATTATTACACTGAGTTTTCTGCCCGTATTCACACTCGAAGCACAGGAAGGACGCCTGTTCGCGCCACTCGCATTTACGAAAACTTATGCGATGGCAGCTGCAGCTGGTCTGTCCATCACACTCGTTCCGGTTCTCATGGGCTACTTCATTCGCGGCAAAGTAGCGCCCGAAGACAAAAACCCTATCAACCGTGCATTGATCGCGGTCTACCGGCCGGTCATCAATGCCGTCATTCGCTTCCCGAAGCAGACTTTGATCGTCGCCGCAGCGGTGCTGGCCATTGGCCTGTGGCCGGCTACTCAGCTTGGGTCCGAATTTATGCCGCCACTCGACGAGGGCGACTTGATGTACATGCCAACGACCTACCCTGGCATCTCGATCGATAAAGCGCGCGAGATTCTGCAACAAACCGACAAGCTGTTGTTGTCGGTACCAGAAGTGAAACAGGTATTTGGCAAAATTGGTCGCGCCGAAACGGCGACTGATCCGGCGCCACTGACGATGATCGAGACGATCATTCAGTTCAAGCCGCGCGAGGAATGGCGCAGCGGCATGACGCCCGAGAGCCTGCGTGTTGAACTCGACCGTGTCGTGCAATACCCGGGGCTGACGAACACCTGGGTCATGCCGATCAAGACACGTATCGACATGCTCGCAACCGGAATCAAGACGCCGGTTGGCATCAAGGTTGCGGGCCCAGATCTCAAGGTCATCGAGGGAATCGGCCAGCAACTCGAAAAGGTCCTCGCTGACGTCGATGGTACGGCGTCGGTGTATTCGGAACGCGTTGTTGGTGGCCGCTACGTGGATGTTGATATTGATCGTGCGCGCGCTTCGCGATTTGGTCTCAACATTAACGATGTGCAGGACATTGTTCGTTCGGCCGTCGGTGGCATGAATGTCGCCCAGACTGTCGAAGGTCTCGAGAGGTATCCGGTAAACGTGCGCTACCCGCAGCGCGTGCGCGACTCGGTCGAGCAACTGAAGTTACTGCCTATCGTCACGCCGCAAGGCGCACGTATCGCGCTGGCGGACGTCGCGGACGTTCGAGTCGTCGATGGCCCGCCTGTCATCAAGAGTGAAGATGCGCGTTTGAATGGTTGGACATACGTCGACATCGCCGACCGGGATATCGGCTCTTATGTTGCTGAAGCGCAACCTATCGTCGCCGACAATGTGGACCTGCCTACTGGCTATTCACTCGTATGGTCGGGGCAGTACGAATATATGGTTCGCGCCAAAGAACGCCTGATGGTAGTGGGCCCGGTAACGCTCGCGATTATCGTGTTGCTGCTGTTTCTCACTTTCCGGCGCTTTACCGAGGTCGTGATTATTCTCGGCACACTACCAATGGCCCTGATTGGCGGGCTCTGGTTGTTGTACCTGCTCGGTTACGACTTGTCGGTTGCTGTCGGTGTCGGGTTTATCGCGCTCGCCGGTGTGGCAGTCGAGATTGGCGTCGTCATGCTGGTCTACTTGAACCAGGCCGCGCGGGATAACGACGACATCAAAAAGGCTGTTATCGAAGGGACGCTACTTCGCGTGCGACCAATCATCATGACGGTTGCGGCGATCATCGCGGGTCTGTTGCCCATAATGCTGGGAGGCGGCACCGGGTCCGAGGTCATGCGTCGCATCGCGGCACCGATGGTTGGCGGCATGATCAGTGCGACCTTGCTCACGTTGGTGGTGATCCCGGCGCTGTTTCTGCTGTGGCGCTCTGATCGTGATGCATCGAAGCTGTTGTGACGAACGCAGATACGTCCGCGTAACGATCGTGTCGCCGCAGCCGGCGACACGATCGATCTAGTAGGCGTTATTCGGCCGTCTGTTTTTCGACAACGACAGCCACCGCATCAGTTCGTGTGATGACGACCAGATCACCCACTTTCGAGCGCTTCAGGTTCTCCGGGTTGCGTGCTGTGTACTCGTTTACCGTCCCGTCCGGACCTTTCAGCTTGAAGGTATTCGCTTCGATGTTGATATCTTCAACGGTTGCGGTCACCACTGACTGCTCCATGGCGGCAAAGCCAGGCATTTCACCTTCTTTGGTACGCGCGACTGCACCGGCGGCTGCCGCGTCTGGCTCCATGCCGTCGTTTGCGAGCACCTGGATGTCGATCGACTCGACGTACTCGGCGATCAGCACATCGCCAATACTAACCTGGTCGAGGTTGCGGGCTTCCTCGCTGGCCGTAAACGTCAGTTCCTCACCGTCATCTTTGCGCACGGTGACAATACGGGTTTCATGATCGATTGCTTCGACTACGGCCGAAACCGTCATCGACTGGCTTGCAGACATAGATGGTCGTTCCATCATGGCTTCCTCGTCTCCGGCCCAGGTGGCAGAAACGGCGAATAGCAAAGCAATGAGGGTGGCATGTTTGGCAGTTTTCATAAGTGATACCTGTAAGAGAGAGTCAATGGAATATTTCAGCGGAGGAGCATATCACTGCTATTATCCATGGTACCAAAAAATACCTGATTTATTCCGGGAGACCGCCAGATGAGAACATTTTTAGCGCTTTGCTGCGCATTGATGTTGCCTGTAAACGCCGTCCTTGCGGATGAGACGAGAATGCTCGCTGATGAACTGTCGAACGCGCCGAATCGTAGTGACGATGACAAGGCGCGGGATGCGCAGCGGAAGCCAGCGCAGGTTCTGATGTTTCTCGGTTTGCGCTCAGACGATACCGTACTCGATATCTGGTCATCGGGTGGCTGGTATTCCGAGGTCCTTTCCATTGCGGTGGGCCCCGACGGTAAGGTACTAAGCCAGAACTCGCCGGCCGTGCTGGCGTTTCGCGATGGCTACTACGACCAGGCGTTGTCTGCGCGACTGGACGGTGACCGACTCCCGAATGTTGAACGCATAAATACAACAGTCGCCGAAGCAGGCATCACGCCTGCCAGCATCGACTTCGCGCTCACGGCACTCAATTTTCACGACGTTTACGACCGCCAGGGTAAGGAAGGAGCCGCAGAATTTCTCACCTCGCTATTCGATGCGCTGAAACCGGGCGGCACGCTCGGGCTTATCGACCACGTCGGCAACCCGGACGCGGATAACACGAGCTTGCATCGCATTGAGCCCTCGCTGGTCGACGAGGTCGCCGTCGAAGCGGGCTTTATCATCGAGGCAAAGAGCGATCTTTTGGCCCACCCTGAAGACGATCATACAAAAGGTGTGTTTGACCCGACTTTGCGAGGCGATACGGATCGATTCATCTTGAGACTAAGAAAGCCGGAATAAAAAATCCCCGCCGGAGCGGGGATCAAAGGGGGTGCGCACGAATGCGCAGGGTTAAAACCAGGTATCAGGTTTCGTCGTCCGTGAGCTCGTCAGCGAGGACGATAAGACCGAATTCCATTTCACCAGGCAGTGGATCGCGAGCGATGGCCGTGTAAACACCGCCATTGGAGATAGAGATGGTTGCAGGACCAATCGCGATGTCCTTGGTACCCGGAAGCGTTACGGTGACGTCGTAGTCACCTTCTGCAAGTGCCAGGTAACCTGTGTTGGCCTTGAACGGAACCGACGACAGCGTCGGATCGACGTCAGCGATTCCAGCTTCTGGAGCAGTCAGGTAGATATCGACGTCCTGGGCGGTCGGCGATGCATGGACGATACGAACCTTGGCGTTGGTGGCAACCGGGCGCGCATCATCGGTCAGAATCAGCGGCTCGATGTTATTGAAGAAATCAACCGCCAGGACCGAGTACCAGGTACCTGCTTCCAGTGTCAGGTCAACCGGACCGATCGGCACAACACCCGGGTTACCTGCTGCCTGGATAGCGACGTTATAGGTGTCGGCAGGCAGTGCTGCAATATCGGTCACTGCGGGAAACGGCACGTCTGCGAGGTACACACCGCCGTTGACAACAACGTCGACATTGGGTGTGTCTGGTGAGAGATGGCCAACGCGCAGACCGGTCGGTGTGTTCACGTCGCGAACTTCAGCAGAGCCGCTGCCAGTCAACGCGACCAGGCTAACCGCGGCCGAGCCACCGCTTACGTTCGGTACTGCTGCAAGCGTCAGGTCGTCGCCACCGACAAGCGGAAGGAGCCCAGAATCGTAAACAACGGTCTGCGTTCCTTCAAGCGTCACGCGAACCTGGTAGTCACCGGAGGCCACCTCGATCGGGCCGAGGGTATCCCTGAAGTCAAACGTCAGCGGCGCCGACGTGCCGATAGGAGCATTCGGTTCACTGTAAGCGTCCACATAGACATCGACGGGCAGCGAAAAGTCCGGAGCGGCGCCAGGTGTTGCATGCAAGACAAAAAGCCGAGCTGAGCCTGCGGTTACCGGTACGTCCGGCTGAGAGATGATGGCGGGCTCAATATCGGCAACCGAGTTGATTGCTGCGATCGTGTAAACAGTATCCGCTTCGAAATTGATCTCAGCAGGGCCGATAACGGTTACATCGCCGCCCGGCAGAATGCCGTCGACGCGGATTCTGTAAGGCAGTTCACGAACCGGCAGGCCGAGCTGTGCCGAACCGTCTTTGTAGTCGACATTTTCAAGTACAAGGTTGCCATCTACGTAGACGTTAACGGCGGGAGCATCCGCTGAGGCGTGGAGCACCTGCAGCGCGAAGAATTCCTCGTCCGCCTGGTTGTTCGAATTGTTGTCCGAATCACAAGCGGCGAGAACGAATGCGCTGCCAATAAGAGTAAGTACTTTTGTAAATTTCATTGCGTTGCCCTTTTCGTGGCTGGGTTGAATAACGGCAGCCAGTTTCGCTGAGTAACAGACGGAAAGGGTTTCATGTCTATTTCAGATTGTTTCCAAATGTATCGACAGACCCCGATAGTGCGAATCGGGCGCGCGCAGGGAGTATGATCAGGCCATGTCCAAGGTCTTACTTATTGATGACGATCGGAAACACTCTGACTTGCTGCAGGCGTACATGAAGCGCTTCGGCATCAACCTTTCGTGCGCCTACGATTCGGTCGAAGGTTTCAAGAAATTGCAGCGGGAAGAGCCGGACTTGCTGCTTCTTGACGTAATGCTTCCCGGAAAAGACGGATTCGAAATTTGCCGGGAAGTGCGCAAGACCAGCAATATCCCGATCATCATGCTGACTGCCCGGGGGGACGTTATTGACCGGGTGTCCGGGCTCGAACTGGGGGCCGATGATTATATTGGCAAGCCCTTTGAGCCGCGGGAGCTGGTTGCACGTGTCCAGGCGACACTACGGCGAGCCGAAACTGCGGGCACGACCGCCGGTGAGATGCAGTTCGTAGGTATGGTGATCGACATCGAAAAACGGACTGTTGTCGTTGACGAATCTCCGGTCGATCTGACGTCGATGGAATTCGAACTGCTTGTCATACTCGCACGTCGAGCCGGGCGAAAACTGTCGCGTGATGACATTCTCAGTGAGCTGCGAGGCATCGATGCGGCAATTCTGACTCGATCGGTGGACATCATGGTCAGCCGGCTGCGGAATAAAATAGGTGATTCCAGCAAGCCGTTTCGATTCATCCAAACCGTGTGGGGCCGCGGCTACTCCTTCACCGGCTTACCCTTATCGGATGTTTAGTCAACTATCGCGATCCTTGTCCTTTCGCCTGCTGGCTATCTTCATTGTCCTTGCCGGGTTGTTCGTATTTGGCACTTTCAAGGCCATTCAACGCTTCTACAACAGCGATGAGATTCGCGGCCTGATCAGCGGACATCTGTCTTTACACGTGAGCTATGTGCGTGAGGACATTGGTGTGCCGCCGCGAATTGATCGTGCGATCGCCATTACCGAACGAGTGCCTGTCGACATTCGAATACTGGGTCCTGACGTGGACTGGGCTTCCGATCCCGCGTTTCCGCGGCTTGATCAGCTCGATTTTGCGCCGAGCCCGAGGTTCAGCGATAGTCCCGATGCATGGGCGAGTGAGCTGCAGGGCATCGATTTCGCTGACCTTGATAAGCATAATTTTCTTCGCATGCGCCAGGGCGGCTACGATATTGTCGTAGCGACGCCGCGAATATCGGACACCCCGGGCGGACCGGCGCTCGTGCCGCTTGTGATCGGGCTGGGGTTGACGGTCCTGCTGATAGGTTACGGTGCGGTGATATGGCTATTTCGGCCAATTCGTACGATCCGCGAAAGTGCTGCCCATATTGGGCAAGGTCACTTTGACCACCGCATCAAGAATATTCGCCATGATCAGCTCGGTGATCTGGCCGACGATATCAATCGCATGGCCGACGATGTCCAGAGCATGCTGGACGCCAAGCGCACATTGCTTCTCGGAATGAGCCACGAATTACGAAGTCCACTGTCAAGAATGCGGCTGGGCCTTGAGTTCTTTGACGAGCAGGAGAACGTCGAAAGTCTCAGAGCAGAGATCACCGAGATGGAGAAGATTGTCGTATCACTGCTCGAGGCCGAGCGCCTGAACGACCGACATGCGCAACTCAACCGTTCAAGTGTCGTCATCAATGACCTGGTGAACGGTCTTGTCGATGACTTTTTCTCCAGGGACAGGGCCCGAATCCAGGTCGATACGCCTGCAGAGGAGGTCGTCGCACGTGTTGATGATGCGCGGTTGGCGCTGCTGTTGAAAAACCTCGTCAGCAACGCACTGCGCTACTCGACCGCAGAAGATGGCCCCGTGGAGGTGGCGGTCACTATGCGAGATGGAGATCTGCTGATAACCGTTTCCGACCATGGCCCCGGGCTCTCCGAGGACCAGGCCGAGCACCTGCATGAACCCTTCTATCGCAGCGATCCATCGCGCACACGGGACTCCGGCGGCACCGGCCTGGGCCTTTATCTTGCGAGCCTGGTTGCCGGTGCACATGGCGGAAAACTGACGTATGTCAGCAAAGCGGACCGAGGCGCCACCTTCGAAGTAAGCATCCCGGCCGCATAGCTGGCGGGGCCTTTGTAAGCGGTTGTAACAATCCCTTCCAGGCCATTGTTGCCTCAAAACCTCATTTGTATATTGCTCTCCAAATGACGTTGGAGACGACTATGGGTGTCGTTACTGAAAAAGCTGTTAGCTGGACCGAAATGGGCCTCGTGCCCGATACCGTGATTCGGGCCGGCATCCGTAGATTGCTGGAGTCAAAGCGCAAGGAGATTCACTCTGGTGATGTCGAGTTTGCGGCGAAAACTCTCAATCGTTTTGTTGCGATGATGAACGAATCACCAATCGCACTCGTGCCCGATCTGGCAAACCAGCAACACTATGAGGTTCCCGCCGGCTTCTTCGCAGAAGTAATGGGCGAGAATCTCAAGTACAGCTGCTGCTACTGGCCAAAGGGCGTTAGCGACCTGTCAGAAGCAGAAGCGGCTGCGTTGCAGCTCACGGTTGAACGAGCTGGAATCGAAGACGGCATTGCGGTGCTCGATCTCGGCTGCGGCTGGGGATCATTGTCGCTGTGGATTGCAGAGCACTATCCGAACACCACGGTAACGTCGGTTTCGAACTCGAGCTCGCAACGCGATTTCATAGTGGCGCGAGCTGGAGAACGGTCGATCGACAACATTGATGTCATCGTCTGTGACATGAATGATTTCGATACCCAGAAGAAGTTCGATCGCGTCGTTTCGATTGAGATGTTCGAGCACATGCGCAACTACGGCGAGCTGTTTCGCAACATCAATGAGTGGCTATCGCCTGAAGGAAAGTTTTTCATGCACATTTTTTGCCACCGGACGACGCCCTACGAGTATATCGACAAGGGCCCGGGTGACTGGATGAGCAGGTATTTCTTCACCGGCGGAATAATGCCGAGTTCTGACCTGCCGCTGCGTTTTGCGGACCACCTCAGCATCGACAAGCGTTGGCACTGGAACGGCCGGCACTATGCACGCACCTGCAACGCCTGGCTGGAAAACATGGACGCGAACGAAGATTCCATCAGGCCGATTCTCGCTGCATGTTATGGCGAGGCCGACGCATCCCTGTGGTGGCAGCGTTGGCGAATCTTCTTCATGGCCTGCGCTGAGCTTTTCGATTATGACGAAGGGCACGAATGGTATGTCGGTCACTACTTGTTCAAAAAGACGGTGAATTGAAATGATGCTACTCGTCAATGCTGCGGTTTTTCAGGTTGCCTGGTTTCTGTCCGTGATAGGCGGAGCTCAACAAATGCCGTGGATCGGTCCGCTCGCTGTGGCTGTCGCTGTGGTCATTCACCTGCGGTTTGCACGCAAGCCTTTTGAAGAGGTATTGCTGATTCTGATTTGTGCATTGCTCGGCGCAAGTTTCGATAGCGTGCTGGTCGCGGCAGGATGGGTTACCTATACGTCAGGTTTGTTTAGCAGCTACATGGCACCGTACTGGATCATCTCAATGTGGATGCTGTTTGGAACGACTCTGAACGTATCGATGCGCTGGCTGCGCGGTAAGCCACGGCTTGCGGCGTTCTTCGGACTGTATGGCGGCCCCGCTGCATACATTGCCGGCCAGGCGCTAGGCGGCATCGTGCTTACCAACCAGGTCGCGGCGCTCATTGCACTGGCAATCGGCTGGGCAGTC
>Ga0209456_10000603_pt1 | contig 19057 bp, 15 predicted proteins | sample COG_11_FD_184755 | JGI IMG/M metagenome (GOLD analysis project Ga0209456, IMG submission 184755) | Pelagic marine sediment microbial communities from the LTER site Helgoland, North Sea, for post-phytoplankton bloom and carbon turnover... | ecosystem: Environmental > Aquatic > Marine > Neritic...
CGGAGCCGTAATCGACTACCGGTTCCGCTGGCGCCTGCTGCGCCTGCGGTGGCGAACCCGGATCACCGCTTGGCGGCCTCCCGATCTCTTCACCTACGAGCAGGAGCGCGGGCCCTATCGGTTCTTCAAACACGAGCACAGGTTCGAGCCGGTCGTACCTCGGGTGAGAGGCCGAGGAACCCTGGTCACCGACATCGTCCACTACAGAGCTCCCGGCGGTCCGTCGGTGGCTCGATGGATCGTCGCTCCCGAGCTGTCGCGGATCTTCGCCTATCGCGCCGAGATCGCCAGGGCGCTCTTTCCGTTCGGACCGGTCCAGGAACCGGCCGGCGGCGTGAGACTGCCGGCGTGAAACTGCCGGCCGCCGACTTCACGGCCACGCCAGGCGGCGGCGTCACCGCCAAGGTGAGCGGCCGCCAGGTGATCCTGGGCACCGCCGCCTTCCTCGCCGCGCAGGGCGTGGACCTCCGCCCGCGCGCCCTCGGGCAGCCCCGGCGTGATCGTGACCTGCTCGAGCAGCTCGGAGAACTTGCCCTGCAGAAGCAGCGCCTCGCCCAGCGGCGCCATCACCGCCACCGGGTCCAGGCCCAGCTCGCGGGCGCGGCGCAGCTCCTTCTCGGCACCGGCGCCCTGGCCCAGGTGGACATCGCCACGGACGCGCTGTTCGCCCAGTGCGGCGTGCTGCGGGCGGACACCGTTGAGGCGTTGTTCGACGCAGCGATCGCGTTCAGCAAGGCTCCGCTTCCGAAGGGTCGGCGGGTCGCCGTACTCACGAACGCGGGCGGTCCCGGGATCATCATCGCTGACGCATGCGAAGGGTTCGGACTGGAGGTGGCGCCTCTGTCGGAGGAGACCCAGGCCCGGTTGCGAGAGCACCTGCCGGCTGAGGCCAGCGTGGCGAACCCGGTGGACATGATCGCGAGCGCCACACCGGAACAGGTCGAACGCGCCATGCGGATCATCTCGGCAGATCCTGGAATCGACGCCGTCATCGCCTCGTACGTACCGCTCGGTCTCGAAGCCCCGGTGATCGCCGCGGCGATCAACAGCGGAGCGGAGGGATGCGGAAAGCCGGTCCTGGCGGTGCTGATGAGCAAGCGGGGCCTGCCCCAGGGAATGGCGGAACTTCAGGACACGCCTATCCCTGCGTATCGGTTTCCTGAGTCTGCGGCGCGGGCGCTCGGCGCGATGTGGCGATACCGGCAGTGGTTGGACCGTCCGGTGGTGGAGGTCCGGAGGTTCGACGTGGACGCGTCTCGCGTCCGACAGATCATCGCGTCGGCGTTTCGCGAGGAGCGGGAGCGCCTCACGGTTCCCGAGTCGTTCGAGATCCTGGAGTGCTACGGCATCCCGGTCGCACCTTTCCGTATCGCGACCACAGAAGAGGACGTGGTCGATGCGGCGCGCGAGATGGGCTACCCGATCGTGTTGAAGGCTGTCTCCCAGGACATCGTGCACAAGACGGAAGCGGGGGTGGTGAAGCTGGACTTGCGCGACGATGAAAGCCTTCGTGCGGCGTGGAGAGAAGTCGTCGAGACACTGGATAGCGAGAGCCCCGCGGCGCGCGATGCCGGTGTGCTGGTACAGCGCATGTGGACCGGTGGGCGCGAGACCATCGTGGGTATGACCATGGAGCCCCAATTCGGTCCGATCGTCATGTTCGGACTGGGAGGCGTGTACGTGGAAGTTCTGCGTGACGTGGCCTTCCGGGTTCAGCCGGTGAGTACCGTGGACGCTCTCGAGATGATCCGCTCGCTGCGCGGATACCGGATCCTGGAGGGTGTGCGAGGCGAGGAAGGCGTCGACCTCGAGAGACTCTCCGAAGTGATCGAACGCGTCAGCCAGATGGTGGGCGACCACCCCGAGATTCAGGAGATGGACATCAATCCGTACCTCGCGTTTCCGGAAGGCCAGACGAGCGTCGCGGTGGACGCGCGCTTCCGGGTCGGCCCCGCGGATTCACCGAAAGGCCGAAGTTGGTGAACCGGGCCGCGGGGCCCATCGCCTGGGAAGACGAGTCGGCGCCGTTTCCGGCAAATCTCGCCCTCACGTGGTGGGAATGCCTGACCTACCCCGATCGGTTCTTTGCGCGCGTCTCGTGGGCAGGGCCGTTCTCCCGTCCCCTCCTGTACTTTCTGATCGTGGCGATCCTCGCGGGCCTGCTGAGCTTGTTCTGGTTTGCGTGGGGTCCATGGGGGGCCGCAGAGCAGCTCGGACTGACACTTGAGATCCAGCTGCTCAGTTTCTTCCTCACGCCGTTCGCGGTCCTGTTCGGCCTCGGACTTGTAGCGCTGGGGCAGCACCTCTTCGTGATGCTCCTTGTACCGGGTCGGCGAGGGATTGCGGCCACCGCCACGGTGCTGTGCTACGGCAGCGGGGTGGGCCTGGTGACCGCCATTCTGCCGCCGCCACTGGGGTCAGTGGGGTTCGCTCCGGGGATTTTCCGGGCGATCTACGTGGTGTCATACGTCGCGCTCGTGGTCGCGCTGCAGGTCTGGTATGTCATCGTTCTGGTGAGCGGATTGAGGCAGGCCCATTCGACCACGACTGGCCGGGCGGCGGCAGCAGTCCTGCTTCCGATGGGCATCGGGCTGGTACTTGCCGTCGTCCTGATCATGGTGGCGATCGCCCTGTTCGCGCTGTCGGAAATCCCCATTTGAGCGACCTGCGCCGCGCCACGGAGCGTATAGAACGGGAGGAATTTGCGCGCGGGCACATCGACCGCGGCGAACAGCCCGCCCGACCCCGGCCTGCGGCCACGATCATCACGGCCTGGTCCCCGCCGACCGACGGCCCATACCAGGTGCTGCTGCTGCGCCGACCGGATACGGCACGATTCGCGGCGGGCGCCTACGTGTTCGCGGGAGGAGTGGTCGACGACGCGGATAGTTCGCTCGCCGCCCTCGATCTCCTGCCCGCCGCGCTGCGCGAGACGGAAGCGCCGGCGGCGGTCGCGGCTCTCAGGGAAATGTTCGAGGAGACCGGCCTGTTGCCCAGCGACCGTCCCCTGGACTCGCGTGCCGCGGCAGAGGTGCGGGCGCGCGTCCTGGCGGGAGACATCGATTTCGCGGATGCCGCCTTATCCCTTGGGGCCACGTTTCAAAATCTGCGGGCGGCATACATGTCCCGGTGGGTCACGCCGGCCCGGTTTGCCCGTCGCTACGACACCCGGTTCTTCCTGACCATCCTCGCGGGGGCCGAGCGTCCGATCCCGGAGCTCACCGAAGAACTGTCCGGTTTCCTGTGGATCGCTCCAGCGGAGGCGGTACGCAGATTCGCGGCGGGTGAACTCCCGATGCTGTTCCCGACGCGCAGCACCCTCCAGGATCTGGCCGGCGAACCCGACCTCGCGCGTCTGCTCGAGAAGTTCCACGGCCATGTGCCGCAGCCCTTAGAGCCGCGACTGCTGGTCCGGGGAGATACCGTGCGCCCAGTGCTCCCGGGCGAGCCCGGGTACGACGAGGCCGACTGACCGAGATGCCCCACGTCCCCGTCACCTGGTTCGTCTCGTCGAACCCGGGTCCCCTGACCCTCGACGGTACTCGCTGCTACGCGGTGGGCCGGCGGCGGGTTGTGCTGATAGATCCGGGGCCCCGGATCGGGGGGCAGATCGAACGGCTCGAATCACTGGTTGCGGATCGGCCGGTGGAGGCGATCTGTCTGACCCACGCTCACCTGGACCACTCGGGAATCGCGGAGCAGGCGGCCCTGCGTTTCTCGGCCCCGGTCGCCGCGTCGGCCGAAACGCTCAAGCGCCGGGGTCTGCCCGGTCGGGTCCTGGACGACGACGGGGTGCTGGCGGTAGACGGAGGAGAATTCAAGCTCCGCGCAATTCCGACCCCCGGACACTCGGCGGACCATGTGGCCTACCTGCTCGAGCCCGATCGCGCCGTGTTCGCCGGGGACCTGGTCCTGGGGACGGGAAGCAGCGCAATCCTCCACCCCGATGGAGAGGTCGGGGCTTGCCTGGCGAGCTTCATCCGTGTTCTGTCTCTGCGTCCGGGTCGGCTGTATCCGGGACACGGCTCGCCGGTAGATGACGGGGAGGCTCGCCTGAAGCATTACAGGGATCACCGTATCGAGAGGCACGCACAGGTGGTTGAAGCCGTCCACTCGGGCGCACGCACCGTGGATGAGCTCCGCCGACTGGTCTACGGCCCGCTCGACGGCAGACTGGAGCGGGCGGCGGACGCCTCGATAAGGGCGCACGTGGTTCACATGCGCGAACAGGGCGAAGAGGTTCCGGCGATCGCAGGGCTCGATGATGTGAGCCCGCGTCCCGAGGAAACATGAGCACACGAAAAGCGGGCTCCGTGGCACTGGGAATCGTCTTTTTGACGGTGTTTCTGGACCTGGTCGGCTTCGGGATCGTCCTGCCCCTGCTTCCGTTCTATGCGACCGACTTGGGAGCCTCGCCCTTCGAAGTGGGCCTGATCATCGCCTCGTATTCGGCGATGCAGTTCGTGTTCGCTCCAGTGTGGGGATCGCTTTCAGACCGGTACGGACGGCGGCCGCTGCTCCTGCTGGGGCTCTTCGGGTCAGCCGCCTCGTACGTCGTGTTCGGGCTGGCCAGGTCTCTCGAGGTTCTCCTCCTCTCGCGGGTCATCGCCGGGATCATGGGCGCCAACATCCCGGTGGCCCAGGCCTACATCGCGGATTCCACCACGATCGAGCGGAGGGCGCGTGGCATGGGCATGATCGGCGCCGCATTCGGCCTCGGCTTTATCTTCGGGCCTGCGATTGGAGGAGGTCTCAGCCCCTGGGGCTATGGCGTTCCGGGCTTCGTGGCCGCGGGGCTCAGCCTCGCCGCCGCGACCGCCGCCTGGTTCTGGTTGCCGGAATCCCTGGCCGTGGAGAACAGGGTGAGCGATGGATTCGGGGCACTGTCGGCGGTAACAGGCAGGGCTCGGACCGCGGCGCAGGTCCTGGCGAGGAAGCGCCTGCGCGAGCCCATCGGCGTGTTCTTCCTCGGCACCATGGGCTTCGCCGGGTTCACGACCATCTTCCCCCTGTTCCTCGAGAATCCGCTCGGTCTCACGGCACTCTACGCAGGGGGGATGTTCGCCCTCGTGGGAATGGTATCAGCGGGTGTGCAGGGGGCACTGATCGGTCCGATGGTCGAACGGTACGGTGAGCAGGCGAACGCGGCGCTCGGCGGGGCGCTTCTCTCGGCCGGCGTGATCGCCATGGGACTGGGGCAGAGCATCCTGGCGACGATCCTCAGCCTGCTGGCTGTGGGGGTCGGGTGGGGACTGCTCGCGCCCTCCCTGCAAAGTCTCGTTTCACGACGCGCGATGGCGAACGAACAGGGCCAGGTCCTGGGCGTGAATCAATCGGCCAGCGCCCTGGCGCGGGTGATCGGACCGGTGGCTGCCGGGTGGGCGTACGGTGCTCTCGGACCAGGGATGGGCTTCGTGGCCGGCGGTGCGCTGATCGCGGCCGCGGCCGCCTGGGTGCGTGTCATGCCGGCCCGGGAGACTCCGGCGCCCGCTCCTCCCCGAGGACGAGTCGCCGAATGACGGCCTTGTTGGCCGCCGGAAACGCGTAGCGCGTCAACTCGGCCGGGAGAACCCACCGGGGAGAGCCTGCCGGGTTCTCGCGAGAGGACGGTACACCCTCGGTCCACCGCGTGTGGAACAGATGGAGCGTGATCCGGAAGTGACTGTAGGCGTGATCGATCGCAGCTGCCTTGCCCAGGACTTCCACCTCGATGCCGAGTTCTTCCCGCACCTCGCGTCGGACTGCCTCGGTCGGAGTCTCGCCCGAATCCACCTTTCCACCCGGGAATTCCCACAGGCCACCCAGAAGACCTTCTTCGGGACGGCGGGCGATCAACAGTAGGGGACCCTTCCACACCAGGGCCGCGGCGATATCCCGATGCGGGAGTGGCGGACGCCTGCGTCGGGCTGGCCGAGAGGCAACCGTGTCGTTCCGCAAAGCCATGCACTGGGAGGCCACCGGGCACTCGTCGCAGCCAGGCGCTCTCGGCGTGCAGATCGAACTGCCAAGGTCCATCAGTGCCTGGTTCAGGGAGCCGGCTGTACCACGTGCTTCGGCGATCAGTTCGCGGCACAACGCATCGAGGCGGCGGGCGGTGGGCTTCTCGAGGTCATGCAGGCGGCAGAGTACACGCCGAACGTTGCCATCGACCGCCGGCTCGGGCCGGCCGAACGCGATGCTGGCGATCGCCCCCGCCGTGTAGGCGCCGACACCGGGCAGGGAGCGCAGGGCATCGACATCCTCGGGCAACCGGCCTCCATACCGTGCCTGGACCTCGCCCGCGGCCCTGTGCAGGTTGCGCGCCCGCCCGTAATACCCCAGTCCCTCCCACGCCTTCAACACGTCGTCGAGGGGAGAGGCCGCGAGGGCATCCACGTCGGGAAAGCGCTCGAGGAAAGCCTCGTAGTAGGGAATGACCGTCGCGATGCGAGTCTGCTGCGCCATCACTTCGGCGATCCAGATGCGATACGGATCCGATTCGTTCCGGCCCGGGACGTCACGCCGGCGCGCTCGGAACCACTCGAGAAGCGGTCCGGCGATTCCGTTCACCCGGCGTTGCTCTTCACCCGGTCTCGGCGCCCGTATCGAGATCGAGACCCGGTTGCCGATCGGCGAAGCGACCGTCGAAGAGATGGCTCGCCGGGCCGGCCAGGTGGAGGCGCCAGTCTCCGTCCGGGCCCGGTTCGTCGGGCACGCGAATCCGCAGATCACAACCGCCCATCACCCGCAGGTCGAATCCGGGCTCGCACAGGCCCGCGGCGCGCAGCGCAAAAACGGACGCCATCGCCCCACTCCCGCAGGCCAGAGTCTCGCCTTCCACCCCGCGCTCGAACGTGCGGATGGCGCCCCGTGTCCGACTCTCCAGGCTGACGAGATTGATGTTCGCGCCCTCGGGTCCGAGGGCCGGGTCGTGACGGATCTTCCGGCACACGTCATCGATCGACCCCCGCGGTTTCGAGCCGAGGGGGACGACAAAATGGGGGACGCCGATACTGACCAGCCAACCCTCGGTCGGCCCGAACGGTCCTTGCACCGGAATGCTGCGGACGACCTCGACCGGCATGCGGTACTCGAGATCCACCCAATCGCGGCCCGTATCGACCTGGGCCTCGATCACGGAGTCGGAGGTCTCGATGACGAAGGGCGAGCCCTCGACCAGTCCCCGATCGACCGCGAACCGCGCTGCGCAGCGGGTGCCGTTGCCACACGTGCCGAAAGCCGAGCCATCGGGGTTGAAGAAGCGCACTCCCACCCGATCGGCCTCGATACGCCACACCAGCACCAGGCCGTCCACTCCGACTCCCGTAGCCCGGTCGCAAACATGCAGCGCGACCAGCGCGCCCTGTTCATCGGGCCACCGGGCCTCGGTTATAACGAAGTCGTTTCCGGCTCCCGTATACTTGCCGAAATCCACCGTTGTCTACGCTCAATCAGAAGGTTTACCAGCCACGGCTACGGTCAGGGCCCAACAGAAAGGGCCGCGGACTCTTGGTCGGAGTCCACGGCCCTCTCTTCGACCTGACTCGACGCGGTGCAACGGCGGCTCCGCTCGTCAGGCATGCGCGCTCGGAAGAGGCGCGGGAGGTGCTAACCTCCTCAGCGGCTCACGCCGAGGCGACCGCTCGCCCGTGTCGAGCCAGGCTCGGATCTATCGGACACTGGATCACCTCCCTTCGAAGAGTGGGACATCGGGCACCACACCGGTGCCACCGCCGCTCGTGCGGCAGGGCCTGAATCGAAGTTGTGAAGGCGGCCCCGGCCGCGCAACGGCTGGGAGCGGTTCGCTGCTCGGTGCGTGAAGATGGCCCCCCCCCTATCTTGGGGCGGCTGCTGCAAGGCCCACGGGTAAGCAGGATCCGAGACGCGAAGGAGAGACGGCTGTATGTCGGACGACCCGATTCAACCCCCGGTGCCGCTGAAGCGCGAGAGGGAGCACACCATACAGCTGCTGATCGACCACTACGCGGCGGACAACCTGACCGTGGAGGAATTCGAATCTCGCCTCGATTCGGCCTATGTCTCCACCTCGCGACGGCAGCTCGACGACTTGCTCATCGGCCTGCCCGTGCTCGCGTCCGCCCCGGTCGACTCCCAGGTGCCGGCGGTGCAGCGAGCTCCGGCCGAAGCCGTCCGGGCGCACGGATTCCAGATCGCGATTATGGGGGGTTACGAGAAGAAGGGGCAGTGGACACCACCGCGCAAGCTACAGTCGTTGGCGATCATGGGGGGCGCCGGTCTGGACTTCAGGGAGGCGAAGATGCCGCCAGGCGTCACTGAAGTGAACGTCCTGGCGATCATGGGAGGTGCGGAGATCCTCGTTCCCCCGGGGTTGGCCGTGGAAACACATGGCTTCGGATTCATGGGCGGATTCGAGGGCGTCGACCAGGTCGGTGTCGACCAGGACCCGGACGCTCCGCGGCTGGTCATCAGGGGACTGGCGATCATGGGAGGCGTCGAGGTCAAGGTCCGCCTGCCGGGAGAGTCCGCGCGCGACGCTCGTCAGCGGCGACGGATCGACCGAAAGAAGCGTCGCCAGCTGCGGCGCGGTCAGGATTCCTAGCGCGGGATCTTGAGCGCCGGGCCGTCGCTCGATATAGTCTCCTCCCGACCGGCGAGAGCGCCGGACGGATTACCACAAGTGAACGATTGCGAGGGCTGCCATGTCAGGGATCCCGGAAGGATTCCAGTATACCGAGGAGCACGAATACGTCCGCGAGGCTGAAGTGGAAGGCGAGTTCCTGATCGGGATCACGGACTACGCACAGGGAGAGCTAGGCGACGTCGTGTTCGTAGAGCTTCCTTCCCCCGGTGATGCGTTCGAGAAGATGGAAGTCTTCGGGACGATCGAGGCTGTGAAGGCCGTCTCGGATCTCTACAGCGCCATTTCGGGCGAGGTGGTTGCCGTCAACGAGACCCTGGAAGAGGATCCCGCACTGGTGAACTCGGATCCATACGGCGAGGGTTGGATGATTCGGGTGCGGGCGACCGATCCTTCGGAAATGGATGACCTCCTCACGCCCGAGGCCTACGCGGCCCTCATCGAGGACTAGCGAGGCCGTAGACGCGCGCCGGACCCGGCCCTTCGGGTTCGGCAGGTCTTGACCGTTACCACCGACCCGAAGCCTGCGCAGCTTTCGACAGGTTTCCAACGACGGCAGGAATACCGATGTCTTTCATTCCACACAGTGAGGCCGACCGCCGCGAGATGTTCGCGCGCGCAGGCGTATCCGACATCCGCGAACTGTACGACGACGTACCGGCCGAACTCATTCTCGATGGGGACCTCGACATTCCAGAAGCCCTGTCGGAGTGGGAAGCGGTTCGCGAACTGAGTGGTCTTGCGGACGAAAACCGATCACTGGTGTGCTTCGCCGGCGCCGGGCAGTACGATCACCACGTGCCCGCCGCCGTGGACCATATCGTCCGACGAAGCGAGTTCTATACGGCGTACACCCCCTACCAGCCGGAGGTCTCGCAGGGCACCCTGCAGTCCATCTACGAGTTCCAGACGATGATCTGCGAGCTCACGGGCATGGATGTGGCGAACGCGTCGATGTACGACGGGCCTTCCGCCGCCGCCGAGGCGGCCGTGATGTCCCGCGCCGTGACACGGCGCGGCCGGGTGTTGGCGGCGCGGACCCTGCATCCACACTACCGCAAGGTGACCGATACGTACCTTCGCGGACTTGGCAGCGGGCTGGAACTGGTGCCTGCCGGTTCGGACGGGTTGGTGGATCTCGAGGTTCTCGCCGCGTCGCTGGACGACGACGTGGCGTGTTTCGTGGTCCAGTACCCGAACTTCTTCGGCTGCATCGAAGAGTTGCAGCCGATCGCCGATGCAGTACACGCGGCCGGGGCGCTACTCGTCGTGGTCACGGACCCGATCGCCCAGGTACTTCTTCGAACACCGGGAGAGCTCGGGGCGGACATCGTGGTGGCGGAGGGGCAGCCGTTCGGGAACGCTCCCAGTTTCGGCGGACCGGTCGTGGGGCTGTTCGCGGCCAGGCAAAAGCTGGTGCGCAAGATGCCCGGCCGGATCGTGGGCGCCACGGTGGACATGGAGGATCGCCGCGGTTACGTGCTCACGCTGCAGACGCGTGAGCAGCAGATCCGGCGTGAGAAGGCGACGAGTAACATCTGCACGAACCAGGGCCTGAACGCTCTCGCCGCCACGGTGCACCTCAGCCTTCTCGGAAGGGAGGGACTGCGAGAAGTGGCTGAATCGTCTGTGCAGAACGCTCACTACGCGTGGCGCAAACTGCAGGACGTAAACGGCGTCACGCCGTTGTTTCCCGACACCCCCTTCGCACGCGAGTTTGCCGTGGTGACCAGGGAGAACTCCCGGTCGATTCTCGAGCGCGGTTTCGACGCCGGCATTCTTGCAGGAGTCTCGCTCAGTCGATTCGAGTCGCTCGAGGTTCCGGACGGCCTGTTGCTCGCGTTCACCGAGAAGCGGAGCCGCGACGAGATCGACCGCCTGGTCGAGCTCCTCGCGGGCTGAGGAGGCACTCATGGGCAAGCTGATCTTCCACGGGCAGTCGTGCACGGAAATCGTGGCCAGTGACGGCACGCGCCTCCTGATCGACCCGTTCCTCACCGACAACCCGCAGGCCGATGTCGGCCGCGAGCATTTTCACGACCGTCTCGACTACCTGCTACTCACGCACGGACACTACGACCACGTAGCGGACGCGTGGCCCCTGCTGGAGGAAACGGATCCGACGCTGATCGCATCCTTCGAAATCGTGGCCTACGCGCAGGAAGTGCTGGGGTACGACAAGACCCACCCGATGCACATTGGAGGGGGTTACGATTTCCCGTTCGGCCGGGTCAAGCTCACGCCGGCGTTGCACGGCGGACAGGTAGCAGGAAAGGGGTCGGACGGATATACGACCGTCCCCGCGGGACTGCTGCTCACGCTTGACGGGTGCGGCATCTATCACGCGGGCGATACGGGACTCACGCTGGACATGGGCCTACTGGCAGGGCAAGTCGATGTCGCGCTCCTGCCGATAGGGGACAACTTCACGATGGGACCCGTGGACGCCGCGCTTGCGGTGGACCTGATCAAACCTCGGGTCGTCATCCCGATTCATTACGATACGTGGCCGCTGATCGCGCAGGACCCGGAAAGTTTCCGGGCCCGAGTCGAGCCGCGGGCGGAAGTCGTCGTGTTGCGGCCCGGCGACGAATACGAGTTCTGACGAAGGAGAGGCAGGCGATGGCCGGCTTTCCGCTGAAGGGCGAAACGACGCCCACCATATTCGAGAAATCCGAGTCGGGGCGGCGCGGGACGCGCATGACCCGCACGGACGTGGATACGGGGTCACTGGATGAGCTCATCCCCGCCCACCACCTGCGGAGCGAGCCGGCCCGGCTCCCCGAGGTCCCGGAGAACGAGGTGGTGCGGCACTACACCGAACTCTCGCTCAAGAACCACCACGTGGACCGGGCCCTGTATCCGCTGGGATCGTGCACGATGAAGTACAACCCCAAGGTGAACGAGGCGACCTGCCGGCTCGGTGGTTTCGCGGGTCTGCATCCGTTCACGCCCCAGGCGAGCGCCCAGGGCGCCCTGCGCCTGATGCACGAGCTGGCCGAGATGCTGAAGGAAATCGCCGGGATGGACGAGGTGACCCTGCAGCCGGCAGCTGGAGCGCAGGGCGAGATGACGGGTGTGCTGCTCATGCGGGCGTATCACGACGCGAACGGTGAAGGTGGCACGAGGCGCCGCATCCTGTTTCCCGACTCGGCGCACGGGACCAACCCGGCCACGGCCGCGATGGCCGGGTTTGACGCGGAAGAGATTCCCTCCGACGCTTCCGGTCGGGTGGACCTCGAGGCCCTGCGTGAGAACCTGGACGAGACAGTCGCCGGGCTCATGCTTACGAACCCGAACACGCTTGGCGTGTTCGAATCGGATATTCTCGAGATATCCCGCCTCGTACACGAGGTCGGCGGCCTCATGTACATGGACGGGGCCAACCTGAACGCGCTCATGGGCGTGACGCGCCCCGGCGATATGGGTTACGACATAGTCCACTTCAATCTCCACAAGACGTTCAGTACTCCGCACGGTGGCGGCGGCCCCGGCTCGGGTCCGGTCGGCGTGAAGAAGCACCTGGCCCCGTACCTCCCGGTGCCCAAAGTGGTTCGGCGAGACGACGGATCCTATGGGCTGGACTGGGATCGCCCCGAGTCGTTCGGCAAGCTGCACGGCTTCTATGGCAACTTCGGGGTCATGGTGCGGGCGTACACGTACATGCGGATGCTCGGTTGTCGCGGAATTCGTGAGACCGCGGAGGCGGCGGTTCTCAACAACGCGTACCTGACGGCGCTCCTGAAGGACGACTTCGACCTGCCCTACGGTCGGGGCATGCACGAGTCGGTGTTCTCGGGCGTCACTCTCAAGAAGCGCACCGACATCAAGACGATGGACGTGGCGAAGCGTCTGCTGGACTACGGCTTCCACGCGCCCACAGTGTACTTCCCGCTCAACGTCCCCGAGGCCCTGATGACGGAGCCTACCGAGACGGAGACGAAAGAGGAGCTGGAGCGTTACGCGGCGGCCATGAAGGCGATCGCCGGTGAGGCCGAGACCGATCCCGAGATGGTGGCCACGGCGCCGCACACCACGCCGGTCCGTCGCCTCGATGAAGGACGTGCCGCCAGACAACTGGACCTGAAGTGGAGCTTTCCCGGGGACGCGGAAGCCTGAACGAGCCCAGTCTTCGCTGCCTGGTCGACGGTCCGGCGCGTGGCGCGTGGAACATGGCCGTGGACGAAGCGTTGATGGACTCGGCGCGAGCAGGCGGCGTGACGCTGCGCCTGTACGGCTGGGAGCCGGGCTGCCTCTCGTTCGGCCGTAACCAGACCGCGCGCGGGCGATACGACGGAACGCGGGCGGCCAGGCGAGGGATCGATGTGCTACGCCGTCCCACGGGCGGTCGGGCGGTATTCCACCACCGCGAACTCACCTATAGCGTGGCGGCTCCGGCCGACGAATGGGGTGGGCTGCGGGACGCCTACCTGAAGATCAACCGGGCCCTGGCGGCGGGGCTGCGGGACCTCGGAGCGGCTGCATCGATCGTGGGCGCGAAACGGGCCGAGCCTGCCCCGAAACCGACGGTCCGCGCATGCTTCCGCGACCCTCTTCCGGGCGAGGTGGTAGCTGACGGCCGCAAGCTGATCGGAAGCGCCCAGTGGCGGGACGGAGGAGCCCTCCTTCAACACGGCTCTCTCCTTCTCTACAACGACCAGCATACGGTGGAGGACCTGCGTACAGGGGGGGCGGGCCCGGTCGACGTCCCGGCAGCCGGTCTGTCGGAATTTCTCGATCCGGTACCGGACGTCGAGACGATCTGCGAAGCCCTGGCCGACTCGTTCGCCGCGGAACTCGGCCGGGGTGTGCGACGCGAAGATCTTACACCGAGGGAACGCGATGCGGCCGAACAGGCGCGCGCGCACTACGAAGACGACGCATGGACCTGGCGTCGCTGAACATTCGGGAGGATCGATGAGACCTGTGAGCGCCGGGTGGGCAGCCGGCTTCGTGTTCGTGGCCATGGTCGCGAGCGCGTGCGGCGAGTCAGGGCCACGTCAGGACGGCGCGCCCGGCTGGACATCCTCGATTCGAGCCGAACCGGAAGTCGCGGAGACGCAGCGCTACGGCGGCACCGTCGTCGTAGGCGGCAGGGGTGACCCGGGTTCGATGAACTCGCTGGTGAGTACGGACTTCGAGAGCGGGCAGCATCAGGTTCACGTGTTGTTCGTGACGCTGGTCTCGAATGATGAGAACTACGAACCGCAGCCGTACTTCGCCCGCTCATGGGAGTTTGACGCGGACACCAGCGAGGTGGTCTTCCATCTGCGACACGACCTGGTGTGGCACGACGGCGCCCCGGTTACCTCCCGCGACGTGGCGTTCACGTTCGACCGGCTCAAAAGCCCCGCCGTGCCATTTCCCAACCCTTCCTACTTCGATTATTGGGATGCGGCTGAAGTCATCGACCCGGTGACGATCCGGTTCTTCCTCCGGCCGCACGCCAACGCGCTATACGGGTGGACACGGACGGCCATCATGCCAGAGCACATCCTGGCCGAGGTTCCGCCGGAGGACCTGGAGTCGCACCCGTTCGGCACCCTGTCACCGGTAGGGAACGGTCCGTTCCGTTTCGTGGAGAGAATCCCGGGCGACCGGTGGGTGTTCGAGGCGAATCCCGATTTTCCGGAAGACCTGGGTGGACGGCCATACCTGGACCGGCTCGTGTATCGACAGATCCCGGACGAGTTTGCGCTCGCGGCCGCGCTGCAGACCGGCGAGGTGGACCTGGTGATCGACGCGTCGCCGTCGATGCTCGACCAGGTTGGCGACGATCCGGAGGTGATCTCCACCTCGTACTCGGCGCCGGAGTACGCATTCATCGCGTGGAACTCGCGCCGCCCGGAGTTCGCGGATCCGCTCGTCCGCCGGGCGCTCACCATGGCCATCGATCGCGAGACGCTCGTGCAGGCCGTTCTCGGTGGCAACGGCACCGTGGCGCCGGGTCCGGTCGGCCCATGGCACTGGGCGTATGATTCCGCCTGGGCGCCGCTCCCGTACTCCCCGGAGGAAGCGGCTGCGCTCCTGGAAGAGGCCGGCTGGATAGACTCGGACGGAGACGGGGCGCGCGACAGGAATGGAGAGACCTTCAGCTTCGAACTCCTGGCCACGCCGCGCCGGGACTGGGGGGCTGTCCAGACGCTGGTGCAGGCTTCGCTCGGCGAAATCGGAATCGAGGTCGAGCCCGTGGTCCGTGAGCAGGGCGCGTTGATCCCTCTCGTCATCGGCGCCGACCGACGTTTCGATGCGGTGATCATCGGGTGGGCGAGGGACGTGCCTCTCAACGACGTGGATCTGTGGGCATGCGACCAGGTGGGTCAGCCGTTCCAGTTCACCAGCTATTGCAACCCGGTACTGGATGCGGTTCTCGATTCGATTCCACTCGAAGCGGACCGGGCCAGGCTGCGCTCGCTGATCGGCCGATATCACGAACTCGTGGCGGAAGATCAACCCTACACGTTCCTGTACTACGTGGACCGGGTAGACCTCGCTCGGGCTCGAGTGTACGGCACGGAGGTGGATTCTCGAGGCGACTGGGTGAACGTCGCCCGCTGGTGGGTACACGACGACGACTGAAACGGACGTTGACCCGAACCCCGCGGACCCCGTGCTTTCGCTTGACATCCCGACGAAGGGGCGGGTAGCTTCCCAACCCCCGACCGGGAGGCCTGCCGGCCGGGGCAGAAACCAGACCAACGACTACGGCGGAGGACACCTTGGCAAGCTTGACTGTTTCAGCGCTTATGCTTCTGCAGGATGCGCAGGCGCTCGGCACGGGTCAGGAGTTGAAGCTCGACGAGATCTGGGTGGCCGGTGGATTCATGATGTGGCCTCTTGGCTTCTGCCTTGCGGTCGGAATCCTGATCATCATCTGGAAGTTCATCGATCTCCTGATGAAGTCCCTGGGTAACCGAAGGCTCCTGAGCGAGGTCGACGGAATGATCGCGCAGCAGCGGTTGGACCAGGCGCTGGCCCTGTGCGAGGAATCGACAGCCCCGGCAGGCGAGATCCTCGCCGCTGGCCTGAAGCGGTACAGGGAAGGCACGGAGCGCGTCACGCAGGCGGTGGAGAACGCCGGCGCGATCGAGGTCTCGAAACTGGAGCGCGGCCTGGTGTGGCTTGCCACGCTTTCGAACGTGGCCCCGCTGCTCGGCTTCCTCGGGACGGTTATCGGGATGATCCAGGCCTTCCAGGCGATCGAGATCGCCGGTGAGGTCGAGGCGACGCTCGTCGCGGGCGGTATCAAGGTAGCCCTCATCACGACGGCTTCCGGCCTCACGATCGCCATCCCGATCAGCGTCGCGCACAACTACTTCGTGGATCGCGTGGACCGCATCGTGATCGACATGGAGGAGAGTGCCCAGAAGATGATCGACGCCGTGCACGCCGTGGAACGTGGCACCGGCTGATCAGGAGGCGCTGACGCCGAGTCATCGGCGAGACGACGAACGGAGAAGGCCCGGAGCACCATGCCCGGGCCTTCTTTCATCGGGTACCAATTCGCGGGTGGCGGACCCACAGAACTGTCTTCCGTCCACCCTAAGTTCGCCCCGACTTGCTATTTCCGCACAATGACCTGATTTTTCGCGCCACACTGCGGGGCCACCAGGCATGGCCCTCCGACGTTCACTTGGCACGAGGCGACGTCATGAGCAGACTCCCTGTCAGGTTCTGGTGGACCGTCCTCCCTTCTCTCAGCCTCCTGTTTACAGCTGTTCCCGCCGCTGCCCAGGAAGGCGCTCTTTCCGGTACCGTCACCGATGGCCAGAGCGGAGTCGGACTTTCGGCGGTGCAAGTGGAGGTGCACCTGGCCGACGGAGTCGCGGTGAAGGGTGGGTTCACTGCCACCAGTGGCGCCTACCGGATCACGGAGATTCCGGCCGGCACGTACCTCGTGACCTTCACGCTGCCCGGCTGGGCGATCATCGAGGAGACCGATGTCACGATCACCTCGGGTCAGACTACAAACCTGAGCGTGACGATGGTCGAGCGTAGCTTCAGCCTGAACCCGATCACCGTGACGACCTCCAGGCGGGTAGAGAAAGCCCTGGATGCACCGGCGGCGATCGAGGTCGTCACTCGAGAGCAGATCATGGAGCGACCGGCCATCACGCCGGTGGACCACGTGAAGGAGCAGGCTGCGGTGGACTTCGTGCCCACGGGCCTGCAGAGCAGTTACACGGTTGTGCGAGGCTTCAACAACGTGTTCTCGGGTGCGGCGCTCGACATGACGGACTTCCGGATCGCCCGCGTGCCGTCGCTTCGCGTGAACGTGTCATGGTCCAACCCGACGACCAGCTTCGATATCGAACGGGCGGAGGTGGTCCTCGGGCCGGGCTCGGCCCTGTACGGACCGAACGCGGCCAACGGCGTGATCCACTTCATCACCCGCTCCCCGATTGACGACCCCGGGATGGACTTCGGCCTGTCGAGTGGACTGCGGCAGCAGGGGAATACGAGTCAGGTGGCGAGCATCGGGGGCACCCCGCAGACCTTCACGCAGGCCGGTACGGACGAGTTCGTCTGGCAGTTCGACGGACGGATGGCGTGGAAGACGGACAACGACAAATTCGGCGTCAAGTTGTCGGGGGCCTACTTCACGGGCCAGGACTTCGGTTTCATCGATCCGGAGGAGAAGAACCAGCAGTCGATCGCCATCGCATGCCAGGCCGCCGATTACTCCCTGGCCAGCAGCGCCTGCGTCAACTTCTCGGGCGACCTCTCCCCGGGCGATACGGAATCGCTCGTGACGAGAATCGACAATGTAGCCGGCGCGCCGCAGGGACAGGCCAGCATCGGCGATCCGCAGAGTGACGGCACGTTCGTCAACAACACGGCGCGCAATGCCGACCTGAAGCGTTGGAACCTGGACCTCAGGACCGACTTCCGTCCCAGCCCCGAGACTTCGATCATCCTGTCTGGCGGTCACGTGGACGCCGTCAACAGCGTTGATCTGACGGGGATCGGGGGGGGGCAGGTGCAGAACTGGGGCACGTGGTACGCCCAGGGCCGATTCAACTGGAAGCGCCTGTTCGGGCAGGTGTTCTGGAACAAGAACGACAACGACGATACCTACCTTCTGCGCTCCGGCCGCCCGCTGATCGACAAGTCGTACCAGGTCGTGGCCCAGCTTCAGCACGGTTTCGACATCAATCCGCAGAACGCGCTCACGTACGGGCTCGACTATCTGTACACGAACCCGCAATCGGAGGGCACCATCAACGGGCAGAACGAAGACGACGACGACGTCACGGAGGTGGGCGGATATGTGCAGTACGACGGTCAGCTCACCCGCAAGTGGAATGTGGTGGCCGCGGCGCGGCTGGACGATCACACCCGGCTCAAAAACCCGGTGTTCTCACCGCGGGCGGCGCTCGTGTTCAAGCCGACCCCCGAACGCAGCATCCGCGCGACGTACAACCGCGCTTTCTCGACGCCGAACACCCTGAACCTGTTCCTCGACATCTCGGCCCAGCCCATCCCGCTCGGCGGTCCGTTCTTCTATGACCTGCGCGCGCAGGGAGTCACCGAGAACGGGTTCAGTTATGATCGGATCGGCGGCGTGCCACAACACATGTCGCCGTTCAATATCTCGGGAGTGGGGCCGGCCGGGCCGACCTTCGATCCCCGTGCCTACGTGGCAACGAACAGCGCCAGCACGTGGACCGAGGCGCAGACCGCCTTCGGCGCCGTCACGCAGGGAGCGTGCGCCGCCGATCCCACGGGTCCCCAATGCCAGGCCCTGGCGGGTGCGCTCGGCGCGTTCCTGGCCACGGCGGCTCCACCCGATGGTGCGGTCCCGATCGTGGCCGGCATTCTCAACCCGACGACGCAGACTTTCGTCAACACCACCACGGATCTCTCGTCGGTTCCTGATGTTCCAGCCCTCGATCCGACGATCTGGCAGACGTTCGAGATCGGCTACAAGGGACTGCTGCTGGGCAGCAACCTCCTGCTCGGTGCGAACGTGTACTACAGTGACGTGGACAACTTCGTGTCGGCGCTGGAGCCGTTCACGCCCAACATCTTCCTGGCCGGTCAGGAGCTGGCGGGATACTTGATCTCGCAGGGAGTGTCGCTGGACCAGGCATCCCTGATCGCCAACAACGTGGGCTCGGCTGAGACCGAGGAAGGCCTCGTAGGTCTCCCGCTCGGCGTCATGGCGCCGACGACGGCCGGCGGCCAGACGGCGTCCCCGGTCCTCCTCACCTACAGGAACCTCGGCGACTTCAACTTCTTTGGAGCCGACGCGTCGCTGACCTACGTACTCAACGAGAGATGGGAGTTCGGGGGGTCGATCTCGTGGGTGGAGAAGGACCTGTTCCCGACGGGCAGCGATGATCAAGGCGAGCCGGTGCCGCTCAACGCGCCGAAGTGGAAGGGTGCGCTGACCGCAGGCTACCGCGCTCCGACGAGCGGCTGGACCGGCGCGGCTCGTGCCCGGTTCGTGGACGG